>Ga0066710_100002665_pt1 | contig 14593 bp, 10 predicted proteins | sample GraSoiAngelo_159_FD_79666 | JGI IMG/M metagenome (GOLD analysis project Ga0066710, IMG submission 79666) | Grasslands soil microbial communities from the Angelo Coastal Reserve, California, USA - 14_1009_16_40cm | ecosystem: Environmental > Terrestrial > Soil > Grasslands | place: USA...
CAGGTCGACGCTTCTTCGATACACGAGCAAGATCGTCCTGGTAGGTGGTGCCTATTACGTGGCTGCCATCCTTGGGTTGAGGCTGGCGTTGATCGAGAGGAACGTAACGCCGCTTTGGCCCCCCACGGGCATCGCGGTCGTGGCGTTCATTATCTTCGGGTGGCGCGTGTGGCCAGGCGTTGCACTGGCAGCTTTCGCGGTCAACATGCCCATCAGCACGAACGGGCTGGCCGCCGCCGCGACGGCAACGGGCAATACGCTGGCTCCGATCGTTGCGGCGCTCCTCCTCGTCAGAGTGGGTTTTCGAAAAGAGATCGACCGACTGCAGGACGCCTTGGCCATCGTCTTCCTGGGAGCCCTCCTTAGCATGCTGATCAGCGCTTCGGTAGGGGCGGGCACCCTCGTGCTTTCCGGAGCGATACCAGCGAGCAAGTTCCCGGCAGCATGGGCGGTGTGGTGGACCGGCGACGCCATGGGAGTTCTCGTCGTTGCCCCCTTCCTCCTCGGCTTGTTCCAGAGGCCGTGGAGCGGGTCGCTCCGAGAACGCACCGAAGCGGGCGTGCTCCTCCTCCTCGTCGCCACCGTGTCCGTCCTTGTGATGAACACCGACCTTCGGCTGATGTTCCTGGTGATCCCATTCCTGGGATGGACGGCATGGCGCTTCCAGCAGCGTGGGGCGGCCCCGGCGGCATTGCTCGCTGCCGGGATCGCCTCGTGGGCCGCAGCCCACGGCCTGGGCCCCTTCCAACAAGGCACGTTGCTCGAGAAGATGATCACCCTCCAAGCATTCAATGCGACCGTCGCCTTCTCCTCGTTGTTCTTCGCCGCTTTGGTGACCGAACGAACGCGCGCTCGTGAAGCCCTGGAGCGCGCTGCTGCCGAGCTGGAAGACAGGGTTGGGCGGCGAACAGCTGACCTTTCCACCGCGAACGCACGGTTGAAACACGAGATCGCCGAGCGCCACGACGCAGACCGGAAGCTTCGACAACGAGAGGGGCAGCTCGCTGAGGTTCAACAGCAGGCGCAGGTCGGAAATTGGGAGTGGGTGATCCCGGAGGATCGAGTGTCATGGTCGGACGAGATGTACCGCATCCACGGGCACCTCCCGAAGGCGTTTCCCCTTACGTTCGAGAAGGCGGTGGAGCAAGTCGAGGAAGAGGACGCCGCCCGCATCCGCGCCAACGTGCAGGCCGCCCTAGGGCGAGGCCGCGACCACGATCTGCCTCCGAGCGAGTACCGCATCGTCCGAGCGGATGGGGCGGAGCGCGTGTTGCTCGGGAAGGCCAGACTGAGCGTCGGCTCGGATGGACAGCCGCTCCGGATGATCGGGACGGTCAAGGACATCACGGAGAGCAAGAAGGCCGAACGCGAACATCGGATCGCCGAGACGTTGCAGCGGAGCCTTCTTCCTGACCGTCTCCCAGAGATCCCCGGGGTCATGCTGGCGGCGCGTTACCTCCCCGCGACCTCCGATATCGAGGTCGGCGGCGACTGGTATGACGTGGTGCAGCTTCCGAACGGGACCGTGGGGCTGGCGATCGGCGACGTCGCCGGCCATGGACTGCGGGCCGCCTCCACCATGGGACAGTTGCGGATGGCGTTGCGCGCCTATGCGCTCGAAGAGGAATCACCGTCCCAGGTTGTCAGTCGGGTTCGTCATCTCGTGCGACTGCTCGTGCCGGACATCGTGACCATGATCTACCTCACTTTCGACCCCGAGTCCGGGACCTTGCGGTTCGCAAACGCAGGCCATCCTCCGCCCCTGCTTGTCGGATGGAAAGGGGAGACCTCGTATCTGGAAGGCGGTTTAGGGCCCCCTTTGGGGGCGACGACTCATCTCGGGCAGGACATCGAGGTCGCAGCTCACGTGGACGCGGGTTCGACCTTGCTCCTCTTCACAGATGGACTCGTGGAGCGGCGCGGAACCTCGATCCGTGACGGGCTCACCCGATTGAAGACGCTGGCAGCAGATCGTGGCGAAGATCTCGAGGCCCTTTGTGACCATCTCTTGGGGTCGATGGTGACGAGTCAGGTCTCAGACGACATCGCTCTCCTGGCACTCCGGCAAGTTCCGCTTGCAGCGGAACCGTTGCTCCTTCGCCTTCCCGCGGAACCGCATGTTCTCGCCCCGCTGCGCCATACCGTTCGCCGGTGGCTTCGAGAGATCGATGCCGATCCGAGAGTTGCGGACGACGTCCTGATCGCCTGTGGGGAAGCATGCGCGAACGCGATCCAGCACGCTTATGGAGCGAAGGATGGCCTTTTCGAGGTGAACCTCGTCTTGTCCGATGGAACGGTCGAAGTAACCATCCGAGACCTTGGGAGCTGGAGGCCTTCGTCCGGTTCGGGAAGAGCCGAACGACGCGGAGGGCTCGGCCAACGTTTGATGCGAGAGCTCATGGACTCAGTGGACGTGAACAGCGGGCCGGGGGGGACGGTCGTCCGGATGCGCCGCAGCCTTCAGGTGGGAGCTGATCGTGAACGAACTCGCGCGCGTTGAATCGGAGCAGCACGGCTCCCTCTGTCTCGTTCGCGTTTACGGAGAGATCGATATGTCCAACGATCGAGAAGTCTTGACTGCGATAGAGGGGGCCGTGGCTCGAAAGACGGTCAGGTTGGTCGTGGATCTCACTCACACGACGTATCTGGATAGTGCAGGCTTGGCGCTCCTTCTTCGTCTGGCCGAGCGGATACAAGCCCGACAACAAAGGCTGAGCGTCGTGGTCCCTGTTGATTCTCCCGTCCGGAGGGCGTTCGAACTGACGGGGCTGCCGAGCGTGATCGACTTGGAGTCTCGATCGGAGGACGCCATGAACCAGACCAGGCCCGGATACTCGAACGACCAAGTGTGAGGAACGTGTCACATCTCTATCTCGACGCCGGGGATGGGTGCTGGGAGTCCGACCTCCATCACGCGCCGGACGACCTCTGAGGGGAGCTTCAGCACGAGCGGGGTAAGGTCCAGCTCACTGGCGAGTTCGGAAAGCTGCAGCAGCATGGCCAGGCCCCTGCTATCGATGAAGGTAAGGCCCGAGAGGTCGAGTGTGAGTCGCTTGCCAGTCCGAAGTTCCATCTCGAGGTGACGGCCCACAGCGTCCACGTTCATGACCTCGAGTTCTCCGAGGAGACGGAAGCACCCGGGCTTTCCTGTTTCGACGACCTTCAGATTGTGCAGATGGGCCATGTCGATCGCCAGCTCGACACCGATCACTTGGAGGGTCCGTTCCCACAGGGTGACGAGCCCTTCTGGGACCATCGGTTCAGGGAGTTCTCGCAGAGCGAGGGCCTCGAGCCACTCCCTCCGCCTTGCCCAGTAGTCCAGCCACTCGTCCCACTCTGCCCGTTCGGCGCTCAGCTCAGGAGAGATCGTCTCCCTGCCTTCTTCCGAGGCTCGTTTCGCCTGCTCCTCGAGCGATCGGACATGCTGCAACACGATCGATCGAGCCTCCCGGTCGGTCGCTTGACCGTCGTCACCTCCGGGCGCGATCGCCCTACCCAGGTCCGAGCCGAGCAATTGCTCGACGTCGCGCCACCACGTCACCCAAGCGAGGTATGCCTGTGGCGCCGCTGTGGGCAGACGGATGGTCAGCTTCGTCATCTCGATATCGGACGGTACTCCGCCCTTCGAAAAGGGAGCAAGTCATCCACCCCGCCGAACCCGGTATCTCCTGCGCAACAGGCCTTCTTGGTGCCCCCCGGGAGACCCGCGATGCCGAAAGCGACGGCAGCCGTTGCGAGACCGAATCACCAGTGGGCCCCCCGGCCCTCTGGATCTGACGGACGTCGTGCAGACATAGCGGGAGGGGCTCCCCTGGCGGGGGAGCCCCTGCGACGCAGTAACGAAGGAACGGTCAGATCGTCCGGATGGACGCGTAGTACACGTCCTCCTCGATCGTCCCGTTCCGACCCCGAGTATCGCCCCAAGTGATGTGGACGTTGCCGCCTCCCACGGCCAAGCCCATATAGTCCCCGAGGAACCCGCACTCGCTGGGGTTGTTGGCGCAGGTCAGGTTTGGCATCGAGCTGGTAGTGATCCTCCGGTAGCTCCAGCTCGTGCCGTCGTTCGCCGACGTTGCGAGCGTGATGTCGTTGCAGCCACTCGATTCGCAGTTGCCGTACTTTCGGTCGTAATAGGCGACATAGAGTTTTCCGTCCGGACCGAGACCGCCCCATGGCATCCACTGCGCCGTGGTCCCTCCGTTCGTCGTGAGATCGCGCCGTGTGGTCCACGACGAGCCGCCATCGGTGGACTCGCTGAACAGGATGTCGGCGTTGAAGTTGCCGCACGGCGTGACCGGCAGGCCCTGGAACTCATCACACGGTCCGCCGTGACGGAAGTCCGACCAGTAGACCACCAGCTTCCCGGTGGGGTCGATGCCTGCCGTGGGATAGTCGCTCATGCGGTAGCTGTTCGGGGGCAGGCACTGGCGGAACAACGAGCAGTCGGGGATCTCGTGCCCGGGCAGCGAGTACGGCTCGGTCCCCGAGTCCCTGGCCACCTGGACCGGGCGGGTCCACGTGTTCCCGGCGTCGGAGGACTTGACCATCAGGATCTGGTTGTTGAGCCCGCCGGGCGAGTTGACCGTCACCTTGTTGGTGTTGAAGTTCATGAAGAACACGTAGATCGTGCCGTCGGGTCCCACCACCGGGTCGGACCACTGATCGTTGTTGCAGGCATGCGCGGGCTGACTGGGATCGAAGGCGTTGCCGAAGTTGCAGATGTTCGAGTTCCGCCCGCTGATCACCTTGGCCGTCGTCCACGTCTGACCGCCGTCTCTGCTGCGGGAGAAGAAGATCGGGGCGTCGCAGAACGAGCCCCCGCCTCCACAGGTGAAGTCGAAGATCGTCCAGGTGACGTACAGGTTGTCGGTGAACGGACTCGTTGGCCACGTGTCGGCAGCCATTAGTTCCTTGTCGTCGAACAGGAGCGGGTTGGAGAAGTTCGTCCTGATCGGAACGGCCGATGCCGAGAGCGGTGGACTGAACGGACTACAGCTCCCAGAGCCCGGCGTGTGAAGGGCCGATCCCTTCAGGCAGGAGTTCGCTTTCCACGCGAAGACCCCATCGAAACCATCCTGTGCGAAGTCCGCCCCGAGGGTGACGTAAAACAGGTTGCCCTGCGAGTCGAACACGTGCACCGGATCGCTGAAGAAGTCGAACGACCAGACGCCGCCGGGCGCCTCGGGGATGTTGATCCGTCCGCTCGGCAGGCGGGAGTCACCGAAGTGCTGCCCGCCATCGACCGAGAAGTCGACGCCGGTGTGGTTCCCCGACAGGCTCGAGTCGTTCTGGCTCACGACGACGTTGCTCGGGTCGGTGGGGTTGACCGCCACCCATTCCTCGGACTGGAACCGGTAGCCGCAGTCCGTGTTGGCCCGGACGTTGTTCGGGCTGCCGGCGAACACGTTCGCGCACCCTGCGGTGTCGATCGTCGGATCGGGCAGAGTGGCTGTCGCGCGGACCTGCGCGCTCGTCCGGATCCCGAGCCCTTCCATCGCGCTCTGGACCACGGCGCCCGAAAGCATCGGGACGAAGTTGCCGTTCGGCAGTCGTGGCGGAGCCTTGCCTTGCGCCGCGGCCAAGGCCATGGTGAGGGCCGGGTTGCGGTGGACGGCGGTCTGGGTGGAAGCCGGATCGTTCCCAATCGCGATCATCGCGAGTACCGCGACGCAGGCGACGGCGCTGGCGATTGCCCTTCGCATCGGTTCTCCCCTTCCTGAGACGTCCTTCGTCACGTGTCGTCCGGGGCGGCCGGAGGATCCCGCGCGGCACCGAGCACGGCCGGGAGGGCCATCCATCACCTCCAAGGCGCAAAGACAAGTCGGCCTGGGCCGGAACGCCTCTCGCCGGCTCCAGCTCGAGGAATCTATGGGTCCCCTTTTGGGTAGGTCAACATGCAGACGCGGTATCTCCCGGCGTGAACAGAAGGCCTCGCTCTCCAAGGCGGCTGACGAGAGGGCGGCGAAGAAGATTCACCACCGTCTGGACCCTCTCGAACGCACCGCCACTCAGCGGGACGAGGAGGAAAGGAAGCTGAAACGGCAGTTGGAACGCCTCACCGCACATGACCGTGGGGATGGCCCACGAGGTAGACCTGTTCGAACGCCTGCGCGGTGCCTTCCGGGACGACGAGGGGGACGGACGCTTCTAGCCGCCTATGGATCGCAGACGGCGGCACCAAACAGCGCTTCGGTGCCCCGCGGAACCTGCGCCGGGCACGTCACCCGTCGAGCGTAGCGCTCCCCTGACCTTCCGCGACCCCGCCGTCCATCAGCCGCGTGAGCCATCCCTGCCGGTTCAGTGTGAAGAGCGAGAAGAGCTTCACCGGGATCATGACGAAGATGAACACGATGCTGACCAGGGGGACATAGAGGATGGAAGCGGGTTCGGAAGCGAGGTGGCCGATGCCCTTGATCGCCCGCCCAGCCATCAGCCAGACCGCCGTCGCGGCAGCGACCAACCACGCCTGATCGACGACCGCGCGCACGAGGAAGAAGACCGCGATGGTGAGCGTGAAGGGTCCGACGAGATTCTGGATCACCGTGATCGATGTGACGGCCGGCTCGCGCCACATCCAACCGCGTCCGATCGCACGCGCGTAGCACCGGTATGAATTCCTGCTCCAACGTATGCGCTGCTTCAAGAATGCGCGAAAGGTGTTGGGGAACACCGTCCATGCACGCGCGTTCATCTGGTATGTCGTGCCCCAGCCGTCGCGCAGGACGAGCCACGTGAGCCTGCCGTCGTCGCCGCTGACGCACCTCCGTCCGAAGAAGGTCTCGAACTCGAGTTCGTCGAGGACAGGCAGGATCACGTCGCGGCGGTAGGCGGCAGTCCTCCCCGCGACGCACGGGACCGCGTCCCGCCTGGCCGTGGCGGGCAGTTGATGGACGAAACGGACGTCGAGCATCCAGTCGGCGACGCGGCGCCACAGCGACGCCCCCGGACGGTAGACGTTCTGGCGGCAGGCGACCCCGCCCACGGTGGGGTCGGAGAAACCCGGCAACATCTTCCGAACGAAACCGTCATCCCACAACGTGTCCGAGTCCGTCAGGACCACGATCGGCTGGGTGGCTGCGAGGACCCCGACGGCAAGGGCATGCCGCTTCCCAGGTGGCTCGACGACGATGACCTGCAGCTCGTGGTGGTCCTTCGCCCATCCGTGAGCGAGAGGGATCAGGTCGTGCTCGGTGTGATCGATCACGAGGAGGACCTCCTCGACGTCGTTCGCGCGCCAGCTCTGGAGGCATCGCTCGAGCAGCTGTGGGTCCTCACGGAACACCGGAACCACGACCGAGACGCCTGCCTCGTATGGCGCCGTCCGCGGACGGTACCGGTAGCCCAGATACTGACGGACCAGCCACCCCATCCAAACGAAGGCGCCGAGCAACGAGAGCGGGAGCCACCACGGAAGACCTCCCGAGCCCGAAAGGGAGTTCGGCGGCCCCAGCTCGCTGTTTGGCGGCACCGGCCGCACGGTCGTACCGGTCGCGTCGTTGCGGACCCGGACGGTCTCGCGCGTGCCCGAGAAGGTCGTGTCGGATAGCGTCGTCCCGGCCGGCCCGGCGTAGACGTAGGTGCCGACGAGCGCTCCGGAGATATCGTTGCGGGTCGCGACGGTCGACTTCGAGGCGCCGGAGATCCTGATCCCGAAGCGTTGCGCGGAGATGGTGTTGCCGGCGATCGTGGTGTTGGAGGAGCCCTCCACGACGATGCCGTCGAACGCTCCCCGGATCCGGTTGGCGGCTACCAGGTTGCCATCCGAACCGTCGAACAGCATGATCCCGTGGTCGTTCGGGTCGACGATCGTGTTGTCTTTCACGATGCTCGCGCTGACCCGGTCGGCCAGGATGATCCCGTGCAGTCCGCTGCCGACGACCGTGTTCCCCACGATCGTGAGATGGCTCGACACGGTGTGCGGATCGATCCCGTAGACCGTGCTGTCGACCACATGGTTGCCCGCGATCCGGACACCGACCGCGTGGGTCAGATACACGCCGAAGTAGTTCCCCGAGATGGTCGAGTCCACGACTGCCGATCCCTTCGCCGGCGCCCAGAACGCGATCCCGTAGCTGTGGACGCCGGGGTGACCGAGCCGCGCGATCCGGTCGCGTCGAAGGACCAGCCGGCCGCCTTCTTCCGCCGAGATGAACGCGCGGCGTCCTGGCGCCGTCACGGTTGGCGCGGGCCCGAGGCCGGTGATCGCGACGTCGGTCAGATCGACGGAGCCGCCGCGTGCCACGACCAGGAACGAGCCGGGCGCGAGGTCGAGCCGTCCGCCGTGCACCCGGAGCGACGCCCGGCGTTCGATCGCGATCGGCTCCCTGAGGAGCCAGGGGCCACGCCCTTCGTGCCGCAGGGTCCCGCTCGGGAGCGCCGCCGCGAGCGCTGCGAACGTCGGCAGGCGACCGTGCGTGAGGGTCCGCTGCCGCACCGCTGCTGGCGGGTTCCCGTTCACCTTCGGGCGTTCGACGGCCGCCGGGTTCGGTGGGTACGAGTGATCGAATGCACCGGTCGAAGCCCCGGGAGGATGCAGGTCGATGCTCACCGTCAGATAGGCGACGAACACGAGGGTCAAGGCGTAGAGGAGTGGACCGGCCACGCGGCCGACCCGACGCCATCCGTTCGGGAGCGGGATCGGCCCCCGACGAGCGTCGCGTGCCATCGTTAGTGCGCGCGCCCCTCCGCGCGCGCGAGTTCAGGCTCCGCCTCTGCCCACACGAGCCCGGCGATCTCGTCGTTCACATGGATCGTCGCGCGGAGCATCGGGAGCAGGTGGCCCAGGCCATGGTCCCGCGCGAACCCGAGGAAGCCGACGGCGTCCTTCGGCAGGCAGATACCTCCGTAGGGGAGCCCTCCACGGGTGCCGTAGCGCGGGTTCCACATCCCCTCGGCGCCGAGCGCGACGGCCTCGAACGCCGACTCCGGTTCGGCACTGAGCGCTCGGAGGGCCCGGTGCATCTCGTTGAAGAAGCTGATCTTCGTCGCGTTGAACAGGTTCGCGACGTACTTCGTCGCCTCGGCGGTCCGGAGGGACATGACGTGGACCGGTACGTCCCCCCAAGGCGTGTAGAGCCGCCGCAGCGCCTCGGCCGACGCCTCGTCGAGGGCGCCGATCACGATGACCCGGGGCTCAAGGAAGTCCCGCTCGGCCGTGGCGGCCCGCAAGAACTCCGGGTTCATGCATACCCCGAAGTCCCGACCCGCCCGACGCCCGGACGCCAGCTCTAGCGCAGGGATCACGATCCGCTCCGTGGTCCCGGGGGGGACCGTGCTCCGAACGACGACGACCGGTCGGTGCTTCGCGCCGACGATCGCGCGGCCGACGGCGACGGCGGCCTCACGAACGTAGGAGGTGTCTACGCGCTCGTCGACGGTCGGGGAGGGAACGGAGATCAGGTACGCGGAAGCCCGGACGTCGACGAGCGCCGAGGCGTGTACGGCGTCGAACCCGCGGCTCTTCAGCAGCGCGACGCGCTCTGGATCGACGTCGCAGAAAACGACGCGATGCCCCTTGGCCGTGAATCCGGCTCCCGTTGCCGTCCCGACGACGCCCGAACCGATCACCGCGATCGAGAGCGGATCAGCCATCGCAAGCCTCCTCTCGCCTCCGATGGTGCGCCATCACGAAACCGTTCCCCAGCTGTTGTTTTCGCGAGGAACCGACCCTTGTGTACGCGACGCAGGCACAGCTCTCCTTCGGCCTAACCGTCCCGTGGGTTGAGGGAATCACGGAGCGCTAAGGGTCTTTCCGGGGGCTGCCGATGCTCGTTGAGCCCAACGGGAAGCCAGACCGTGCGACGAACCCTCACCCTCCTCCTCGCCGCCACGCTCATCGCTGCGTATGCGGCGATCGCGGCCCGAGGTGCGGTAATAACGCCCGTCATTCGCACGGCAACGAAGGCAGGGCACCCGACCCATCCGGTCTGGTATCACGACGACGTCGCCATTCGTATCGGTTCGCGGCTCGTCCTCGCTTGGAACGCGGCCGGCGGCTCGGTCCGGGCGCGGACCTGGAACCTCGCGAGATCGAGGTGGTCTGCCGCGGCGACCACGGTGTCAGGGACGAAGCTGGACTGCCGATGCACCGATTCGACGGGCGCGAACCCGAACCGTCACGACGTCCCGACGGTGTTCAGCGACCCGGCCGGACGGGTGTACGCGATCTACGGAGGAGGAACGGCCTCTCATACTGGGGACCAGACCGGACCGTTCTTCCGGGCCGCCGCGACCACGGGCCCACCCAAGACCTGGGGGCCACAGCAACGCCTCTCCATCCCTGGTGCGATGTACGACGTGGAGGTCGCGCGCGACAACCACGGGGTGAACCATCTGATCGGACAGCAAGGGGACAACGCCAACGGCGCGGGTTCCCTCCTGTACGTCCGCATCCCTCCGGGGACATCTTCGACCCCCGGGGATCCGCAACCCGCTCAGGTCCTGGTGAAAGGCGGGCGGGACCCGAACGCGTGCGCGTGGCAAGCCGCCCCCGGATGCGACATCTTCGTGATCGGGAGGTTGGTCTCGGGCCCCGCGGACCTGGCGCAGCCGACGACCCCGACACCGCTTTTCCTCACTTGGGGCTGGACGGAGAAGAACCTCTCGGGGACATGCGGGGACCCCGCGGGGTTCTGCGACCACGGGCTGTACTTCGCGGAGAGCTTCGACGGAGGAACACACTGGGTGAACGCTGACGCGACGGCCTCGATCGACATCACCTCCGAACAGATCTCGTACGACGATCCGCGCTTCGTCGTGATCCGCCCCGCGAAGAACGTCGGGTTGTTCAAAGCCATCGCAGCGACCGGGCACTACCCGGGCACACCGTGGATCGCGTACCAGCCGCGCGCGGACATGGGGACGGGAAAGGTCGACGTGACGAAACGGAAGGGCTCTTCGTGGGCGGCGCCGACCGTCATCGATCGAAGCCGCCCGTGGAACAACCACCTCGTCTTCAGGGCGTACGCAGACGGGCGGCTCGTACTGTGGTCCGATATCGCCCAGACCGGTCGCCACGCGAGGGAGCTCGCGCAGTGGACACTCGCGCCGGCGAGAGGGTCCTGGCGGTCCAAGCGGTTGTCCGTCGGGGCGAACTGGTTCCTGACGGGAAGGCCGGCTGGAGCCTTGGAGGTGTTGGTGTGGCGAGCGCCATGGACGAGCGGCAGGAGCCGGGTCCGGTTCGCGCTCCTCAAAGAGCCGTCGTGAAGTCGAGTGATACCCGGGCCGAGGATGGGTTCGTTGGACCATCGGTGATGACGCGCCCAGTGTCACTGGCTAGCGGATCGATAGCGGATCAGGCTCTGGTGCACACCTCGTTCAGGAACGGGTACAGGTCGATCGTGTCGGCCAGTATCGAATCGTGGCTGACACGCGATCGTTCGCGTCCGTCGGAAAGCTCCTCGGTAGCGGCGCTCGGGCCGCGATGCTGCACCTGCTGATGGACGGAACCCATCACACGGCTCGCGAACTTGCGAACCATGCGGGAGTCGCCCCATCCACGGCGAGCGCACATCTTTCCGCGCTGGTTCAGGCCGCCTCGTCACCGTCAAGCGCCAAGGTCGGCAGCGTCACTTTCAGCTACAGGCCCGGCGGTAGCGGGCGCCTTGGAATCGTTGAGCGGCCTGGTAGGTGCGCCCGATCATGTCTCTTCTCTTCGGCAGGCAACCATCCGACGCCAGCTCGCTACTGCTAGGACCTGCTACGACCATCTCGCGGGGGAGCTGGGCGTAGAGATCGCGGATCCGATGATGAAGCGCGGAGCTCTCTTGTGGAAGGACGGCACATCCATCATCCCGGAGGATGGCGCCAAGCTGATCCGACGGCTGGGCATAGACCTCGACGGTGTGAGGAGGACCAAGCGACCGCTCGTCCTCGCATGTTCAGATCGGACCGAAGGACGGCCCCACGTCGCTGGCGCCCTCGGGCAGGCCTTGTGCGAGTTGTTCCTCGCCTCGGGGTGGATCCGCCGGCGCCCGGGGACTCGAGCACTCTCGATCACGGACTCCGGTGCCACTTGGCTGCGTGAACGCCTCGATCTGGAGCTTCGCTGAAGGTGGCATAGCGGCTCACATAGGCTGCTCTGCACGGCTTCTCGGTGCCCCCGGGAGGAATCGAACCTCCGACACACGGTTTAGGAAACCGATGCTCTTCTCCACTGAGCTACGGGGGCCGGGGGCACGGGGACGAGGGCGCGAGCACATGGTGAAAGTCTAGCGAGCTGCCTCGCTCCGTTCTGCTAACGGTGCGGCCTGGTGGCTGCGAAGTAAGCGACCGACCCCGTGATCTCTACCTCCACCGACTCGAACGACTCCCGAAGGATCTGGCGGAGTCCGTCAGCGGTGTCGCCGAGGTTGTCGAAGCCCCCCTCCCAGTTGAACACCCGCACGACCGCTCGAGCTTGCGGGGTGTGATGCTCGCGAAGCCCGAGGACGGTTCCTCCGAAGAGCACCCCGTCCGGGGCAAGCACGTCGGCGATGTTGCGGATCGCGATCGCCTTGTTCGCGTCGGGCCCTCGAAGGCAGTGGAGCACGAAGCTGAGCGCCGCCGAGTCGAACCCGTGGGGTACGGGTAGGGGTTTCATCACGTCGGCTTCGACCGTGGTCGGGTGCATAGCCGCAAGCCGCCGAGAGGCGCGACGGAGCACATGCGGGTTGGGGTCGAGCAAGGTGACCTCGGTCCCGGGAGAGGGCTCGGCCTTCTCGATGAAGTAGCCGGTGCCGGGACCGACGTCGAGGTGTCGATGTCCGAGATGCCGACGGTAGCGCTCAACCGCCTCAGGGATGGGACACCGCCACACCGCGCGCGACATGAACCCGAGTACCCACGGGTCGTATATCGCGAGCATGAACGGGTTGTAGCCGGATTGGCCCTTGTAGGCGGGGTCGTCTCGATCCACCGTTCGCCAATCTACCTTCTGAGGATCGGCGCCGGTTCCCGACGTCACCTCGTTCAGGAAGTTCAGGACCAGGCCAACACGCAGTACCCGAACATCGGCAAACGCCCTTGAGGGCGAGCATCAGTGGTTCATCGCGGGGCCGCACCAAGCAGTGAACGGTGAATCCGATGCGTTCTGCGCCGCGCTCAATCAGGCGAGCCGGAGTGGACGGTCGTGAGTGCCCGACGGCTAACAAGGCGTTCCAGGTGCGCTCGTGATGCCCTCGCGCACCGCAGCGGGCCTGTTCCTCGGGTATTCGATGTCGGTAGAGGACGGTACGGGCCGTGGACGGGGGCAAACGGCACGCGTCGCTGGGTGGAGCGCCTCGCCGCCCAGCAAAACGAGCGGACGGTTCGCATGATCCTGGGTTCTCGGTTGGGGAGGCGCCCGAGGTACGGGCCGTGACTGCGGCGGCGGGTGGTCATGGCGCGATGGCTCGATCATGCCGCTCCAGCCATTCGAGCTGGTGCTGCCACCACCGTGCCGCGTCCTCGGATCCATCACCGCTACGGCGAATGACCGTCTCCCTCACTCGCTGCTTGACCTCGTCCATGAGATCGCTCCTGTCGGCGAGGCCGTAGGCGTCGCACCACAGCCGGATCCGTCGGCGCTGCTCCTCGGGTGGCGGTCCATCCCATCCGAGGTTCAGCCACAGGAACATGCCGTAAGAGACGTCGCGGATGCGCGGACCGGGACGCGCCATATCGAAGTCGAACAGCGCCGTCGGCCTCCCATCGACGAAAACGGTGTTCACCGGGGAGATGTCGTTGTGGCAGACGACCTCTTCGACACCGGCCAACGCTGAGCCGGCGGTCGCATCGTGGTATCGGCGGAGCAAACGAGCTGCGTCGGCCAATCGCTCGTCGGTCAGTCCGGCGTCGAGGTTGTCCGGGACGAAGCCCTCGATGTAGGACAGGCGCTCTCGCCCCTGGTCGTCGATCCCCAGGAAGCGCGGCGCGTCCGCGAAGCCGACCTGCTCCAGGTGGCGGAGGAGGGCGTGTACGAAGGCCGAGTGCGGACCGACCGGCCGCCGAACCGTGTCACCGACTCGGACGACGCCCGGCGTGACGCGGCCTCCCAGCAGCGGGACTTCAGCCGGCTGAGCGGCATGAGGGTCGTTTGCAGCGTAGTGGGAAGGCACAACATCCAGGGTACGCAAGCCCGGCCTCGCCCGGTCGTTCTGGAAGGCACCGGAGCGTCGACAGGTCCCGCGCCGGGGTCATCGGTCCGAGCGATGTCGACTTCTTGCTTCTTTCGCCGCTCGCGCTCGTTGTGGCGTTCTTCGTGGTGATCCCCGCGGCCTACGGCGCGATGATGCCGTGGATGGCCGAACGCCTGCTGCGTGCGAGGGATCGATCCTGCGACGCGGGCGTTGGGCGTGGATCGTTGGCTTGGTGCCGCTCCTGTTCGCGAACATCGTGGGGGCACCGATCCTGCTCGTTGCGCTCGGCGTGTGGGCCATCGGCCGCTCGGCACCGAGTCTCGTAGAGGCCTGGCGGTCGAGGGTCCGCCACGTGGATCGGCCGCGCGGCGCTGGTCGCCATGGCGGCCGCGTCCGGCGCCGGCCTCCTCCGCGACGGGATCGACATCCTCGGTTGTCCCCCCTTCTCACAGTGGTTAGGATCCTGACCAGTCATGAGCGAGACGATCGCATTCACG
>Ga0066710_100002666_pt1 | contig 14590 bp, 9 predicted proteins | sample GraSoiAngelo_159_FD_79666 | JGI IMG/M metagenome (GOLD analysis project Ga0066710, IMG submission 79666) | Grasslands soil microbial communities from the Angelo Coastal Reserve, California, USA - 14_1009_16_40cm | ecosystem: Environmental > Terrestrial > Soil > Grasslands | place: USA...
CGGTAGCGGTAGTCGGTGCCGGTCGTCCGGCTGTTGGCGGTGACGACGAGGCCGTTCGGCGGGTCCAGCACGTGGGGCAGCTCGTCGAAGGGGACGAAGCCCACCCAATCGCCCTCGGCGGTCGCGCCGCGGTAGGGCCGCGAGCCGTCGCCCGAGCGGCGGAGAGGAACCCGCCCCGCCGAGTACCACGCGATGTGGCCCGCCTCGTCGGCGTAGACGAAGTTCTGCGACGGGCCGGCGAAGAGCCGCAGGGCTTCGCGGAACTCCTCCCAGCCGGCCGCCTGGTCCATGAGGAAGAAGGCGGGCAGGTCGGGGGTGTCGTCGAGCGACGTCCAGCGCAAGGCGTAGAGCCGTCCCCGCACCGCCACCAGCGGGCCGTGCCGCGTCGCGCGCACCACGTAGTCGACCGTGTGCCACGCGGAGCGGAGAAGGCCGGTGCGGACGCGGATCGGCTCGTGGCGTACGGCGACGGTCTCCCAGCCCTCGCCGGCGCGGTAGCGGTCGGGGTGGGCGGGATCGAACTCTTCGACGTAGAGGTCCGCGCAGTCGTCGTGGACGTTGGTCGCGCCCCACGCCACGTGCCGGTTGCGGCCCAGGATCACGCCTGGCACGCCGGGCATGGTCACGCCCGCCACGTCGAGGTCGGCCGCCGTCAAGTGCACCGCCGTCCAGATCGACGGCACGCCCAGGTTCAGGTGGGGGTCGTTGGCGAGGAGAGGCTTGCCGGTCGCGGTGTGGGCGCCGGAGAGCACCCAGTTGTTGCTGCCCTTCGTGACCTCGGTGGCGGTCGGCGCCGGCGCGGACGGCGCCGGCCCGTCGCGGCCGACGAGGATGTGGTCGTCGGGAAACGTGCTCGGGAAGAGCAGGTCCTGCACCTCGGCGGGCAGCCGGTCCGCCACCACCGCCCGGAACGCCTCACTCTCCCAGCCCGAGGCGAGATCGAGGGCGAGCAGCTTGCCGGTGGCCAGCGTGTCCTCGGCCGTCCACGCCCGCGGCGAATAGCGCAGCAGCCGGAACTCCACCGGCAGCCCGTCGCGGTGCGATTCGATGAAGGCGGTGACCCCTTCGGCGTACGCCTCCACGAGGAGGCGCAGGTCGGCGGGGAGACGGGGGAGCGAGGAGCGGGCGGCGGCGGCGAGCCCCAGGTTGCGCACCTCCTCGTCGGCGCGCAGGGCGCCCTCGCCGAAGGCCTCCGAGAGCTCGCCGAGGGCCCGTCGCCGCAGCAGGTCCATCTGCCAGAGGCGGTCCTGGGCGGTGACGTATCCCTGGACGCGGATGGCGTCGGGGACGCTCTGGGCCTGGATGTGCGGCACGCCGAGGCCGTCGCGGCGGACGAGGGCCGGCGCGGCCAGGCCGGGCAGGCGCAGCTCGCCGTCCAGCTCCGGCCGGGCGTCGCGCGACCAGACCCAGTAGAGCCGGGCCCCTCCCGCCGCCAGCACGGCCGCGGCGGCGATCACCAGCAGCGTCGATCGGGCCAGCCCGCGTATCAGGGGCGAAAGACGGGCCATCAGCGCCGTGGGCCGAGGGCCGATTCGAGGCGTTGCAGGGAAGCCTCCAACGCCCGGGCGACCGGCGAGCGCACGGCAAGAGGCTCGAGCCCGGCGGGAGAGTCAGGGACGCGGCGCGGATCGCGCAGGGCGATGCCGTGGCGGGCCAGCAGCCGCGCGTAAGCCTGCCGCCGGCGGCGGAACGCCTGCAGCGTCGCGCGGTAGCCCAGCTCCGCCACCACCCGGCGCGCACCGTAGCGCAGGATGTTGTACCGGAACATCCGCAGGTCTGCGGGCTCGGGCTGCAGGACCAGGATGTCGACCTCGGGGTGCTCGGCCCGGTAGCGCTCGAGCCCGTACTGCATCCGGCCGTAGAGCATGATCCGGAGCGCCTGGTCGAGGACATAGGCCACGCCTCGTCCGCTGAGGGGGCCCGGCAGCGGTCGCCGCGCTCCCTCGTTGCGCAAGGGCACCATCGGGTTGATGCACAGCACGAGGCGGGCTCCCTCGTGGATGGCCAGGTTGACGTGGGCGGTCTTCTTCACCCCGCCGTCGACGTAGTCGCGCCCGCGGATGCGCACGGGCCGGTACAGGCCGGGCAGCGCGGTGGACGCCTGGACCGCGCGCGATACCGGCACGCCGCGGCGGCCCTTCTCGCCGAAGGCCACCGCCTCGCCCCGATCGAGGTCCACCGCGACCACGCGCAGGGCACGGGGCAGGGCGGCGAAGTCGTCGGCCACTCCCCGGCGGCGCAGGATCTCGGCCAGGCTCTCGCGCACGCCGGAGCTGTCGAGCAGCCCGGCCGGCAGCAGCTCGAAGAGCGACAGCGCGGCGTCGGAGATCGAGCCCTCGCCGCCGGGCAGCGCGTCGGCGAGGGCGCGGAAGAGAACGGCCGGGGCGCGCCGGGAGCGGGCGAGCACGTCGCCGAGGCCGAGGCGGACGAGGGGCGGGAACACGCGGCGCCGGGGATGGCCGGCGACGGCCTCGTCGTAGATCTGGCGGGGCGACACCCCCGCCGCGAGGAGGGCGGACACGAAGGCGCCCCCGCTGACGCCCACGTACAGGTCGAGGTCGAGGACGCTGCGGTCGAGCAGCTCCTCGAGGGCGCGGAGGGCGCCGATCTCCCAAACCGCTCCCGTCACGCCGCCCCCCGCGCAGACGAGGGCGACCTTCGACCGTCGGCGAGCCGTCCGCCTCGGCGCCAAGCGCCCGGATCCTAGTTCAGGCGCGCGCCCTCCGCCGGCGCGAGCGCGTCCGGAGCGCGTCGATCTTCCGCGACAGCTCGTCCACCTTGCGGGTCAGCTCGGAGATCTCGCGCCGGTTGGGGATGTTGAGCCGGGCCAGCGCGCCCTTGACCCCCTGGTCCACCCGGCGGCCGACCACCGCCTTCTCGCGGCGGAGCCGCTCCTGCAGGTCGGCCATGCCGGCCTCCATCTGACGCAGGGCCTTGCGGCCCTCGACGTCCAGGCGGGCGCGGATCTGTCCCATGAGGGCCGTTCCCTGCTCACGCAGCCATGCGGGAACCGCCGCGCGCCTCGTCGTCACTCTCTTCGCCATCTCATCTCTCCTTGGACTTCGCGCGGGCCGCGGCCCGCACCCTCCGCGGGCGCGGGCCGGGCTCCGCCAGGTGGGTCTCCAGGGACATGAGCTTCTCCCGCAGGGTGGCCAGCGAGGGTTGGACGCCTCCATCGCCGGCGCCCTCGAGCAGCCGGTGGACACGGGCCTCCAGGCCGTGCTGCGCCTCGGCCACCAGGCGCTGCACGGCGCCCGTGATCTCCTGGCGCAGCGCCATCCCCTCTTCCAGCGTGAGCCGTCCGTGGCCGAGCAGCCCGGCCACGATGCGCTCGGCCTCGCGGCGGGCCTGGGCCGCCGCTTCGGCGGGCTCGGGCCACCGGAATGCATGTCCGGGCGCGAAACCGAGGCGTATGAGCCGGGCCAGCACCTGGCCGGGGATCCGCGCCGTGCGCTCCTTGACCCGCTCCACGACGACCTGGGCCAGGACGACCGTCGTGAGGTCCTCGCCGGTGCGCTGGTCTTCGACCCGGACCTCTTCTCCTTCGCCCACCATCCGGGCCAGGTCACCGAGGGTCACGTAGCAGCGCTCCCCGGTGTCGTAGAGCTTGCGGTTGTCGTAGCGCCGGATGAGCCTCCCGGCGGGAGCGGCTTTCCCCACGGCGGAGAATCTAACGCAGTGCGTCATAAATGTCAAGCTGGAATTGACGCGATGAGTCAAACGGCGAACGAGCGGTGCGGAACGCCACGAGCAAGAGCTGCGAGCGGAGCGGGATTCACTCCCGCGGAGCGAGCGGGGGGTCTGGGGGGTGCGCCGCTAGCACCCCCCAGTTCAAAGAGGACCGGAGCGGGATTCACTCCCGCGGAGCGAGCGGGGGGTGTGGGGGGTGCGCCGCTAGCACCCCCCAGTTCAAAGAGGACCGGAGCGGGATTCACTCCGCCCGGGGACGCGAAGCGGCCCCGCAAGATGAGCGGCGGCGAATTCACTTCGCCGCCGCGAAAGACGCGAGCGGGGGGTCTGGGGGGTGCGCCGCTAGCACCCCCCAGCTCATTAAAGCCGGCGGGCTTCGAGCAGGTGGAGGCCCTCGTCGGCCCAGGACCGCGGGGGCACGCGCCGGCGGCGGAGGATGAAGCCGACGCCGAGGGCGATGCCGCAGGCGAGCGCGATCGCGGCGCAGACGCCGGCCAGGCCCAGCGAGGTGAGGACGACGCCGACGAGGTCGAAGGTCGGCTTCTGGACCTTGACCCACGTCACGGACTGGGCCGCGAGAAAGCTCACCGGCGATCTTCTCCCGAAGCCACTGTACTTTTCCGGGGAGCCTGGGTCAACTGGCGGCTCTGCGTGCGGTTCAGCGCGTCGAGGTAGGCCCGGACGCCTTCGAGCAGGCTCGCCGCGAGATGCTCGCGGTACTCGCCCTTCTTCAGCCGCCTCTCGTCCTCGGGGTGGCTGAGGAAGGCGATCTCGGCCAGCACGCTCGGCATGTTGGCCCCGATGAGCACGTAGAAGGGGGCGGTGTGGACGCCGCGGTCCTGCACGCCGGGGTCGTGCGGCCGCATGTTCTCGACCATGGCCTCCTGCACGCTGGCCGCGAAGTCGCGGCTCTCGTCGACCTTGCTGTTGAGGGCGATGGCCCGGACCAGGTTCTGCAGGTCCTTGAGGGTGGCCGCGGAGATCGCGTTCTCGCGCGCGGCCACCGCCTCGGCGTGGGAGTCGGCGGCGAAGTTGAGGAAGTAGGTCTCGACGCCGCTCGCCCGCGGGTTCCGGCTGCTGTTGGCGTGGATGGAAAGGAACAGGTCGGCGCCCTTCGAGTTGGCGATCGCGGTGCGCTCCTCGAGGGGGATGAACACGTCGGTGGAGCGCGTCATGACGACCTCGGCCCCCAGCTCCTTGCGGATGAGCCGCTCGACGCGCAGCGCGACGTCGAGCACCAGGTCCTTCTCCTGGAGGCCGCCCGGTCCGATGGTGCCCGGATCGTGTCCGCCGTGGCCGGCGTCGACCACGATGCGCCGCGCGCCCAGGCCGAGCTGCCGGGCCAGACTGTAGGAGCCGGCCCGGTTGGCCTGGGGCGGCAGAGGCGCGGCCAGGGGAGACGGCGCCGGGCGTTGAGTCGCCGGCGCGTCGACGACGACGTCGTGAGCGGGTCGGCGAGCGGACGTGGCCGGCGGCGGCCCTTCCACGGTGGCCACGCGGCGGGCCGGCATGCGCTCGGGCGCCGGCTCGACCGGCGACGGGCCGGGAACGGGAGCGAACGGTCGCGACGTCGTCAGCGGCGCCGGCGTCGGCCCGACGGCCACCACCGGCGGACGAGGCGTGGCCCGCACGTCCACGACCAGGCGGGTCGGGTTCTGCAGGTAGAAGCACGAGTAGTCCTTCACGTCCTTGAAGTCGAGCACCACCCGCACGACGTCGTCGCGGTTCTGCCCGATCCGTACCTGCTTGAGCAGGCCGTCGCCGACGGGGAAGGCGCGGTCGCTGAGGTTGGGATGCAGGCGGGCGCCCGCGAGGTCGATCCAGAGCCGGTCCGGGTCCTGGATGCGGTCGCTGCGGATCTTGACCTCGCGCTCGACGTCCAGGACGACGCGGGTCGACGTCTCGCCGCTCCAGAAGCGCAGGTTGTAGACCTGGGCCAGCCCGGGCGGGGGAGGCGAGGGGAGCGCCGCTTCCTGCACCGGCATGCGCCGGCGGGTCTGGGCCTTGACCTCGGCCGCCCGGCTCGAGCGCGGGAACGCGTCGAGGTACTCGCGGGCGGCGGCGGCGATGCGCTTGCGGTCCCCGCTCTCCCGGGCCATCTCGAAGGCGGAGTAGAGGGCCTTCTCGCCCAGCCGGCTGCTCGGGTACTCCGCGATCAGGCTGCGGTAGGCCTGGAGCGCGTCCTCCTCGTAGCGGGGCGTGCCGAAGCGCCTGGCCATGGCGCGGTACAGGTCGCCGATGGCGAGCAGCGCGTTGTCGCAGTAGCCGCTCTGGGGATAGCGGGCCACCACGCGCCGGAACCGCAGGATCACCCGCTCCCACTCCGCGCGCTGGGCCTGCTTCTTCGCGGACGCCTTGAGCGCAGCGAGCGCGTCGGTCGCTTCGTGATAGAGGGCGCCGTCCGGGGCCGGGTCGGGCGTGGCTGCGGCGCGGGGGTGGGGCTCCGCCCTGGCCCGCGCCGGCCGCGCCTTCCCGGTGGCGGCCACCGCGCAGGGCGGGGCCGCCGCCAGCAACAGGGCGGCCGCCAACGCCGGGAGGAACCGCGGTCTCATTTCGGCCAGTTGTCGACCGTCTCGTAATAGTCCGGCGCGACCAGGATCTCCCGCGGCTTGGAGCCGTCGGCCCGTCCCACGATCCCCTCGCGCTCCATCATGTCGACGAGCCGGCCGGCCCGCGAGAAGCCGATGCGGAAGCGGCGCTGGAGCATGCTGGTCGAGGCCTGGCCGCTCGACACCACGAACCGGGCCGCCTCCTCGAACAGCTCGTCCTTGTCGTCGACCTCGGCCGTCTCCGCCGCCCGCTCGGTCTTGCCCACGGAGTCGTCGTAGTCGGGCCGGCCCGTCTTGCGCAGATAGGAGGTGAGGCGGGCGATCTCCGGCTCGGTCACGTACGCGCCGTGGATCCGTAGCAGCCGGGCGCTCCCCGGGGGGAGGAACAGCATGTCCCCCTTGCCCAGCAGGTGCTCGGCCCCGATCGAGTCGAGGATCGTCCGGCTGTCGACCCGCGCCGCCACCCGGTAGGAGATGCGGGAGGGGAAGTTGGCCTTGATGAGGCCGGTCAGCACGTCGACCGACGGCCGCTGGGTGGCCAGGATGAGGTGGATGCCGACCGCCCGGGCCATCTGGGCCAGGCGGGTGATGGACTCCTCGACCTCGTGCGAGGAGACCATCATCAGGTCGGCCAGCTCGTCGATCACGATCACGATGTAGTGGAGCGGCTTCAGCTCCTCGTCGTCCCCGTTGCCGCCGGCCGCCGGGCCCGTCCCGCGGTCGCCCCCTTCCGCGCGGGCGAGGTTGTTGAATTGCTCGATGTTGCGCACGCCTTCGGAGGCCAGGCGCCGGATCCTCTTCTCCATCTCGCCCACCGCCCACTTGAGCACGTTGGAGGCGACCTTGGCGTCGGTGACCACGGGGGTGAGCAGGTGGGGGATGTCCTCGTAGACGCCCAGCTCCAGCCGCTTGGGGTCGATGAGGATCAGCCGCACCTCGGCCGGGGTGGCTTTCAGCAGGATGCTCGCGATCATGCAGTTGAGGCCCACGCTCTTGCCGGCTCCGGTGGAGCCGGCGACGAGGAGGTGGGGCATGGTCGAGAGGTCGGTGAGGTACACGTCGCCCGAAACCGTCTTGCCGAGCCCGAGGGTGAGCCGGGAGGAGATGTTGCGGAAGGCGTCGGACTCCACGATCTCGCGGAGGTAGATCGTCTCCCGCACCTCGTTGGGGATCTCGATCCCCACCGTGCCGCGGCCGCTCATGCGGTCGATGCGGATGGACTCCGCCTCCAGGGCCAGGGCGAGGTCGTCGGCCAGGCCCACGATCTTGGAGTACTTGATGCCCGCGTCGGGCTTGAACTCATAGGTCGTCACGACCGGGCCGGGATGGATCTCGACCACGCTGCCCAGCACGCCGAACTCGCCGCTCTTGGCCTGCAGCGTCTTGGCCTTCTCGAACAGCCGCGCCTTGTCGAGGCTGCCGCTCGTGCGCGGCTCGTCGAGGATGGACGCGGGTGGCAGCACGAAGTTGCCCCGCACGGTGGGGGCCGCGGGCGCCTTCTTGCCCCGCGGCTCGGGCGAGGGCTCCGGGAGCGCGAGCGGCTCGCCGTCGTCCTTCGCTTCCGGCTCGATCTGGGCGAAGGGCAGCGGCCGCTGGGCGGGCGGCCCGGGGGCGCGCAGCGGGAGGTCGACCAGGTCGTCGCCCTCGGCCGAGCCCGCCTTGACCTTGCGGACGCGCGGGAGGCTGTCGCTGCCCGCGGTCTCCCTCTCCTTCTGGGTGTGCTTCTTGATGACCTCCCGCCGCATCTTCTCCTTCCGCCGCGTCTCGAGGAACTGCCCCCCCGCGGCGCGCAGGGCCTGCCAGCGGCTGCCCACGCCGGCGCCGAGGGCGGAGAGGAACGCGGCGAACGAGAACTGGGTGGCGAGGATGAGGGAGACGAAGACGGAGGTAGCGAGGACGATGTAGGCGCCGGTGCGGTTGAAGCTGCTGGTCAGGGTCGCCCCGAGCAGCGAGCCCACCGCGCCGCCCGCGCGCACCGTCTCGCCCTCGATGGTGAACGTGACGAAGGTGAGGGCGAAGAAGGCGCAGAGCGACAGCAGGAGGAGCGCGACGCCGCAGGCCTTGGTGTAGGGGGCCTCGATGGGCTTGCACCAGAAGAGCTTCCATCCGGCGACGCCCAGGGCCAGGGGCAGCAGCAGCGCCGCCATGCCGAACAGCTGCGGGACGAGCAGCTCGGCCAGGAAGGCGCCGATGGGGCCGATGAAGTTGCGGGCCGGGCCGCTCGCGCCCGACTTGAAGAACGGCGCGGGGTCGGCCGGGTTGTAGGTGGCCAGGCTGATGAGGAGCATCAGGGCGAGGGCGAAGGAGCTGAGCCCCAGGAACTCCGCCAGCTGGCGAGACCTCGTGCTGCTCGCCGTCACGCGTTAGACCTCCATCACCACCGGGATGACCATCGGCCTCCGCTGGGTCCGCTTGCGGAAGAACCGCCGCAGCTCCTGGCGCAGACGCTCGCGGGTCAAGGCGGGGTCGTGGCGCTCCTCCTCGGGCCGCGCCGCGACCGCCTCCATCACCACCCGGCCGGCGTCGACGAGCAGCTCCGCCCCGCGCTCCTCGGCGTCCACGAAGCCGCGGGTCACGATCTCGGGCGCGGATTCCATGCGGCCGGTCTGCTTGTCGAGGACGATCACCGGGACCACGATGCCTTCGGCCGACAGGTGGCGGCGGTCGCGCACGACCACGTCCTCCAGGCCCTCGGCCCCGGAGCGGTCGAGGAGGATGCGCCCGGCCGCCACCCGGGCCGCCTTGCGCGCGCCGGAGGCGGACAGCTCGAGCACGTCGCCGTCCTCGGCCAGCAGGACCCGATCGGCGGACAGCCCGGCCCGGACGGCCAGGCGGGCATGCTGGGCGAGCATCCGGTACTCGCCGTGGACGGGCACCAGGTAACGCGGCCGCACGCGGCCCAGCAGCTCGACGAGGTCGTCCTGGCTGCCGTGGCCGGAGACGTGGACACGGGCCACGCCCGGATGCACGACCTCGCAGCCCCGCCGGAACAGGTTGCCCATGAGCCGCGACACGGCCCGCTCGTTGCCGGGGATCGCGCGGGCGGAGATCACCACGGTGTCGCCCGGTCCCGCCGACACGTCGCGATGCTCGCCGACGCTGACCATCGACAGCGCCGAGAGCGGCTCGCCCTGGCTCCCGGCCACGAACAGGCAGAGTCGCTGCGGCGGATGGTGGCCCGCCTCGCCGGCCGAGACGAGGTCGGCGGCCGGGATGCGGAGCACGCCCAGCTCCAGGGCCACCTCGGCGTTGTCGGCCATGCGGCGCCCGATGAACCCGACGCGCCGTCCGACGCTCCGGGCGAGGTCGGCCACGCGCTGGATGCGGGGGATCGAGGTGGCGAAGCAGGACACCATGACCTTGCCCTGCGTGCGGTCGAAGACTTCCTGGAAGGCGGGCAGGAGATCGTCCTCGGCCCCCGTGCGGCCGCGCTCCTCGACGTTGGTGGAGTCGGAGAGCATGACGAGCACGCCGCGGTCGCCCCACATGGACAGGGCCTGGAGATCGGTGCGCTCGTCTTCCGGCGCGCCGGCGTCGATCTTGAAGTCGCCGCTCACGAGGGCGACCCCGGCGGGCGTCTCGATGGCCAGGGCGAGGCTGTCGAGGACGCTGTGGGAGACCCGGATCGGATGGACGCGGAACGGACCGATCTCCACCGGGGGCTGGCCTGCCGCGAGCAGCCGCAGGTCCGCGCTCAGGCCCCGTTCCTGCAGCCGGCGGCGGGCGAAGCCGAGCGTCAGCCGGCTGCCATAGACCGGCGCCGGCGCGGCCTGCAGCGCGAAGGCCAGCCCCCCGATGTGGTCCTCGTGGCCGTGGGTGAGGATGATGGCCCGCAGCCGGTCGCGGCGCTCGGCGAGGTACTGGAAATCGGGGACGATCGAGTCCACTCCCGGCATCTCGGCGCCCGGGAACATGACCCCGGCGTCGATCAGGAGCAGGTGCTCCTGCCACTCGACAACGAGGGCGTTGAGACCGAACTCGCCCAGTCCGCCCAGGGGCACGAGCCGCAGGTCCGAGAGGCCGCCGTCCGCGATCACGAGCGCGCTCCTCGCCTCAAGGCCCCACTGAGCCGCGCAAAGTCCCCAACAGATAGCGTCTCCGCACGACGGGACCCCTCGATATTGAGCAACCTCAAGCTTTCCTTGAGGTTAGGATAGCTATCTCGCAAGTTGTTTTCAAGTGTTCTCCGGCGGCGGGCGAAGGCCGTCTTGACCAGCAGCTCGAAGGCGTCGAGGTCGTCGATCGGCACCCGCGGATGGGGAAGGAAGCGCCCCCGCAGGACGGCCGAAGAAACCCTGGGGGCCGGCGCGAAGGCGGAAGGCGGAAAGCGCAGCGGGACGTCGACGTCGGCCCAGACCGCATAGAGAACGGAGAGGATCCCGTACTCTCGCGAACCCGGCGGCGAGGCCACCCGCCGGGCGACCTCTTCTTGCAGCATCACGTGAAGGTCGGTCACGTGGGCCCGCAGGTCGAGGAAACGGCGCAGGAGCGGGCTGGAGACGTAGTAGGGGAGGTTGCCGACGAGACGGCCGCCGCGCGGCACCAGCGCGGCGAGATCGACCCGCAGGGCATCGCCGGGCACGACGGTCAAGCGAGGGATGGCTCGTCTTGAGCTGGGGGGTGCTAGCGGCGCACCCCCCAGACCCCCCTCTCGCTCCGCGGGAGTGAATCCCGCTGCGCTCGCTTTCTGTTGCAGATCGGCGGCCAGCCGCGCATCCAGCTCCACCGCCACCACGCGCGCCGCGCGCTCGGCCAGCGGCAAGGTGAGGGCGCCCTTGCCGGGACCGATCTCGAGGAACGTCTCGTCCGGCCGCGGATCGATGAGTCGCAGCAGCCGCTCGACCGCCGCCGGCCGGAGGAAGTGCTGGCCGAGGCGCCGCGGCATGCGGGCAGATTATCCCGAATAGAATCGACCGGTGTCGCGTCCGGCGTTCGTCCTCCTGTGCGCAGCGGCGGCGAGCCTGTCCTGCCGGAGCGAACCGGCGCACCCGCGCTTCCCCGGCGCGCCCATCGTCCTCATCTCGATCGACACCCTGCGCTCCGACCACCTCCCAGCCTACGGCTACCGCGGCGTCGACACGCCCGCGCTCGACCGCTTCCGCCGGGACGCGATCCTCTTCCGCCACGCCTACAGCCCTTGCCCGATGACCCTGCCCTCGCACGTCACGATGCTCACCGGCCTCCTGCCGCCCGCGCACGGAGTCCGGAACAACATCGGCTTCGCCTTTCGCAGCGCCGCGCATCCGAGCTTGCCGACGATGCTCCGGCCGAAGGGCTACGTGACCGGAGCGGCCGTCTCGTCCTACGTGTTGCGCGGGGAGACGGGGCTGGCCGCCGCGTTCGACTTCTACGAGGACTCGATCGACCCGCGGCCGGGAGCGGCGTTCGCCGATTACCAGCGGCCGGGCGCGACGACGGCGGCCCTGGCCGAGCAGTGGCTACGGCAGAAGAAGGACGGGCCGTTCTTCTTCCTCCTGCACCTCTACGAACCCCACGTGCCGTACGACCCGCCGGAGCCCTACCGCAGCCGGTACCCGCTCGCCTACGACGGAGAGATCGCGACCGCCGACGCGATCGTCGGGCAGTTCCTCGACTTCCTTCGGTCGGCGGGGGCCTACGAGCGCGCCGTGGTCATGGTGACCTCGGACCACGGCGAAGGCCTGGGCGATCACGGCGAGGACCAGCACTCGATCCTGCTCTATCGCGAGGCGCTCCAGGTCCCGCTGTTCGTGAAGCTGCCCGGCTCGCGTCGCGGCGGAGAGACCGTCGACGCTCCGGCCCAGCTCGCCGACCTGTTGCCGACCGTGGCGGACCTGCTCGGGATCGGGACGCCGCCGGGGGCCAAGGGCGACTCGCTCCTGCGCCTGCCGGCGTCCCGGTCGCTCTACGCCGAGACGCTCTACCCGCGGATCCAGCTTGGCTGGAGCGACCTGCGCTCGCTCCTGGACGAGCGTCACCACTACATCGAAGGCCCGCGGCCCGAGCTGTACGACCTCGTCCAGGATCCGGCCGAGACGCACGACCTCGTCGCCGCGCAGCCGGAGGTCGCCTCACGCATGCGCGCCGATCTGGGAAGCCGGCCCGTGGGAATCACGGCACCGGCCGACGTGGATCCGGCGACAGCGGAGAAGCTGGCCGCGCTCGGCTACGTCGGCACGCCGCGCCGGCGCGGGAGCGGGCCGTTGCCGAACCCGCGCGACAACGTGCGCCTGCTGGCGCGCATCGGCGACGGCCTGCGCTTGGCCGACGAGAGGAGGTTCGCGGAAGCGGCGGCGGCGCTGCGGAGCATCGTGAGCGAAAGCCCGGACATGATCGAGGTGTGGACGAAGCTCGGCGACGTGTCGCTCCAGGCGGGCGACGCGCAGGAGGCGGCGCGCGCCTACCGGGAAGCGCTACGGCGCTGTCCCGCTCCTTCCGTCGACATGGTGCTGTCGCTGGGGCAGGCCGAGCTGGCGCGGGGCGGCCTCGCCGAGGCGGTGGCCGCCGCGCGGCAAGCGCTCGACGCCAGCCCGGCCCGGGCCCACGAGCTGCTGGGCCGCGTGGCGCTCGCTCGCGGCAAGCTCGACGAGGCCGAGGCCGAGGCGCGCGCCGTCCAGCGAAGCCGCCCCCAGCCTTCGTCCGACCTGCTGCTGGCCGAGGTCCGGATCCGCCGGGGCGACCCGGCCGGAGCGCTGCGGATCCTGGACGAGGCCGAGCGGCAGGCGGCCGAGCTGGAGATGGGCCGGGTCCATCGCGCGGACTTCCTGCGCGGCGACGCCCTGGCGCGCTTGGACCGGCCGGTCGAGGCGGAGGCCGCCTACCGTCGCGAGATCGAGGCGTTCCCCGACCACCTGCAGGCCTACGCCAACCTGGCCGTGCTGCAGTTCGTGCAGGGCAGGCGGGACGCAGTCCGGAAGACGCTGGAGGACATGGCGCGGAACAACCCCGGCCCGCCGGCCTACCGGCTCGCCGCGAAGACGTGGGATGCCTTCGGCGACGGCAAGGCCGCCGCCGCCTGGCGCCGCCGGGGGAAATGAAAAGGGCCCCGGGGAGTCCCCCGGGGCCCCGAGGAAACGGCCGGCCTAGAACCGCAAACCGATGGAGAACGACACCGTCCGCGGCGTCTGGTACGCGTAACGGCTCGTCGCTTGGCCGAAACCGGGCGCAGGTGCAACGGCCGTCGCTTTACGCCAATTGACCCCTTCCACCGGAGTGGTCGTGAACGGGTTGAATGGGGCGATCGAGTTGTTGTTGCGGTTGGTGAGCACCGTCGTGTTGATGCAACCTGTAGTCCCGCAGCCGAGGTCCAGATCGCTGTTCACGCCGCCCCAGAAATTGGTCAGTCCGTGGCGGTTGAACGCGTTGACCATGATGCCGCGGAAGAACAACCGCGCCTGCTTCAGCCCCAGCTTGTGCTCGTAGTTGAGCGCCAGGTCGGTCCGCCACAGGGAATCCATGTGGAACGCGTCGCGAGCCGTGAAATAGTAGTTCACCGATGCCGGCGGGGTGACGTACCCGGGGTTGGCCACGAAGGGCCGCGTGTCGACCGTACCCACGGCTCCGTACGGCGTTCCGCTGTTGTAGTACTGGAGGACGCTCATGTTGAGGCTGCCCGCAGGGGACGGCACCGGTACGTCATAGGTCATCCAGGCCCGCACCTTGTGGCGCACGTTCGCGTTCAGGTCGCCGTCCGGCGCGTTCCAAGAGACGTTGAAGTACTCCGGATAGAAGCGGATGCCGCTCGTGGTCGGTCCGCTGCCGCCGTTCTCTCCCTCGATGTTGCCTTTCAGCTCGCCGAGCGTGTAGTTGCCGCCGAGGCCCAGCCGCCGGACCGGGCGATAAGTGGCCTGGAAGTTGAGGCCGCGGTAGCTGCGGTCCAGCAGGTCGTTCTCGTTCTGGACGATCCCCAGGTCGAAGCTCTTTCCGAACTGGTCCTGGACCTTGCCGGTCGTGGTGTTGAGGAAGGTCGCGTAGAAGTCGCGGAACTTCCGGTAGATCCCGTCCACCCGGAGTGCGCCGCGGGCGCCGATGCGGCGGCTGAGGCCGAGGGTGACCTCCTGGGAGTGCGGCGACTTGAGCGTGTCGCCGATGTGCGTGTTCAGGCCCGGGATGCTCGGCGCGCCGCGGGTCGGCCGGTTGGTCCCCCCGTTGGCGTTGAACCAGTCGAAGAGCGTCTGGAGCGCGACCGCGCTCGACACCGGGTTGGCCGGGTTGCCGACGTTGACCGAGGGGCCGAGGTAGTCGAAGTCGATGGTGGCCGGCTGGCCGCCCGCGGACCCGGCGTCGCCGACGCTGTTGGCGATGGCCGCGACGTAATGGGCATACGAGCCGTTGACCGTCCACTCGCCGTTGCCCTTGGGGTCGAAGGTGGC
>Ga0066710_100002667_pt1 | contig 14589 bp, 16 predicted proteins | sample GraSoiAngelo_159_FD_79666 | JGI IMG/M metagenome (GOLD analysis project Ga0066710, IMG submission 79666) | Grasslands soil microbial communities from the Angelo Coastal Reserve, California, USA - 14_1009_16_40cm | ecosystem: Environmental > Terrestrial > Soil > Grasslands | place: USA...
TCTCGGCAGGCGCGATGGCGATCGCGACGAGCGCCGAGCCGCTGTTGTCCAATCAGGACACGCGGCACTGGCTCGACCGGATCCGCGACGGGAACTTCGCGCAGACCGTCGTCTCCCTTGCGGGCGGCGGCCATGGCTGGGCCGCGATCGTGCCGTTCTACGTGCTCGTGGTCGCGGCCGCAATCGCGACGGCGTCGTTGCTCCCGCTTCACGCAGGCCGTGCTGAGCTCTTCGCGACCGCGGCCGTCCTCGCCGCGTGGGCGCTGCTCGAGCATGCGGGGCCCATCCTGCTCCGCGTCGACCGCGCCGTCGACAAGCCGTGGGGCGCGCTGACGCTCGTCACGCTCCTCGTGGCAATCGCCCTCGGATTCGCCCGGCGGGCTTGGTGGATCGTGCCGCCGCTCTTCGCCTTCTCGACGGTCCGCTTCGACGAGCACACGAAATGGGCGCTGGGACTGGCCGTCGCCGTCCTCCTGGCGGTCCTCACGCCGTACCTGCTTGAATCGAGAGGTGGCCGCTCTCTACCGCACCTACCGTCCCCGTGACTTCGACGAGGTGGTGGGCCAGGAGCCGGTCGTCCGGACTCTGAAGAACGCGATCGCCAACGGCCAGGTGCGCCAGGCGTATCTCTTCTCGGGCCCGCGTGGCACCGGCAAGACCTCGCTCGCCCGAATCCTCGCCAAGGGTCTGAACTGCGCGCAGGGGCCGACGCCCAACCCGGACGGCACCTGCCACGCGTGCGTCTCGATCGCGAACGGCACCTCGCTCGACGTGATCGAGATGGACGCCGCGTCGCAGCGCGGGATCGACGACATCCGCGAGATCCGTGACCGCGTCGTCCTGCAGCCTGCTGAGGGCCGCTACAAGGTCTACATCCTCGACGAGGCGCACCAGCTCACCGACGCGGCCTGGAACGCGCTGCTGAAGCTGATCGAGGAGCCGCCGCCCCACCTCGTGTTCGTCTTCTGCACGACGGATCTCTCGAAGGTGCTGCCGACGGTGCGGTCGCGCTGCCAGACGTTCGTTTTCCAGCGGCCGCGGCTCGAGGAGCAGCGGAAGCTGCTGCGGCGGATCGCCGAGGCCGAGGGGATCGAGGCGCCGGATCCCGCACTCGCGCTGATCGCGCGGGCGGCGCGCGGGTCGTTCCGCGACGCCGTCTCGACGCTCGATCAGCTCGCGGCCGCGACGGAGAAGCAGATCACGGTGCAGGCGGTGCTCCAGCTGCTCGGCGCGGTCGAGGAGGAGGCGCTCTTCCGGCTCTGCGACCTCGTGATCGACCAGGACACGGCCGGCGCCCTGACCTTCATCGAGCAGCTCTCCGAGCAGGGACAGGATCTCGGACGGCTCGTCACCGACCTGCTCGAGCACCTGCGGCATCTGATGCTCGTCCAGCACATGGGCGAGGTGCCCGACTCGCTGCCCGTGACCGAGGAGACGCGCGAGCGGCTGCGGGCACAGGCGAATCAGCTCGGCGACGCGACCGTCGTCCGGCTGATCGACCTGCTGGCGGTCGCGGTCGAGGATCTGCGCCAGGGCGGCGACCCGCGCCTCCCACTCGAGCTCGCGCTCATCAAGGTGACGCGGCCCGCTGCGGATCTCTCCCGCGAGGCGATCGCGTACCGGCTCGAGCAGCTCGAGCACGGCGCGCCTACGCCGCGCTCGAGTCCCGAGCCCCGCGAGCCGGAGCGTGAGCGCTCTGCGCCGACGGCGCCGGACATCGAGCTCGAGCAGCTGCAGGAGGCGTGGCAGCGGACGATCCTGCCGGCGGTCGAGGAGAAGGGCGGCATCCCGACGGCGTCGCTGCTCCGCGAGGCGCACCCGGCCGGGCTGGCCGGCGACACGCTGACGGTCGAGTTCCCGCGCAACGCCGACTTCCACCGGCAGCTCGCGGAGGAGCCCAAGAACGCGACGCTGCTCGCCGACGCGCTCTACGAGGTGACCGGCCGGCGGCTCGCGCTGGCGTTCGCGACCGGCGCGAACGGCGAGCCCGAGCCGGCCGCCGAGGCGGAAGGACCCGCGGGCGAGGAACGGATCCTCGAGCTGCTGACCGAGACCCTCGACGCGCGGGAAAGAGAGCCGGAATGAGCTTCGACGTGAATAAGATGCTCCAGCAAGTGCAAGAGATGCAGAGCCAGATGGCGAAGGCGCAGGAGGAGCTCGCGAAGGAGACCGTCGAGGCGTCCGCGGGCGGCGGAATGGTCACCGTCAAGGCGACCGGCGCGCTCGAGATCGTCGAGATCAAGATCGACCCGAAGGCGATCGATCCGGACGACCCCCAGATACTCGAGGACATGGTCATCGCGGCGACGAACGAGGCGATCCGCTCCGCGCAGTCGCTGATGGAGTCGCGCCTCGGCGGCCTCGCCGGCGGCGCCCTCGGCGGCCTCGGCCTACCGGGCCTCGAGTAGCGCCCATCGGTACCAGGTACCGACGCGAAAGCGTGACGCAGGTGTGACGAAAGGCGCAACGGCCGGGCCGCCCTTGCGTGCTGCCGCCTAGAACGTTGGTACCAGGTACCGACGCAAAAGTGTGACTCGGGTGTGACGGAAGGCGCACGGGTTGTCCATCCGGGACACCGCGGTACGCTGCCTCCGTGCTCTCCCCTTCCGTCGACAACCTCGTCGCGCAGCTGACTCGCCTGCCGGGGATCGGGACGCGCACCGCGCAGCGGCTCGCCTTCCATCTGCTGCGCGTGCCCAAGGACGAGGCGCTCGCGCTCGCCGCCGCGATCGTCGAGGTCAAGGAGCGCGTTCGCTTCTGCCGCGAGTGCGGGAACCTGACGGAGGAGGAGGTCTGCGCGATCTGCCTCGACGCGCGCCGCGACCACTCCGTGATCTGCGTCGTCGAGCAGCCGGCCGACCTGCTCTCGCTCGAGCGAACGGCCGAGTTCCGCGGCCTCTACCACGTCCTCGGCGGCTCGCTTTCGCCGCTCGACGGCGTCGAGCCGGAGCACCTGCGGATCGATGAGCTGCTCGCGCGCGTGGAACGGAACGGCGTCCAAGAGGTCGTGCTGGCCACCAACCCGAACATGACCGGCGAGGCCACCGCAAGCTATCTCGCCGACCGGCTCCGCGGCCGCGTCCGCGTCACCCGCCTCGCGAGCGGGCTGCCCGTCGGCGGCGACCTCGAGTACGCGGACGAGATCACGCTCGGCCGGGCCCTCGCGGGCCGCCGCGAGATGTAGCCCCGCGCTGTTCCATTTCACACAAGGCAGTGCTACCGTCGAGCGGCGGGGTCACGAGGACAAGGAGGTCGAGCATGGCGCCAGCCGTTGCGATCAAGGGCGAGGTGATCACCCCGGAAGACGCGCATTACGACGAGGCACGAGCCGTCTACAACGCGATGATCGACAAGCGGCCTGCGGCCATCGCCCGCTGCGTTGACACCGCGGACGTCGTCGCGGCGATCGCGTACGCGCGTGAAAACCGTCTCAGCATTGCCATCCGTTGCGGCGGACACAACGGCGCCGGCCTCGGCACGGTCGAGGGCGGCCTCGTGATCGACCTGTCCCCGATGGACGCGGTCACGGTCGATCCCGCGGCGAAGATGGTCCGCGTCCAAGGCGGCGCGACACTCGGCAAGGTCGACACCGCGACGCACGAGTACGGGCTCGCTGTGCCGGCCGGGATCATCTCGACCACGGGCGTCGGCGGTCTGACCCTCGGCGGCGGCCTCGGCCATCTCACGCGCAAGGGCGGGCTGACGATCGACCGGATGGTCAGCGCCGAGGTCGTCCTCGCCGACGGCTCGGTCGTGACTGCCGATCCGGAGCGCGACGCCGATCTTTTCTGGGCGCTACGCGGCGGCGGAGGCAACTTCGGCGTCGTCACGTCGTTCTCGTTCAGCTGCGTCGACGTGAAGAACGTGCTCGCCGGCCCGGTGCTCTACGACATCGGCGACGCGCCGCAGGTGCTCGCCTGGTACCGCGAGTTCATCTCGCAGCAGCCGGACGAGCTGAGCGGCTTTTTCGCGTTCCTGAGCATCCCGCCCGGCCCGCCGTTCCCCGAGGAGCTCCACCTTCGCAAGGTGTGCGGTGTCGTTTGGTGCCAGGTCGGCGACGAGGAGACGGCCGCGCTGAAGGAGGCGCGCTCGTTCGGGACGCCGTTGCTCGACGGTATCGCGCCGATGCCGCTGCCGGTGATCCAGTCGGCGTTCGACGGCGTGTACCCGCCCGGCGACCAGTGGTACTGGCGCGCGGATCTCGTCAAGGAGATCCCCGACGCGGCGATCGAGAAGCACGTCGAATTCGGCAACGCGATGCCGACGTGGAAGTGCACGATGCACCTCTATCCGATCGACGGTGCGGCGGGGCGCGTCGCGAACGACGCGACGGCCTGGGCCAACCGCGACGCGATGTGGACGCAGGTGATCGTCGGCGTTGATCCCGATCCTGCGAATGCAAAGGCGATCACGGACTGGACGATCGCGTACTGGGAGGCGTTGCACCCGCATTCGACGGGCGGCTCGTACGTGAACATGATGATGGAGGAAGGCCAGGAGCGCGTGCAGGCGACGTACGGCGCGAACTACGACCGGCTTACGAAGATCAAGTCGGCGTACGACCCCGACAACGTCTTCCACGTCAACCAGAACATCCGGCCCGCCTAGGGATAGTCGTAACCGCCGCCGGTCGTCGTCGTCCCCGCCGGAGGTGCGGGGGCGGCGCCCCCGGCCGGCGTAACCGCGAACCATATGCCGCCGACCCCTTCGCCCTTCACGTCGCCGGCCTTCGCGTCCCTCCCGTAACGGTAGAGCGGCAGGCCCGCATACGTGACCTGCCGCCTACCGTCCGGGCGGCGGACGACGCCCAACGAGCCGGCCGAGAGACCTGTACCGGCGCGCAGCTTCGCGCCCTTCGCGACGACGAGCGGCGGCCATGCCTTCGCGCAAGCGCCCATGCAGGTGAACTTCGCCGCGCTCTCGCCCGTCAGGTGGTAGAGGGTCATCCCGGCTGCCGTGACGAGCGTCGTCTTCCCGAGCGTCGCGTTCGGCGCCGCGCGGACGACGACCGGCGCGCCGCCCGCGACTGCGAGCGAGACGGCCGCGCCGGCCACCCCGACGACGGCGACTGCCGCGATCGCTCGAATCCTCATGGCCCTTCTACGGCGGCGGTGCCGGATCGGATTGCGGCTCTACACTTCGACCATGGCGACGATGGACTACGAGGCCGTCCCCGCGCTCGCCGCGGACGCCGCCACCCCGGACACCGGCATCGTCGTGATGAAGTTCGGCGGCACCTCCGTCGGCGACACGCAGAAGATCAAGGAGGTCGCGCGCCGTCTCGTCGCCGCGCGCGAGGGCGGGCGCCGCGTCGTGGGCGTCCTCTCCGCGATGGGCGACACGACCGACGAGCTGATCCGGCTCGCGCACCAGGTCTCGCCGAACCCGCATCCGCGCGAGTACGACATGCTCGTGTCGGTCGGCGAGCGGATCTCGAACTCGCTCTGCGCGATGGCGATCCGCGACCTCGGCCATGAGGCGGTCTCGCTGACTGGATCGCAGGCCGGCATCGTCACCGACACGTCGCACAGCAAGGCGAAGATCGTCGAGGTCCGGGCGCGCCGTCTGCACGACGAGCTCGAGGCCGACCGGATCGTCCTCGTCGCCGGCTTCCAGGGCGTCTCGACCGAGCTCGAGGTCACGACGCTCGGCCGCGGCGGCTCCGATGCGACGGCGGTCGCGCTCGCGTCGGCGCTCGGAGGCGCCTGCGAGATCTTCACGGACGTCGAGGGCGTGTTCACCGCCGACCCGCGCATGGTTCCGGAGGCCCTGAAGCTGCCGAATGTGAGCTACGAGGAGATGCTCGAGATGGCCGCGACGGGCGCCCGCGTGATGATGGCCCGGTCGATCGAGATCGCGCGAAGCTACGGTGTACGGCTCCACGTCCGCTCGGCGTTCGGCGAAGGCGAGGGGACATGGATCGGCGAGGAGGACAACCTGGTGCTCGAGAAGGCGATCATTTCCGGCGTCACGCACGACACGTCCGAGGCGAAGGTGACGATTCTCGGCGTGCCGGACCGGCCCGGGATCGCCGCGAAGGTCTTTCGCGCGCTCGCCGACGTCGGGGTCAACGTCGACATGATCGTCCAGAACATCTCCGAGCACGGGCACACGAGCATCACGTTCACACTGCCGAAGACGGACATCGCGACTGCGGAGCCGATCCTCGAGCGGCTGGCGGCGGAGATCGCCGCGGCCGGGGTCAACCACGATCCAGACATCGCGAAGATCTCGCTGATCGGGGCCGGCATGAAGAGTCACCCCGGAGTCGCCGCCGACATGTTCGACGCGCTCGCCGAGGCCGGGATCAACATCGAGATCATCTCGACCTCCACGATCCGCATCTCGTGCGTCATCCGCGCGTCCGAGGTCGAGCGCGCGGTACGCGCCGTGCACGAGCGCTTCCAGCTGCTGGCCGAGGAGCGGGTCGGTGCCTAACAGCCCGAGAATCGGCGTCGTCGGCGCCACCGGCGCGGTCGGGACGGTCACGCTCGAGCTGCTCGCCGAGCGCGGCTACGACGACGTCCGTGCCTTCGCGTCGGAGCGCTCTGCGGGCAGCTCGGTGCCGTTCGGGGGGATCGCGCTCGTCGTCGAGGAGGCGACGCCCGAGGCGCTCGAGGCCGGCGACGTCGACGTCTTCCTCTTCTCCGTCGGCACCTCGGCGTCGCTGGCGCTCGTTCCGCACGCAGTTCAGGGCGGGGCTGCCGTCGTCGACAAGTCGAGTGCCTTCCGCCTCACCAACGGCATCCCGCTCGTCGTGCCCGAGGTGAACGGCGAACGCGCGCTCGAGCACGACGGCGTCGTCGCCAACCCGAACTGCTGCACGATCCCGCTCACGTGCGTCCTGAAGCCGCTGCACGAGGCGGCCGGGCTGCGCCGCGTGCGGATCGCCACCTACCAGTCGGTGTCGGGCGCCGGCGCCTCGGCGATGGAGCGGCTGCGCAACGAGGAGCCCGCGTCCCATGACCTCCGCATGGACTGGGACTTCGACGGCGTCGAGTTCGACGAGGAATCGAAGCTCCGCGAGGAGACGCGCAAGATCATGGAGCTGCCGGAGCTGCCGATCAGCGCCACCTGCGTGCGGGTTCCCGTGATGGTCGGGCACGCGGAGGCAGTCTGGGCCGAGTTCGAGCGGCCGCTTCCCCCCGAGGAGGCGACGGAGATCCTCGCCGCGTCTCCGAGCGTCCGGGTCGAGCAGTTTCCGTCGCCCGGCAAGGCGGCCGGGATCGACGATGTCCTCGTCGGCCGGATCCGCAGCGACACGACAGACCCAAATGGGCTCTCCCTCTTCATCGCGGGTGACAATCTGCGCAAGGGAGCGGCGCTGAACGCGATCCAGATCGCGGAGCTGCTCCTCGATCGAGTGAGCGTCTGACGCCCAGACCGCACGTCTTCGGAAAACGTCCCGTTGGCGCGGGAGCTCAGCGTCAAGAATGAGCGCCAGTCTGCCGGCAAAGACTCGGGGGCTGTAGTCCGAAGCCTTCGACGCTCCAGCCCTCAAACGGCCGGAACCCGCGACTTTGTGGCTCTAAGCCACTATCGGCGCCGCCGACTCAGCCGAAGGCGGCGACGAGCGACGCGGGGCCGAAGAGCGCGTCCGTCAGTTCGTCGGTCGTCCGGTCCTTCGTCAGGTAGCCGGCCGCGCCGGCGGCACGGGCCCGCCCGATCTCGGCCGCGCAGTCGGACTCGGTCAGGACGAACACGGTCGTCCTCGGGGCCGCCGCGCGGATCCGCCGGGTCGCCTCGTCTCCGTCGAGAAGGGGCATCCGCATATCCATGAGCAGGACGTCCGGCGCTACCTCGGTGAGGAGGCGCACCGCCTCGGCGCCGTTGCGAGCGAGCCCGACCACCTCGATGCGCGGGTCGAGCTCGAGCGACCGTGCCAGCGACTCTGCGAACAGCCGATCGTCGTCCGCGATCAGGATCCGAACGGTCCCACGCGGAGGCGTGACGGCCACGGCGCCCCAACGTCCGCCTGCCGCCGCCTCGGGGGTTTCGCGGGCGCGGGCAGGAGGTTGCGCATCTGCGCCCAGCGACTCGCCTCTGTGCGGTTCGCTGTTCTCGATGCAATCATCGGGAGGGGCCGAGCCTCTCGACTAGGAATTGCCAGACTTGACTGGCCTTCTGGCATAGGTTGTAACAGGTCTTCCCTACTCTGTCTACCTTCACACAAGGACATTCCGAAACTCCTGGGTCAGGGCTGTCCGGGCGCCGGCCGCAGCAAGCGACGCGTCGACCGCTTCGATGATCCGTACGACCTCGACGCCGAGCTCGGCCGACCACCGGGGCTGGCCCCCGGAGCGGATCGCCGGGCAGAAGTCCGACAGCTCGAGGAAGGCGGCTCGGCGGCGTCGCCGTGCGGCGGGACGATCGAGCCCGTTCGGTAGGTCAAGCGGTATTCGCCGACCGACGCGGGATCACGCCGGTGTCGAAGATCCGCACGGACTCGCCGCTCGTATCGTCGTAGACGACCATTTTGCGCGAGCCCACGATCGCCGTCCGCCGCAGCTTGCTCGGCGCGAGCCACGCGAGCTCGACGTGCGCGATCGCGCCCGAGGCGAACTCGAGGTTGATGAAGGCGACGTCTGCGACGCCCGGGATGATGCAGCCGCGGCTGATCGCGCTCACGTGACTCGGCGTCTCATCGAGCCAGAAGCGGAGGATCGAGAAGTCGTGCGGCCCGAGATCCCAGGCAACGCTGACGTCGGGCTGGTGGAGGCCGAGGTTGACTCGGCTCGTCGAGACGAAGTAGATCTCGCCGAGCTCATCGGAGTCGATCAGGTCCTTGATCATGGTCACCGGCGGGCTTTAGACGAACGTGTGCCCCGGCATCAGGTCCGTCGCGAACGACGCGAGAGGCTTCTTCGACGAAGACGTGCTTGCCGGCGCGGAGCGCGGCGGACGCGAGCTTGTGGTGGGTCGCTGCCGGCGTCGCGATCACGACCGCGTCGAGGTCGCCGTCGGCGAGCAGCGTGTCGTACGTCCGCGTGATCGCAACCGCCGGGTAGCGGCGGCCGATCTTCACGACCGCGGGCCCGACGAGCGACATCTCGCCCCGCACCACGTTGATGGGCTGCGGCAGCTTGTCCAGGATCGTCTTCCGCAGCCAGCGGCCGACCCGCGTCACGGCATCGCTCCGGTCGAGCTTGTAGATGCCGTTCGCGTTCGGCGCCGCTTTCGCGCTCATCGTGCGCTCGATGCACGCCCGGTGGGCCTCGGCATCCGTGTCTACGCGCATCGTCCGAAACTTCAGCACCGAGAACTCGCGCATCTCGAGACCGAGCGTGACCTGCCGGAAGAAGACCGGCCCTTCCGAGTCGACCCGGATCCGCACGGCGACCACTGCGAAGAGCGGCGCAGTCACCAGCAGACCGAGCGTCGGGCCGGCGACGTCGATTGCGCGCTTGACCAGCCGGACAAGCGGGCGAGCCGTACGGGCGGCAGGCCCACGAGCGGCAGGCCTTCGATGGTGTGGATCGCCGCCTTCGGGCCGACGAGGTCGAACAAGCGCGGGACGAAGTCGATCTGCACGTCGAGATCGCGCAGCGAGCGGACGAGCTCGACGAGATCCGATTCCGCGGAGTTGGAGAAGGCGACCACGACGCGCTCGACGTCGAGCAGCGCGATCAGCTCGGGCAGGCGGTCGACGCCGCCGACGAGGGCGAGATGCTCGAGCTCGGTCCGCCGCTCGCGCGGGCGGTCGTCGACGAAGCCGACGAGGTTGAGCCCGTACTCCGGATGCTGGACCAGCTTTCGTGCGACGAGCTGGCCGATCTCGCCCGCGCCGACGATCACGGTGTTCTGGAGGTAGAGCAGGCTGCGGCGGCAGACCCCCCGCGCGATCGCACGGCCGAGCGTCAGAGCGCGGCGAGCCGCGAAAGGCTGATGCCGCGCGTCCCGGTGAGCAAGACGTCGACGAAGAAGAGCCACGCGCCGACCGTGACGAGGTTGAAGACGGCCGCGAGCTCGTCCGCAGTCGAGTGGTCGGTCCGCTCCTTGTCGTGCTCGTCTGCGCGGGCTGCGTCCAGCTGAGCGAGAGACCGCCGCCTGCGTCACGTGCGTCGGTGAAGTTCAGATTCGTCGGCGGCCCTGGATCGAACGTCGTGAACGCGTACATGCCGCTGAGCTGGCCCGTCGCCTGCTCTGTGTCGATCCCCGGGACCTCAGATGAGAGGACGAAACTGTAGGTGACGTTGCCGGAGGCGTCGCTCTGCGCGGTGCCCATGTCGACGAGCCGGCCGTTCGGATCGGTGGCCGTGAAGGCCACGGGCTCGTTCGCGCCAAGCCCATCGCAATGACCGCACAAAAGGCAGCCGTCCGTTTCCAACGCTGTGTCCGTCCGCAGATCCGCCGCCTGGCTCTCCCTCGGCACACGGTCTCTCTCCGCCCGCCATTAGCGCTTTCAAATCAGAAGGCCATGATCGAGCTGACCCGCGAAATGCACAACGAGCCGTCTGGGGAGGATGAGCCGAACGGAGGAACGGATCGTCCGCTAGGGCCGCTGCGGCACCGGGGCCGGCGCGAACGCTTCCTTCACGACGCGCAGCACCTTTTCCCGCGTCCCCTCGACGACGGGCACCAGCCCGCCGAACTCCAGGCGCGCGAGCTCGACCCGGCCGCTCGTCCGGACGGTCCGAAAGCCGAAGTCGCCGAGGAAGTCGCGGGGGAAGATCGTCTTGTGCACGTGGAACCGCTCGAACGTCGATTCGTCCTCGCTGTAGCGGTAGGCGAATGCTTCGAGGGCCCGGGCTCCTTTGTCGCGCGCGTCGCCGATCGCCGCGAGGAAGAGCGACTGCATCACCCAGGGTTTCTCGGGATTGATCAGGTAGGCGCAAGTGACGAGCACCGCGTCGTCGCTCGCCGGTCCCGCCGGCAGTACGGCCGCGCGCGGGAAGAGGTGCGCCGGCCCGTACTGCATCGAGCCGAGGACGCGCCCGTCGTCGTCGTAGTAGACCGTCCCCCAGGCGCCCCATTCCGTCTCCGCCTTCTCGATCCACTTGCGCTTGTCGGTCGGCCGGCTTCCCCGCGTCTGCCACCAGATGCATTCGTGACAGACGACGGGAGCGGTCGGGAGCGTCGCGCCGGTCAGCCCGGCGACGGTCGTCACCGGCCGACCTCTTCCACCACGACGTCGACAGTGGTCGGATCCACGTCGGCCATCCGCCCGAGATACTCGCGCACCCGCTCCTGGACGGAGCGTCCGAGCTCGGGAATCGACGCGCCCCAGTCGACGGCGAGGTGCAGCTCCACGCGGAATCGGCCGTCCTCCTCGCTAATCCTGACGCCACGCCTGCCCGGGAGCGGACTCTCGACGAAGCCCCGGACGCCCGGAACTTCGCGTGCGGCATCCGCCGCGTAGCTCGCGAGGATGTCGGCCGAGATCGTCGCCTGGCCGTTCACGGCAGCGATCGTAGCGTCAGTTCCGTCGCCTCAGGCCTGGCGGCGAAGCGGAACGGGACGAAGGTCGTCCCGAGCCCGGGCGAGACGTGGAGCACGCCGCCTGGCGTGCGGTAGACCCCCGCGTTGTACGGCGCCGCCATGTGCGCGAGCCGCAGCTTGCCGCCCGGGAACGGGATGCAGATCTGGCCGTCGTGCATGTGACCGGCCAAGACGAGGTCGAATGCGCCGGGCGGGAGCGTGTCGACCTGCAACGGGTAGTGGCAGAGCAGGATCCGCAGCTCGGCCTGGTCGCGGCCGACGGCGAGCTCTCGCGCGCGCGGCCGACTGCGGACGAACCGTGAGCGCGGATCGGAGCCCGCGAGGTAGATCCGGCGGCCGCGGAGCTCGGTGAAGACGCCGTTGTCCGACAGCAGAGTCGCTGGCGCGAGCTCGTTCAGATACGAGCGCCGCGCGCCCGGGTCGCGGCTGATGGCGAAGTCGTGGTTTCCGAGGATCGCATAGCAGTTGGGCAGTCTCGCGACGAGGTCGCGGAGCAGCGGCTCCCCGCTCGGCCGGGTCAGGAGGTCGCCGCTCAGCGCGGTCAGGTCGGGCCGTCGCTCTTGGACCCAGGCCGCCGCGCGGCCGGCCGCGACGGCGCCGCGCGAGGGCGGACCGAGATGGAAGTCCGACAGGTGGGCGACGCGCAGCCCGTCGAGCTCCGGCGGCAGCCCCGGCAGCGGCACCTCGAGCGTCCGGAGGCGCACCCACCCCGCCTCGAACCAGCCCCAGGCGAGCCCGCCGGCGGCGAGCGCGCCGAGTCCGCTCAGGGCCGCCCGCACGCGCGGAAGCGTAGCCACGTCGCGTACACCGCCTCGGCGGGTCTTTAAATGGTCCGGCGCGGTCGTGACCGCGCCGGACTCCGCCCCTCCAGACAACTAGACGCCGCCGGACCCGATTTCTTGCGTCTCAGACCTCGAGCTTCTCGAGCACCGGATCCACCGACACCACGTGGCGCTTGAACTTCAGCTCCGAGTCGTGCAGGCCGGCGGCGACCCCGACGAGCTGGGAGAGGTGGAGGATCGGCATCTTGAAGTCCCGCCCCGTCGCCTTCTTCAGCTTCGACTGCCACGCGTCCAAGGAGAGATGGCATAGCGGGCACGGCGTGACCATCGCGTCGGCGCCCGCCTCGTACGCCTGCTCGATCGGCTGGATCAGCTCGCCGAGCGCCGTCTCCTCGCGCGCCTGGATGATCGGGAACCCGCAGCACTTGACCTTCGCCGGGTAGTCGATCGCCTGGCCGCCGCACGCCTCGATGATCCGCTCGAGCGACCACGGCCTGTCCGGATCCTCGAACCCGAGGATCTTCGATGGACGGAGGATCTGGCACCCGTAGAACGGCGCGATCTTCAGGCCCTTGAGCCCGCGGTGCGCCGCCTGCTTCAGCAGCTCGTAGCCCTCGCCCTCGGCGATCTCCCAGAGGAAGTGCCGCACCTCGACGTTGCCGGAGTACGGCGGGACGCCGACCGTCTCGAGGTTCTTGTTGACGCGCGCGCGAAGCGCGTCATCGATCTTGAGCTGGTAGTTCGCCTGTCGCAGGTTGAGCGTGCAGACGTTGCAGATGGTCATCAGCGTCTCCGCACCGGTCGCCTCGGCGTAGGCGAGGATCCGCGCGTTGAGATGGAGGTAGTAGTCGGGCTCCGCCTCGTGGATGTCGCCGGCCCCACAGCACGTGACCGTCTCGAGCTCGAGCAGCTCGATCCCGACCTTCGGCGCGAGCGCCTGGGTCGAGCTGTCCAGCTCCTTCGCCGAAAGCGACGCGAGACAGCCTTTGTAGTACGCAACCTGCTTCATCAGCCCTCCGCGTGGGGCGGCTCGACCCCGGGTTGGATCTCCGGCGCATTCAGCCGCGCCCCGTGCTCTTCCAGGAACTCGATCCTGGCCAGCGCATGCTCGCCCTGGACGATCCCGAGCGCTCCGTCGCGCCCCTGCTCCTTGACGAGGTCGTAGAGCAGCCGCGCCTCCTTGACGCGCTCGGCCACGTGCGGCGGGAACGGCGGCGGCACTTTGCCGTGACGCGCGAGCTCGAGGGCGAAGCCTGTCTGCTTGATCGCCGAGACGATGCCCTGCGTCTTCGGAACGAGCTCCGCCTCGCGCAGCCAACCGGTCGTCATCGCGGACTTGACGAACCACTTCGCATGCTTCGCGCCCATGTCGCGGTCGATGCCGTGCTTGATCGACTCCGCACCGAGCTTCGCGATCGCGTCGCGCGGATCGACGCCCTTCGGACAACGCTCGTTGCAGTAGTAGCAGCGCGTGCAGTCCCAGATTCCGTGTGAGTCGTTGTAGTCCTCGAGCCGCTCGACCGTCCCTGCGTCGCGCGGGTCGCCGACGAAGCGCATCCCCTTCGCGAGCGCCTGCGGGCCGAGGAACTCCGGGTCGGACTCCATCGCGTTGCACTCCGAGACGCAGCACCCGCAGTTGATGCAGAGCGACTCCTTGTGGATGACGTTCATCCGCTCCTGGCTGATCCGGTACTCCTTGCCGTCATCCGGCCGGTCGTAGCCAGGCCGGAGCCACGGCCCAATCGCGCGGAACTTCGACCAGAACGGCGTCATGTCGACGACCAGGTCCTTGACGATCGGGAGGTTGCCCATCGCCGAGATCGTCGGCACGCGGCCCGAGGCCACGATGTCGGCCATGCGCGTCTTGCACGCGAGCACGGCGCCTCCGTCCATGCGCATCCCGCACGACCCGCAGATCATCATCCGGCAGCTCTTGCGGTAGGCCAGCGAACCGTCGACGCGGTCCTTGATGATGTCGAGGACGTCGAGCAACGTCGCCCACTCGGGCGCCTCGACCTCGTACTCCTTCAACTCGCGGTCCCCGGTCGTGGAGTCGAAGCGCCAGATCTTGAGGCGTACGTCCATGGTCGGCGAGTCGGTGTAGAGGATGGCTTCGCTCACTAGTACGTCCTCTCCTGCGGCTGCCACTTGGTCATCGTCACGGGCTTCCAGTCGAGCTCGGGCGCGCCGTCGCGCCAGCGCACGAGGGTGTGCTTGAGGAAGTTCACGTCGTCGCGCTCCGGAAAATCGTACGGACGCGAGTGCGCGCCGCGGCTCTCCTTGCGTGCGCGCCCGGCGACGACCATGCAGGTGGCGAGCTCGAGCAGGAACCCGAGCTCGAGCGCCTGCGTCAGATCGTTGTTGAAGA
>Ga0066710_100002671_pt1 | contig 14586 bp, 14 predicted proteins | sample GraSoiAngelo_159_FD_79666 | JGI IMG/M metagenome (GOLD analysis project Ga0066710, IMG submission 79666) | Grasslands soil microbial communities from the Angelo Coastal Reserve, California, USA - 14_1009_16_40cm | ecosystem: Environmental > Terrestrial > Soil > Grasslands | place: USA...
CGCTTCCCTGGTTTCCGGCGGCAGGTTCGCGGAAGAACCGAGCAGCAATCCCATGAGGAATGACTACCTTCGCTCCCTCAAGGGAGCCCGTCTGTGCTTCCACTGTTTGCTGAGCGGTCTGAGTGGGGAAGATGACTCCCGCAGCCCTTCGGAAGGTGGAAGCCTGCAAACGCGAAAGGACTTCTAGCCGAAGGCGCACCCATGAGATTCCATAACGCCGACGCTCACCTCGATCGAAGGGCAAGAGATTCTGGGATACAGTGACGAAGGGTTGAAAATCTCCGAGATACGTACCTCCAGGAACGAACAAGACATCGCAAGCCTCCCGAGCCGCCCGGTCGAGTCTCGTGCGTTGCCAAGCGAGACGGCTGAACACCCCGCGCTCGCACGCATCCACGTGCACCGCCCGCAGCCACCCTGGTTTCTGCAACCGACTGAGAGTCTCAGCGCCGCCCCAAACCACTACCTCCGAAAAGCCGTGCTCAACAGGGCGAGCCGATGCCAATAGCTCGGCCAAGTGGGTGACACCACCGCCAGCACGCAGATTTGAGGCATCGATCCCAAGTCGAAGGGGACGGGATTCGCTTCTGCCAGAGCCCATCGAAACAATACCTCGTGCGCTCGGTGCGATAGCTGTTGAGCTGCGGAGTAACGTCGGGACCTTGATGTCATCATGTTTGAAGTATGGAGTCCCAGGCGCGGTAGACCTAGGCTCAGGGAAATCGCTCATCAACCTATTTGCGGACTGTAGGTCCCCAGAATCTTGGCAAGTTCGTCTTGGGGTGGAGTTCTGTGGGGCGCCCATTGCGGTGTTTTTCTAGCGATAAGTAACCAAGAATCTTCCATCCTGGGAAGATTCCTGTCAGAAACAAATACATCGGTCGAACGGCAGCAGGCAGTTTCTGCAACATATGGTCACAACCTCGAATTTCGATCACTTCCAGGTTGAGGTATTCCGAAAGCCTAACCAAATCATCCCTAACGTACTCTCTGATGTGTCCCCTCCAGGAACCAGGATACCAATAATAGGATTCAAAGGGGGGGAGGTTTGTCCTTCCAAAAAGGACGCTCATTCTCTTTCGGATATTCACTGCGTTGGGCACAGTTACGAATAACAGACCTCTGGGCTTGACAAGCTCAAGTAGATCGTTGAGAAGCTCACGCGGAGAATCGTGAAGGTGCTCTAATACGGCGTGTAGCATGACCATATCAAAAGCATGCTTCCCAAAGGGCAGAACTCCATTAACCGCCTGTCTGAAGTCAATGCCACACTCTTTCGCGAAAGAAAGTATTCTTTCTTTATTGCCAGGTATCTTATGCCAATCATCTTGCAAATCATCATAGCCAGAACACTCGAAACCCAGGAGCTGCAGGATGGCCGTGTTGTCACAGGGACCGCAGCCAAAATCAAGAATCCTATCTCCAGCACGTAAATGCCGCAGTGCCGCGTTGGTAATACTCAGGTAGGACCCGCTTACTGGATTCATATAATCCATCAAAAGGAAACCGCTCAGCCGTATGTTGAATTGCTTCTTCTGGTGTCATTCTCATTCTGTGCGTTATGTGAGGGATTCCGTGCACAAGCTGATCATGGATGATTATGCCGACCCAGCGACGGCGCTGGTCGCGGCTGGCCGCCACATCATTCGGCACGCCCTGAGGTGCTGCTGACCGGAAGATAGGATAACGATATATTTGTTTGGAAGCATGGTGACCTCCAACCGAAGCAGTCGCTGGGAGGACGTCAGGCCTGCTGCGGTTCGCGCGGACAATCCGTTTATTGCTACACGCACGCTCCAAGTAATAGGAGAGAGTGGCCGGTAGTGCAAGCTCGAGTGGCGAGCCGTGGTCTCGCCACAGCAGTTGATAATTCCGTCACCTAGGCGCGCCTGCCTCGGGAGGTATCTGCGTGAGAGTGGTCGTCCTGGCCGGTGGGTTGGGAACCCGGTTAGCAGAAGAAACGGAGGTGAAACCGAAGCCCATGGTGGAGATCGGTGCTCGTCCAGTGTTGTGGCACATCATGAAGCACTACGCGCACTTCGGTCTGAAGGAGTTTGTGGTGGCCCTCGGCTACCGAGGAGAAGTCATCAAGCGGTTTTTCGTCGACTACCACAGCCTCAATGGTAGCCTGACCGTGAACCTTGTCACCGGGCGGGTAGAGCGACACGAGCGACAAGAGGATGACTGGGAAGTGCGACTCATGGACACCGGGTATGCGACGAACACCGGCGGGCGCGTCAAGCGGCTTCAACCGCTGCTGTCGGATGGTACGTTCATGGTGACGTATGGGGACGGGGTCTGCAACGTTGACTTGTCGTCCCTGCTCGATTTTCATCGAGCACACGGTCGCATTGCAACGGTTACCGCCGTTCGACCCCCGGCACGGTTCGGCGGGCTCATATTTGACGGGGATCTGGTGGCGCAGTTTACCGAAAAGCCGCAGATCGGCGAGGGATGGATCAACGGCGGCTACATGGTCTTCGAACCGAGCCTGTTCGACTACTTGGAAGGCGATGACTCCAGTCTCGAGGCAGACGGGCTGGAGCGTTTGGCGGCTGATCGGCAGCTCGCGGCCTTCCGTCACGACGGCTTCTGGCAATGCATGGACACGCTTCGTGACAAGCGATTGCTTGAGAGCCTCTGGCAGGGCGGGCGCCCGCCCTGGAGGGTCTGGGAGTGAGCGCCTTTTGGCTTGACCGCCCGACCCTTGTGACGGGAGCTACGGGCCTTGTCGGAGGCTGGTTGGTGCGTCGGCTGCTCGAAGCCCGCGCCGACGTTGTGTGCTTGGTGAGAGACTGGGTGCCCCAGAGCGAATTGGTACGCGCTGGGCTACTCGAGGGGGTAAAGATTGTCCGAGGCGATGTTCGCGCCCAGGCGGTGATGGAGCGTGCGCTGGGCGAATACGAGATTGACACGGTCATCCACCTTGCCGCACAGACGATTGTACCGATCGCGAACCGCAATCCGGTTTCGACATTGGATACGAACATCCGAGGAACATGGTCTCTGCTCGAGGCTTGTCGGCGCAGTCCCAGCATCAAGCAGATCGTGTTCGCGTCTTCCGACAAAGCATACGGCGATGCCGACTCTTTACCCTACGATGAGAATACACCCCTCCGCGGACGGCATCCTTACGATGTCAGTAAGTCTTGCGGGGATCTCCTGGCTCAATCGTACGCTGTCACCTACGGATTACCGGTTGTGATCACGAGGTGTGGGAATTTCTACGGGGGTGGCGATCTCAATTGGAATCGGCTCGTCCCGGGTACGATTCGCTCGGTCTTGCGGGGTCAGCGCCCCATCATCCGGTCGGATGGGAGTCATGTGCGCGACTACTTCTACGTCGAAGACGGTGCGGTGGCGTACATGTTGCTGGCGGAGGAACTCAGCAAGAACCCTGATCTGCGCGGAGAAGCGTTCAACTTCTCCAATGAGACTCGGACAACCGTTCTCGAGGTTCTGCGAACAATACTCGCTACCATGGGCTCCGGGCTCGAGCCGGATATACGCAGCGAAGCTCGGAATGAAATCCCCTGCCAGTATCTGTCCGCTGCCAAAGCCCGCGATCGGTTGCACTGGCAGCCGCTTTGTTCCTTAGAGGAGGGGATGAAGCGAACGGTCGAGTGGTACAGAGCGTTCTTTGCTGCTGCCCATGACTAGTGCGCACTGCAAATGCAGATCGTGCGGACAAGGAGGGCTGATCAGAATCATTTCACTGGGAAGCATCCCCCTTGCCAATAGACTCCTTAGCAAGGAAGAGCTTGGGCTCCCTGAACCGAGGTATCCCCTGGACCTGGCATTGTGTCCTGCCTGTTCACTGGTGCAGATCACCGAGACTGTGCCGCCAGAACAGCTGTTTCTTGACTACCCATATTTTTCCTCCTTTTCTGATACGATGCTGGCGCATTCGCGGCAGCTCGTTGACCGCCTTGTGGATGCACGTCATTTGGACGCTTCGAAGCTCGTCGTGGAGATCGCGAGCAACGATGGTTACCTGCTCCAATACTATAAGGCGGTTGGAATTCCGGTTCTGGGCGTTGAGCCGGCGGACAACATCGCCACGGTAGCCAGGGAGCAGCGAGGGATTCCGACTATCTGCGAGTTTTTCGGAGAGTCTCTGGCTCAGGAACTCACGAAACAAGGCTATCGCGCCGATGTGGTCCACGCCCACAACGTGCTTGCGCACGTTCCTGACCTGAACGGTTTTGTGCGTGGCATCGCGATGCTGCTCACTACTGATGGTGTGGCGGTCGTCGAAGTGCCCTATGTGAGAGAGATGCTCGAGCGCTGCGAATTCGATACCATATACCACGAACATCTCTGTTACTTCTCACTGACGGCACTTGATCATCTCTTTCGGCGCCATAGTCTGATGCTCGCCGACGTGGAGCGTGTGCCGATTCATGGCGGCTCCTTGCGACTCTTTGTGTCTGGGATTCGCGGTCGCTCTCCCTCGCCAGCAGTACACACCTTGCTGGAAGAGGAAGCCCGCTGGGGCATCGCGCAATCGGACTCCTACAGCCACTTCGTGCTCCGCGTGGAACGTTTGCGAGAGTCTCTTGTGGGCATGCTCATGCGTCTGAGGGATAATGGAAGCCGATTGGCGGCGTATGGTGCTTCAGCAAAGGGGAGCACCTTACTGAACTACCTACGCATTGGTCGGGAAACGCTCGATTTCATCGTAGATCGCAGCACAGTCAAACAAGGGCGGTATACCCCTGGAACACATCTACCAATTTATCCGCCGGAGAAGCTGTTGGACGTCATGCCCGACTATGTTCTGCTGCTGACGTGGAACTTCGCTGACGAGATCTTGGGTCAGCAGGTGGAATACCGCAAACGTGGCGGCCGTTTCATCGTACCCATTCCTGCGCCCACGATTGTTTGAAGCTGCTCGCTGCTACTGCGCTCGTATGGTTGAGGGGTGATCTTGTGATTGTCACCCAGACGCTCGTCGAGGGTGCCTTTGTTATAGCGCCGACGTGGCTGGAAGACGAACGCGGTTTGTTCGGACGTTCCTTCTGCCAAAGGGAATTTCAGGAGCACGGACTGAATCCGCGAGTTGCCCAGTGTAACATTTCGCTCAGTCATAAGAGGGGAACGTTGCGAGGAATGCACTATCAGGCTGCTCCGTATGAGGAAGCCAAACTGGTGCGCTGTACTCGGGGGGCGATTTACGATGTCATCGTCGATGTGCGTCCTGGGTCTCCAACGTTCAAGCGCTGGGTGGCAATCGAGCTAACCGCGGAGAACCGCAAGATGTTGTATGTCCCGGAAGGGACAGCGCATGGGTTTCAAACCTTGGAAGACCACACCGAAGTCCTGTACCAAATGTCGGAGTTCTATCATCCCGAAACAGCAATGGGAGTTCGCTGGGATGACCCAGCCTTCGGGATCGAGTGGCCGGTACGTACGAAACTCATGGCGGACAGGGACAAGAGTTATCCCGATTTCACCCGGTGAGCAGAGTTCTGATTACTGGCGCATCCGGCTTTGTCGGCCGGCATTGCCTGCCTTTGTTGACGTTGCGGGGTTACGAAGTCCACGCCGTCTGTTCGAAGAGGCCGGCGCCAGAGTCGGCTGCAATACGGTGGCACCAGGTCGATCTCCTGGACTCCAAGCAGGTTGCGAACGTGGTATCAGAAGTGAGGCCCACTCACCTCCTTCATCTCGCGTGGTGTACCGCCCCAGGTGAATACTGGACCTCACCGGAGAATGTGCGCTGGGTCCAAGCGAGCCTGGAGTTGTTGCAGAGCTTTGCACAGGGAGGGGAGCGGGTCGTGATGGCGGGAACCTGTGCTGAGTACAGCTGGAAACATGGGTGGTGCTCAGAGGGCGTCACTCCCATCGAACCGGCGACGCTTTATGGAATCTGCAAGAACTCGCTCCAGACTATCCTGACTGCGTTCGCCGAGCGGCGAGGGCTGAGTGCTGGGTGGGGTCGCCTTTTTTTTGTCTATGGCCCGCATGAGCACCGGGACCGACTCGTTCCGTCAGTCATTTGTTCTCTACTGAAGGGGCGTGAGGCGCGATGCACGATGGGTAATCAGGTCCGTGATTTCTGCTATGTGGAGGACGTGGCCGAAGCATTCGTTGCTCTGTTGGACAGCCCGGCAACCGGCTCCATCAACGTTGCGTCGGGGCGTCCCCTCATGGTGAAGGATCTCGTGTACGCCATCGCGGACAAACTGAACCGACGAGAATTGGTCCACTTGGGTGCCTTACCGACGTCCCTGGATGATCCACCGCTGCTGATAGCAGATGTCAGGCGTCTTGGAGACGAGGTGGGCTGGTCTCCGCGGTACGACCTGGACGCAGGGCTGGACCGAACGATCCGGTGGTGGCGCGCCCAGTCCGGTGACGGGGCCCGGCCGTGAAAGTAATCATCGATAGTATCGAACAAACCCTAACTGAGGAACAGGACGGGGTGCGGCGCGTGATGCCGCTGTACAGCAGAGAGGCCTTCGAATCGTTATCTCGACAATGGCTGAAGGTCGGCTGGGATCAAAAGCACACGTACACCTTCACGTGGATGGGCCGGCCGATCATTCAGCTCCCGGAAGACTTGGTGCGGCTGCAAGAAGTGGTATATCGCGTAAAACCGGACGTCATTGTGGAGACGGGGGTGGCGCACGGGGGATCTCTCGTGTTTTACGCGAGCCTGTGCAAAGCGCTTGGGAAGGGGCGGGTGATCGGCGTTGAGATCGCCCTTCGCCCACATAACCGTCAGGCGCTGGAGGCCCATGAGTTGTTTCCGTTCATCACCCTGGTCGAAGGCAGCTCCGTTGCGCCCGACGTGGTAGCCCGCGTCAAGGGATTGGTCAAGCGCGGCGAAGTGGTCTTGGTCTTGCTCGATTCCTTGCACACGAAGGAGCATGTGGCCCAGGAGCTGGAGGCTTACCACGACCTCGTCACTCCCGGCTCCTATGTTGTCGCCACCGATGGGATCATGCGGGACCTCCACGATGTCCCTCGAGGGAAGCCGGAGTGGCTGTGGGATAATCCAGCCGTCGCCGCTGCGGAGTTCCTACGGAGGCATGTAGAGTTTGTCATGGAGCAGCCATCCTGGCCCTTTAGCGAAAGTCACCTAACCGAGAACGTCACTCACTGGCCCGGTGCATGGTTGCGCAGAACGTGACCAGCTGGTGGGTGGGTGCACAATGAGTCAGCTGAAGCGTAACGTCATTGCCAACTTCGTGGGCAATTTCTGGATCGGGTTGGTTTCGCTCGCTTTTGTCCCACTCTACATCCACTTGCTCGGCGTCGAAGCCTATGGCTTGATGGGCTTGTTCATTTCCCTCCAGGCCTTGCTGAGCATTCTCGATCTCGGAATAAGCACCACCTTGAATCGAGAAATTGCCAGGCTCTCAGCTCTGGCCGATGCCGCCAGAGACATGCGGAACTTGGTCCGCACACTCGAATTGATCTATTGGGGTGTGGGCGCAGGTCTCGGTGTGGCGCTGGTGGCTCTGGCGCCCTTCTTGGCGCATCATTGGCTACGGGGCGAATACCTGTCGCCTGACGCGCTGCAGCGAGCAGTCGTTCTCATGGGGATCGCAGTTGGATTCCAGTGGCCGTCCAGCTTCTACAGCGGTGGACTGCAGGGTCTCCAACGACAGGTTCTGCTCAATCTCGTTACCGCTGGCGCAGCGACTGTACGAGCCGGGGGAGCCGCACTCATCCTCTGGCTGGTCTCGCCCACGATCCAGGCCTTTTTTGGCTGGCAAATCATGGCGAGCGCCTTGCAGACTGTGGCGGCGGGTTGGAGTCTGTGGCGCTGCCTTCCAGAACCGGATTACCGGCCGACGTTCCAGCACCGGTGGGTGTCAAGTGTATGGCGGTTTGCAGCGGGAATGAGCGGCATCTCGATTCTGGCGCTCACGTTGACGCAACTGGATAAGCTGGTCTTGAGCAAGGCGCTGACACTGCAAGCGTTCGGCTACTATACGTTGGCCAGTACTGCCGCTTACAGCCTCTACCGACTCATCGGGCCGGTTTTCTCTGCCTTCTTCCCCCGATTCTCGCGAGTCGTCAGCGATGGCGATCAGGCGAGCCTGGTAGAGCTTTACCATCGCGGCTGTCAGCTGATGTCCGTTCTGGTCTTACCGACGGCTCTGATTCTCGCTTTGTTCTCGCGCGAGATCCTGATTCTCTGGACTGGGAATGCTACACTCGCGACCGAAACTCATCTGATCCTGACCTTGCTGGCGGTGGGGACGGCCCTGAACGGGTTGATGAACCTTCCCTATGCGCTGCAGTTGGCGTATGGCTGGACGCAGCTCGCCTTTATCACGAATCTCGTCGCCGTCGCCGTGCTGGTTCCCTTGTTGCTATGGGTGACATCAGTGTATGGAGGAGTGGGCGCAGCGGCCATTTGGGTTGTCCTGAACGCCGGTTATGTCCTCATCACCGTTCAAGTGATGCATCGGCGGCTGTTGCGGGGAGAGCAGCGTCGGTGGTACGTAGAGGATATCGGTCTGCCGCTCGCGGCGGCTGTGGTGACTGCCGGCCTCGGCCGTTCGTTGATCACCACCCAGTCCTCACGATTCTCGATGCTCTTGGGAATTGCAGTGGTGTCCCTGCTGACCGTGGCAGCGGCAGCAATTGCCACCCCGAGCATCCGTCGTCACATGCTCAGAGCCTATAGCCAGACGAACGCGGCCCGCGTATGAGGACAATGCACCGAAAGGAAGCGGTGATCACTACTATCATCCCTACCTATCGTCGACCGAGGCTCCTCGAGCGTGCGATCCGCAGCGCCTTGAACCAGAGTTTCGCCCGCCTAGAAGTTTGCGTCTACGATAATGCCTCGGGTGATGAGACAGCTGGTGTTGTGGCACAGCTGTCAAGGAGCGACCCCCGGGTGAGGTACCATTGCCATCCGCACAATATCGGGGCCGTTAACAACTTTCGGTACGGCATGAGTCAGGTGCAGACGCCATTCTTCTCGTGCTTGTCTGACGACGACCTGATTCTACCGTGGTTCTACGAGTCGGCGCTGGAAGCGTTTGACAGGCATCCAGATGTCATGTTCGTTGCGGGGACGACTGTCGCGATTGATGTGAAGGGCATTCCGGCCTACGTTCCGTTGCGAGAATGGCGCCCCGGGCTGTACCGCCCCCCGGACGGGTTCGTTGCTATGTGGGAAAATGGACACCCGACGTGGACAGGCATTCTGTTTCGGCGGGAGGTAATCCAAACGGTTGGCCTGCCGGATGAGAAGGTCGGTTTGCCTGGAGATTTGGACTTTGAGTTACGAATCGCAAGACGGCTACCGTTTTACGTGCTCGGCAAAGCGTGCGCATTGTTCGTAACGCACGAGGCTGGTGGTTCATTCTGGCAGTCAGTTCAGCAGGTACTGCCGGGCTACATGATCATGTTGGACAGGGTGCTGAACGACCCCGGACTCGCGCCGGCTCTGAAAGAGCGGGTACGCCAAGCGTGGAGCAGGCAAGTCAGGGGCGCGATGGAGCAGGTGTGTTACTACTCGCTGAGGCATGGAGCGGATGACGAGGCTCTCAGAGCAGCAGAGGTGCTTCGGAAGTATTCGGGCGATTCATTCGAAACCAGAGTTCTGCTTCGCGTGGTGGGATTGTCTCGATTAGGTGGCACTGCCAAAGGGCTGGCCTCGATCTTTGCCCACTGGCGGTGGTGGATGACGGCGGTGCTCCGCATCATTCGCTTCCGCTTTGGAAGACGTCGCAGACGTCTGTATCGTTCCTATGTATGGCATCTGACCAAGCTGAGCGAGGGATAGGTTAGGACCTGCGCTTCATGCAACGACGTGGCCTAAGGCGTGAGAACGCGTGCGGAACGTTTTCACGGCAGCCTCATACAAGCTGACCCAGCGCGGTCCAAGTGTGTCCATCGTGTGGTTGGTCAGGATGAAATGCCGCGCCGCTTGGCCCAATCGTTGCCGCAGGTCCCGGTCGGCCAGCGCGCACACTATTGATTGGACGAACTCATTTGGGTTCGCACAAATGAAACAGTTCACTCCGTGTTGAGCGTTGACCCCCTTGAAGGCGTCTGGCGACCCGACCACTGCCTTTCCTAAACACATGGCCTGAAGCACTCTGTGTTTGATCCCGGAGCCTCCCCGCTCCGGAAACACGACAACGTTGGCGGCCGCAATTGCGCCCACGTAGTCATCCGCCCAAGGTATGACCCGCACACCGGGGAGCGCGTCAAGTTGTCGGCTTAGGGCGGCACTCGGGTTCCGTCCTAGTACGTGACACTGCACCCCCGGAAAGGCCGCGACAATGCGCGGATAGCTGAGCTTCACGAACTCAAGCAGCCCATTGGCGATGCTGGGGATCGCTAAGGAGCCTGTGAACACCAGGGTTGGCGCCGTCCCATCTCCTGGCGGGTCTGTGGCTGCTCCGAAGTCCAGAAATGATCGATCGACAGCAGGTGCTATGATTTCAACGTCGATGTTCTGGCACATGGAAAGGAGGCCCTGCGCCTCAATCCCCGAAACCACATGGATCTTTGTGAAGCGCGGGTACACTCGTCGTTCAAAGCGGGCAAGGAGTTTCGCGGACAGCAGCCTGGCCGCTCGAGTCATCGGCTGCCTGGTCTCTTCAGCTTCGCGCAAATACCCCAGGGATGTCGCGTCGTTTGGAGAATGGACGGATGCCGTGCCTTTCCCCACATCGATATACTGAGCCATATTGACGACGTCATAATGGATGACATCGTAGGATTCTTGTTGCAGCAGCCCCCGAAGTGTGTCCGCAAACCCAAGGTCTTCGTACCTTCCCATCGAGGGCGGTAGCAAACGGAGCGCTGTGGTTTGCACCCTCGACAGCAGGAGGCGAAAGCCCTTTCGCAGCGGGAAGATGCCCCCGATCCGCAGCCCAGGTACTGCCTTGCGGAGTTTAATGGCCCTCTCGTGCGCCGCCGCTTCCCCGAAGGCCAGAACGTGACACTCGTGATCACGTGCCATGTATTCGATCACGTTGTACACCTTGAGACGAATCCCATCGGATGGAGGGAATGGCACATCCTGCAGTAGGTAGAGGATCTTCATGCTGAGTCCGTAGTTGCCGAACCCAGCGAAGGCCAGGCCACAGCCGGACCGCGTGCCTTCCCAAGGCGCGTGACCCATTCGCATGCGACTACCGACGCGAGACAGCTCAGGGCGGGCAGGTATGCGCGGTCTAGGACTCCATCCACCGCCACACCTAACAGAATCCAAGTGGCCACCAGGGCCTGGGCCACGGCGAGGCAACGCAGTCTCGACCTTGGCAGTTGATACCAGATTATCCAAAGAGCCAGGGTCAGTCCGAACACCCCCGCGATCACCAGCACGTTTCCTCCGACGAGGTAGAACCACCCCACCAAAGAGGCAGCGCTGGGGGGGATGGCTCGAGGTGGATACCCCATGAGCTCGGGGGTGAAGAAGCTTGTCACGGACGTTGCTGCTCCAGCCCCAAGTGGCCCGACATCCGCTCCTATTGCCGGTACGAGGCTCACGGCTCCCGTTACTCTCATGATGAGAAAGCGCGTCGCCTCCGTGAAGCTTTGGGCGATCGTTAAGTCGGCGTTGGTCAGCGCGTCCAGACCCAGACGAAGAGAAACCGCTATCGATGCATCCTGAGTGGTCCTGCTTAGCCGATATAGCGTCATTATTGGCCACAGTGGAACTATCACGGCAGCAGCCACGATGAGGCGCCACATTCGTCCCCCGGTCATCCGCCCGGTGAGCAGGAATAGCAATCCAATCGACAGAAGGATGGTTGCGAGCGAACCGCGACTGGCCCGCAAGATCATGTCGGTCGCGGCGTAAATGAAGGCCACCACCAAGGCAACTACCAGGCGTGTTCGGCTTCCGATGTGATCCGCGCACCAGATCGTTACGAGCAGTAACCCTGGGATGGTGACCAGGCGACCGTAATACACGATGCCGGCCAGGTGGAAGGGTAACGAAGGTCCTTCTGCCCCCAGGACCGCGATGTGGCCGACGTACATCGCGTAGCTCGTAGTTGGAATGAGGATCAACAGGAAGGTCAGCGCGTTGCGGAACACCCGCCCGTGGTTCACGCCGCCATATACCTCTCCTCCATAATTCCCGGCCTTTCCGCTGATCAGCAAGAGGAGTGATGCGGTAAGACAGAACGTTGCGAATGCAAACGTCGTAGTTGCGTACGCACTCAACAGTATTTCGGGTGAGCTGCTCATCCACTCCAGATCGGGAAGCCAAAAGCCTTTTACGGCGTTAGGATCCGCGCCAAGCCAGTACAGCTGGCCGTAATAGAAAACGAACAGAACCAGCAACAACGAGAAAGGCAGGGTGAGGTGCAGGCGATGTCCGAGTTGCGACAGTAGCAAGCAGCAGCCAAGAAGCGAGGCGCAGTTCAGGGCGAGGTACTGGAAAGCGGAGGCGCCAAAGTGACCGGCAGTCACCAGGTACCCGACAGGGAAGACCAGTAACAGGAGCCACCGTTTCCCACTCATTCCGGGACTGCGAAGGATGCGTGCCTTCACGAGTCCCTTCTTGATCCAGCGAGTCGCGCAATCTGTTGGCGGATCCCGTGCATGAGCCCCGCGAACTCTCGGTACCCCCCCTGATCTTCTATCCGTGCGCGTTCTACGTAGTGGCCGCCGAAGGCAAGGAGGACACTGGCAATGCTTCCCAGAGCAATCGCTCCAAAGACTAGGAAGCGGCGGTTCGGCCGAGATCTCTCGGATGGAGGTACGGCAGCATCGAGCACGGTTATGACGGGCGTGTCGTTCACTTCCTCAATCCGCGCTGTCTCGTACTCCCGTCTCAGAGTGAGGTACACCTCCTGCCTAATCTCGACTTGACGCCGTCGACGTCCCTCTTCGAAAACAAGTTGTGGGGCCTGTTGCCAGGAGCGATTGCGCTCATAAAAGGTTCGGAGGTCTTCCTCGGCGTCGCGAAGCTCGCGTTCGCCGTCGGTTATCCGCTGCTCGACAAATTTGCGACGCTCCCGGGCCTGAGACTGGCGCGTCTGGGTATTGAAGTCGTTCACATACGCAACGACCCGGTTAGCAACTGCGGCGGCAAGAGTAGGGTAGCGACAATCCACGCTGACCCTAACGACATGGGTTTGGTTGTCGACTCTAACGGACACGAGCTCATTGAGAGATTGGAGGCCCTTTTGGAGGCTGTCGCTGGCGTCCCTTCCTTTGACTCCAAGGATGTGCAGCAATGTTACGGAGTCGGGCGAGCTTGAGATTGGCTGCCGAGGGTCCGTGAAGTAGCTGAGGAGGATCCGTTCCAGCAACCTACGGCTCTTGACGACCTCAACGTAGAACCGCGGTGATTGAGTTGCCTCCCCACCAAGGGAGATGCCGAACTGGCCCGCGAGACCTGCGAGCCCTGATGGCAATCGACTGTCTCGCGGCGGCTCGGGCACGAAGCTCACGTTTGCGGTGTAGATAGCAGGGAGGACCAGGGACACAACGAGAGTGACTGCCGCCGCCAAGGCCGGAAGTCCCACGACCATGCGCCACCGCTTCAGCAGGATACTGAGGAGTCCGAGGACGCTGCCCTCGTCAGTGGCGAGGTCCGAATGCGTTGAGGCTTGAGGAGGAACGCTGGACGCTCTGTGCACTTAGGCGCTCGTTGGTGCGCGGTCGTAAAACGCACGGAGACTCTCTTCGGCGTCCCGTAGCTCGCGTTCACCCTCGGTTATGCGCTGCTCAGTCTGGTTGTCAACCTTGATGGACACGAGCTTGTCGAGAGCTCTGACTCCGTTCTGGACGCTATCGCTCTGGTCGCGTCCCTTCACTCCGAGCAGGCTGATCAAGGCTACGGAATCGGCTGAACCTAGGCTTCCCTGACGGGCGTCTGCGTAGGAGCTGAGGAGCAGTCGCTCCAATAACTCGCGGCTCTTCACCAGTTCCGCGTAGAAGCGTGGGGATTGGCTTGCCTCGCCGCCGATGGATATCCCGAACTGACTAGCGATGCCTGCCAGTCCTGACGGTAGACGGCTGTCCGGCCGCTGCTCGGGCACGAAGGTCACAGTCGCTGTGCAGATATCGGGAACGAGAAAGGAGCCGGCAGCTGCGCGGCATGCTCTCACCGGTTGCTAGCGATCACGAGAGGTGCTAATCAATGGCACGGTCCTGATCCTCCCTTGCCTTCCGAAGTGTAAAAACGATTACGGCACGAAAGGTCGAGAATGTCTTGAACCTGTTCACAGTCCGCTCGTAGAGAAACCCCCCGAGATAGGTGAGCGCAGAGAACGTCAAATACTCTGGCCTCCCCTCCCACATGTCGATGTGCTCTACTTCAAAACCGCTGGACGTAGCGCACGCTGCGATTCTCTGGGGGGCATTTGTACGCGGTTGCAAACGTGGCCTTCCTGCTCCTCCCCCGTTTCTCATTGACGAATTCGTGGAACCGATGCGGAGTGAGGCGAGCGAGGGTTCCGACGTAATGCAGAAGGTTGGAGTCTTTCCGACAAACACACCGCGTGGCTTAAGCACTCTATAAAGTTCCCTGAAGCAACTCTCTGGCTGCTGAACGTGCTCCAAGACGTTGTTGGCGAGGACAAGATCAAAGGTGTCGTCCTGGTAGGGAATAGTTCCGTCAGGTTGAAGCAGCGTCCGTGACTC
>Ga0066710_100002672_pt1 | contig 14584 bp, 10 predicted proteins | sample GraSoiAngelo_159_FD_79666 | JGI IMG/M metagenome (GOLD analysis project Ga0066710, IMG submission 79666) | Grasslands soil microbial communities from the Angelo Coastal Reserve, California, USA - 14_1009_16_40cm | ecosystem: Environmental > Terrestrial > Soil > Grasslands | place: USA...
GACCGTGAGGTGTCCTTGGCTCGCCTGCTCGGCTCGAACAGAACCTACATCGAGCAGACTATTCCGCACATTTCAAGCTTGATGAAAACGTCGATTGACAGCGCGGTTGACGGTTCCGAAGTGATTGTCGTCGCGAAGCGGTCCTCGGAATTCGAGGAGACGCTCAGAAGCCTCAACAACGGCCATCGCGTCGTCGATCTCGTGAGCGTGTTGTCTGATGCCGGCGACCAGAAGGGGGACTATGAAGGAATATGCTGGTAAAGTGCTGATGTTGGTCGAGAACTGCTTTCCCGCAGACACGCGCGTACGGAATGAGGCATTCACGCTCGCCGCGAACGGCTTCAAGGTCAGCGTCATCGCGCTTCGGGGGCAGGCCGAGACACCTCGTGAGGTGGTCAACGGCGTGACGGTGTACCGAATTCCGAGGCTGACGCTGTTCGAGAAGCTGCCGGGTGTAAAACCTTCTGGAATCAAGGCGCTGCTGAACAAGCTGAGGGTGGTTGTTGGATACCTCGCCGAGTACATCTACTTCACGTCCGCGTGTCTCGTTGTGAGCGCGTACGTCGCCGTGAAAGAAGGATGTGACGTTGTTCACGCCCACAACCCTCCGGACATGCTCTTTGTGGTTGGCGCCATCCACAAACTGTTCCGCAGGAAGTTTGTTTTCGACCATCACGACTTGTCAGCAGAGCTGTATCTCTCGCGCTACAAGAAAACCACTGATGACGCGGTGACTCGTGCGCTCAGATTCCTGGAGAAATTGTCCGTCAAGCTTGCCGATGTCGTGATCGCGACCAATGAAAGCTACCGGGCGATAGACATCCAGCGCAATGGGATTGATCCTGACAAGGTGTTTATCGTGCGCAACGGTCCGGATCCGGCACGGGTCAGGTTAGTTGAGCCGGACCGCCGTCTCAGAAGCATGGGTCGCACCATCCTCGGCTACGTTGGAGCGATGAACCCGCAGGACGGGGTTGATTATCTCCTGAGGGCGCTGAGCTATCTCGCACACGATCTGAACAGAACGGATTTCTATTGTGTGCTGATCGGCGATGGCGATTCACGCGCAGCCCTCGAGTCGCAGGCCGTCGAACTGAAGATCGCGGATCGGGTCCTGTTTACCGGCTTCATTCCAGACGAGGACCTGTTCCGGTATCTATCGGCGGCTGATATCTGCCTCGATCCAAATCCCTCCAGCCCGCTCAATGACGTGTCGACGTGGATCAAAGTGATGGAATACATGGCTCTGGGGAAACCCATCATTTCATTCGATCTGAAAGAGACGCGCACCTCAGCGGCGGACGCCGCGGTGTTCGTCCCGCCCAATGACGAAGCCAGATTCGCGGAGGCGATTGTTCAGTTGATGGACGATCCTGCGAGGCGACGCACGATGGGAGAGTACGGAGTGACGAGGGTTCAGAATCAATTGGGTTGGCACGTCACCTCTCAGAATCTCGTGAAGTCGTACGGCCGCCTGTTCGCGAAGGTTCCGTTCGAGCCCGTCGGCCGTCCCGCCACAACCCTCTGAGACACACGAAGGCATTGACGATGCAGACACTAGACAGCGCGATGATGACGATTTCGTTTGTCGACCTGAAGGCGCAGTATGGTTCGATCAAGGACGAAATCGATGCCGCCATTGCAGACGTGCTCAAGGACGCCGCCTTTGTCGGTGGGCCGTTCGTGACGAAGTTCGAGCAGGCCTTCGCTCGCTATTGCGGGACGAGGTATTGCTTAGGAGTGGCGAACGGAACCGACGCACTCTTCGTTGCGCTGGAGACTCTATGCATAGGCCCCGGCGACGAGGTGATCACGGCGGCGAACACCTTCGTGGCCACCTCCGAGGCCATCAGGATGGCAGGGGCTCAGGTGGTCTTTGTAGACATCGACCCGACGAGTTACACCATCGACGTCGAGCGGATCGAGGAGAAAATCACCTCGAAGACGAAGGCCATTATTCCGGTGCACCTGTACGGCCGGCCGGCAGATATGGATCCGATCCTGGTGCTCGCGAAGAAGCATGGCCTCTTCGTCGTCGGTGATGCGGCTCAGGCTCACGGCGCGCTGTACAAGGGCCAACCGGTGTCCACGCTGGCCGATATCACATGCTTCAGTTTCTATCCCGGGAAGAACCTGGGCGCGTATGGTGACGGCGGCGCGCTGGTGACGGATAACGAGGCCTGGGCCGCGAGGGCTGCGATGTTCGCCAACCATGGCCGCACGGATACGTACGACCATGCGGTGGAGGGCGTGAACAGCCGTCTTGACGGGATTCAAGCCGCCGTGCTCAACACCAAGCTGCGCCACCTTGACGATTGGACCGAGCGCCGCCGCAGGAATGCCTGTCGGTACCATGAAGCGCTGAAGGGCACAGGCGTCGTCACCCCCTGTGAGATCGACGATGTGAAGGCGGTCTATCATCTATATGTGGTCCGCGTGCCTGGAGGGCGCCGCGACGCCTTGTTGCGGGATTTGAAAGCCAATGGCATCAGCGCGGGGATTCACTACCCAATCGCCCTGCCGTTCTTGAACGCGTACAGCCATCTGGCTCATCGCGACGGAGACTTCCCGGAGGCTGTCAAGGCTTCCAGAGAGGTTCTCTCGCTGCCGATGTTTCCTGAGCTGACGGATGAACAGATTCAGTACGTTGCAGGAACAATTGCAACCGCCTTGGCCTGAACGCGGATTCCTGCGTTCGCTTCGACGCTGACAACTCAGAAAATGCACCGCACCGGATCAGAACTCAGGTACGTGCTGATTACCGCGGCACGGAATGAGGAACGGTACGTCAGACGCACCCTCGATTCGATGGCCGCGCAGACGCATCCGCCTGTGCGATGGGTCATCGTCAGCGACGCCTCCACCGACAGGACCGACGAGATCGTCAACGAATACCGACAGCACTGCGACTGGATCGATTTGATTCGAATGCCGGAACATCGCGACCGGAGCTTCGCCGCGAAGGTCCACTGTGTCAATGCCGGGTTCGACCACGTCAAACACCTGTGTTTCGACGTCGTCGGCAGCCTTGACGCCGACATTTCCTTCCCGCCGGACTATTTCGAATTCCTGCTCGGTAAATTTGGTGAGAACCCTCGACTGGGTGTGGCGGGAACGCCCTTCGTCGAGGGCGGCAGACATTACAACTATCAATTCACCAACATCGAGCATGTCTCGGGCGCCTGCCAGCTTTTTCGGCGGAAGTGTTTCGAGGAGATCGGAGGATATGTCCCCATCAAAGGCGGCGGTATTGATTGGACGGCGGTGACGACGGCCCGGATGAAGGGCTGGCAGACTCGAACCTTTACCGAGATGACGTGTCTTCACCACCGGCAGATGGGCACCGGGTCCGCGAGTCAGCTCAAGGGAATCTACCGGCATGGTCAGAAAGACTATTACCTGGGTGGGCATCCCCTCTGGCAGACGTTTCGTTGCGGGTATCAGATGGCTCGATCCCCCTATGTCATCGGGGGGCTGTGCCTGCTGGCGGGGTATTTCTCCGCTTGTCTTCGTGGGGCCGAGCGGCCGATTTCCCAGGAGCTCGTGCAATTCCACCAAGGTGAGCAGATGGCGCGGCTCAGAGGTCTCTTCCGTATGTTCAGGCGTCCAGAGGTCACGAGCTCGTGATTGAAACGCTAGACCGTGCCGTCGGCGAAGAGTTCGACGCCGCAACGCTGGACGAGACCGGCCGATTTGTCTACCGAAGTTTGAAGACGGTGGAGAAATGGGTTGAGGATCATCATTACGAAGCCTACGAGCCGTTCGACGGATTGTCTTCTCCTCTTGGGCATCTGACGCGGTGGAGCCCGCTGCTGGACCGGCTCCTCCAGCAGGTCGGCCGACAGAGTCCCGTGAACGTTCGGCCTCTGATCGGCGTCAAGCCCTTGCCGTCCACGAAGGGGAGAGGGTACATGGCTGCGGGCTATCTCACCCTTTACAGGCTGACCGGGGAAGCGGAGTGCGGCCGAAAGGCAGTCCATTGCCTCGACTGGCTCCTGGAGCACAAGTCTCCCAAGTTTCAGGAATACTCCTGGGCGAATCATTTCGACTACGCGAGCCGCGGCGGTCGGTACTCCAAGGATGAATCGATCATCGTGTGGAGTGCACTCATCGGCCAGGCATTTCTGGATGCGTTCGAAATCCTGGGCGAGCACCGTTTTCTCCATGTGGCGGAAAGCGTCTGTCGCTGGATCCTGACGCTTCCCAAAGAGCGGACTCACGCCGGCACGTGCCTCAGTTATCACATGCTGGAACAGAACTCCGTTCACAATGCCAACATGCTGGGCGCGGCTTTGCTGGCCCGCACGTGGCGTCACTCAGGAAAGCCGGAGTACCTGGAATTGGCATCGGCGGCCATGGAGTACAGCTGTAGCCGACAGCGCCCGGATGGCTCGTGGTGGTACGGCGAACATCCCAAATACCATTGGATCGACAACTTTCACACCGGATACAACCTCGATAGCCTGAAGTGCTACATCGAAAGCACCGGCGATCTCACGTTCAGACCGCACCTGAATCTCGGGTTCGAGTATTTCAAGACGAACTTCTTCGAGGCTGGGGGACGGCCCAAGTATTATCACAACCGGGCGTATCCGATAGACATTCAGTGCGCCTCCCAGGCGATCGAAACCTTAACCAAGTTTTCTGACTTCGCCCCAGACGTTCTCTCCACGGCTATCAACGTCGCACGATGGACGACGAAGCACATGCAGGATTCGACCGGGTACTTCTATTACCGGAGGTACCCGCTGCTGGTGGCCAGGATTCCGATGCTGCATTGGGGGCAGGCCACCATGTTTCACGCCCTCGCGCTGCTCCTCCTGAGCCTCGATGCGCAGCGGAGGCGTCAGTGAGTTTCGGGCTCGCGCCGGCATTGGTGCGCTCGCCACCTGTCAGCGCGGCGGCGCAGAGCGGCCTCTTGATCGTGAATGCCGACGATTGGGGGCGTGATGCCCAGACTACCGGGTGCATCTTGGACTGCGTGACTCAGAAGGCTGTATCGGCCGTGAGCGCCATGGTCTTCATGGAAGACTCCGATCGCGCGGCAGCGGTCGCGCTCGAGCACGCCATCGACGCGGGTCTGCATTTGAATTTCACGTCGCCGTTCACAGCCAGGGCGTGCCCGGCGGGAGTCGTCGATCGGCAGCGTCGAATCGCTGCGTATCTCGGCCGGCATCGGCTGGCCCAACTCGTGTTCAATCCGGCCCTCGTGAACACGTTCGAGTATGTCGTCGCCGCGCAAATCGATGAGTACCGTCGTCTCTACGGCGCCGATCCGACGCGGCTCGACGGCCATCATCACATGCACCTCTGCGCGAATGTGCTCCTCCAGGGCCTGTTGCCACCTGGAACGCTCGTGCGGAGGAATTTCTCCTTCCAGGCGGGTGAGAAAGGGATTGTGAACCGCACGTATCGTCGGTTCGTGGATGGCAGGTTGGTCCGGCACCACCGCCTGGCCGACTACTTGTTCCTACTGGCACCGCTCGACGCTCCCGGCCGGCTGCAACGGATCCTCGGCCTGGCGCGCGAGCATGTGATCGAAGTGGAGACGCATCCGGTGCAACCAGACGAATATCGGTTCCTCACCGGAGGAGATGTATTTCGTTGGGCTGGAGTCGTCGCAATTTCGCCGCCCCGTCGTATCTTCACGCGAATATCGTCGCAACGTTAGGAGTTCGCGTATGAACGTTTGCGAGACAGACTCAGTCGACCGACGAGACTCCCAAACCGAACCGGTCGGGCTGCAGTACGTTGAGATAAAAGTCAAAGGGAAGACGGTAGCCGTTCCATCGGCCTGCGTCGGCGCCGCGACGGTAATTGCCTCAGGGAAATGGATCAGGGTCGCCACCGTGAGGGACGAGGAACTCATGGAAGGTGAAAGTGTCCCCGATCCGAAACAGTTTCTCTCACGATTGAAGGAGACGGGCCTGAAGGCCGACATCTTCACATTTACGCAGAGGCTTCCTGACGTTATGCCTCGGCACAAGCACTATTTCGAATTCGACAATCTTGCCGTCATTCCAATAACAAGCTTTAAAGACTGGTGGGCACGGCTGACGGATCCTGTTCAGAGGGCTGTGAAGAAGGCGAAGAGAGTCGGCGTGGTTATCAAGGAAGTGGAGTTAGATGACGCGTTTATCGAAGGAATCAGAGGTATTAACAACGAGACTCCTGTTCGCCAGGGGAGAGCGTTCTGGCACTATCAGAAAGACTTTGAGACTGTCAAAGCCGAAAGTTCAACGTACGCAGATAGAAACATCTTTATAGGCGCGTATTACGAGCACGAACTTATCGGTTACATCAGGATGGTGAGCGTCGGCGCTACCGCCGAGATCATCAACCTTCTCAGTAAGAAGCAGCATTACGACAAGAGACCAGCGAATGCATTGCTTGCGAAAGCCGTGGAGATCTGCGAACAGCGACAATTCGCTCAACTGACGTATTGCAATTACGTGTACAGGGATCCTAACAGCTCGCTGACTGAGTTCAAGCGGCGAAACCGCTTCGAGCAAATGTTGGTGCCGCGGTACTACATCCCGCTCACACTCAAAGGAAGAATCGCCCTGAAGTTAGGGCTTCACCATGGCCTTAAAGAGCGGCTTCCACTGGCGGTCGTCAGGAGGCTCGTGAATCTGCGATCGTGGTTGAGAGACGGAGTGGTGGCGCCGTTGAGGTCAGCGTCCGGCTTGTAGAACCCGTGACCATGTCGCCGATTCACGGGGCTCACGGCATGTCAGCCGCAGTCGAGGGCGACTCAACGGTCGCGCCAAACGATCCGATCTTGATTACCGGGGCCACCGGGTTCATTGGATCCAGAGTCGCACGACGTCTTCTGGATCGTGGATTCCGACATGTCCGCTGTTTTGTGCGGCCGTCCAGCGACGTGGCCGGATTCGAAGCCATCGCCGGGCGGAGCCGCGACGGAGCGAACATTGAAGTGATCGAAGGGAACCTGTTGTCCCGCGATGATTGCATGGCCGCAACCCGGAACGTGTCGGTCATTTTCCACCTTGCCGCGGCCAGAGGTGAGAAGTCTTTTTCCGATGCGTTTATGAACTCGGTCGTGACGACGCGTAATCTGCTCGAGGCGAGTGTGCAACACGGGTGTCTGCGCCGATTCGTCAGCATCAGCTCGTTTGCCGTTTACACCAACACTCGGAAGTCCCGGTGGAGGCTGTTGGACGAGTCGAGTCCCGTCGAGAAGCACCCAGAGCTACGCGGACATGCCTACACGTTCGCGAAGGTCAAGCAGGACGAAGTGGTCAAGGAATACAGCGACAGGTTCCGGATCCCTTATGTCATCATCAGGCCCGGTTATGTGTATGGCTCGGGCAACGAAGCGATCACCAACCGCGTTGGGATTGGCACGTTTGGGATCTTTCTGCATCTGGGCGGACCCAACACTATACCGTTCACGTTCGTTGACAACTGCGCCGAGGCGATCGTGCTTGCGGGCTTGAAGAAAGGGGTCGACGGTCAGGTATTCAATGTCGTGGACGACGACTTGCCGTCGAGCAGAGAGTTTCTGCGTCTGTACAAACGGAACGTCCGACGCTTTCGATCCATCTACCTTCCGCACGCGCTGAGCTATTTGCTTTGTGGTCTCTGGGAGAAATATTCGAGCTGGTCAGAAGAACAGTTGCCGCCTGTCTACAATCGCCGAGCCTGGCACGCCTTCTGGAAGCGCACGCGGTACAGCAACGAAAAAGCCAAAACCTTGCTCGGCTGGACGCCACAAGTGCCGACCGGGGAGGGACTGAACATCTATTTTCGAAGCTGCAGGGAAAAGGCGCGGCATGCTTAAGGTCGCCATCGTGGGATGCGGCAAGATCGCGGACGCGCACGCATCGCAGATCCAACGAATCAAGGGATGCGAGATCGTGGGGGTCTGTGACCGGGAGCTGCTGATGGCCAAGCAGCTCTACGAACGGTTCCCGGTCAAGAGCTACCACGCAGACCTGAGCGAGCTGCTGAACCAGGCCAGGCCGGACGTCGTTCACATCACCACTCCGCCGCAGAGTCATTACGAGATCGCGAAGTTCTGTTTGGAGCACGGTGCCCACGTCTACGTCGAAAAACCGGTCACGCTGTTCGCACTCGAGGCCCGCTCGCTCGTCGCGCTTGCAAGTGAACAAGGGTTGAAGCTGACGGTGGGTCATGACGACCAATTCACCCATGTCGCGCGGCGTATGAGGCAGATCGTCCAGGACGGCTATCTGGGCGGAGCGCCGACGCACATGGAGAGTTACTATTGCTACGATCTCATTCAGCCCGGTTATGCGCGCGCCCTCTTCGGCGACAAACAACACTGGGTACGCCGCCTGCCCGGCAGGCTCCTGCAGAACATCATCAGCCACGGGATCGCCAGAATCGCGGAGTTCGTCACCAGCGACGCGCCTCGCGTGATGGCGTACGGGTTCGTCAGCCCGCTGCTGAAGCGCGCCCAAGAGCACGACATCATCGACGAGCTTCGAGTGATCATTGCCGATGAGGACCGCGCGACCGCGTATTTCACGTTTTCATCGCAGATGCGGCCGTCTCTGCATCAGTTCCGATTGTACGGCCCAAAGAATGGATTGATCCTCGATCACGACCAGGAGTCGTTGATCAAGATTCGTGGCACACGCTTCAAGAGTTACACCGAGAAATTCGTGCCGCATCTTGACCTCGCTCGGCAACACCTGGGCAATCTCAAGAGGAATGTCAACACGTTTCTGGCGCGAGACTTCCACATGAAGTCCGGTATGAAGTTTCTGATTGAATCGTTTTACCGTTCGATCACCGAAGGCGCGCCGCTGCCGATTCCGTATCGTGAAATCCAACTGACGGCGACAATTATGGACGCGATCTTCGAGCAGCTGGTCCCTCGGCGGACGGCCGCAGCGAACAGTCTCGGAGAGCCGGACCGCCTGCCGCAGGTCAGACAGTCCGTTCTGGAAGGAGCTGTGCGCCAGCCATGCCGGGTGTAGTCGGTCTTGTGACCAGAATGCCGCAGCAGCGCGCGGAATCGGAACTCCGGCAGATGCTTGGAGTTATGCGCCATGAATCGTTCTATTCGACCCGAACCTGGATCGACGACGAGCTCGGGCTTTATGTCGGATGGACGGCGCACGAGGGTTCGTTCAGCGACGCAGGGGCGCACCACAACGAAACCGGCGACGTGGTCCTCATTTTCTCAGGCGAGGAGTATCCGGCGGGCGACACGATTCAGCATTTAAAGGAGCGTGGACATCGCATCGGCGACGCTCAATCCTCCTACATCGTCCATGTATACGAGGAAGACCCATCCTTTCCGGCTGGGCTCAACGGACTCTTCCACGGAGTGTTGGCCGATCGCCGTCGGCGCCGTGTCGCGCTGTTCAATGATCGGTACGGCATGCATCGACTGTACTTTCACGAGTCGACCGATGCCGTCTACTTTGCCGCGGAAACGAAGGCCATCCTCGCCGTTCGTCCCGAGCTGAGGAAGATCGACGAGCGTGGGCTGGGGGAATCCATCACGTTAGGCTGCGTGCTGGAGAATCGAACCCTCTTCGACGGGATTCATGTACTGCCAGGTGCGTCGGTGTGGCTGTTCGAAAATGGCCGCGCGCAACGGAAGACGACTTACTTTCAACCGCGGGAATGGGAAGAGCAGCCGCTCCTCGAGAGCGAGGAATTTTACGGCGAGATTCGCCACGTGTTCTCTCGTAATCTGGCTCGTTATTTCACCGGGCGGGAACGCATCGGGATGTCACTGACTGGAGGACTGGATACGCGGATGATCATGGCCTGGCAGAAATGTTCGCCCAGCTCGCTGCCCTGTTACACCTGGGGCGGCACCTATCGCGATTGCCAGGATGTCGTCGTCGCGCGCGACGTCGCCCGCACCTGCGGACAGTCTTCTGAAGTCATCTCGATCGGGAACGAATTCCTGTCGCGCTTTCCATACTACGCCGATCGAGCGGTATTTCTCACCGACGGCGGCGTCGATGTCAGCGCGGCGGCGGATGTCTACATGAACGAGCGGGCCCGTGCGATCGCCCCGGTGCGGATGACCGGCCTCTATGGGGGCGAGGTCCTTCGGCGCGTACGCTCGTTCAAACCGATACTGCCGCTGCCGGGTCTGTTCCAACCGGAGTTGATCCCGCAGTTCCAGCAGGCATGCAGGACATACGAAGGCGTGCTGGACGGGCACCCGCTGTCTTTTGGCGTGTTCCGGCAGGCTCCGTGGCATCATTACGGGAACCTGTCGCTGGAACACACTCAGGTCACCGTACGCTCGCCGTTCCTTGACAACGACTTCGTGAAGACCGTTTTTCGAGCCCCAGAGTCCGCGTGTACGACGAACGATGTCTCCCTGCGGTTAATCGCCGACGGCCATCCAGCTCTCAGTCGCATTCCGACCGATCGCGGGCTCGGCGGCAGTGGCGTGCTGCCCGAGAGGGCGTCGCACGCGCTGCAGGAGTTCCTGTTCAAGACTGAATATGCATACGACTACGGGATGCCTCAGTGGCTCGCCCGCGTCGATCATCTGCTGTCACCGCTGCACGTCGAGCGGCTGATCCTGGGCAGGCACAAGGCGCTTCATTTCCGCGTGTGGTACCGCGATGCGCTCTCCGCGTACATTCGCGAGATGCTGCTCGATCCGAGAAGTCTTTCGCGACCGTACGTTGAACCGAAGATGGTCGAGCACGTGGTGAGCGCGCACGTCAAGGGAAACAGGAACTACACAACCGAGATTCACAAAATGCTCAAGCTCGAGCTGCTGCATCGGAACTTCATTGACGGTCCGGTCGCGGCCGCCAGTTATTCTCCTGATCTGGCGCCGTCGCTTTATCGCTCCCAGCTAGTGAAAGCGTAATTACGGAGCTGTCGCGTGCCACCGTGACGGGCCAAAAAACACAGCGTTTCCTCAACGATCGGAGTCGGTTGGACGGGAACGGTTATTGCTCCTTCGAAGGTCGTCCTTGGCTCGCCAGCCTTGCGGTGCGACCGCCAGCAGATGTACGGCTCTGAGTAGCGACGGTCCCACAGGCGAGGCCGACTCGGAGGAGCTCATGTGGATTTCGGGCAATCGAACTGGTAGGTTCACCATCGGACCGAGTCGACGCTGCCTCGGGCTGTTCTTGTTGGTTTTGGTGAGTCTTCCGCAGTACGCCCGAGCCCAGCAAACGATCGTGGCGGCCAGCCGAAGCGTCGACTGGCGCAACGTGGGGATAGCCGGGGGCATTCCCAATCGCACCTCGGTCTGCGCGACCTTCAATCCGGGAGCGACAGCCGCCCAAATCAATAGCGCGATTGCGTCGTGTCCCAACGGTCAGGTGGTGATCCTCAATGCCGGCACGTATAACATCGTTGCCATCGACTTTGGCGGCGGAAAGTCGAATGTAACCGTTCGCGGCGCTGGTGCGGACCAGACGTTCCTCATTTTCAGCGCCTCGACGTCATGCAATGGTCTGGGTGCTGATGTGTGCATGCAAGGTAGCGATAACAACTGGCGCGGCGGGCCATCGAATACGGCGAATTGGACCGCTGGGTATGCGAAAGATACGACGGTGATCACGCTCGATAACACCGCCAACCTTTCGGTGGGAAAAAGCATCATTCTCGACCAGCAGGACGATCTCGCCGATAACGGAACAATCTATATTTGTGAGCAGTCGGCGTCGATCAGCCCGAGCCAGAATCCTCCCTGCAATGATGATGCGGGCGGGACGGGAGGCGACTCAGGTGCACAGCGCGGCAGCGGCACGGCGCAGGTCCGGGGCCAGCAACAGATCGTGACCGTCACGGCGATCAATGGGAGCCAGGTGACAATCTCACCCGGCCTGTATATGCCGAATTGGCGCAGTTCGCAGAATCCTGGAGCGTGGTGGGCGACGAGCCAGGCGAGCATGATCGGCGTTGAGGACATGTCACTCGATCATTCCGCGTCGAATGCGAATTACGGCGTCGGCATTAAGAATTGCAACAACTGCTGGGTACGCGGTATCAGATCTCTCAATGCGAACCGGGCCCATGTCCACATCCAGACCAGTCCCCGGGCCGTCGTGAGAGACAGCTATTTTTACGGGACGTTGAATGCGGCCACGCAAAGCTATGGCGTAGAGGGTTTCACCAGCTCTGACTCGCTGATCGAAAATAGCATTTTCCAGAAGGTTGAGGGGCCGCTCAAAATCAACGCAGACTGTTCAGGGTGCGTCCTCGGCTACAATTTTTCGATCAACGACTATTACTCGCCGTCGCTGACCTGGCTCCAGCAAAGCACCGGTTTGCACTCATTGAATGATCATCTTTTGATAGAGGGCAACACGGGTTCAGGCCTCTATGCAGACGAGTTCCACGGGACGCACAATTTCAATACCGCATTCCGCAACCGATGGAATGGGTTTGAGCCCAATAATGGAACCACCACGAGCGGCCACACGAATGCCATCCTCATTTTCCCCTACAGCAGATATAACAACCTGATCGGCAATGTCTTGGGCAGTACCGCGCGCCATACCCTCTACCAGTTCACGCCGGGATCAGGCGGGAACGAAAGTGTCGCGATCTACGTGCTTGGGACAGGTACCGTCTCGTGCTGTCAGTCCGGAGATCTGAAAGTCGTATCCACGCTTTTTCGTTGGGGCAACTACGATACTGTCACGGGCGCGGCTCAGTGGAACGCCAGCGAAGTACCCTCAGGCTTGAGCCAGTTTGCCAACCCTCTGCCTTCCGACCAAGTACTTCCTGCGTCCATGTATTTTTCAGCTAAACCCAATTGGTTTGGCAACGTGCCGTGGCCTCCCATTGGCCCGGATGTCACAGGCGGGAACATCGCCAATGTGGGCGGACACGCCAACAAGATCCCCGCCCAAGTCTGCTACTCGAGCGTCATGGGCGGTCCTGCCGACGGCGTTGGCAATCCGCTGAGCTTCAACGCCAACAGTTGTTACCGTAACACCAGCAGCCCTCCTAGAACGCCGACGAACCTGAGGATCGTGAGGTGAGCCATGAGCCCACGGTGCATCCCCAAAAGCCTTCTCGGCAAACCGAGCGAGAGATCGAGCGTCGGATGAGACGACGCATACTGCTTCTGTTCGGCTTGATTGTGCTGTGCTTCGCGCAGGATACCCGCGCCCAACAGACAATCGTAGCGGCGAGCCGGAGCGTCGACTGGACCAAAGCAGGCGTCATCGGCGGCATCCCTGCTCGTCTGACGACTTGCACGACCCTCAACCCTGGAGCTACTGCCGCTCAGATCAGCACTGCCCTCACAAACTGTCCTGCCGGACAGACTGTGTTCTTGAATGCCGGAACCTACAATCTGACGTCCGGCAACATCAAGACGATTGGCAAAAGCAATGTGACGCTCCGTGGCGCTGGTGCGGACCGGACGTTCCTGATATTTACCTCGTCAGCCGATTGCTGGGGGCAGCCTTCAGTCGTGTGCTTCCGTGCCGTCGACAATAACTACGCAGGCGGGGGAGGCGGTGGTGTTGACAATTCGGCTACTGTCACAGGTGCAGGTCCGTGGCCAAAAGGCACGACGCAGGTCACGTTGAGCAATACAACCAATCTCGCTGTCGGCGGGATAATGATTCTCGATCAAGTGGACGACTTGTCCGACGGCGGCGTGATTTACAACTGCGAGCAGTCGGCCACAATCAGTCCCAGCCAGAATCCCGCATGCAACGACGACTCAGGAGCCACGGGAGGCGATTCTGGCTCACAACGCGGAAGTGGCACGGCATCTGTTCGCGGCCAGCAGCAACTCGTAACCATTACGGCAATAAACGGCAATACGGTCACATTCTCTCCTGGTCTGTATGCCTCCAATTGGAGAGTGTTTTCGGATTCGAGGGGGACAAATACTCCAGGCGCATGGTGGGTGACAAATCCCGTTTTCGGGATGGGGATTGAGAATCTTTCTATCGACATGACGAACTCAAGCGGTTTTCTTGGGACGATGCTCTACAACTGCTCAAATTGTTGGGTGAAAGGCATTCGCAGTATCAATGGCGACCGTGATCATGTAGCTATCTATTACAGTGCACACGCGACGGTGCGAGACAGTTATTTCTATGGAACGAAGAACGCTGTCAGCCAGAGCTACGGAATTGAAACGTACGGCAGTTCAGACGACTTGATAGAGAACAATATCTTCCAACACATAGCCACTCCGCAAATGATCAACTCCGATTGCGAAGGCTGCGTGGTGGGCTACAATTTTTCAATCAACGATTACTACGCAGGATCGTCCAGCTGGCTGATGCAAAGCATTTTCTTGCATTCGTTGACGAGTAACATTCTTGTTGAGGGAAACGTCGGTGCAGGTTTGTATGCCGACCTGTTTCACGGGACGCACAACTTTATAACGATCTTCCGCAATCGGTACGACGGGAATGAGCCAAACAACGGAACTGCCGTGACAGGGCACGCGAACCCGTTGTTGTTATTTCCTTTCTCGCGGTTCTTTAACGTCGTTGGGAACGTCCTTGGAACGTCCTCCTACCACACCAACTACATTGGCGCTAAGGGTTCATCGGGCAACACCCAGGATCATTCGATTTATGTTATCGGGACCGGGCCCGTGACCTGCTGCCAGGCCGGAGATCCA
>Ga0066710_100002674_pt1 | contig 14577 bp, 12 predicted proteins | sample GraSoiAngelo_159_FD_79666 | JGI IMG/M metagenome (GOLD analysis project Ga0066710, IMG submission 79666) | Grasslands soil microbial communities from the Angelo Coastal Reserve, California, USA - 14_1009_16_40cm | ecosystem: Environmental > Terrestrial > Soil > Grasslands | place: USA...
GATGAACCGGAAGTGGATCTCGCCCATCACGAACGTGGTGCGGTCGTTCTTGATCATCTGCTCGATCGGATAGCCGATCACGCGGAACAGCTCGTGCTCGGTGTCGTTGAACCAGGCGACGATCCGCGGGTAGTAGACGAGCCCGAAGGGGTCCGATTCGCCCCAGTTGACCGTGATCTCCTTCCAGTACATCGCCATGTGCTGTCCCTCCTGTCGCGGCTCGTCTGGTCGGTATACGGGATCAGCGCGTCCCCGTCAAGTCGCCGGCCGGGCTCGCGGGCCGGATGCGGTCAGGGTCGAGAGGACCGCGCGGCACGCCGCCAGGACGTCAGGTGCGGGATGGCGGAGACGGAGTCTGGGTCAGGAGATAGGTGGTGAGGGCGGAGAACGACGAGAAGCCGTGTTCGGTGTCGGCGCACTCGCCGAAGCCGTAGGCGGCGTGGAGGAAGGGGATCCCGCAGTCGCGGGCCGCTGTCTGGTCGCCGGGGGTATCGCCGACGAAGACAGGGTGCTGAAGCCCGTTGCGGTCGACCAGCAGGCGGAGATTCTGCGTCTTGGAGAGGCCGGTATTGCCCCAGCACTCGAAGTCGCGAAAGCTGCCGCCGAGCCTGGACCACTGGAAGAAGGTCTCGATGTAGCCCGCCTGGCAATTGCTGACGATGAAGAGTGGATAGCGGGCGCAGAGCCGTCTCAGCCCGGCCTCGACGTCGGCGAAGAGCTCGCCGCCGAGCTCGGCGACGACCCGGTTGTCCTCGAGCTGCGTCTCGGCGGCGAGCGTCTGGATGTGCGCCTCGGCGAGACCGGCGAAGACCTCACGAATGCATGCTTCGTGCGGCTTGCCGGTGACGCCTCTGACGTCGTGCTCGGTGATGGGCCGGAAGGGAATGCGGTGGCGGTCGATCACGCGGTTCCAGCCGACGGCACAGCTGGCACTCGTGTCCCAGAGCGTGCCGTCGAGGTCGAACACGACTGCGTCGATCACCAGCTTCCTCGCTTGACGAGCGTCATCGCCGGGGCATAGTGTGACCCAATCTGGCGTCATCGAGCACTACTCAAATCCAAGGGGGCTCAACGATGCGCGTTCTCCTGACCGTGTTGATGGCACTTCTCCTTTGTGTGACGTCGGCGCCGGCTCAGCCCGGGCAGCACATGACCATGACGAACGACACCTTGAAATGGGTCGAGCCGCCGACCTTCCCGGGCGCGAAGCTGGCGGTCGTGCAGGGCGATCCGGGCAAGGAGGGACCGTTCGTCTATCGCGTGAAGTTTCCGGCCAACTACAAGATCGCGCCGCACTACCACAAGGCCGCCGAGAACGTCACCGTGCTCTCTGGAACGTTCTTCATCGGGATGGGCGAGAAGTTCGACCAGGGCTCCGGCAAGGAGCTGCCGGTCGGCGGCTTCGTCTCCGTGCCGCCGACGCATCGGCACTTCGCGTGGGCCGGTGGTCAGGAGACGCTCGTCCAGGTTCACGGTGTCGGACCGACGGACATCACCTTCGTGAATCCGGCCGACGACCCGCGGAAGAAGTAAGCGACGCTGCCTCGGGGCCGGCCGGCCCTCGGCGCGCGGCCGGCCCAATTGCCGGAACGAATCGGTTTGCGGAAGCCGTCGCGGTGGCACGGGCCTTGCCACCAATGGTTCTCCAGTCACCAAGTCGAGCCCTGAGAAGGGCGACCCGTACAAACTGACACGCGCGGTGACAAGGAGGGCCTATGCAAGCCGGCCCAAGTCCGTTCAGCCGTCCTCCTCAGCCGACGGCCGCTTCGCCATTCGCGCGAGCCGTCGCGGCGCCGCACGAATCGCCGCGCAATGCCCCGGCGAGCCAAGAGCGCCAGGCGCTGGAACGCCAGCGCCGGAGCGGCGCTCAGTGGTTCTACTGGATCGCGGCTCTCTCGTTGATCAACGCCGTCCTCGCGTTCGCCGGGCAAGAGTGGCGCTTCATCCTCGGGCTCGGCGCCACGCAGCTCGTCCACGAGATGGCGAAGTCCGGGAGCGCCGGCACGAAGGCGGGTCTGGTCGGCGTGGCCTTGATCGTGGTGTTCGCGGTGATGGGGCAACGTGCGGTCCAGGGACACCGTTGGGCGTTTCTCCTGGGGATGGTCCTCTTTGCTCTCGACGGCGCCCTCTTCGTGCTGATCCAGGACTGGGTCGGCGTAGGCTTCCACGCCTTCGCGCTCCTGATGATCGGGCGCGGTTACGCGGCCGCGCGACAGCTGCCTCCGCTCGACGCGTGAAGGCGCGGCGGCGCCGCCCTCAGTGCCCACCCGCGCCGGGGCGGACCCAGCCGCCGTGTACGGGATGGTGCGAGCAGAGGAACTCGAGGAACGCCGGCCGCCCCTTGGCGTTCTCGTCGAGGGCGCGCTTGATCGCCGGCAGCACCTCCGCGGGCTTCGACACGTCCTCGCTGTAGAAACCGACGGACTTCGCCATGTTGGCCATGCAGGCCGAGGCGTGGTCCGACACCTTCCACGTGTACGGATCGTGGCCGCCGCCCCAGAAGCCGGGGCCGTAGCCGGAGTAGCCGCCGTTGTTGATGTGCAAGGTCGTGATGCCGATCTTGTAGCGCGCCACCGCCTCGAAGTTGCCCATCATGTAGCAGACGCCCGCGTCGCCGGTGACGTGCACGCACTGACGATCCGGGAACGCGAGCTTGGCGCCGACGGCGCCCGCCAGGCTGAAGCCGAGCGTCGACACGTTGCCCCAGCCGAGGTGGCCGCGCGGAATCTGCGCCTCGTACACCGTGCTGGTCTGGTCGCGCGTGTTGCCCGAGTCCGCGGTGACGAATGAATTCTTGGGGTCGAGCACCTTCATCATGTCGCCGAGCACCCGATAGGGGTTGATCGGCGTCTCGTTCGACTCCATCCACGGCCGGAACTTCGCGAGGAACGCCTGCTTACCCTTGCGGATCTCTTCGATCAGCTCCGGATTCTTCTTCGGCCCGCGCGCCGACAGCTCGGCGATCAGCGCCTGCAGGGTGAGCTTCGCGTCGCCGACCACGGCGTGACGCGTCTCGTAGCTGCGGTTGAGGTCGAGGATATCGACCGTGCACTGGATGATCGTCTTCTTCTCGGGATTCGGCACGGCATGACTAAATCGATTCGGGAACAGGCTCGACCCGATCGAGAAGAGCAGGTCGCACTTGTTGAGGAAGTGATCGGCGAGCGAGCCGCGAACGCCCACGGAGAGCGGATGATTCTCGGGGAATGTGCCCTTGCCCTTCAGCGTGGTCAGCACGGGGATCTGCGCGAGCTCGGCGAACTTCAGGAGCTCGCTCGTGGCGTCGGCGTAGTAGACGCCCTCGCCCACGTGGAGCAGCGGATCCTTCGCGGCCAGCAGCGCTTTCACGGCGGACTTCACGTCGTCGGGATCGGGGCCGGACTTCCAGCCCTTCACCGGCGAGTAGGGATGCTCGTCGGTGTCGTACTCGCCGAGGTCGCGCGGGATGATCAGTAGAACGGGCCCCGGCCGGCCGGACCGGAGATGCGTGAATGCCCGGCGCACGTAGTCGGGGATGAGCTCGGCGCGGTCGACCTTCCCGACCCACTTGGTCACCGACTTCAGCGCCTCGGCCATGTCGTAGTGCGTGTGGCGAGCCGCGCCCTGGCCCACGCCTTCCGTGATGACCAGGATCGGCGACGAGTCCTCCCACGCCTGACCGATGGCGCCGTAGGCCATCTGGATCCCGGCGGCGTTCAGGTTGGCCATGATGGTGCAGACGCCGATCTGCCTGCCGCACGTGACGCGCGAGTAGGCGTCGGCGACCGCGACCGCGAACCGCTCCTCGCCCATCATGAGGATCGGCACGCCCTCCTCTCCGAGCGCGTTGTTGACGTGGTTGGTCGGGTAGCAGCTCACCCACGGAATGCCTTCGGCCTTGAGCGCGCGCGCGAAGCCGTTCGCCGCCTTGACTTTCATCGCTGTCTCCTCAATCTCTCGAGTCGCTCTGCAGTCGCAATGGGCGCGCCTTGGCCGGCGCGGACTTGTAGTGGGGTAAATTAAGGCGCGGGCGCTATCGTGTCAAATCGGACGCGCTATTACTGCCGAAGGACGAACACGCCTCCACCGAACGTTGCCGCGTACACGGTGGTGGGCGCCGTGGGGGCGACCGACAGCGCCCGGATCGCGGTATTCGTCAGGCCCGAGTTGATGGGGCCCCAGGTGTCGCCGGCATTCTCGCTCATGAACACGCCGGCGCCGGTCCCGGCGTAGACCGTCGCCGAGTTCAGGGGGTCGACCGTCAGAGCCTGGATCGCCAGGTTCGTCAGGCCGCTATTGACGGGGCTCCAGTGGTTTCCGCCATCGGTGCTCTTGAACACGCCATCGATCTGCGTTCCCACGTAGACCGTGGCGGGAGTGGCTGGATCGATCGCCAGCACCTGTGTCGCGAAGGTCGTCAGGCCGGTGTTGAACGAAAACCAGTTCCCGCCTGCGTCGAAGCTCTTGAAGACACCCGAGCGGCGCGTCGCCACGTACACCGTCGTAGGGGTCGCCGGGTCGATCGCGAAGCCGGTCACGTCGGCGAACAGAACGGCGCCAGTCCAGGTGGCGCCGCCGTCGACGCTCTTGAAGACGCGTCGGTTGGTCCCCGCGTAGACGACGGCCGGTGTCACGGGATCGGCCGCGAGAGCCTGCAAGAACAGCTCCGTCAGGCCGACGTTGGCGGCGCTCCAGCTCTCGCCGCCGTCCGTGCTCTTGAACACGCCGCCACCGAACAGTCCGGCGTAGACCGTGGTCGGCGTCGCGGCGTCGATAGCAAGAGCCTGGACGGTGATGTTCGGTGGCAGGCCGCTGTTCCCCAGGACCCAGCTCTCGCCCGCGTCGGTCGTCTTGAAGACCTCGGGCTGGTCCATCCCAGCATAGAGCGTGGTCGGCGTCGCGCGGTCGAGCGCCAGGGCGAAGACGAACATGTTGGTGAGGTGCCTGTTCATGACGTTCCAGCTGGCGCCGCCGTCGACGCTCTTGACCACGCCGTCGTTGGTTCCCGCATAGACGGTGCTCGGGGTCTCGGAGTCGATGCCGAGGGAGAGAACCGCGGCGTTGATCAGACCCGTGTTCAACGTCGTCCAGCTCGCGCCACCATCGGTGGTCTTGAACACATTGCTGCTGAGAGACCCGACGTAGACGGTGCTCGGCGTCTGGGGATCGATGGCGAGCGCTCGAACTTCCGGCGTCGCGAGGCCGGTGTTGGTCCAGGTCTCACCGCCGTCGGTGGTCTTGAACACCGCGCCGGGCCCACCCGATGAGCCCCCGCCGAGACCCGCGTAGAGCGTGCCGGGTGTCTGGGGGTCGATCGCCAGGGCTCGGATGTCGGATCGGTTCGGGCCGAAGAGAATGGGAGTCCAGGAGGCGCCGGCGTTGATGCTCTTGAACACGCCGGAATTCGTCCCCGCGTACACCGTGAGCGGGACTTCCAGATCGATCGCCAGGGCTCGAACATCTCTGCCCGTGAGGTCGGAGTTTCTCCAGGTGGCGCCCGCGTCTTCACTCTTGAACATGCCGAAACTGGTCCCAGCGTACAGGACGGTCGCGTTCGACAGATCGATGACGAGGGCTCGGACAGTCGGAACGGTGAGGCCGGAGTTGCTGGCCTGCCAGGTTGTGCCTCCGTCCATGCTCTTGAAGATGCCCGACCCGAGCGTTCCCGCGTAGACGACGGCGGAGGCGCCCCGTCCGTCGTCGACGAGCCGGGGACAGTGCGTGGAGACGCCCTGTGATGGTGTGTCGTCCGGGTGGCCAAGCTGCTGCCCGGGATGCTCGCGCCCGCCGAGCGGGTTGAGCGGGTCGATCGCCAGGGTGACGATTTGCGCGTTCGCCGGGCCGAGGCCGATCCAGCTGTCGGCCGCTTCGGTGCTCTTGAATACTCCGGCGCCGAGCGATCCCGCATAGAGCGTGGTCGGCGAGCGGGGATCGACCGTAAGGGCCGAGATGCTGCCGCCCTCGGGCCCGTGGCTGGTCCACGTTCCGGTTTGGGCGAGCGCCGGAGTCGAACACGAGGCGATGAGCAGGAGCGTCGCGACGACCGCCAAACACCGCATGACCGTCCTCCTCGTGGACCCGCGCGCGCCGCCCGCGCCCTACTGTTTCGAGCGTCGCCGAACCCACGGAGGCGAGCCATCGGTGGAACCCCCGAAACCACCCCGGAGAGTCCCTACGGCGCGGCGACGCTCGTGTCGGCCCGAAGCCGGCCGGCGAGTGGTACCGTGCACCGAACAGGAGGCGTCATGGCGACCGTGAAGCTGATCGAGTACGCAGAGGCGAGCGCCGAGGTCCGCGCGGTCTTCGACGACATCATGGCCACGCGGAAGGTCGACCGGGTCAACAACTTCTGGAAGGCGCTGGCGAGTCATCCGGCCACGCTCCGGCGCACATGGGAGACCCTCAAATCGGTGATGGCGCCGGGCGCTCTGGATCCGTTGACCAAGGAAATGATCTATCTGGCGGTAAGCGCCACCAACGGCTGCAACTACTGCATCGCGTCTCACACGGCCTCGGCGCGCGGCCGCGGCATGACCGAGGCGATGCTGGGCGAGCTGATGGCCGTCGTCGGCATGGCCAACGAGACGAACCGCCTGGCCGATGGCTATCAGATCGAGGTCGACGAGATGTTCCGGTCGCCGGTCTAGCGTGCCCAGCGCGCGTGATAAGCTTGCCCCACCCGGAAGCGAATTCCTCTCGGCGCGGAGAGACAGCCATGAACGCTCGGCGTTCGCTCTCGATCCTGATTCTGGCCGTGCTGCTCGCCTCGTTCGCTCCCCACGTGTCGACGCCGGCCGAGGCGCAGGCGCGCTCCGACGCGCCCGCGGGACAGATGACGTGGGCCGTGCACATCTCGCTCGCGCCGATCTGGTTCGATCCGGCCGAGCACACGGGAATCATCTCGGTGATGATGGTGCTCACCGCCGTGCACGACGCGATGGTGAAGCCGATGCCCGGCAAACCGTTCGCCCCGTCGCTCGCCGAGTCCTGGACGGTCTCGAAGGATGGTCTGGTCTACGAGTTCGTCGTGCGCAAGGGCGTCGTGTTCCACAACGGCGACACGCTGACGGCCGAGGACGTCAAGTTCTCGTTCGAGCGATACAAGGGCGCGGCCGCCAGTCTGTTGAAGGAGAAGGTCGCGGCCGTCGAGGTGGCCGACCCGTACCGCGTCCGCTTTCGTCTGAAAGACGCGTGGCCCGACTTCATGACGTTCTACGGCTCGCCGGCCAGCGGCGCGGGCTGGATCGTTCCCAAGAAGTACGTCGAGAAGGTCGGCGACGAGGGCTTCAAGAAGGCGCCAGTCGGAGCGGGGCCGTACAAGCTCGCGTCGTTCAACCCGGGGATCGAGCTCACGCTGGAGGCGCACGATCGTTACTGGCGCAAGACCCCCGCGGTGAAGCGCCTGGTGTGGAAGACCGTGACCGAGGATCTGACGCGCCTGGCGATGCTGAAGCGCGGCGAGGTCGACATCGCCTACTCGCTGCGCGGTCCGCTCGGCGAGGAAGTGAAGAAGACGCCGGGACTCAAGCTCGTCGGTCTGGTTGGCAACGCGACCCAGTGGCTCAACTTCGGCGCCCCGCAATGGGATCCGAAGTCGCCCTGGCACGACAAGCGCGTGCGGCTGGCCGCCGCGCTCGCCTTCGACAAGGACGGCATCAATCAGGCCGAGACGCTCGGCTTCTCGCGGCCGACCGGAAGCATCATCCCGTCGGCCTACGAGTACGCGCTGGCGATCCCGGCCTATCCGTACGATCCTGCGCGGGCCAAGAAGCTCCTGGCCGAGGCCGGCTATCCCAACGGCTTCGACACCGAGTACACGGCCGACAGCTCCTACGGGAGCGTGGCGGAGGCGATCGGCAACTACCTCGGCGCCGTGGGCATCCGCACGAAGCTGCGGCCGATGGAGCGCGCGGCGTTCCTCGGCAACTGGAAGGACAAGAAGATCACCTCGATCATGTACTCGGGCGCCGGCGGGCAGGGCAACGCCGCCACGCGGATCCAGAACTACTTGCTCAAGGACGGGCTCTACTCCTTCGGCGGCTATCCCGACATGGACGACCTGTTTGTCCAGCAGGCCCGCGAGCTCGACCCCAAGCGCCGCGAAAGTCTGTTACACCAGATCCAGCGCCTGGCCCACGAACGAGTGATGGCGGCGCCGCTCTGGGAGCTGGGCTTCCTGAACGGTGTCGGGCCGCGCGTCGAGGAGGCGGGGCTCGGGTTGATCGCGCTGCACCCGTACTCCGCGCCGTACGAGGATCTCAAGCTCAAGAAATGACGACGCTCGAGAGGGAAGGACACTCCATGCGCCGATACGTCGATCTGAGCGCTCTCGCGATCGGACTGTGCGCAATCCTGACGGCGTCGGCGCCGACCGCCGCGCAGACGTCGGGCAGCGGTACGGACAAGATCACGAGCTCCTCGGTGGAAAAGAAGAACGAGACCGTCGCCTACGGCAAGAAGCTCATGAGTGACCTCGACGTCAAGATCAAGGACCTCGAGGGACAGATCTCGCGTGACACGGGCGCGGCCAAGGCCGACGCGCAGCGCCAGATGAAGGAGCTGAAGGTCAAGCGCGCGGAGACGAGCAAGAAGCTCGACGAGCTAGGACGCGCGACCGCGCAGTCCTGGGAGAGCACGAAGCGCGGCTTCGCCGACTCGTACAAGGATCTGCAGCAGGCCTACGACAAGGCCGCGGCGAGCCTCAAGAAGTAGGGGAAGTAGCGCCCCTACGGGCTCTCGATCGGCCGTCCATGGCGGGCGATGAACTCGGGGAAGGCCGCCTCGGCCCTGGCGCCCCGGACCACGTTCGTCGTGTAGTCTCGCTCGTTCGCCCACTGCTCTTCGAGGTCGCAGCCCAGGTCGCGGAGCAGCAGCGCCTTCACGCCAATCACCGAGTCGCGCTTGTTCTTGGCGATCATCGTCGCGAGCCACATCGTCTTGTCGCGCAGCTGCGCGCATGGGACGAGGTGATTGAGGAGCCCGATCCGGTGGGCCTCTTCGGCGTCGACGGTCCGGGCCGAGAAGAGGAGCTCCTTTGCGATCGGCCAGCCGACCTGGTTCGGCAGGGTCCAGGTGCTGTTGATGCGGCCGTAGGCGGCGGCCAGAAAGCGGAAGCTCGCGTGCTCGCAGCCGACCCGCATGTCGAGCGACGACGCCAGCACGGCGGCGCCGCCGTACGCCAGGCCGTTCATCATGCCGATGGTGGGCTTGGGGCAGGCGCTGATCTCGTAGCTCCCGCGCGTGCGAACGGCGGTGCGTGCATCGAGCTCGGCCTGTGTGTACCGCCGGTCGTCCTCGCGCTGCTCGTGGATATCGCCGCCGGCGGAGAAGGCCCGCTTGCCCGCGCCGGTGATGACGATGCACCCGACCTCGTCGTCGGCGCTCATCCGCGCGACCGCCTCGCGCAGCTCCGCGTTCAGCTGCGCGTTCATCGCATTGAGCTGCTCCGGGCGATTCAGCGTGAGAATCGCCACCCCTTCGGTCTTCTCGACGAGGACGACCTGGTCCGCCATGTTCCCCTCCCGCGTCGCTTACCCGCGACGCGGGGTAGCATACACCGGAGCGGACGATCGTCGCGCGCCGGTCAGTGCTGCGCGGCAGCGGTCTCCGCGGCCCTCTTCTGGAGCCGGTCGCGCAGCGCGCCGTAGGACTCCGCCCGAATCACGCGGTCGAACTGGGTGCGATAGCTCGCGATGAAGCTGACGCCCTGGACGACCACGTCGTAGATACGCCAGCTTCCGTTGCGCACATGCAGGCGGTAGTCGAGCGGGATCTCGGTGCCGTGCCGGGTCACCACCTTCGAGCGCACGATCGCCGCGCCGCCCCTTTCGATCGACTCGCCCAGGAAGGTGATCTTCTCGTCGCCGCGGGCGGCCTCCACCTGGGTCAGGTACGCGCGCTCCAGGAGGTCCTGGAAGAGCGTCACGAACTCCGCCTGCTCCTCGCGCTGGAGCGCCGGCCAGTGCCGGGAGAGCGCTCGCCGGGAGATCTCGTCGAAATCGAACATCTCGCGAACGATCGCGCGGATCTTGCCCGATCGACCGGCGGCGCCGTCGGCATCGTCGGATCGGCCGTTCTGGATGTTCATGAAGCGGCCGACCGCCGCTTCGACGGCGTCACGAGGTCCCACGGGCGGCAAGGCCGGTGCGGCCTCGGCTATGAGCAGCAAGGTTGCCGAAAGCGCAATCAGGATCCAGGTCGCCATCGCTGTCCCTCCTATATGACCTTACGTCGCGCTGGGCGGACGGCCTATCGGGAAGATCCGCAAGAACGGCCCCGGAAACTACGGATGGAACGCGGAAAGCCGCGATCCTTTAGGCGGGGAGGGGTGTAGCATACAGCGCTCGGAGGGGCCACCGTGCTGACCCGCGTCGACCACGTCATGATCTGCGTCCCGGACCTCGGGCGCGGGATCGACGCCTACACGCGCATCGGGTTCGACGTCTATCCGGGCGGCGCCCACACCGGGCGAGCGACCCACAACGCGATCGCGTTCCAGCAGGACGACTATCTCGAGCTCTTGAGCCTTCGCGACCGCAACGCCCCGGTCGCCCCGGGAAGCTCCGACGCGCGGCTCGCGGAGTTCCTGGCCCGCGGCGGCGGGTTCCGCTACGTCGCCGTGCAGAGCGATGATCTGGCGGCCGACGTCGCGGCGATGCGGCGGCGGGATGTCGACGTGAGTGATCCGGCCGCCGGCGCGCGGCGAGCGCCTGGTGGTCAGGAGCTTCGCTGGCAGGCCGCGAGTCTCGGCGCCGGGAATCCGCTGCCCATCTTTTTCGTCCAGCACCTGACGCCGCTCGCCGAGAGGCGTCGGCAGGTGGCGCGGGCCGGCGATCACCCGAACGGCGCGCTGCGGCTCGATCGGGTCTACATCGCGGTGCCCGACGTCGTCGCGGCTGCTGAAATCTACGGACGCGTGCTCGGCATGCCCGTGCCCAAGATCCACCGCGGCGCAGTCATCAAGGCCGACATGGCCGTCTTCGATCTCGGGCCGACGGGCTTGACCGTCGCGCAGCCGGCCGAGCCCGGCCCCGCCGCCGAGGCGCAGGCGCGGCGCGGTCCAGGCCCCTTCCAGGTGCTGTACCGTACGCGCAGCATGGACGCGGCGGCGCGCTGGATGGAAGGTCACGGATTGCCGCCGCCCGCGCGCGGCGTCCGCAACACGGGCGAGCAGGCGATGCTGGTCGAGCCCGAGCAGGCGTGCGGGGCCTACATCGGCTTCGTGGGCCCGGCGTAGAACCTCAGCGGCGGCTCAGGGTAGGAGCGCGGCCACCGGGATCGATCGGCCGGGCTCGACGAGCGGTGCCACGTTCGCCGGCGGCCGAAGTGTCGCGACGTTCCGATAACGCCAGCCGTACACCGCGCCCGGCGCCGCCGCAGGGTCTCGGTGGACTTCAACGACACCGTGAACGACGTCGATGAGCCAGTAGTCGGCGATGCCTGCGCGCGCATAAAGACTGGCCTTGTGCTCGCGGTCAATGCTGGAGGAGCTCTCGGCAATCTCGACGATCAGGACGGCGCGCGAAGGATGCGAGTCCGACCGCGGAGGTCATCGTGTCCCGAGCATAGCGAGCCCACACGCGACCCGTCAACGCTTCGCAGCCGATTCACTGTTGCCGGCCGGCCGAGCGGGCGTAGAATCCACGCACCTGGGTCCGCCAAGGAGGATCGAATGGACTACGGACTGTTCACGATGCCGTCGCATCCGCCCGAGCGCAATCTCTACGACGGGCACCGGTGGGATCTGCAGCAGCTCCGGTGGGCGGACGAGCTCGGCTTCAGCGAGGCGTGGATCGGCGAGCACCACACGGCGCCCTGGGAGCCGCACCCGGCGCCGGATCTGTTGGTGGCCCAGGCGCTCCTGCAGACATCTCGCATGCGCATCGGGCCGGGCGGATTCCTGATGCCCTACCACCATCCGGCCGAGCTCGCGCATCGCGTGGCCATGCTCGATCATCTCGCGCAGGGGCGGCTCAACTTCGGCGTGGCAGCGAGTGGCTTGCCGAGCGACTGGGCCATGTTCAACGTCGACGGCAACTCCGGCCAGCACCGAGAGATGACGCGCGAGGCGCTCGAGATCATCTTGCGGCTCTGGAGCGACGAGCCCGAGTTCGATCACAAGGGCAAGTACTGGCACGTCACCAAGACCGCGACGATGCTCGACACGCTGCGCCCGCACATCAAGCCGTTCCAGAAGCCGTACCCGCCGATCGGCGTGGCCGGCGTGAGCAAGGGCTCCGACACCCTGAAGCTCGCCGGCGAGCGCGGGTTCTGGCCGATGAGCCTGAACCTGAACCCGACCTATGTGGGCAGCCACTGGGAGGCCGTCGAGCAGGGGGCCGCGCGGACCGGCCGCACGCCGAAGCGCTCCGAATGGCGGCTCGTGCGCGAGATCTTCATCGCCGACACCGACGCCGAGGCGATGCGGCTCTCGGCCGGCGGCATGATGGGCCGCATGATGAAGGAGTACTTCCTGCCGCTGCTCGCGTCGTTCCAGTTCACCGAGTATCTGAAGCACAAGCCGGACGTGCCGGATTCCGACGTGACGGCCGAGTACTGCGCGCGCCACAACTGGCTGGTGGGCTCGCCGGCCACGGTGGCCGAGAAGCTCCACGGGATCTACGAAGAGGTGGGCGGGTTCGGCACCTTGCTGCTGTTCTGCTTCGACTACTCAGAGAACCCCCAGGCGTGGCGCCACTCGCTCGAGCTTCTGGCCAAGGAGGTCATGCCGCGCTTCAAGGGGCTGGTGCCGAAATAGGACCCGGCGACGACGTGACCTCCCGGACGCGCTCGGGCGTATAGCCCAGCAAAGCTCCGAGAACGGCCTCGTTGTCCGACCCGGGACGGCGCGACCAGTCGGTCAGCCGTCCCGGCGTCCTCGAGAGCACCGGCACGATCCCCTGCATGACGATCTCGCCTGCTTCGCCATCGGAGCGCCGCACCAGATCGCCACGGCTCCACAGGTGAGGCTCGCGCACCAGATCGGCAACCGAATTGACCACGCTCGCAGCGAGCCCGGCCTGGCGCAGGACTCGTACCGCTTCGTCGGCGGTGAGCGCGCCGAGTCGTTGCGGATGTGGGGCCTCGACGCCGGGGCGCTCCTCGAGATCCCGAGAGATTCCCAGACGCGCGAGCGCGTCGGCGAAATCGGATGAGCCGGCGGCGGACACCGCGACGAAGCGCCCGTCCACGGCCTTCACGGTCAAGCTCCACGGATAGAGCGGCGAGTCGCCGGCGGCGCGCTCGCGGCGGATTCCAAGCGCGCTGCGCACCGCGAGCAGATCGCCGGTGAGACGTAGCGCGCACTCGAACATCGCCGTATCCACGACCTGTCCCTGGCCATCGAGATCGCGGCGGAGGAGCGCGGCGACCATGCCGAGCACGTTGAAGAGCGCGGTCGAGTAGTCGCCGGCCGTGACGCCGTCGCGACACGGTGGACGGTCTGGAAAGCCGTTGAGATAGGTCATGCCGCCGAAGGCCAGGCCGACCGGGTTGAACGCCGCGCGCGCGGTGTAGGGGCCGCTCTGCCCGAATCCCGACGATCTCAGGATCACGAGTCGGGGATTGGCGGCGTGAAGCTCCGACGGCCCGAGGTTCCAGCGCTCGAGTGTTCCCGGACGGAAGTTCTCGACGATCACGTCACTCAGGCGGACCAGCTCCAGGAACACCTCGCGGCCGCGCGCGGCGCGCACGTCGAGCGTGATGCTGCGCTTGTTCCGGTTCGTCACCGGGAATCCGACCCCGCGACTGCCCGGGCCGTCCGTCGGCGAGGCGCCGGTCGCGGGCAGCTCGACCATCACGACCTCGGCGCCGAAGTCGCCGAGAAGCGCAGCGGCCGCCGGGCCCGCGAGCCACTGCGACAGGTCGAGCACGCGCACGCCGGCCAGAGCGCCGGCGCCGGGCGCGCACGACGACCTCGCGTCCGGTCTCGGCCGCGCCGCGATGCGCTCGACGCTCGCGCGCACGCTCGCGGTGTGCTCGCCGAGCCGCGGGGCGCTCACCGGGTCACGCGCGCTCGTCCGCGAGAACCGCGGCGTCGGCGCGGGGACCAGGAAATCGCGGCCCGAGGACGACTTGAGCGTCAAGGTGGACCGGCGTGCCAGCACGTGAGCATCGCCGATGATCTCGTCGACCGAGCGGACGGCGGTGCCGGCCACGCCCGCCTTCATGAAGCGCGCCTCGACGTCGGCCAGGTCGTGCCGGGCGACCCATGACCGCACCAGCTGGTCGGCCGCGGCGCGGTTCGCCAGGCGCGCGGCGCTCGTGGCGAACCGAGGATCCTTGACGGCGTCGGGCGCCTCGATCGCCTCGCACAGCCGGGCGAAGGGCTGATCGCCGGCGCCGGAGAGCGCGATGAAGCCACCGTCCCGCGTGGGATAGACGTTCGCCGGAACGACCGTCGCCGATTCGGTGCCCATGCGCGCCGCCACCGCGCCGGTCTTGTGATGACGGATGACGACGTCCTCCTGCATGCGTAGCGCCGTCTGGTAGAGGCCGATGTCGACGACCTGGCCGTGGCCGCTCCGTCGGGCGTGAAAGATGGCCATCAGGAGCGTGCCCGCGCCCAGGATCGCCGACCACGCCTCGGCCAGCGGCACC
>Ga0066710_100002675_pt1 | contig 14577 bp, 18 predicted proteins | sample GraSoiAngelo_159_FD_79666 | JGI IMG/M metagenome (GOLD analysis project Ga0066710, IMG submission 79666) | Grasslands soil microbial communities from the Angelo Coastal Reserve, California, USA - 14_1009_16_40cm | ecosystem: Environmental > Terrestrial > Soil > Grasslands | place: USA...
TCACCTCTGGAGTATCAACTCAGCATACTCGCAAGCACATTGAAGAGCACCGTCCAGCGACCTGAACTTTGCGGGCTGAATGCTGAATGCTGAGTGCTGGGTTTTCATGCCGTCTTCGCGGCCAGCTTCAACTTGCGTCTGACCACCTTCACGATTTGTGCGTGAGTCTCGTCTGCGCTACCGCGTGCGTCTACTAAAACAACACGCCCCGGTTCCCGGGCGGCAATCGCCAGATATGTGTTTCGCACACGGCCGAAGAAGGCGCGGCTTTCTTGCTCGAAGCGATTTTCATTTTCTCCGCGCCCAGTCGGGTCACGCCTCCGATTGCGCCGACGGGCGCGTTCAACGCTGGCGGTGACGTCGGAATCCATCAGGATCGTGAGCTCGGGTTTCAGATCGCCGCACAAAATACGATGAAGCGCCAGAACCGGTTCGCTGCCCAACTTGCGTCCGCCGCCTTGGTATGCCTCCGTGGAATCAGTGAAGCGATCACAGAGCACTACCTGACCTTGAGCGAGAGCCGGTTGGATCACTTCCTCAATGTGCTGCGCCCGTGAAGCGAACATCAGCGCCAGTTCGGCAAATGGCGAAAGCCCCGCAGTTGAAGTATCCAGCAGCAAGTGGCGGATTTTCTCTCCAGTCGCGGTACCTCCCGGCTCACGCGTTACCAGCACCTGGAACCCTTGTTCGCGCAACACTGCTGCAAGTTTCTCCGCTTGCGTGCTCTTGCCGCAACCATCCAGCCCCTCAAAGGTGATGAATTTTCCGCGATGGAGATGGGCAGGCATCGAGAAATGATAGCACTGGCAAAGACAGCACTTGGAACTTAGCAATTAGCCCCTTGGCGTCTGGGGAAGTTGCTAAGTGCAAATTGCTAAGTGCCAAGTGCTGCTTTTTCTCCCGCGTGACTGCAATCGCTTGCTGCTGATATATTCGTGAGCCTCGCTTGCATCTTGTGCGATGAATCTCTGCAGGAGCGTCTTCGATGACTACTTCCCGGTGTCGTGTGCTGTCCTGCCTTCTGTTTTTGCTCACACTAACAGTTCCTATCTTCGCGGCCGGACCAGCTCCGCACATCACAATCGCACTAGACGCCACGGAGGCGCCTCGCAAGATCTTTCACGCACGCATGACAATTCCTGTGACAGGTGGCGCGCTCACTCTCTATTATCCGAAATGGATTCCCGGCGAGCATGGGCCAACCGGGCCCATCCAGGATCTTGCGGGACTGAAGTTCACTGCCAACGGTCAGATTCTGAAGTGGCGGCGTGACCTGCTCGATGGCTGGACGATCCACGTAGAAGCGCCGACTGGAGCTGCCAGTGTGGATGCATCGCTGGACTTCCTTTCCCCCGCGGGCGCAGAAGGCCTCTACACCGGTGGGCGGTCGGCTACGGACAAAATGTCCGTAATAAGTTGGAACACCATGCTGCTTTATCCCGCGGGATGGACTTCGGACGAGCTCACCTACGAAGCAACTCTCCGTCTTCCGGCAGGATGGAAATTCGGCACCCCGTTGCCGGTTGCGTCGCAAGCGGCAGGCGAGATCAAGTTCAAGCCTGTGTCACTGACCACGCTGGTGGATTCGCCAGTAATCACCGGCGAATTCATGCGAGTAGTGCCGCTGGCACAGAATCCGCTTCGCGAGATGGATATCGCTGCGGACAGCGCCGCTGCTCTCGACGCGCCGCAAGAAGTCCTCGATCACTATAAGAACCTGATCGACCAGGCTGAAAAGTTATTTGGCGCTCATCATTATCGTGAATATCACTTTGTATACAGCCTGAGCGACCATGTTGCTCATTTCGGCCTCGAACATCACGAATCGAATGACAGCCGGGTGGACGAGCGCGGCATGGTGAACCCAGGCAAACGGCTTCTTTCGGCTGGGCTTCTACCCCATGAATATGTGCATTCGTGGAACGGAAAATATCGCCGTCCGGCAGACCTCACCACGCCGGATTACGAGAAGCCGATGCAGACCGATTTGCTCTGGGTGTACGAAGGATTGACTTCCTATCTGGGTGATGTGCTGACTGCGCGTAGTGGACTGCGCACGCCGGAAGAAGCTCGGGACGAGTTGGCATCGATTGTAGCCGATTTGGATCACCGGCCAGGCCGCGTCTGGCGTAATTTGCAGGACACGGCCGACGGCGTGCCCGCAATGCAGGGAGCCCCTCAGCAATGGGCATCATGGCGCCGTCCTTTGGATTATTACGACGAAGATGTCCTGAACTGGCTATGGGTGGATACGATCATTCGTCAGCAGACTCAAGGCAAGAAATCGGTGGACGACTTTTGTCACCTCTTTCACGGCGGACAGAGTGGACCTCCCGAGGTCAAAACCTACACCTTTGATGATGTCGTAAATGCGCTTAACCAGGTCGCCGCCTATGACTGGCGCGGCTTTTGGACCGAGCGCCTGACCAACCACGGCCCGGGAGCCCCATTGGGAGGAGTCGCGAACAGCGGCTGGAAGGTCGTCTATGACGATACCCGTTCAAACGTTGTGAAGACCAGCGAAGAAGAACACAACCACATTGATGCTTCCTACTCGATCGGGCTGTTGTTGCGTGACGACGGTTCCATCATTGACACCATTGAAGGCATGCTCGCAGCCACGGCGGGTATCGGCCCGGGAATGAAAGTCGTCGCAGTAAATGGACGACGGCTCACTACGGAAGTTTTGCGGGATGCGCTGAAGGCGGGAAAAACCAGCTCTCAGCCCCTGGAACTGATCGTGGAAAACACAGATTATTACAAAACTTACAAGCTCGACTATCACGATGGGGAGAAGTATCCACACTTGGTCCGTGATGATTCAAAGCCCGACAGGCTGAGCGAGATCATCAAGCCACGTTGAGAGCGGTCGCACTACGTTTCGCTAACGCCCGCAAACAGATCTGTCTGCTGCGCACTTGACCTGGAACTCGAGACCGCCAGGTGAAACATTTCCTGCCGCGCCCCCTTGCGTATATTCTCTTCAAAACGCGGCCAGAGAGGCGACTGGCTGGCATGGGCCTTGAATGCCGCAATCTTGGCCTCCAGGAAATCCCCAATATCGATGCTGGCGGTGGGAAAAGAGAGCAGGATTGGCTGTCTGTCAGACAGAGTGAAGTTGGCGGTAGCGTAATACAATTTCTGAGCGTGGTGCGGCGTGATCCCGCCTTGCAATTGGTCAGGATAACGATTCGCGCGGTCTGCCTAATGAAAAGCAAGTGTCGCGAATACTGAAACCATGGAATGGTCGGTGTGACCCGTAAGGCCTCCTTCCGGTCCAAAGGTGAGTAGTACTTGAGGACGAAATTCGCGCAAGTGCCGGCTCAGATCGCAAGCCACCTTATAGGAATCCTGGCGATAAAGCTGGCCGTCGGGATAGTCAAGCACAATTCCGCGATTGACTTTCAAAATCTCGCACGCCGCAGCAAATTCTTTTCGGCGAATGGCCGCTAGTTCCTGATCGCTCTTTGCCCCGCCACGATTGCTGGCTGCCTGTCCCGGCGTGAGACATACGACGCAAGTCTCCACCTGGCGCTCACGATACAGACGCAGCACGCCGCCGAAGCCGCCCGCTTCGTCGTCAGGATGTGCCGTGATGACCATCAACCGCAGAGGCATGCAGCGATTGTAATGGAGAGACGACGACAGCTCTAAACTGCCTGCACCTCAAGTTCGCGGGCAGACTCTTCCGGATCCTCCCCCAGCATAAATGCCAGCACCTCCTGCGGCACGGGAGCATTCCAAACCGGAGCAAACGATTGGCGGTGCAAAGGAGAAGGCCCATGCTGGCGCAGAGCGGCGAGATGGTAAGGAGTGCTGTATCCCTTATTCGAAGCTAGCCGGTAAACCGGAAATACAGGATCCCATTCCCTGACCATGCGATCACGCTCAACTTTAGCCAGGATGGAAGCGGCAGCGATAGAAGCGGAAAGCGCGTCACCATGAATAATGGCCCTTTGCGGCAGATCGCAGTCCAGCCGCAAGGCATCGATCAGCAGATGGTCCGCCCTGGGTTGGAGCCGAGTCACTGCCTCCAGCATGGCCACTCGTGAGGCCTGATAAATATTGATCTGATCAATGCGGGCTGCATCCACCGCAGCAACGGCCCACGCAATAGCGTGCTGGCGAATACGCTCAGCTAATATCTCCCGCCGCTCCGGCAGCAGCAGCTTCGAATCACGCAGTCCGCGGACTCTATATGCTGGATCGAGAATCACGGCAGCCGCGACGACTGGCCCAAACAGAGAGCCACGTCCTACTTCATCTACTCCTGCGACCAAACGAGCTCCGCACTCCCATGCTTTATTTTCGTATCGGAGCGTACATCGCAGCCTTTTGAGCAGACGAAGTTTTGCTGCGGATGCAGAAAGTTTCTTTTCGGGTGCGAGTTTTGCTTTAGTGGCCACGAACTGGAGATAAGTGCATCTTCGCCCAGTCCAGTTTGCGATGCAACTGTGGAAAATGGCGAAATCTTACTGAAAATGTGTTCTGGCGCCGTCAACTTGGAAGCCTCCGCACAAGATAACAACGGGTGCGGTTACCACCGTACTTTGACCCCAATTCGGTCACTTGTTATTTTCACCCAAGGATTTGTCCGTCCGCGAACGTGCATAGTGCCAGAAGATCTCTCCAACAAACCGCCGGATCGGAGTAGCAAGCGCATCCACGTCGCTCTACCCATTCGTGTCACTTATTGGGACAGCGAGAACAAACCATCCCTGGAAATGGCCTGCACCTGAAGAAGTCTACGACCCGCTTCAAAGGGATAACGGAATTTTGCGTATGAATTACAGTTCGCCGGTGGGAAGCGGCAACCGCAGGCGTCAGCAACGCTTTTCAGCCGAAGGCGCGGCGGACTTGCTGAAGCGTGGCCCAGACGCGACCCATACCGAGGCGGACTTGAAGAATTTGTCTGAGGGCGGCTGCCTCATTAAGACCAAGCAAGCTGTGCTGCCAGGTACGGATCTGAAACTAGTGTTGAATGTCTCCAACTACGATCTCAGCGTGAAAGGACAAGTCCGGCACGCCGCAGAGGTGGGATTGGGGGTCGAGTTTCGCGAAATTCGCAAAGGCGACTGGGAAGTCCTGCAATATCTATTGCGCAAGCTGTCCGAACAGAGAGAAGAAGAGAAACCTAAAGCCAAGTCTGCCGTCATCTCGTTCTAAAATTCTAAGACTTCCCAACAGCCTCCGCCGCAGCATGCTCTCGCTCCACGTCTTTGAGGCGAGCCGCTTTGCCCCTCAGAGTACGCAAATAATACAATTTTGCGCGGCGGACCTTCGACGAACGCAGCAAGTCGATCCGATCAATCACCTTGGAGTTGATGGGGAATATGCGCTCCACACCATGGCCAAAGCTTATCTTTCTCACAGTAAAGCTGGCTTGCGGACCACGCGTGCGCGCAATCACGACGCCTTCAAATGCCTGCAATCGTTCCTTGTCACCTTCTTTGATTTTCACATGCACGCGAACGCTATCTCCCGGAACAAAGTTGGGAAGATCGGTGCGCAGGGTCTTAGCCAGAAGTTTTTCGATAATCAGATTCGACATGTTGATGTCCCTTCGTTTCTATATGTCTTTGCCCCTAATCTGGGCCAACAATTCTTTATCTTCGTCGCTCAGCACGATCTGCTGCAGAAGATCGGGGCGGTTCCGCACAGTTTTTTCAAGCGCCGTGCGCCGCCGCCAGCGCCGGATATCTTCGTGATTGCCTGAAACCAGCACTTCCGGTACTGTCATGCCCCGAAAATCCGCAGGTCGCGTGTAGTGCGGGTAATCCAGCAATCCGCCTGAAGCGCAAGTGGAAGTCGGTCCATCCGCAGCCTGGAAATCAACCTGCGCAGTAAATGATTCCTGTTGCGACGAAGCTTCATTCCCCAGCGCCCCTGGAATCAGCCGTGTCATCGCGTCCAAAATCACCGCCGCCCCTAGTTCGCCGCCGCTGAGCACGTAGTCTCCGATGGACAGTTCACGGTCCGCCAGATATTCCCCGACTCGCTCGTCGACCCCTTCGTAGCGTCCGCAAATCAGAACGATCCGTTGCAGCCCCGCAAGTTGCTTGGCCGCGGCCTGGTCGAAGCGTTTACCTTGCGCCGAGAGCAGCACCACGCTTTGCTCCGTTCCGCCGGCGATGCGATCTTCCCACGACCGCACCTTGAGCGCTTCCAAACATTCAAAGATCGGTTCCGGCTTCAGGACCATGCCCTCGCCGCCGCCAAATGGGCGGTCATCCACAGTGCGGTGCCGGTCGTGCGCAAACGCCCGCAAATCGTGGATTTCGACATCTACCAATCCAACTTCCCGAGCCCGTCGGACAATGCCGAAATCCAGAGGTCCGCGAAAGAAATCGGGAAAGATCGTTAAGATATCGACCTTCATCGCGGATCTAAAAATTCTCTAACCCAAAAAGGACCGGAGATCGATGAGATTTTCTTCCTCCGTGTCCCTCTGCGTCCTCTGTGGTTAGCGTTTTCGCCCTTCTTGCTCCCGCTTTTCCTCCGCTGTCAGAGGTGAATTCACTTCCAACATGCCCTCAGGCAAGAGCATCTGAATCCTTTGATTCTTGAGATCCACACTTTGAAGATAAGCTTCAGCGTAGGGAATCTCATATTCTTTCGGTGGCGCGCTTACGATCAGCAGCGGCGCTTCGCCGGCCCCGAACTGCACATTCCGAATCGTGCCCACCTCACGATCCCCGGAAAAAACAATGCATCCGATCAGATCGCTGACATAGTTCCAACCCGGCTCAAGTGCGGCACGTTCAGTCGCTGGAACTTGTAATTCACAACCCACAAGGGTTTCCGCGTCTGAAATCGAGCCCACCCCCGGGAACTTCAGAACCAGGTGCCCTTTGTGCGGCCAGAGTTCTTCAATCTGCAACTCGCGCCGGCTGCCACCTTCTTCGAGGGCCCAAAGTTTCATGCCTTGGGAAAAACGATCCGGCACGTCACTATGCACTTCGATGGCAACTTCACCGCGGCGACCTTGTGTCTTGAGCACGCGGGCGAGAGTAATGAACTCGTCGGCTATTCCAGAATCTCCAGCGTGAACCGCTTATTAAACTTCATCCCCGTCGCGCCCAACAAATTGCGCATGGCGCGGGCCGTGCGTCCCCGCTTGCCGATCACCCTGCCTAAGTCGTTTGGCGCCACCTTCAGTTCGAGCACGCTGCCCTGGCTGGCGTCAATTTGATTGACCGAGACTTGGTCCGGTTCATCGACCAGTGCTTTCGCAATCTGCTCAATCAAAGCGCGCATATCCCCAGCTTGCTCGTCCATAGCGGATTCCCGACGGGATAAGATTGCGATCTGCGGATCAGGCGGCGGGCTGCGCACTCGGCGAGGCCGGCTTGGAGTAAATTTTGCTGACCCGGTCCGACATCCTGGCGCCCTTCGATACCCAATAATCAATGCGCTCGCGTTTAAGATCGATGCTGGCAGGATTGGTGCGTGGATTGTACGTTCCTACCACCTCGACCGGCCGGCCATTGCGCGCCCGCTCCTTCTCGATGACCACCACCCGATACTGCGGCTGTTTTCGCGCACCCGTGCGCGATAGACGAATCATTAACACTGAGCTTAAATTCCTTTCCTAATTCCTTCTGGAGGGATAAGGCAAACTGTTATTTTTGCAGAATTTACGGGGATTGGCAAGTTGAGGCGCCTAGCGGGCGTGAGCGAAGCGGGAGCCCGCTGCCGAAATTCTGAGCGAAGCCGAAGGATCCCACGTTAAGCGGACACCTCCCCTTCGGTCGGTTGCTCAGGCACGCTAAGAACCGAGCCCGCTGCCGAAATCCTGAGCAAAGCGAAGGATCTTAAGGATTGCGAAATGCCCTCGGACAGCCTGTGCTATGTTTTAACCTTTCTCCCCTAAACCAACGAGGCCGCTATGCCCCGATACGAATATCGCCCTCTGACTCCGACGGCAGAAGCAGAGCAGACCTTCCTGTCGTGGATCGACCGCCTGGATCAGGAGTTCATGAATCGCGATCCGGAGCACCGCTGCCTGGTGGTGCGAGACGCGTTGCACCAACTTTATCTTGGACGCCCTTATTCACCTCCGGATGCCGCTGGCCCTTTGGCAGCACAGGCGCTGGTTCACACTTTTGACCCGCGCAACGCCACCCTTGAGCCGGAATACTACGGTGACGTGGATGCTTCGAAATACGCCGAGCGCAAACCGCTCATCTGGTTCTGGATGATGTACGACCGCTCCCCGGTTGGCCTCAACCATTGGCTGGGATTTCGCATGCGCGCCACTCTCGCCCGCCACGTCTTCAAGTTTTGCGGCAAGAACGTGAAGATTTTCCACGGCGTCGAGTTTTCCTTCGGCTACAACTTGACCGTAGAAGACAATTGCACCATTCACAAGTACGTGCTACTCGACGACCGCGGCGAAATCATCATTCATGAAGGCAGTTCCGTCTCTGACTATGCCAACGTATATTCGCACGCCCACGATCTCAATGACGGTATGATCGTCAGCAATCACAAGACGGAGATTGGCCCTAAGGCTCGCATCACTTATCACGCTACGGTGCTGAGCGGCGTAAAAGTCGGAGAACATGGCATGCTCGGATCGATGGGCGTCGCATCCAAAAATGTCGATCCCTTCACGGTAGCTGCTGGTATCCCCGCCAAACCTGTGAAGGTAAAAACCATCGCGCCCGAGGAAGTGCGTAAGGCCATGCAAAAGCAATAACGCCTGAGTCGGTGCGCCTCATCGCCGTCTCCGCACCCGGGTGCCCGCCCTGCATGGTAGTATCGGAGCCAAATTGGCATGACCCTGCAACATGTAGACATTCTGTTCAAGCTGATCGTGTTTTTGTTTGCGATCAGCTTTCACGAATCCGCGCATGCTTGGATGGCCAACCGTTGCGGCGATCCGACCGCGCGCATGCTCGGCCGCATTAGTCTGAATCCGATAAAGCACATTGATCCTCTGGGAACGATTCTGCTGCCGCTGGTCGCGATGTTTACCCACATCCCCGTATTGGGATGGGCTAAGCCGACACCGGTCGATCCGCGCAACTTTCGCCGACCGGTGCTGGATGACATCCTCACCTCTGTGGTCGGACCAATCAGCAACTTTATAGTAGCCAGCGGCGCGGTTCTGATTCTGGCTGCTATTTCATTTACCTCACAAATCGGGCACGGCATCGTGCAAAACATGCCTTGGGCATATCTGACCAATAACCTGGATGTGCTCGCCGCGCAAACCAACTCGGTGCTCATGCCTATCAGTCTGCTCGCATATGAGTTGATGGTGATCAACATAGTCTTGGGCGTTTTTAATCTGATTCCGGTTCCCCCCCTCGACGGCAGCCACGTGCTGCGGCATTTGCTGCCCGAGCCAATTCGCCGCGTCTATGACACGATGGGCTGGTTTGCACTGCTGGCGCTGGTCTACTTCGGTGGGAACTTCCTGGGGCGGTTGATCTTCCCCGTCCTGGGGTTATTCAATTCTCTGTTGATGAGAATGTGATGTCTTCTCGTTCCAATCATCGCAAACGCGTGCTCAGCGGTATGCGCTCTACGGGCAAACTGCATCTGGGGAATTTTGTCGGCGCCCTGGACAACTGGGTACGCATGCAGGAACAGTATGAATGCTTCTTCTTCGTGGCCGACTGGCACGCACTGACCACGGACTACGCCGATACTTCGCGGATCAAACAAAATTCGCTCGAGGTTCTACTCGACTGGCTAGCAGCCGGACTCGATCCCGACCACTGCACCATGTTTATCCAGTCGCATGTGCCACAGCATGCCGAATTGCATCTTCTGCTTTCCATGATCACTCCGCTGGGCTGGCTTGAGCGTGTCCCTACGTATAAGGAGCAGCGGGAAAACATCAGCGAAAAAGATCTCGGCACCTATGGCTTCCTCGGATACCCGGTGCTGCAAGCTGCCGACATTCTGATTTATAAAGGCGACTTCGTTCCCGTGGGTGAAGATCAAGTGCCCCACGTCGAATTGACTCGCGAAATTGCGCGCCGCTTTAACATGTTTTACAGCGGCAAGCGTTCTTACGTTTTCCCTGAACCGCAGCCGCTGCTGACTCCAGCGGCGAAACTGCCCGGAACCGATGGGCGCAAGATGTCGAAATCCTACGGAAACACCATCCTGCTAACCGATCCGGAGCCGGTGGTGCGGCAGAAATTGAAGACCATGGTCACCGACCCCGCCCGTGTGCGCAGGACCGATCCCGGCAATCCCGATATCTGTCCCGTTGGGGACCTGCACAAGATTTTCAGCGACCGGGCCACCATTGCCAAAGTTGATGTAGGCTGCCGTTCAGCGGCCATCGGATGCATTGAGTGCAAGGGTTGGGCCGCCGATGCACTAGTTAGCATTCTGAATCCCATGCAGGAGCGTCGGAGAAAATATGAGGAAAATCCACGCCTCGCCTGGGATATTCTGGAAGCAGGCTCGGCCCGCGCTCGTAAGGTCGCTTCTGGCACCATGGATGAGGTTCGGGCCGCGATGAATATGTCGTTGGAATATGAGGCTCTTAGGGTGACTCGGAAGCAGTGACCATGGCTGAAAATCTGAAGGGCATATCGGACAACCCACCATCGCTGACGTCTTCGCCGACCACTGCGTCGCCCTCCGGGCAGCAATCGAATCGCCAGGAAAGCGATTCCCCTTTCGCAGTCACCGTAGGCGATGTCTACGAGGGCCCACTCGATTTACTGCTAGACCTGATCCGCAAGCAGGACATCGATATCTACGACATCCCCATCGCCAGAATCACAGCACAGTATCTTGCCTACGTCGAAAAATTGCGCGAGCTGGACGTGAACATTGCGGCAGACTTTATTTACATGGCTGCGGTGTTGATCCACATCAAGTCGAAGATGCTTCTACCGCGAGACCCAGATGCCGCTGCCGAGGCCGAAGACGATCCCCGCGCCGAACTAGTCAACCGGCTGCTAGAACATGAAAAATTCAAGTCCGCGGCGCAAATGTTGATGCAGAAGCAGCAAATCGAAGACGCCGTGTGGTCCAACCCAGCGCTCAAAGATTTCAAAGACGCCGAGGGCACAGATCCCGAAATCGCCGCCGACGTAATTGACCTGGTAAAAACCTTTCAGCAGATCATGGAGCGCGCCCGCTCGCGTCCCATGCTTCAGGTTGACGAGGAAACCGTTAACGTCGGCCAGATGATTGAGTATTTGCAGCGGCGACTGTCCCTGGAAGACCGCCCGATTCGCCTGAAGCAGTTGCTGCGCAACGTGAATTCGCGGCAAGCACTGGTTTGCATGTTCCTTGCATTGCTGGAATTAGTGCGCCTGCAAGCCATCCAATTGCGCCAAGACCGGCTCTTCGGTGAAATCCTGGTCCGCAAACACACCGGCTTCGAAGCGATCATGGCCGAGCAGGTAGCAGTGCGCGACGATTGGAGATAGGAAATCAGTGGCCAATGGCTAGTGGTAAGCGGGCCAGCAGTCTGTAGCCACGCCAGATAGGCAGCGCCGGAGGCGCAAAACAACTTAGCCCAGCTCTTTAGGGCTGGGACATCGGAGTACGCGAGTCTTAAATCACAGCATGAGTCTAAAAGCCAAACTCGAAGCCATCATCTACGCGGCGGAAACGCCGATCACGCTCGACCATATTTTCCAACTGGTAAAAGAATCGGTCATCAACGACGGTGCAACCGACGAGGCCGAAGCGAAATCCCGCGTCCGAGCAACTCTGGACGACCTGGTTGCGGATTACAGCTCCGGCGATCACGGCGTCGAAATCCGTCAAGTCGCAGGCGGATATCGCATGTCCACCAAGCCCGAGCATCACGACGTGGTGCGTATGTTTGCCAAAAGTCTGAAGCCGCCGATCCGCCTCTCGCTACCCGCACTCGAAACCCTGGCCGTCATTGCCTACAAACAGCCTGTCACAGTCCCTGAGATCAGCGAAATTCGCGGCGTCGATTCCAGCGGCGTCATTGGCACCCTGCTGGACCGCAAGCTGATCACAACTGCAGGCCGAAAAGCAGTGGTCGGGCGGCCCATCCTTTACCGGAGTACAAAAGAATTCCTGCTACGCTTCGGCCTCAAAGACGTCACCGAACTACCAAGCATGGAGGAGTTTGAAAAGCTGGTCGCGAAGTCTTTTCAGAGTGATCTGCTCCCAGTGGACGATCAACGTTCCGATTCGCCTGCGGAGGGTTCCACTCTGTCCGACTCTACGCTCAGCGAATCCACCGAACAAGAGGCAGACCTCCAGTCTGTGGAAGCCGCCGAAGATGAAGGAATGGCAACAGCCGAGCGCAATCGCGGTGAAAATGATCCCGCCGCCTGAATTCCGCGCTGCACAATACTTGTTCGAAGGTTCATAACCCATGCCCGCCGAACGTCTGCAAAAAATTATTGCTGCCGCAGGAATTGCTTCGCGCCGCAAGGCCGAGCAGCTAATTACCGGCGGACTCGTCTCCGTAAATGGGAAGGTTGTAACCGAACTGGGGAGCAAGGCCGATGCCGAGCATGATCACATCCGGGTAAACGGCAAGCTTCTGCGCGGCGCCGAGCGGCACGTCTACCTCGTGATGAACAAACCCAAGGGATATGTCACCACGCTCAGCGACCCCGAGCGCCGTCCCACAGTGATGGATCTTTTGCAAGGCGTGGGTGCGCGCGTCTATCCCGTCGGACGCCTAGACTATGCCAGTGAAGGCCTGCTCCTGCTCACCAATGACGGCGAATTCGCCAACCGCCTGATGAAAGCGGCTTCCCATGTGCCGAAGACTTACATGGTGAAGCTTGCCGGCACGCCTTCCGTCGAGGGTCTTTCACGCCTGCGTTCCGGCCTCTTCATCGCGGTTCCAGGCGGTCGGAGAGTAAAGACGGCGCCAGCCAAGGTTCGGCTGATTCGCGAAGCCAATAATCCCTGGTATGAAGTCACGCTGATTGAGGGACGGAATCGCCAGATCCGCAAAATGTTCGAAGAAATCGGACACCACGTGGAAAAAATCAAACGCGTCCGCTACGGACCGCTAGAGTTGGATGTACACCCCGGAGAATTTCGCCGCCTCACGCCGCAGGAAGTCACACGATTGAAGGCCGCCACTAAATAATTTTTCTCATCGTCGCGCCGGCTGGATGGATATCAGAAACCGTCTCGGCCGCAATTATTGGCAACCTCGCCGCGCCGTACAACCCAGCATCACTGCCTAGCAGCGCTCGAGTGACGATCGTCCGAGTTGGACCGCCCGGCTCCACTTGGGCCGAAGCTCCTTGCTCTTCGCCCGCAACCGAAGGCGGAGCTGTCGCGGCGTACACCATCGACCGCTTTTTCAGCTCATCAAAGATGGCGGGTGAAAACGCTTCCCAGGCGCTCGACACTCCGCCGCCAACCACATACATGGGAAGATTGAGAGCATTCACCAGATCGGCAATCACAATTCCCAGCGCGCGTCCCACGCGGCGAAAGATTTTCTTGGCTTCATCGTCTCCCTGGATGGCCAGGTTGTACACCGCCTTAGCGCTGAACTCCGGATTCGCACTGGCAGCATGCGAAAGTCCTGGCGCGATATGCTGCTCGATTGCCTCGCGCGCCATGCGCACCACTGCCGTGGCGGAAGCGTACTGCTCCAAGCATCCCCGGTTTCCGCACCCGCACTGCACACCCTCGGGCTCCACGGTGATATGTCCAAACTCGCCCGCCATGCCGGTCATCCCATGCCATATCGCGCGCCCCAGCACGATGCCTCCACCCACCCCGGTGCCGAGCGTCAACATTGCCATGTCTTCCACGTTGCGGGCCGCCCCCAGCCAATTCTCGCCAAACGCCGCGGCGTTGGCATCGTTTTCCAGAATCACTCGCGTACCCAGCATCTGCTCGATTTGCGCTCGCACCGCCGATTCCGCCCACCCCGGCAAATTAGGCGACTCGCGCAACGTGCCCGTCTTCATGTCGATGATTCCGGGCACGCCGATGCCGATACCTTGCAGCGCCCCTGAACCCTCATACTTGTGTGCCAGATGGCGGATCGCTTCGCACATGTCGTGGATCACACGATCCCGGCCCAACGCCACCTGCGTGCCCAACGTGACTTTCTCCAGCAGCACTCCGTGCTCATCCACCGCCGCAATGCGAAGGTTGGTTCCGCCGAGATCAACGCCAATCGAGAAGTCAGCCATGTTATTTCCGATTTCCAATTGCCGATTTCCGATTTGAAATCCAAACCTGTCTAAACGTCAAGGTAGCGCCGGCGTCCCGCCGGCAACGTCAGGAAATAGGTAAGCGAAATCGGAAGTGTCACGTCTGGCACTTCGGACAATAATGACTGCTGCGTCCCGCGATGACGATCCGCTTGATGGCAGCCTTACAACTAAGACACCGCTCGCCCTCGCGTCCGTAAACCCGGTGTTCCAATTGGAACGAACCTTCCTGCCCATCGGAATCAACGTAGTCAGACACTGACGATCCGCCCAGCGCAATGGCTTCCTTCAGCACTTCCTGCACCGACTTATACAGACGCCGAAGGTTCTCTCTGGTCAGCGATGCCGCACGCCGCCGGGGACGAATGCCTGCCCGGAACAGGGATTCATCAGCGTAGATATTTCCCACTCCACGCAACAA
>Ga0066710_100002676_pt1 | contig 14576 bp, 16 predicted proteins | sample GraSoiAngelo_159_FD_79666 | JGI IMG/M metagenome (GOLD analysis project Ga0066710, IMG submission 79666) | Grasslands soil microbial communities from the Angelo Coastal Reserve, California, USA - 14_1009_16_40cm | ecosystem: Environmental > Terrestrial > Soil > Grasslands | place: USA...
CTCGGCTTCGAAGAAGTCCGTGCGCTGCGACAGCTGGTAGGAGACGTGGCGGGCCTCGTCCCGGGGGCTCTCCGAGCCGATCTTCCCGGCTCCGGTGAAGATCTGCCGGGTCACCAGGAAGGGCGTGAGGTCGCGGACGATCCGGGAGAACGGGGTGGCCCGGTCCACCAGGTAGTTCTCGTGGCAGCCGTAGGAGTTGCCCTTCCCGTCCGTGTTGTTCTTGTAGATGGCCAGATGCTGGTCCGGCGGGAGGAGCTGTCGCGCCGCTTCGAGCGACCGCTCGAGGATCCGTTCGCCGGCCTTGTCGTGAGCGACCAGCCCGCGCGGCGACGCGCACTCGGGCGTCGAGTACTCGGGATGGGCATGGTCCACGTAGTACCGGGCTCCGTTGGGCAGGATCACGTTTGCCAGGCCGAGGTCCTCCTCGACCGGCTGGCGCTCCTGGACGGGCTCGTACCCCCGGGCGTCCCGGAGCGGCGACTCCTGCTCGTAGTCCCACCTGATGCGGCGGAGGGTCCCGGCGTAGGAGTTGATCAGCAGCGAGGAGGCCAGCACGGGGTTGAAGTCAGCCATCCCAGGGCCCGAGATGCCGTATTCGGTCTCGATGCCGGTGACCTTTGGGATCGCCATCGGTCCTCGCGCCTCCGCCGACGCCCGAACGCTCCGAGGACTCTACCCGCCCAGGCGCCTAGAGATACTGTCCCGCGCTGATCCGGTCGACCTGGCGGCCCTCGCCCTGGGTGTCCCCGAGCAGGGTCCGGACGTACACGATGCGCTCGCCCTTCTTGCCCGAGATCCGGGCCCAGTCGTCGGGGTTGGTCGTGTTGGGGAGGTCCTCGTTCTCCTTGAACTCGTCGCGAATGGCCGTCACCAGGTCCTCGAGCTTGAGGCCCTTCTCGCCGAGGGACAGGAACCGCTTGATGGCCATCTTCTTGGCCCGCCGGACGATGTTCTCGATCATGGCCCCGGAGTTGAAGTCCTTGAAGTAGAGGACCTCCTTGTCCCCGGACTGATATGTCACTTCGAGGAAACGGTTGTCGTCCGTGGTGGCGTACATCTGATCGATCGTGGCGTCGATCATCCGGCGGACCGCGCGCTCCCGCCCACCCGCGGACTCCAGCTCGGAGTCATGGACGGGGACGTCCTTCGTCAGGTATTTCGCCAGGATTTCCCGCCCGGCGTCGGCGTCCGGGCGCTCGATCTTGATCTTCACGTCGAGCCGGCCAGGGCGGAGGATCGCCGGGTCGATCATGTCCTCACGGTTGGAGGCCCCGATGACGATGACGTTCTTCAACCCCTCCACCCCGTCGATCTCGGAGAGGAGCTGGGGCACGATGGTGTTCTCCACGTCGGAGGAGATGCCGCTCCCCCGGGTCCGGAACAGGGAGTCCATTTCGTCGAAGAAGACGATGACCGGGAACCCCTCGGCCGACTTCTCCTTGGCCCGCTGGAAGATCAAGCGGATCTGACGCTCCGTCTCCCCCACGTACTTGTTGAGCAGTTCGGGGCCCTTGATGTTCAGGAAGTAGGAGTGGGCGTCCTTGCGCCCGCTCTTCTCCGCGACCTGCTGGGCCAGCGAGTTGGCCACGGCCTTGGCGATGAGCGTCTTCCCGCAACCTGGGGGCCCGTAGAGGAGGACGCCCTTGGGCGGCTGGAGCTGATGCTCGGCGAACAGCTCCGCGTACAGGAACGGGAGCTCCACCGCGTCCCGGATGTCCTCGATCTGGCTGGAGAGGCCCCCGATGTCGTCGTAGGTCACGTCGGGGATCTCCTCCAGGATGACCTCTTCGACCTCCTCCTTGGGCAGCGGCTCGAGGGCGTATCCGGAGCGGGGGTCGTACAGCACGGGGTCACCGACCCGGAGCTTCCCCCGGACCTCCTGAGAGAGGACGGCCACCATCTCCTCGTCCCCCCGGCCGATCAGGACGGCCCGGTCCTCGCCGATGAGCTGTTTGACGGCCGTGACCTCGCCGACGACGTCCTGCTGCAGGACGTCGACCACGTTCAGCGCCTCGTTGAGGATGACCTCGACGCCCTTGCGGAACGCGGACCGGTCGAGCTCCGGGTCGACATTGACCCGCATCTTCCGGCCGCCGGTGAACACGTCGACGGATCCGTCCTCGTTGTCGGTGAGGAATACCCCGAAGGTGGCCGGGGGTCGAGCCAGCTTCTCCACTTCTTCCTTCAGCGCGGCGATCCGCTCTCGCTCGTTCCGCAGGACCTCGGCCAGCTTCTCGTTCTGGGAGACGGCGCGAGAGAGCTCCCCGCGGCTCTGGAGGAGCTGCTCCTCGAGGAGCTTGACCTGGCGGGGCGAGTTGGTCAGGCGCCGGCGGAGCAGGGCCGTCTCGTCCTCGAGGAATTTGATCTGGGTCTGGAGGTGGTGGATCTCTTTCTCGTATCGCTCCAGCTGCTCCTGCGGATCGGGCGTCCTTTGCTGCGGCATGCGGCTGACCTGCCTTCCTTCTCTTGCGCTGCTTCCCAATATATGCCCCGGGGGCCGAGGCTCCCGGGGAAGGCCCATCCCTCCCTATACGCGAATCTCGGCCCGGGGGATCAGTTCCTTAAGGCTCGGCGTACGCCTTTCGGCCAACGGTCACGAACCCCGTGTGCGCGACCATGCGATGGTCCGGGCGCACGCTTCGCTCGGTGACGTGCCAGAACCGGACCAGGACCTCGAGCGTGTCGACTTCCTCGTACCCAGCGGCGCGCATGGCCAGGACGGCCTCCTGCACCTGGTTCACGGTCGGGAGATACGTGCAGAGGATGCCTCCCGACGAGAGCGACGCGCCGACATCGGGCAACACCGCCCACGGCTCGGGGAGGTCCAGCACGACGCGATCGAACCGCTCCCCCGTCCCGGCCACCTCGCGCACGTCGCCCAGCCGGAGGTCGAGCCACGCCGGTACCTTCCCGAAGAAGCCCTCCAGGTTCGCCGTGGCGCGCTGGTGGAAATCCGCGCGGAGCTCGTAGGAGACGACCTTGCCCTCCGGCCCGGTGGCGCGGCACAGGGCGATGCTCAGGGCGCCGGACCCCGTTCCCGCCTCCAGGACGCGGTTCCCGGGTCCGATGTCGGCCTCGACCAGGATCGCTCCGATGTCCTTCGGATAGATCACCTGGGCCCCTCGGGGCATCTTCAGGACGAAGTCGGCGAGCCGCGGACGGAGGCACCACAGGGCCGCCCCTGTGGTGGAGTGGACGACCGTGCCCTCCTCGGAGCCCAGGACGAGGTCGTGCGGGACCGCCCCGCCGTGGAAGTGAAAGGTCCCCCCCGGCTGGAGCCGGACCAGGAACCTCCTCCCACGGTCGTCGATCAGGAGGGCGCGCTCGCCCGGCTCGAACGGGGCGCTCACGCGCCTCCTCCGGGGCCACCGCCGCCGGTCCGCGTGTACACGTCCGCCGGGAGCACCTCATCGGACAGCTCGCGGGCGACCTGGTCATCGGCGGGAGGTGCCAGTCGCTCCCCCAGGACCTGGGCCCTGGCCCGACAGAACGCGCAGTAGTGCCCCGTGGTGGGCTGGCCGCACCGCCGGCACGGCGTGAGACTTCCGGCTGCGTCGTCGCGGAACAGGCGGGCGGCCCGGTCCAGGTACCCGAAATAGAACGACGCCTTCGTGCCGGGGGCACCCGCTTCCAGGCCGTTCATGGCGGCCTTGTACTTGAGCTGGGTGTTCCCCTCGACCAGCGGGCATTCCTCGACCACGTAGTCGATCCCCTGGAGGAACGCGTAGGCCGCGGTCTCCCGCTCCGACAACCGATACAGGGGCTTGACCTTCTTGACCATCCCCTCCTTCGCGGCAAGGACCGGGAACTGGCGGGCGATGTACTCGGTCTGCCACCGCAGCGTGTTGCCGAGCAGCGTCGCGGCCTCGTCGTCCAGATTGTGGCCGGTGGCGACGACATCGAACCCTGCCTCCAGGGCCACCCGGTTGAACAGGTAGCGCTTGGACAGCCCGCACACCGAGCAGGTGGAGCGGGAGCCCTTGCGTCCGGCTGTTGGGATGTCGAAGCCGTAGGCGTCCCGGAGGTCGACTTCGATGAGGCTCGCTCCTCGGTCCCGGGCGAACCGCCGAGCGGCCTCTCCGGAGCGGTCCGAATACTCCCCGATGCCCAGGCCCAGGTACATCCCGGTGGCCGAATACCCCTGCCCGAGCAGGACGTGCCAGAGCGCCAGCGAGTCCTTCCCCCCCGACACGGCAACCATGATCCTGTCGTCCGGCCCGAACATGGCGTGCTCCTTCACCGCCCGTCGGACCTGCTCGTTGAAGTGGTGTTCGAAGCACGGCTGGCAGAACGCGGCGTTGTGGCGACGGACCTCGATGACGGCGGGCTGGCGGCACCGGCGGCACTTCATCCGCGAACGGCCCCGGCCCTGGCCGCCGGAGATGACCGGCCGGATCTCCACGGTGTCCGAGTCCTCCACCTTGTCCTCCCGGGTGAGGAGGGTCCGCTCCCGGATCACCAGCACCGTGTCGGGGTCGATGGACAGGTCGGCCAGGACGTCCCGGACGCGGCGTCCCCCCGCCAGAGCGACCTCACGGTCGGGATTCCGCAACTTCACCTTCACGATCAGGAAGGCTACCGCAGGAGCGATGAGCCGCCGAGCGCCCCGGGGAGAGTGGGCTGGAAGGGGGCCCGCCGGGCGGCCCTACGGGCCGACGGGTCGGACGTCCAGCGTGACCGTCACGGTGGACCTGGTGCCGTTCGAGCGCACGACGGTGACCGTGACCTGGTCTCCGGGCTTGTGGCGGAGGATGGCCTCGCGGAGCTGGTCGTCGGTCTCGATGGCCGTTCCGCCCAGAGACACGATGACGTCCCCCGTCTGGATCCCCGCCTTCTCGGCCGGCCCGCCCGGCGCCAGGCCCACCACGTAGGCGCCGTGATCGACCGGCAACCCGAACTGGGCGGCGAAGCCGGCGTCGACGGTCTGGGTCGACACCCCGAGGTAGGCCGCCGGCGAGTTCGGATGGGCGATGCCCTGCTGGATGATCGGCTTGGCGGCGTCGATGGCGATGGCGAAGCCGATGTTCTCGGCCCCGGTGTTCCCGGCGGTGTTGATCCCAACCACGTTGCCGGCCAGGTCGACCAGAGGGCCTCCCGAATTCCCCGGGTTGATCGCGGCGTCCGTCTGGAGGGCGTCCTCCAGGGTGCGGGTGAGCCCCTCGCTGGGATCCTGGACCTGGACCGTTCGGGCCAGGGAGCTGATGATGCCCGAGGTCACCGTCGGGCCCCCCGGCAAGGCGAGGGCGTAGCCGAGGGCGATGACCCGTTCGCCCAGCGCAACCTTCGAGGAATCCCCCAGCGGCACGGTGGGCAGGCCGCCGGCGGCGACCTTCAGGACCGCCACGTCGTGGTCGGAGTCACCGTTGATCACTCGAGCGTCGAAGCTCCGGCCGTCCGGCGGCGGAAGGGTGACCTTCAGCTTCAGGGCGCCTTCGACCACGTGGAAGTTCGTGACGATGATCCCGTCCGAACGGATGACGAAACCGGTGCCCACGCCCTTGCCGGGCTGCACCTGGCCGAACGCCCCCTCGGACAGGGTCGAGCTGGTGACGTTCACCACGGCCGGGGCGACCCGCCTGACCACGGAAACGATGGGGTCGCCCTGGAGGTCCGGCCCGACGAGCGGGTTGGCCGCGGGAAGGGAGGGAGTGGGTCCTGCCGCCGGCCTCCCGCTCGTCCGGGTCGCGGAAGCGTGACCATTCGTGCACGCTCCGAGGAACAACAGGAAGCCGGCGGCCGCCGTTGCGATGAGGGGGGTCAGGCGGCGTCCGGAGCGGCTTCCTGTCATCTCCGACCGATCCTATGAATCAAGCTGAATCGGACATGAGTCGCCTGACGGGGAAACCGAGAAGGCCCCGGCACGTCCGGGGCCCGGTCTCGGATCGAGGGAACCGTTACCAGTAATACCAGCGGCTACCGCCGGGACGGATGAGCCACCCGGCGAGCCACATGACGAAGAGGACTGCCGCCAGGATGAACAGCCACTTCACCACGAAGCCCAACCCGAAAAGGATCGCAACCAGCAACAACAGCAGCAGCACCACGTTGGGTCCCTCCTCGGTGTGTTGGAGCGGGCCGGCCCGCTTGCTTGGTCCCCTCTGGGATACCCATGGCCATGTCACCCAAACTCGCCGGTGCCCGGCACCAGGGGATTCCTGCACGCCAGCCCTGATGATTCGGCCTCAAGGGTCGATAATGAACCATGGTGTCGAACGTCCCCCGGGCGGGCAAACGGCGCGTCGCCCTGGTACTCCCGGCCCTCCTGATCGCCCTCGGGCTGGCCCTTTCCTCGTGTGCCACGGGGTCCGGCTTCGTGTACGTGAGCAGCTCCGACCGGCGGGCGTACTTCAAGATCCCGGACAACTGGAGGTTCTTCGACAAGCGCGACCTGCTGGTGGCGAGCGGCCAGAGCCTGTCGGCGGAGTCGAACCGACAGCTCTCATGGCTGATCGGCTATGCCGCCAGCCCCAAGCCCTCGATCCAGCACATCCTGAGCCTGGCCGACGCGCCGAGCTATCCGGTGGTGACGGCCCGCGTGCAGTCGCTCCCCTTCCAGGTGCGGGACGAGCTGTCGCTGGCCACACTCCGGAACTGGGTCTATCCGGTCGACCGCCTGATCCAGGCCAACCTGGGCGAGATGATCTCGTACAAGGACGTGGTGTTGCCGGGTGGGCTCCACGGAAGCGACATGACGTTCGACGTGGTCCTGGGGGGGGTGGGCAACGTCGCGGTGAACAACCAGGTAATCCGGGTGACCCAGGAGGCGATCGTCGACCCCCCGACCAATCGCCTCTATCTGTTCGTATTACGGTGTGAGTCCCACTGCTACCGGGACAACAAGACGCTCATCGATCAGATCGCCCAATCGTGGACCGTGAAGGAGCACTGACATGAACGCCGAGGAACCGGGCAGCCTGGGGTCCCCAGCAGACCACGGCGGCGTCCCCGCGCTGGCGGCCGAATTCAAGAGCCGGGAGCGCGACGAGGACCGCCTCACCCGGAAGCCGCTCGAGCTCTGGGACCGGATCAAGCTGATCTTGCTGTTCCTCGGGGCCTGGGTGGTGATGCTCTGGGCGAACCTGGCCCAGTTCGACCCGGCCATCAGCTCGTCGGAGGCCCTCAACCAGACGCTCCGCGGATACTGGTGGCTCCTGGGCCTCGCCGCGGTCGAGGCCGTCCGCCAGATCCACTACCTGATCAGCGAGCATTCCGCGAGCTGGCACCGGCGCTGGACCGGCCTCTTCGCGCGTGCACAGAAGCGCACCGGAAGGATGAACGACTGGACGCGCTTCCGGATCAGCCGCGTCCTGAAGCTCCTGTTCATCCTGGCCATCGTCGACCTGTTCCTGGCCAAGATCTACCACCTCCCTCCCGCCACCGCGCTCATCCAGCTCCCCATCGCCATCACCAAGGCCCTGCCGTTCGCCTTCCAGCTGGCCTTTGGCTTCCTCTTCGTGATGTTCCAGTTCATCGGGCTGTTCTGGTTCCTGTCCCGGGGCGGCGTCGACGTCTACATGCCGGATGACATCAAGACGCGATTCACCGACGTGAAGGGCCAGGACGCCGTGCTCACCCGGGTGAAGGAGAACATCATCTTCCTGGACGACCCCGAGTCGATCGAAGAGCGGGGTGGCTACGTCCCCGGTGGCATCCTGCTGTGGGGCCCGCCGGGGACCGGGAAGACGCTCATGGCCCAGGCGGTGGCCGGCGAGACCAGCAAGCCGTTCGTGTTCGTCGATCCCGGGGCCTTCATCAACATGTTCCTCGGGGTGGGCATCCTCAAGGTGAAAGGGCTGTACCGCAAGCTCCGCAAGATCGCCCTCAGGTACGGCGGGGTGATCGTCTTCTTCGACGAGGCCGACTCGCTGGGGAACCGCGGCGGGGGTGGGGCGGCCCCTGGAGGCCTTACCGGGATCGTGCCGAGCCCGTGGGCTTTGGCAGGGTGCAACGGCATGGCGTACATGTCCACGGAGACCGCCTCGCTCCTGATGCGGGAGAGCCTCCCCACGACCGGGCTGGACGAGCCCGGGAGGATGGTCGATCGGATCATCGCCGGGCTCGGTGGGATGGGCGGTGGTGGGATGGGGACCCTCCAGGCGCTCCTGGCCGAGATGTCCGGGCTGAAGAAGCCGCGCGGTTTCTTCAACCGGATCGTCCGGCGCGTCCTGGGGATGCGACCGAAGCCACCACCCAAGTACCGGATCCTCCACATCTTCGCCACCAACCGTCCGGACGTGCTGGACGAGGCCATGCTCCGACCGGGCCGGATCGACCGCATCTACAAGGTGGGGTACCCGCCGAAGGAGGGTCGGCGGGAGACCTACCAGTACTACCTGGGCAAGGTCAAGCACGCCCTGACGTCCGAGGAGATCGAGAAGCTGGCCGTGATCACTCCCTATGCCACGGGCGCCAGCATCCAAGACACGGTGAACGAGGCCCTGGTGATCGCGGTGCGAGACGGACGCGAGGCCATCGAGTGGAAGGACATCCTGCGGGCCAAGCAGCTGAAGGAGCACGGCCTTCCGGACGACACGGAATACATCGAGCGAGAGCGCCACGCCGTGGCCATCCACGAAGCCTGCCACGCGGTGGTCTCGTATCGGCTTCGCAAGCACGCCGTCATCGACATGGCCACCATCGAGCGGCGTGGTGACGTGGGAGGGTTCGTCTCGTTCATCCCTCCGGAGGACCAGTTCGTGAACTGGAAGTCGGAGTACGAGGTGGACATCGTGGGGTCGCTGGCCTCCCTGGCCGGCGAGCGGATGTTCTTCGACGAGGACCACTCGGCCGGCGTGGCCGGGGACCTCCGCAACTCCACCCAGGTCGCCACCCTCATGGAGGCCTACATCGGGATGGGGTCCAGCCTCGCGTCGCATCGGGTGACCAAGTTCGGGATCACCACCCGGAGCCAGATCTCGGCCGAGGACGGGACCGACCGCAACCTGTTCGAGACCGAGCTGGGCAAGCGGGTCGAGGCCCGCCTCCAGGAGCTGTATGAGCGGACGAGGACCCTGCTGGGGGACAACCGACGGGAGATCCTGGCCGTTGCGCACGCCCTGGAGACCAGCAAGACGATCTCCGGGGAAGACGTGGCGGCCATCATCGACGGCGTCCAGGGACCGCTGGTGGACGGGCGGCAGTATTCGGCGCCCGATTTCCAAGAGGTGGCCGAGTCCTACCACCAGGAGGCCGTCGCGGCTCACAAGGGCCACGCCAAGGTGGCCGTGCCGCTCCCCGTCCTGGTCCCGGCCCGCGTGGACCTCGGCCCCGACGGGAACGGCGAGGTCGCGGAGGGTCCCGCCTTGTCCGGCAACGGCGAAGCCCGGCCGGCAGCGGCCGGAGACGGGGCCCCGGACGGGTCAGGCGATGGCGCCACCGGGCCGGCCGGCGAGCCAGGCGAGCCGGAGGTCGTCGCCGACCCGCCGGCGGCGGAAACAGAGTCCTGACCTAGCTTCCCGGCCAGACCTTCAGGGTGAGCCCGGGAACCTCTTGGCGCACCGGCGGCCGGCCGGCCAGCTTGCGGAAGTACGCCTCCACCACGTAGGCGCGGCACCCTTCCATGGCGTGCCCGCCGACGGAGGAGCCGTCGGGGCCCGACAGGACGAGGTGCAGGTGGATGAACGGCTCTCCGTCCCGGATGGATACGTTGCCGAGCCCCGAGCTGATCTCAACGTGGCCTGTGGGGATCCGCTCGTACTGGCCGGACTGGGGATCGAAGTAACCGACCGTGGCCTCCTCCAGGCCCCCGATCACCTGGAGCGTGCCCGCCTCGATCCCGAGCTCCCGCACGGCCTCGTTCAGGCCCTCCAGGAGGTCCTCGCCCCTCGTCAGGCTGACGAAGGCGGCGGAGCCGTCGTCGGAGGGATAGGTCTTCACCGGCGAGGGCGCTCCGCCAGGCGGCCGGTCCCGGTTCCGACCACGAGGCTGCTCAGGAGCCGGCGCGAAGCTTCGGCGATCTCCCCCACCGCTGCGTCGAACGCTTCCGCGTTGGCCTTGGATGGCGCCCGGTACCCGCTCACCTTTCGGACGAACTGGAGGGCCGCGGCGTGGATCTCCTCCTCCATCGGCGGCGACTCCGAGCTGCGCAGCGTCTTGATGCTTCGGCACATGCGGCCAGCATAGCGCCCGCGCTCAGCCGTACCGGATCCGAGGGTCGAGCACCGCGTACATGATGTCGGCCACCAGGTTGAACACGATGACGAACGTGACGGTGACCATCAGCCATGGGAGCACGATCAGGTAGTCGCCTCGGAACATGGATTGGATGAACAGCCGACCCATGCCGGGCCATTCGAAGATGCTCTCGGTGATGATCAGACCCCCTGCCAGGGCTCCGATCGACAGGCCGGCCACCGTGGTGATGGGGATCAGGGCGTTGCGCATGGCGTGGCGGTAGACCAAACGGGCCTCCCCCAGCCCCTTGGCCCGGGCGGTCCGCAGGTAGTCGCTGTGCATCACCTCGAGCATGGACGAGCGCATGTACCGGCTGTACACGGCGATCTCCTGCACCGAGAGGACCAGGATCGGCAACACGAGGTGGCGCACCCGGTCGATCAGGTGGAATTCCTCGGTCCCCGGCTTGTACATGCCCGCCGTCGCGAAGATCGGTTCGTGCAGCCCCAGCCACTTGGTGAGGTAGATGCCGAAGAAGACCTGGAGCAGAAGGGCGAACCAGAAGTTGGGGATTGACAAGCCGATGAACGCTCCCCCCGTGCTCACGTGATCGAACCAGGAGTACTGGCGCAAGGCGGAGTACAAGCCGATCCCGATCCCCAGGAGGAGGGAGAAGGCCGTGGCGGTGAGCCCCAGGACCAGGGTGTTGGCCAGCGCGGAGCGGATGTCGGGAAACACGGGCCGGCCCGACAGGAGTGAGGTCCCCCAGTCGCCGCGTGCGAAGTGCCCGAGCCACTTCCCGTACTGAACGGTGAGCGGCCGGTCCAGCCCGAGTTCGTGCCGGACCTTCGTGCATTGCTCGGGCCGGGTCTGGGGATTGATGCTGCATCCGGCCAGCGGGTCGATGGTGGTCCGCACCAGGACGAAGACCAGGACGCTCGCGAGCACGAGGACGGGGATCGACAGCAGAAGCCTGCGCAGAATGTATCGGAACATGCCAGACCTCCCTCCGGCCAGCGTCGATTCGCGCCACTCCCCTTCGATGAGGCCGCGGAGCCGCTCGCGGGGGGCGGTGCGAACGAGATCGATCACCACCTGGACCCAGGCGCGCCCCGCGGGTGCCATGCCGCCGGCCCGGAGCTCCGACCTCAGCTGGTCCCGGAACACCTGCACCATCTCCGTGCCGAACCGCCGCCGGAACCGCCAGGGGTACAGGACGAGCAGCCTCCGGTACGCGCCGACGTGCCGCTCGATCCTCCGGCCGTCCGGGGGGACGAAGCGGCGGGTCTCGGCCCGTCGGGTCATCCGGCGTCCCCGAGCTGGACGCCCCGATCCGGGCCGAGGAGCCTGCGCTGGCGGGCCTCCCGCACCAGCAGGGAGAGCCGCTCGGCCTCGGCGACCACAGTCCGCCGGCCGAGCTCGGTGATCCGATAGTAGCGACGCCGCTCGTCGTCCAGCTCGGGATCGGGGCGCTGGTCCGATTCCTCGATCAGCCCGGCAGCCAGCATCTCCTTGATCGACCCGTACAAGGTCCCCGGGCCCATGCTCACCCGGCCGTCGGAGAGGATCGCGACCTCACGCATGATCGCGTACCCGTGCAGCTCGCCGGCGGCCAGGGCCAGCAGGATGTGGAACGTGGCCGGGGTGAGTGGAGGCGGTGGGTTCGTTCCGGCGTCCGGCGGTCGGGGCACCAACGAGCGTCCTTTTTCGGCTATGACGGGAGCTGATATATCGACGCTAGATATATCGGAGGCGGGGCAAGCCTGTCAATCCCCCACCGCATTGCCCCGCCGGCTCGCGTACCAATCCTGGACCGGCGCGAGCGGCGGAAGACCTGACGTTCACCCCTCCCGCACTCTTCCACCCCCTGACACAATGGATGACGTGACGACAGCCACCGTACCCGTCGAGGTCGATCGACCCTCCGCACAGGACGTGGTGGTCCCCGACCGTCCTTGGCTGGTCATCTGTTGGAACGACCCGATCAACCTCATGTCCTATGTCACGTACGTGTTCCAGAAGCTGTTCGGTTACAGCTTCGCGAAGGCCCACAAGCTGATGATGGACGTCCACTTGAGGGGGAAGGCCATCGTTTCCAGCGGCAACCGGGAGAAGGCCGAGTTCGACACGTTCCGGCTCCACGCCCACGGGCTCTGGGCGACCATGGAGCACCCGTCCTGACCGCCCGACGCCGGCGTGAGGAGCTTTCAGCGGCGGCTCAAGCGCACCCGTAAAGGCGACTTCGAGCTGCGCCTGCCCAAGGCGGAGCGGGACCTGCTGCGGACGTTGCCATCCCAGCTTCGCGAGGTCCTGCCCACCGACGACCCGGCCGTTGGACGGCTCTTCCCGCCCGCCTATCGCGACGACCCCGAACGGAGCGAGGAGTACCGGCGGCTGGTGCGCGACGATCTCCTCACCGCGCACCTGGAGGCGCTGGAGGTCATGGAGGCCACGCTGGACGCCACCCGCCTGACGGAGGACCAGCTCGCATCCTGGCTGTCGGCCGTCAACGATCTCCGGCTGGTGCTGGGGACCAGGCTCGACGTCACCGAGGAGACCTACGACCGGGAGATCGCGAAGGACGATCCCGACGGCACTGCGTACGCGCTGTACTTCTACCTGGGATGGCTGGAGGAGCAGGTGGTCGAGGCGCTCGCCCTTGGAATCGACCCTTCGGGCACCGAGCCCGAGTCACGATCACGGGACGGTTGACAACCGGGCGAGCTGGCCCTTGAATCGCTGCACGCTGGCCGGGCTCGGCCACCGCGTCCCGGAGGGAAGGAGACCGACATGCCGCTGTTCATCGTCCGGCACGAGCACGCCGCCGAGACCTGCCCGGCCGGGAACCCTCAGGTGGGGCCCATGCTGGCGCAGCACGTGTCCAAGCCCGGCGGGTAGAAGTTCGGCGTAAACATCCACGGGGAGTGAGTGGTGACAACGGGGCCCCCTCTCTACCTGATCGTGGACGCCGTTGACCAAAGCAAGCTCGAAGCGTTCATGGCCCCGTTCTCCCAGATGGGCAGCGTCGAGGTGCTCCCGGCCTCGTCCTGCGAGCAGGTGGTGGCCCGGGCGGCCTGCTGAGAACCGCCCCCTCCAGTCGCGTGTCCCGCCGGCCGATCCCTTGAGCATGGGAGGCGGTCCGGTGGCGCGCCGGGGGATCCGGCTGGTAGCTCGGCTCTGCGTGGCGATGGCCCTGGCCGTGCCGATGGGGGCGCTTCAGACAGGCTCCTCGGAGGCGGCCGTCACCTACAAGCTCGAGCTGAAGGTCTCCGGGCTCAGCTCCCCGATCTACATGATCGCCCCGCCGGGATCGACCTCGCGGTACTTCATCGTGGAGAAGGGCGGGGTCATCCGGATCGCCACGGTGGCCTCCCCCCGATGGAAGCTGTTGTCCACGCCGTTCCTGGACATCTCCTCGCGGGTGTCCACCGACGGCGAGCGAGGCCTGCTGTCGATGGCCTTCGACCCCGGGTACAACAGCAACCGGCGCTTCTACGTCTACTACACCGACAACTCCGGGACCATCGTGATCTCCCGGTTCCTCCGGATGGCCAGCGACCCGAACCGGGCCGATCCCAACTCGGAGGTCGTACTGGACTCGATCGGCCACCCCACCTACAACAACCACAACGGGGGGCAGTTGCAGATCGATCCCATCGCCGCGAAGAACGGCCAAGCCATCCTCTACTACGCGACCGGCGACGGCGACCGATCCGGCGACCCGAACGACAACGCGCAGAGCCTCTCGTCGCCCCTCGGAAAGATGTGGCGCATGGACGTGGGCGCAGCCAACCCGACCCCCGAGCTGTACGCCTACGGACTTCGGAACCCCTGGCGGTTCTCGTTCGACCGTCTGAACGGCTCCCTCCGGATCGGCGACGTCGGACAGGACTCCTGGGAGGAGCTCGACTACATCAAGTACGGGGAGGCCCCAGGGCTGAACTTCGGATGGCGGAAGTACGAGGGCAATCACCTGTACCACGACGAGAACATCGACGAGAGCCGTCTGCGGTGGCCGTTCCAGGAATATCCGCACACGAACGGGAACTGCGCGGTGATCGGTGGCTACATGTACCGGGGTTCGATCCAGAGCCTGTACGGCTACTACCTTTACGCGGACCTCTGCTCGGCGAACATCTGGAGGCGGTACCCGGGCCATAGCCCGATCAAGATGGGGATCTCGGGGACCGTCAGCGACATCGTCTCCTTCGCCGAGGGAAACCTGGGCGGGCTCTTCATCGTGTCGATCGACGGGGCCGTCTACCGCCTGACCACGTCCTGACCGGTCTCTCGTCAGGGGTTCTCGTTCAGCTGAGCGGCGACCCGCACGAATCGCAGCCCGCCCCGCGGGCCGAGTAGGCGCCGCACCACGCACGGGCGATCCGGTCACCGGCCGGTTCGGGGGAGGTGGTGGAGGCCGGGATCAGGGGCAGGTAGGTGGTGGCGTCCTCCGCTTCGTCGCA
>Ga0066710_100002678_pt1 | contig 14575 bp, 12 predicted proteins | sample GraSoiAngelo_159_FD_79666 | JGI IMG/M metagenome (GOLD analysis project Ga0066710, IMG submission 79666) | Grasslands soil microbial communities from the Angelo Coastal Reserve, California, USA - 14_1009_16_40cm | ecosystem: Environmental > Terrestrial > Soil > Grasslands | place: USA...
ACCGTCGTATAAACAGCAACTCCGACACCCATGCCCGCCTACGGAGAACCAGTCACTTGCAAATGGCAGCTTGGCGAAAACGACAAAAATTGTCACGGCTGATTACGTTTTGATGTTCTTTTGCGAGCTTGAGAAACTACCCGGCGAGCCTGGCTCCGAGACCGGCCCGCCGAAAACGGGTGAGCCTGAGACCCGCCGTATTCTTCACCGAGAACAGCGTGTGCTGGCAGGCGCTTTGCGATGTTGAAATCTCTTGGCAGAATTGTCGCTCGTTCAGGATCTCCGTCTCGTCATTTATCCCTGATGCCGGAACCGGTAAAAAGATCGATCGAACAGATCGTTAATAGCCTTGGCCCCATTCGCCTGAAGGACGCGGGTTCCGGTACCTGTGATCTTGTTGTGAGTGATTGTGGGCGTTGACTGCTCGTCCCACGTCTGACCCGTCCAACGGAACCAGCGATCTTTATCCTGGTCGAACACGAAGAGCGGCTTATTGCAGAGTTTTGCAAACTCTGCCCCCCAGCCTGTTCCACCCTTTACCGTGCTGTCCTTCAGGATGTGTCCCACCACATAGATTTCCTGGCCGTTGTTGATCTGGTGCCAGATGCTCTGAAGAATCTTTCTCAAGACCGGAGTGTCGGAGAATGTGCGGTTCATAAGCCGTCCCACATACGTGAGGCTCACATCGCCCTGCTTTAACTCAGCGTGAGTCAGGACGCGAATGCCCCTGGTTCTCGAATCGTTGTGCCCCTCGAACGTGAAGTTCACTTCCTCGATGCCGTGACGTTCGGCCGCAGTTCCAAAAGCTTCCTCCGCTCCCTTGGCTGCGCCACTGTATAAAACGCAATCTTCTGGCTTCATCTATTTCTCCTGTATGGAACGACGGAATCGTGTAGAGACTCATTCTACAGCGCCCGAGGCGCGACCGAGACGCCACGGATGCCGTTCTTGGCGATGGTCTTCGCGACGAATCCAGAGGCCTTGATGTCCTCGACAAACTCACGAAGATATTTCGCAGCCGCATCACGCCCTTTCGGAGTACCAACACCTTGCTGAACTACCATAAACCGGCCATCGAGCACTCGCGCACCGGGTTGCTTCTCTGCCACCTCGACCAGGAGCGGTTTGAGTCCGGCCAGGGCATCCAGCTTGCCGGCGAAAAATAGATCGACCGAGGCGTTGACGCCGGGCGCGCGTACCAGTTGGGCGCGTTTCAAGCTGCGGGTGAGAAACAAGTCGTACGCGCTTTTGTCCGACACAGCGACACGAACTCCCTCGCGGTCCACATCCGCAAGAGTGCGCAGCGGCGAGCCGGCGGGGACCAGGTAGGTCGTCTCAATTTCGAGATAGGGCGCCGTGAAGGCAATCTCCTCCGCCCGCGCAGGATCGGCTGCAAGGAAGGCGACATCCCAGGCGCCGGCCTTTGCCCCATCGGCCAACTGTCCGGCGGCGTCGTAGCTGACAATTTCCATAGGAACACCCACTCGTCGCGCCAGCTCTTTTGCCAGATCCACAGCAATGCCTCCCGGAGTTCCACTCGCATCCCTGCTCGTGAGAAGCGCATTTCCGAAGTTGATACCCACGCGCAGCTTTCCCATTGGTGCGACGTCAGAACGTATGCTCGATGACATCTGCTGTGCGCCTCCAGTCGATGCAAATCCAATAATACCGAGCAACACAATCGCAAGTCTGAACAATTTAAAGTTAGTACTTGGCCACGAATGTGTCCTTGAGGTTCTCCCACCAGAGCCGCATGCGACGAGCCAACCGCAAGGGCGGCTGGCCAGGTAGGCGCAAGACTCGCCGGAAGTCGCGTGGCGGCAAGAAGAGATCGGATTCAAGTGCTTCCTCAGAGAACTCCGTGACTTCTTCACGATCCTCCGACGTGTGTATGCGGATGTTTCCCTCGGCATCCGTGAAGCTCGAACGGTGGGTACGCGTAACGAGCATCGGAAAACCGGTCTCGCGCGGGCCGGCATCCGTGAATACGGGAGTATCGACCCGGCCCTTGGCGGCAATTTGGAAAATGGCATGTCCCGGCATGGGAGGATGAACGGCAAGCCAAGCGGCCGGCGGCTCGATATACCAGCCGTCCACTTCTGTATCGCTCGGGAGGGCATCGTTCTCCGGGCTGAATCGATGGGTTGTCCGAATGATCACCCGGCGAGCAGTGTAGCCGAACATTTCCCGACGCTCGCCAGTGTCCATCGTTTCTGTGTGTACATGGACGGTCCGGCCGGAACGTGGGACGGGCCTGCCTTTTGGCTTGAGCCCGCTTGCCTTTTTGGCTAGCGCTTCCTGCATCATCTGGAGGTCGTCGCTCAACCGACCGGCCGTATAGACCCGGGACTCGACATCGAGGGAGAAATGGTAATGGAGATCGTGATTCTGGATGTGCGCGCGTAGCGGGCCGTATTGAAATTGCACGGCGCCCGGCTGCTTCGGATCGCGATAGCCACTGCAGTCGCGTGATTCGGAACGCGAATTTCGGCCCCGGAGGTATTCGGTGCGGCTGGTGCGCATTTCTCCGTGAAGGTTTACGACGACGTACCGCAGACTGGGCTCGGGCATTGCTTCAACACCAGTATGATTTCGCTTGTTATCTTAGCCCAACTCAACACAGGTCGAAAACCAGGGGACTAGGAATCGCACGGACTGCTGTAAATTCCATCATTCGACGCCGGGTTTTTTCATGCGGTAACCGGCGGATCGAACGGTCTCAATGTATCGGGGACTTTTGGGATCGTCACCCAATTTTTTTCTCAGTGAAGAAATGTGCACGTCAATCGAACGATCAAACACTTCGAAATCCCGATCGGCGACCTCGAGAAGCAACTGCTCGCGGGTCTTCACTCTGTCCGCCGAGCGGGCGAGGGAAAGAAGAATGTCGTGCTCGATGGCGGTGAGGGAAAGCGCCTTACCTCCAATAGACGCGGTTCTGGCGGACGGATCGATCCATAGTTCACCCACAGCGACTTGGGCTTCACGTGATTCTTTTTGATGCTGCGCCGTCAGAAACGACCGGCGCAACACGGCACGCAGGCGCGCGAGAAACTCCCTTGTGGAGAAAGTCTTGGGTAGGTAATCATCCGCTCCGACTTCCAGGCCTGCGATTCGATCGGCTTCATCGCCAAGTGCGGTGAGCATCAGGACGGGCACCGAAGACTGCTTTCGAATCTCTCGCAATACATCGAATCCATTCATACTCGGAAGCATGACATCCAAGATGACGGCCGCGTACACGCCATCTATAGCCTGTTGCAGTCCTTCTTTGCCATTGTGAACGAGATCGACCATGTATCCCAATGGCTCCAGGTAATCACGCAAGAGCGTGCCGAATTTCACGTCGTCGTCGATGATCAAGAGGCGAGTCAGGGTTTGCTGCCCGCCTTCCTGGGATGTGGTGCTCATGATTTTCCAGACATTATACGAAACGGAATCTTTTACCTTCTTTTAACAATTCTCTAACAATTCTTGGGGGGGACCCACACATGGACTTTACCGTCAGCCCGTCAAACTCAGACGACATTGATAAGTTCGGAAAGGAGCTTGAAATGAAGAATTTGTTGCTGACCGATACGGGCAGTCATCCATCTTCAAACCGGCGGCGATTCATAAAACAAATTGCTGCTGCAGGTCTTGGCGGGTTATTACTCGATGCTCCCGGGCTATTCGCGGAGCAACTCACCCTCACTCCCGAGCAGACGGAAGGCCCGTACTACCCAACCACTCTGCCTTTGGACACGGACAACGATTTGTTGGTGATCAATAGCAACCTCACGCCTGCAGTAGGTCAGGTCACGTATATCAGCGGCCGCATTCTGAGTCCGAGTGGGGAACCGGTGCGCAACGCTTATATGGAGATCTGGCACGCGGACAATACCGGGGCCTACATTCATCCATCGAGCAACGGGTACGCAACACGCGATTTGAATTTCCAGGGCTTCGGACGCTTTCTAACCAGTTCGTCAGGCGAATATCTATTCAGGACCATCAAGCCCGGGTTGTATACGGGCCGCACGCGCCACATTCACTTCAAGGTGAAGGTGTCCGGATTGCCGAGTTTGACCTCGCAACTCTATTTTTTGGGGGAATCGCAAAACTCTACGGACTCGGTCCTCAATGGAATCCAAGACGTTCAGGCCCGAAATTCCGTGATCGTTCCGTTTGTTCCGATCGAAGGTTCGGCGATAGGCGCTCTGGCAGCCAGGTTCGACATTGTACTGTCGTCAACTCCGGCCACAGTTCCGGTCATTGCCATGACGAACATGACCGACCCTACCCGTACCGGTTATCGCGTAGGCGACAACTGGCGGGTCGACCTCAAAGATGCTTCTGCCGGATCACCTGTCTACCTGCATCTTTGGAAAGACAATGTGGACCTTGGTATATCCGGTCCTTTTGGAAGCTTGACCGACAGTGCCAGTGCATGGTCCGTCACGGGTAGTTACGGTGCAGGGGATATTGGTCTTTGGCAGATTCAAGCCGTAATCGGTGGCTCCGGCTCGGCGGAAATGTCGGCGCCCATTGCTGCGCGTATCTCGAACACTTAAGCTGTGAATAGCGATTAAAGGGCAAAACATGACGAGGGAAAGGCCGCACGTTTCACTGTGGACGAGAGTCCTGCTGATCGCCATTCTTAATTTGGCGATTCTTGGAATCGTGTGCGCCATTTTCCTGAGGCTGCAACTGAGGCCGGAATTTGAATCGTTTCTGATGGCGCAAGCCCGCGAGAGGATTGCATCGGTCACGACACTCGTCACGGCAGACTTGGAAAGTACGAATCCGTCTCGATGGGACAGCGTTCTGGGCAGATACTCCAAGCAGTACGGCATCACGGTGCTTCTGTATCGGAATACCGGTGAACAGTTGGCGGGTTTACCGACTCCTTTACCAACGGAGGTCAATATCCGGATGCCACGAGGCGGACCGCCGCTACCGAATAATGGAGCGCCCCCGCCCTTTGATCCAGGACCTCCTCCAAACTCCCATCAATTCGCTCCACCAGGACCACCAGGCCTGGCGGTCACCAACTCGGAGCTTAAATATTGGCTCGGCGTGCGGATGCCCATCTTTAATGGACCCGACGGTAAGCCACTCCGCAGCGTGCTCATGTTTGTTTCACCAAATTTCTTCACCAATCCGTTTTTCTTCGACCTCAAGCCGTGGTTGGGTATTGCTGCCGCTGCAGTCTTCATATCCGTTCTTTGCTGGCTGCCGTTCGTACGAAACCTGACCCGTTCGATCGCAGACATGATGCGAGCGACAGCGCGCATCGCAGAAGGCCGGTTTGACGTCGCCTTGAAGCCCCAAAGATATGACGAACTCGGACGCCTCGGAACGTCGATCAACCAAATGGCCGGCCGGCTCGAGATATTTACAGAAGGCCGAAGGCGCTTTCTCGCAGCTGCCGCTCACGAACTGCGTTCGCCTTTAGCGCGGATGCAGTTGGCTGCGGGGATACTGGAAAGAAATACGGAAGCAACGGCTCAAAAGTACATCGAGGATTTGAAAGACGACCTCGCCATGATGGCGAGGCTAACCGGCGAACTGCTGCAGTCTGCCAGAGCGGAAGCAACGCCGGAACCGGCGAAGTTGTCGCCGGTCAATGTCGCAGAAGCGGTACGCACGGCTGTGCGCCGCGAATCTAAGGAAAGCAGCAACATCCAAATAGACGTCGATCCATCTCTCCATGTTCAGGCTGACATGGAATATCTGGTCCGCTCCCTCGCCAACATACTGAGGAACGCGATCCGCTATGCAGGAGAACGCGGTCCTATTGATGTTTCCGCGCGGCGCAAAAATCATCAGGTCGAAATCAGCGTGGCTGACTTGGGTCCGGGTGTGCCTGAGGCAGAGTTGGACAAAATCTTCAGTCCGTTCTATCGGCTCGATGATGCGCGTGACCGGAAGACAGGCGGCACAGGTCTCGGTCTGGCCATCGTCCGAACTTGCATTGAGGCGTGCGGCGGCACCGTGGGATGCAGGAACCGCCCTCCGGCTGGGTTAGACGTCGTGATTCAGTTGCCCGAGGCGCCACCTCACTAAATCACGCCATCGCGAAAGCGGGCCGGTTGCATTGCCAAAGAACACCTGCTTAAATGAGCCCCCTTGATCGATCGAGATTCTCTCGAACGTGAAATGGGGATCGTTGTGCTGGCGGCGGGCGCAATGCCCTTCGCAAGTAGGAGCGCGATCTCTGGAGGTGACTCATGAGCCCATTCGTCACATCGACTTTGGGAGTGATCTTCGTCCTGGTAGCTGCGGTGCAAGTCTGGCTGATGCTGGAGGACATTGGACGGGAACACCGGCGCTTCAGCAGCAAGGTCATTTCAACGATTCATCGCTGGAATGGCCGGCTGTTTGTCCTGATCTATCTGCTCTTGTGTGTAGTGATGGTCCAGCGAGTGGCGGAAAGCAACGCAGGACTCGATGCCCGCATGGTGATGCACTTTGTGCTGGCCATTTCCATTTTGCCGATCCTGACCGTCAAAATCCTGATCGTGCGTTACTACCCTAACGCGTTTAAGTACGTCTTCGCCATGGGTATCGCCATCCTGGCTATTTCGCTGGCGTTGGTCGGGATCACCGGCGGCTACTATTTCATCAAGAGCGCAACCGGAAAGTACATCAGCGTCTTTAACCCGAAGGCCGGCTATCTGGACGTGGATGTAGGGCGCCAAATCGTGATTCAAAAATGCGCCAAGTGCCACGATCTCACAAGGGTTTTCACCATGGCGAAAACTCCACAAAGCTGGCTGGAAACGGTCAACCGCATGGCGCAACGCGATCCGACCTGGCTGAGCAACGATCAGATTCAGCAGGCTGTCTATTTCCTGAGTGAGCGCCAGAACATCACCAGGCCCGAGGAGGTCACCACTGTCCAGTTGGAGAGTATCTTGCAGACCCGCTGCTCGAAGTGCCACAGCCTGGAACGAGCCTTCGCCAGGCGGCGCACCAGCCACGAATGGAAGATCCTGGTGAAACGCATGTCGAACCGGCATCGTGGATGGATTGATGATGCGGAAGCCCAAGTGTTGGGCGATTACATGGCCAGGCTCTATGGTATCAAGGACCAGCCGGCCGCAGCAGCATCACCCGCCACGCCGGCTCCTAAGCCGGCGGCAATTAATTTTTCGGCATTGTTTGAATCCAACGGCTGCATCTTTTGTCACGGAGAAAAAGGCGAGGGAGAGGCGGCGGGAACACCCAACTGGACCGATGCCGGCTGGCAGGGCAGCCGAACCGACGAGGAGTTAATAGAATCGATTACGAATGGCAAAGGCAAAGACATGCCCAAGTTCGCCGGCATACTCGGTAACGACGAGATTCAAGCCGCCGTGAAGTTCGTTCGCGGCTTCAGGAGGCGGTAGTGTGAGACAAAAATTGCGGTCTGCAAGCTCCTCTCCTAAGAGGTCGCGCAAAAATAACTTGGCAGTATCCACTGCTCCGCGTCAGACCCCGATCGGGCATTCCGCCAAGTTATTTTTGCAAGCCCTAAGTTTTAAACACCGACCCGACCTGTTTTCCAGCTTGGACCAGGCCGGCGCTCGGATCGAAGTTCCCGATCCGGGGCGGCACATGTTTCGCAGAAACGTTGGACTCGCCGCACATACTCATCCGGGCCTTTCTCGAACGCGCCCGTGTGCCCGGCGCCGTTGACGAGCCACAATTCCTTTGGGCAAGAGAGCGCTGCGTAAATTTCATCGCTGTCTTCTGGTGGGATTCGCCAGTCATTGCGGCCGTGAATCAGCAACATGGGACACTGGACGTGACGCGCCCAATCACTGGGATTGGATTTCGCGAAGTCGATGCCGTGAAGCAACTCTGCCACTCGAAACGTCACAAACGCAGTGGGCGAGGCGATAATCGCAGGAATCCATCCAAAAACCCTCAAATAGTGAAATGCAGTGCGCTTCAGATTAGCGTAAGGACTGTCCGCCACAACTGCGGCAATATGATGGTCGCGATCGTTTGCAGCGGCTGCGATCGACATCGACGCACCTAGCGAGAAGCCTGCAACGAAAACGCGGCGTAGATCGACAAATGAATCTTCGCGTACTTTCCGGACGACACGCAGGATGTCCTCGACACCGCGGTCGTCATAGCGGACAGTGCGCCCCGCTTGGTGCCAGAGCACGACGTTAAATCCATCGCGAAACATTCGTTCGGCGAATGGAAACATCTCCATTGGGTTTGCACTTCGGCCATGCACACACACGATCGTGGGCCTCGGGAAATCCAGATGTCGAATGAATGTGCCGGAAACCGAGTCGAGGTCCAACAACTTTAATGCGCCCAAATCGCGCAGGCGTTCGATGTCCACGTTTCGAAGGCGCCGCCCCAAGTTCAGGCAGAACCCGGCACCGCAGATCGTCCCTGCGATGACAGACCCAACTCCGAAATAGAACAAAGACCGGCGCACAATGGTCATAACCCAGTATTTCTTAATTGTAGTCTCGAGCGCGTTTCAGCGCGTGTCCGAACCGGGCGGACGAAGTGCGTTGCTTTGCGCTCACTGGAACCGGTACACCCACAAAGATTCTCCAATCCGATCGACCGGCTGATACGGACGCCACGCCGGATCCAGTGCCTTCATCCGAGCAACGTAATGGCCACTGACGATGTACGTTCCCGGCGCCGGTGGTTTCGACAAGAGCCGCGCTGCCGTCTGGGGCGCCGGGAGGTTGGCGGGCAGACCATAATACGGAGGATTGTCAAAGGGTGAAAACGAACACACCGTAACATTCTCGATTGCTTTTTCTTTAACGTACGCTGCTGCCTGTTTCAAAGCCTGTCCCCAATCGACATTGGAATCGTCAAGAATGTCCGTTCCTCGGCCGGCGCCGCCCGCCAGTTCGTTGAAATAGGGAATGTAATTTGGAAATGTCCAAAGCGCAGCCCAGATTTGCCAGCCGAAGAGAACGACCAGAAGCGCGCGTCCAAAAGGATTTGGCCAATAGAGGGGCACAATTCGGCTGACCCAGATGAAGAGCAGGGGAAATATCGGCAGCAGATAGCGAATTCCGAGGTTATCCGCTCCGGCGGAGATGACCGCAACATAAAAGACGATGGTCGCGAGCAGGATGGTTTCGCCCCAGCGATGCAGGAGGCCCGCGAACCCACGAATGATTCCGAGCAGAATGAGAATCAAAGTTGCAAGCGTCGCCTTGAATATGAAAGCGATCAGAAAGTAGTACCACCATCCACCCTCTTTAAGTTGGCCCAGCAGGTAGTACGGATAGGTCGGACTGTGATTCGCATTCACGAAGCTTGCATTTCTGAAGTACACGATGGGCGATACAGCGAAAAGATAGGCCGCCTCGATTACAAAGAGGGAAGCAGCGGCCATCATCATAAGGCTTCGAACTTCGGCGAGTATGGCCTGCTTCCGGTTCGATTGGCGGAAAGCTCGAAGACAGGAGAGACCCACGATCAGAAGCGGGAGCAGTGCTCCCGAATATTTGGTTGCCATCGCCAGCCCAAGTGCAAGGCCGGTTACAAGACTGCCGCGCGAGGCCGGGCGCTCACGCTGTTTCCAGAACAAGTACAACGTCAGGAGGCTGAAGACGGCCACTGGAACGTCCGTCGTGATCAGCATGCCATGGGCGAGAAGATTGGGTGAGAAGGCGTACAGTCCAACCGCAAGCACGGCAGCCACCGGGCCGAAGAGATCGCGCGACCACATGAATGTAAGCATCGCGCCGAGGGCCGCAAGTCCAATCATCGGGAGCCGGCCCCAGAACAGGAGTCGATCGGCATCGTTACGGTAGAGGAAATCAAAACCGAACTCGTATTCCGACGAGTTCTTCCAGACATCCGTCGACGTGTCGAGTTTGGGCCGGATCATTAGGAGAGGCAAAGCGGCTAACAGCTTGGCCAGAGGTGGATGTTCGGGATTCATTCTGAAATCGCGTGTCTCCCAGTAACTGTAACCCGATGCAAGATGGACCGCCTCATCTGAAGTTGCGGAAAGACGTGGCACGGCAAGCACTGCCTGCAGGCAGAAACTGAGGATCAAAAAGATCGCAGCGACAGTCCACAAACGGCTCTCCTTAGGCCGGGCGGGGAGAGCCGAGGCGAAGCCCCGGCTGGGATGTCGATCCACAACAGAATTCTCCTGATCCGCGCCAGACCGGCGCTTCCTGCCGGCCCTGCTCCGCCGAGGAGAGGAGTTCTTATCCCTAGGGCTCGCGCAAAAATAACTTGGCATTATCCACTGCTCCGCATCAGACCCAGGATCTGACCAATGTTCAATTCCCAATGCGCAATTCTCAGCCGAAGTGGATGTCGGATTGCCAGCCGTTCGCCCAATGCAAGATAAGATCGCACTCCCCAATCCGTCGATAAGAGGTGTCGGCGCTCCCATGGACGGGTTGAGCGCCTTGCCATGGATGGCCCGCTGGTGTCAAGGTACCTTACCTTGGCACTGTCGGACCAATTCGAAGAACGGCTTCGATCAGAACCGCTCGGACTCGCGCGGCCTCCCTCTGTTCGGATAAGAATTGAGCATTGGGAATTGAACATTGGTCAGATCCGATCGGGCATTCCGGCAAGTTATTTTTGCGCATGCCCTTAGGATTGCGAGGATGAGACACAGGGCCTTTGCCAACATGCGGCTGAGATGTTTTAATGACAGGCGCGATGTCGAAGAAACGCAGCGCAAACGCGATGGCCGCGCAACGCGCGCCGAAGCCGTTTCCGGCCGCGGCATCGAAATCGAAGCAGGATTGGCGTCCGCTTTGGCTGTGCCTTGGCTTGGGGCTGCTCATTTTGATTCCTTACGCCAATTCCTTCAGGGCAGGTCTGTTGTTCGATAGCGACATCCTGGTTCGACAGGATTCACGCCTCCGTGCACTGAACCGCGTCAACATTGAACAGATCCTTACGCGCAGTTACTGGTGGCCCTCGCAGGAAAGCATTCTGTACCGGCCGCTGACCACGCTTAGCTATCTTTTCAACTATACCGTGCTTGGCAACGGCGAAAGCGTTGGCGGCTACCACGCCGTGAATTTTTTGCTGCATTGGACCAATGCGTGTTTGGTGCTGTTGATTGTTCGCCGCCTGGCCGGACGGCTGGACGTGGGGGCAGTAACTGCTGCGCTTTTTGCCGTACACCCGGTGAATACCGAATCGGTAACCAACGTTGTTGGCCGGGCGGATTTGCTGGCCGGCCTTTGTGTTCTTTTCGGGGGATGGTGCTACCTGCGCGCGAGGACTACCGGCGCACGCAAGAGGTGGTGGCTGGCGGCCATGGGCGCGACCGCGTGCCTGGGGGTTCTGGCCAAAGAAAATGCGGTGATGATCGTCGCCTTCGTGGTGCTTTACGATTTTCTGTGGCGATGGCCGCTGGTCGAAACGAGCAACTGGAACGAAAAACTGAAAACAGCGTTGAAGGAGTTCAGAGAAGGCTATGCCGCTCTGATCCCCTCGCTGCTGCTGATCTGGCTGATCCGTCGATGGATGGTCAACAGCGCGCCTTTTGCCGGAGAGCACTTTGTCGACAATCCCTTAATGCGCGCCGCACCGTTCCAGGGTTTCATGACCGCAATGGGTGTGATCGGCCGGTATCTGAAACTGCTGTTTTTCCCGGGGACGCTTTCGAGCGATTACTCGTTCAATCAAATTCCACTCTACGGAACGCCTGGCGATTCCGGAGCCGGCAGCGTCGCGTTGGTTTCACTGATTGTTGTCACACTGCTTTTCGGGGCGGCCGTGTGGGTGCGGCGGCAGAGACTCCTCGCCTGGAGTGTCCTTTTCCTTTTCGTGATGATGCTACCGACTTCCAACCTGTTGGTGACTATCGGGAGCATCATGGCCGAACGCTTTTTGTACTTGCCATCGATCGGGTTTTGCGCCGTGGCGGCGCTTGCTCTGTGCAGGCTCGGTGAAGCATTGGGTTCGTTTACAGCTTGGAGCCCGGCATCGCCGGGGATCATTCACTGGATGCTGCCCGTCATAGCGATCAGTGTGCTCGGCTTTCGTACATTTCTGCGCAATGCCGACTGGCACGACGACCTTTCTCTCTGGAAGAGCACCGTCGCCGCCTCACCCGGGAGCTTCAAAGCTCACATGGCCTATGGCGACGCGATTTGGACGGATGCCCAACAGAACAAGAGCAAATCGCTGGAGCAGGCCATCGACGAGACCATCATGCAGGAGGAGATCGCACTATCCATCCTTGAACCTGAGCCGCCCATTCCACTCGAGTCGCAGAGTAATTCGGTGTATCTCCGCCTCGGAAGGTACTATCGCATCAAGGGAGAGTTTCTGGACGGCAGCGGCCGCCAGGCCGAGGCGAGGCGGTTTTACCAAAAGTCCCTCGATGTCCTGGCCAAGGCTCAAGTCCTGGATCGGCTGGCAAATCAGGTTTCCCGCGACTTCAAACTTCGCCACGGCGTGCCGCCGGAGGAAATCCCCGACAGCGGAAATTTCCTCGTGTATCAATTGCTCGGCATGACTTACAGCAAGTTGGGACAGTGGGAAAACTGTGAGACTGCCGGCCGTTCTCTGGAACATATCGCTCCCGGCCAGCCTCTGGGCTACCAGCTTGTTGGAAGCGCGTACTTCAATCTTGGCCGTTATGCCGATGCGGCCGTGCAGTTCATTGCAGGTCTGCTGATCGATTCCAGCAACAGTGACTGGTGGACAAATCTCAGCACCACCTACGGCAGGCTTGGCGTGCACCCCGATCCAGTCATGAAGCAGGGTACGGCCATCTCACTGAACCTGCAGCTCCCGGCTGTGCGCCAGCAACTTAATGAGGCCGCCGTCCTGGTCGTACGACTGTTCGAAGAGGCTAAACAGTTCGAGAGCGCGCGAGAGTTCCAAGACCAATTCATCAAACAATACGCTGTCGCCGGTAGTGTTTTCTCGAAATGAATCGCGTTCGCCCGCCGCGTGAGCGGTCGTTAGGAAATCACCCCGCTCCTCAAGCGCACCGCGTGTGGGTCAGCGTTGTATTTGTACAAATCAATGTATAGAATCAGGTCTTCCAAGCGCGTCGCGTTTAGCTTTCTACCTCCTGGCAGACGGGCGCCGGGGGATGACGTGATGGAGGTTTTGATGAAGATTCCGGGCGTTTTTGGCGCGGCTGCGGTGATCTGTGGTTTGTTCCTGTTAGCGGCGCCGTCGTCTGCGCATCACTCTTTCGTGGCGGAGTTCGACGGCAAGAATTGCAGGGAGTTCACCGGGACCCTCACGAAACTCGACTGGCAGAGCCCCCACGCATATTTCTACCTCGACATCAAGGATGCCGGCGGAAAGGTGGAAAACTGGTCGTTTCAGACTTACGCGCTCATCACACTGAGGAGAAACGGAACCGAGCGGCAGCTGTTCATCGAGAACATGGGTAAGGAGGTGTGGGTCAAGGGGTGTCTCGCAAGGAACGGCAAGGACCATTACGCCGCTGCCGGAACGCTCAAATTTGGGGATGGCGTTCTGCGCCAGGTCGGCCAACTTCAGGATTAGTCGCGGAGCGGACATGAGACTTCACCTTCGCTATGCTGCCGGATGCGCGGCAGTGCTGACGCTCATGTGCATGCTTTCCGTGCCCGCCGTTGCCCAGGATACGGAGTACACCATCAAGGTGATGCCACCGGGCGGCCCACCGCCGCGGTTGTCCGACGGCCGTCCGGATTTGTCGGGGCACTGGTTTCCCAATGGCGCCGGCCAGGGGGTCAGCGGCCGCTTCGGCGTCGACCCGGCCGCGCTTGCGACATTCGATCCCAAGGTCACGCCCGAGGAACGACCGGTGTTCCAGCCATGGGCGCTGGCAAAAATCAAGTCCATGACGCCGACGGAGCTCGAGCTGTCGAAGTCGTCCGTGAATTGCCTGCCGCGCGGTGTTCCAGCCATATGGCTGCAGAACCCGTACACGACCATGATGGTCCACAAGCCGGGCTTGCTGGTGCAGCTGTACGAAGTTCTCAACAACTGGCGGGTCATACACCTGGATGGACGCCCGCTCCCCAAGTATCCCGAGCCCTTGTTTCACGGCAACAGCACTGCCCGCTGGGAGGGCGACACTCTGGTGGTCGAATCGATAGGGTTCGACGACAGAACCTACATCATGCCCAACGGGTGGTTCCATAGCGACGAATTACGCGTCACCGAGCGCTATACCCGTCCTTCCATGAACTACCTCATCGTTGAGATCACCGTGGAAGATCCGAAGGTGCTGGAGAAGCCGTGGAAATCCGCCCCTCACCGCTGGACGCTGGGCGACGGGGAGGTCTACGAGTTCTACTGCACGAACAACAAGGATCTGGAGGAGCTCCAAAAACTCAGAGAACTGGAGCTGAAGCAGGGAAAATAGTAGGACGCGCCGGGACATTAGCCGCGGACTGCGCGATGATGCAGAATGGTGGAAAGAACAGTACGAGCGGCATGGTAACCGCACATACCGTGAACGGCGCCGCCCGGCGGTGTGGATGAGGAACAGATGAATAGGCCTTTAACTGGTGTGGTGTACGGTTTCACTCGAAGCGAAGGCCGCGCGACGATTTGAAGCAGGTTTTGAACTCCGCCAGTGATGTCACCGCCGACGTAATTCGGATTGTAGGTTTCAAGCTCG
>Ga0066710_100002679_pt1 | contig 14574 bp, 12 predicted proteins | sample GraSoiAngelo_159_FD_79666 | JGI IMG/M metagenome (GOLD analysis project Ga0066710, IMG submission 79666) | Grasslands soil microbial communities from the Angelo Coastal Reserve, California, USA - 14_1009_16_40cm | ecosystem: Environmental > Terrestrial > Soil > Grasslands | place: USA...
CCCTGAAAGCGCAGGCCCGCGTAGCTTAGATTAGCCAGAATGCAGTTCTCGCGGGCGCGCGTGCCGTCGCGCACTCGTATGAGCATCAACCGACAATCAGGAGTCGTCATGTCGAATCGTTTGAAACGGCGCCGTTCGTACGGACGAAGGAATGGCTTCATCGGCTTGCGTCTCCGATTCGCTTGATAAGAACAATGGAACTCTAGCGAGTAAAGTGCCATTCGATGCACTCAAACGGTTTGTCGTGGAAACGACAGGGTTGCACTGTAGAGCTCCAGGACTTGAAACCGAAACCGAGCGAACTCGCAATGCTTTGCTTGGGAACTTCGGTACCACCCGTTGCCAATCTCGGGGCCGACAGCTCTCCGGAGAATTCCTATGGCTTCAGTACTGGTCGGTGAAAGACTTGGGGTTAGTTGCTGGATTCCGGTCGTGTTTATATTGAGTTGTTTTCCGAAGGTACTCACGGTCTCTTGCCAGGGCTTTCCCAGGTAAACGAGCCAGATTCCAATTCCCGATATCACGCCTCCAGCGGCGCCACTCCGACAACAATCGCAGTGACAAGTGGACGGGCAGCTCACCTCATTTCACGCATGCCTCATTCGGCCGTCCTTAGCGTTTCGTCGGCATACCGCCGGAGGGCGGTTCGGGCATGCGCAACAAGTTCTGGGTTGCGGCTCTCGATCAGGTCGCCAGCCTCGGCGATGATGTTCTCCAGGATTTCGAGAACCTCGCGCACTCCGGTTTCCCGGTCGATGATCTCGGCCGTTAATTGGAGAAATGACGGGTTGCGCTCGATTTGTTTGGCGGCGCGGAGCGCTCCGTCGGTGGATTTCTGTTTTGTGGCGGGTGTCATAGGGATCAATGCTGCGCCTATTTGAACGCGAAAACAAGGGTGCGCGGGTTTGCTGGGTTTGCTCGCCCTCCCCTCCTCAGTGATGCTCGGTCATTAGGCCAAGGTCGGTTGCTTCGTTTATGTTCGGTCAAAGAAAGTGGGTCTCTTATCAGGTACGGCCCGCGTGTCCGACACTGCAACAGGCCAAGGTGGAAGTACCGGTCACGTTGCAGCATCCGCTACGCTGGCACTACTTTCCGCCAGTTTAGTTGAGCACCTCCGCTTCGGGTTCCGACCACCTGCCGCAAAAGCAGGTGCGCTCCCCGCGAGAAATTTTTGAATTGATGCTGGCAATGAATAACTTGCGGTAGTCGAATCCGGCGAGCCCGAGCGACTGTAGTCAAATCTGTAGCTAAAGTTTCCCCAAGGTTCAACAGGGTTCAACAACTTGGATCTGTAAGTTGATGAAAACAAAGATGCCCAAATGGGGGGCCACTGTGCCCAAGGCAGATTTCGTCTTTTCCTGATTTCGTCGCAAATTCAGCAAGTTCCAAGCCATTGCGGTTCAAGGGCTTGTGTGGAACACTGCTGAGAGCTATTGAACTTTGTTGAACATTGGGGAATCTTGAGTTACAAAATTATCTACATCGCTGTATCGCCTTGCGGCTCTCCTTCCGGCTTCACTCGTGCTTCCAATGTAAGTTCCATTTGTTGGCGTCACAAAACGGATGATGGGCGACAGGTACTGCTGATATCCCCTTCCAAGCGGCGCAGAATAGCTTGCTTATGAATTTGTGTTTCCCAGATGGCCCGGTTGCTGAGGGAACATACATCGTTCCTGCACTTTCGCAGGCTCCGACTCAGCGATCCCAACTTTGGCCAAAATTCCGCAAAGGTCTGTTTAGATGGGCTCTACTGGGCTTCCGACTTCTTCGCCTTCGATTGCAATATTCCGTGGACCCACTGCGCCAGAGCATCCGGTGCGAAGGGTTTTTGAATGAAACCAAAGGTCTCCTCTAGGATCTGCGGCTGCGAGAGCGCCTCGTCCAAGTCGTGACGTGACATGTAGAGGACTTTGAAGTCCGGGAAGCGACACCTGAAGTTCCTGGCCAGTTTGGGACCGCTGATCGCCGGCGTCGCCAATTCCGTCAACAAGAGATGGATTCGCTCAGCCTGCTCGGCGATCCTCGTGGCTACCTCTCCACTGTCCGCTTCCAGGACATGATAGCCACACCGTTGCAGAGGTGTCCGGATCAGACTGCGGAGAGCAGCATCGTCGTCGACCAGCAAAATGGTAGCTGTCTGCGGATCGAAATCGACGACATTACCTGCCATAAGCTGCCCTCCTCAAAAGCGAACTGTTTACTCCATCTGCGACCACCCTGCGGCTGACCGAGCGGAGGATGTTTGGCGGATTTAGGTCAGCGGACCTAAGTCAGTCAATGACCTCCTTCTGCGTGTGTCAGTCGTCGGTCGCGGCGCGGTTCGCGTCAGTTCACTATCGAGGGATAATGTCAGATGTATGGACCTCCCAGAGCCGGCTTCCACTGCCCGTGAGCGGTCAATGGTGGCCACTGTTCGTCTGGTCCAAGCAAACCCCGGCTATTTTCCAAAAGCTCCACTCCGCAATCGAATTCACGCGAACCCAACGAGTGGACCCAACAGACACGACCTCGCACAAACCCGGAGCGATTCGGCGGAGAAGCGATGCTGACCACGAACCCAAGCATTTCTCCCTCGTGGATCAGACTGGGTGCGCAGAAGCGCAAGCCTGAGTAACTTAGGTCGGTCAGAATGCACGGGGTGCACTTCTCGCGCTCCCGTTTGCCACCGCGAACTCGCATGAGTGACAACCGGCAATCGTGAGTGGTCATGTCAAATCGTTTGAAGTGGCGCCGTTCGTATGGAGCAGGGAACGGCTTCATACAGTGCTTTGAGCCAGTCTAGTGCCATTCGGCACTAACCTGAAAACGAAGGAGTTACATTGGGTGTCGAAACGCAAAACAGCCACACGAGTTCCCTCAACAGTCATCTTTGAGCACTTCCATACCATTTGTGATTCCGCGCACATACATAGGTTAGGTTAACGCTGGAATAGCCGGGCGGGCGCGATGTGATCGGTGAGGCCGAGGTCGCTTCGCAAAAATGCCGCGCCGATTCGGGCATCGGCGTTGCGATCGAGCGACTATAATACCTAATCACGCTCGATAACAAACTCTTCAGAGAAGTCATCCTTGCGCTGGCCTCGACAAGTTCCTTGCCATGGAGCAGAACGAAACGAGTGACCTAGCCGCTGGCACAAAAGGCAGGACGGGCGACGGGAGGAATGGTTTCCACTCACGGCCTAAGTGCAGACGCGCCGAGTGCTTGACACTCATTAGCCACTCAGCCCAGATGCGCTTCGGTCCTGCGGTTTGCTGAGTATTTGGTCCACTTTTTTAACCAGGGTTTTCGGCGAAAATGGCTTGGCCAGAAACTCAGCGCCTGTCATCAGCCCCCCGTCTTGCTCAAGTTTTTCGAGCGAAAGACCTGAGATGTGCAACACCTTCAGACGAGGCCGAGACTGCCGAATCTGCTCGGCCACCTGGCGACCGGTCATTGTCTTTAGAGTATGATCGGCAATGAGTAGGTCGATAGTGCCGGAAAAAGTTTGCGATACCTCCAGAGCTTCGGCTGCGCTGTCTGCTTCCAGGACCCGATAGTCCTCGCGGACCAGAGATTTCATGATTATGTTTCGGACGATGGGCTCATCCTCAACAACCAGGATCGTCAGTGCTCCCCGAAATGGCGGTTCGGTCATGGCTACGCATCCAGCAACCGGCGGACCCGCGTGAGCAAGGCTTCTGCTGTGAACGGATTCGGAAGGAATTCGGGCTGTCTGGAAAATCCTGGCATTTTGTGGAGTAGAGCGCGATCGAAATGGGATATCAGCAGTGTGCTCACTTTGCGCTGGGATGCTTCCACGTGCTCGGCAAGATGAATACCGCTATGACCGGGAAACACGATGCCGCTGATAACTAGATCGATCGTGGCGATCGTATCGGCGAGGGCCTCGGCTTGCTCCACGCTGTTGGCCGTCAGCACCGCATAGCCGTTCTCCGTGAGAATCTTGCTGGTGCGGTCCCGCCGGCCCTTGTCGTGGTCAACGACGAGGATAACGTTAAGGTGCTTCTCGGTCATGGGCTGGCACTCGTCAAGCACTTCCGTGACTTTGGCGAGCAATGTGTCCGGTCGAAACGGCGTTGCTATAGTAGGCCACGCGTCCGGCAGGGCTAAGGCGCTGGGTGTGCCATTGCCTGACAGGAAGAGCACTTTCATGTTTGGTCGTTCGGTGCTGATCTGGCGGTACGCGGAAAGGCCATCGACTGCCGGCAGCTCCACGGCTGTCAGCAATAGGTCGATTGTGCCGGCATGAGCTCGGAATAATTCGAGCGCCTCGCTCCCATCGGCGGCTGCCAGTACGTCATAGCCCTCGTCCTGCAGGACAGATCGTATCTGGTTGCGAGGCATTACCTCATGTTGGGCGAAAAGAATTACTGGGTGTTGAGATGCAGCCATCGGAGTGGCACCTCAAGAGAACATTAAATTTGGCCCGCCCCGGCTGCAACTAGTCATCCAATGCGAACGTACGACTCATTCGCAGACGGGAGGTCTTTCTAGCTCCAAAATATCACGGACTTAAGCCGGTTTGCAACGCGGATTATTGCCGCAACCTCTTCAATGCCTTCGGCTTCCGCGCGCATCCTTTCTCTCGGGTTTCTGGTGCCGATGTAGCGACGCTTATGTTTTTGAAGCGGCACCCGGATCGAGCGCGACCCCAGGTTCGCAGCCCGCTCAAGTAGTCGGGCAAGCGCCCACGTTGCTGTCTCGTTGAGTGGAATTACCCTGCACCCGGCATCTGTCTTCGTGCTTTGGCGGCGGATTGTCATGGTGCGATCTATCAGGTCAACGGAGCCAACTCGCAATCTCTTAATCTCGCAGGCACGGGCAGTTGTGTTGGCGGCTACCAGAGCAGCGTAATAGGCATCTTGCCAACCCGGTTTCTGGCTGTCTCGAAGAGCCACTTCTCCTGTTCCGGCTGTAGGGCACGCCCTGGGCCTTGTTTGTTCTCGGGCAGGGGCTTATAGCCATCGGCAATTCTCGCCCAACGAAGCACCTTCGTCTCCAGGTTGATGGTTCGGCTTCCCACCTGCTTCAATCGCAAGAGTTGGTAGCCGTTCACGTCAGCATCGGTGATGGTGGAAAGTCGCTTGCCGCCGAACACCTTCAGCAATGGGACGAGCCTATGCGATGGGTTTGAGCTGCAACCATCTTCTCTCTCCCAGCAAGCCATGTCGCTGCGGCCTTCTCAAATGGCCATTTGTCCATGTCGGTGGGGAGGCGGCCTTCCTCCTGGTCCTGGATCGCCTGCTGGCGCAGCTTTCGGGCTTCCTGGTAGTTCCGCTTGCGGTAGAAATTTCCTTCCATCGCCCAGCCACTTTGAGCTTGTAGTGCCAGATGCCACGGCGCTTGTGCACACCGTCAGTGTCACGCTGATCTTGCCTTTAGTGGCCTCCACGTTTTCAACCGCTGCAGCTTCGAGCTTCATTTCTTTCCTCCGATTTTCTTCCCGCCCTTAACCTTCCTCGGCCTACCCTTTGGCCCCCCGCCAAAGACCTTCCTCGCCTTGCTGGCCTTCGAGAAGTGCTCTGGCCCATGCAAGGCCAGTGTCCTTGCGCTGCCTTTTTTGCCCATGGCGCTGGCGGCGGCTGAGAGGGGAGAGGGCTTTTTGGGTTTCATTGGAGTTGCCGTGTGGATCAGACAGCACGACATCGCTGTGTAATTGGGCACGTACTTCAACGCACCAACCAGTGTTTTCCCTAGGTTCAGGTGAGCGATCAGCGTACAATCAAACCGTACCAGCGCCACAGAACAATAGTGGTGCGATGCAAACGAGATATCGGCTCAAGGCTCAGATCCGAGTCACATTTTGGACGAGCCTGATGGATACGCGTTAATAACCATTCCAGCGGGTGCCCTACTGGTTCGACCTTCGCACCCACAAGAGAAGTCAACAACTCTGTTCGGAATGGTTGATGTGGATTGGGAAGACCGCCACTACTTGGTCTCCCCGAATGACCTGGCGCTTAAGGCTGAGCCTGTCCAAAGCGCCTGAGGCAGCCAATGGAATCCTGTGACGAGTGTTTGTGGTTGGAAAACCGGCTCCGGCGTGCCCATAATTACTACATCAGACTGATCCTTCAGCAGGACCGCATGATCCGAGATGGCGAAGCAGAAGCCAGCGCTTTTGAGGATGCAATGCAAGAAGCACAAAGTGGGTGGACTTCTGCGGCACGGGATCTTTTGGCCCATCGTCGAGCCCATCAGGCTTTATCTCGCCCCAAGACAAGAACAGCCGGAACGAAATAGCACCTGGCGGTTCCAACAGGCAGTCCCGATTCGCTTCCCACGGGGGGCATGAGGCTGTGCTACAGTTCTCGCCAACGATGTCCACGGACTTAACGGCCTACAAATTCGGCGGTGTGCATTTGTCAGAATGCTGCCGTCCGCAGTGTGGGTGTCGTGGTGGGATACATACCTCCACCTGCACAGAATACCAACGCAAATCTCGAATGGCGCTACGCAGAGTATGCCACTCTCGGACCCAGACTGGGCTTTTCATGGGGCTTGAGCGGGCGTATGATTATTCCGGGAAGGAGCAGTATGCAGAAGCTACTTCAAACCGCTCTCCTGGTCGCTGTGCTTGCAGGGGGCGCAGTCTCACAGGGCCAGCCTCAAGCTCCCCAGGCCGAACCACAATTTGTGCCGCAGGACTTCACTGTGGATGATGTGCCGATTTCGATTAGGCTCCCGTTCAGTGTATTCGTTAACGGGAAGGAGTGGCGTGAGGGGATGGGGTGGCATATTCATGAAGGGTCCACCGTCTGGTTGGGCCTTCCTTTCCGAGGCATGTACATTCTGTCGCTGGCACCTCGTGCGGGCGAGAACTTTCAAAAGGCTGGCACGATTCGCAATAATGTCATTGCCTTCCACGATGGCGACTACCAGTACGAAATCAGGACTTCAGGTCCGATCTTGGGTGCGGACAAGGTTTGGAATCTGTATATGGAGCACCTGCCGAGAATGGAAATGAAGGGTCCCCTTTTTGGCGTGGATCGGTTGGGAAGTTGCACGCTGCGGTGATCCGGGCCTGGGAGTTAGCAGAGAAATCCGCAGATCCGGCCTGCAACTGGACGGTCGCCTGCGAGTGCGGGCAAGCGGAGTGTGCTGCCGTGGAAACAGTAGGGGCAGCGGGGTAGTTCGTCTGAAGCCACCCACCATCCGGCCCCTATGTGGACATCCGTGTGGACATTCACGAGGACGCCTGTAGAAGGCGAAACGCAAGTGCTTGAAACAATTGGTCGGGGCGCGCGGATTTGAACCGCGGACCCCCTGCGCCCAAGGCAGTTTCCGTCAATCCGCCCAAACCTCTTGTTTTCATCTGCTTGTGTTTCAAGCAGATGCGGCAAGCCTGTTGAGACTTGTTGAGTCCAACGGAACCTGGAGGCTTTCCACAGCTACGAAATCATCTACAGTGCGGACTGAGTTTTGATGACTGACAGGCGTCTACTCGTGCGCGGGCCCGTGTTTCTCCCCAGATTCAAACATGAGGATGGATTGCTCTTGCCGCGACAATTTGACCTGCTGTTTCCGCAAATCGGCAGCTCGGACCGCAAATTTTTTCGCGTTTGATGCATCGCCCAGCTTAGCGTAAACCCGGCTGAGCTGAAAATGAGCGCCTGCGTGTTTCGGATCCAACTCGATGGCGCGCTGCAGTTCTGCTTTTGCGTCCTCGACGCGCCCCAGCTTGAACAGCAGCTTGCCTGAATGAAAGTGCGTTTCCGGCACGGCCGGACTTAGTCGGTTGGCGCGGGAGAATGCTTCCGCCGCTTCGAAATCTCGGTCCAGACTCTCCAGGGCCAAGCCATAGAAGTACTCCAGCACGAAGTCTGCTGCCAGTTTTCCGCGGGCTTCATTCAGGACGGCGACCGCTTCAGCACCGCGGCCGCCTTTCAGGAACGCTTTAGCGAGCGCGATGTAGGCCAACGGCACCTCGGGATGCATGGCAATGGCTTGGCGGAACGAGCCTTCCGCCTTTTCGGGGTTGCCCTTCATCAGCTCGGTCGCTCCCAGCCGGAGATACAGCGCGTAATTGTCTTGCGCCTTCTGCAACCCCTCCTGAACCACCTTGATAGAATCGTCAAAACGATCCAAATCCAACAGCAGGCGTGTGTAATCCAGGTAACGGTCCTGGTTGCCGGGATCCAGATGCACGGCTCGTTCGTAGTTTTCCAGTGCGCGCGGAAGGTTGCCGGAAGACTCGTAGCCCGCCGCCAGCAGGCCGACGGCATCCGCATCGGTTGGACGCTGGTGTGTGATGGATTTGAGCAGTTCCACGGCCTTGGGGAATTGCCGTGAAGCTAAGTAAGCGCGAGCCAGCCCGAGTGATACCGAAACATCGCGATCCACGAGCGACCTGGCTTTTTCCAGGTGGGTAATGGCATCAGCCGGACGTCCTTGCCTCAGATAGATCGTTCCGAGCCCGTAATGCGTGAACTCATCGGCCGGATTCAGATTCAGAGCGGCTAGAAACGACTGTTCAGCCGCCGAATCCTGGCCCGATGTGCAGTAATTGAATCCAAGATTTTTGTGCGCATCGGCAAATCTTGGATTCAGCTCGATTGCCCTCCGGAAGTCATCATTGGCTTCCGGAACGCGGCCAAGCTTGGTCAGCGTGATGCCGAGCAGATTATACATCTGTGCCTGCGCGGGCAGTGCGCGTTTTGCCGCTTCGAGCGCATCCAGAGCTTCCTGATAGTGTTCCTGGCGGAGCAGCTCGATGCCTCGCTCGAGCGCCGCGCGCCCATCCTCGGCAGCCGGGGCGGCACTCAGTGCAAGCAGCAGGCAGACAATTCTAACGGTCAAGCTGCCGCACCCGTTCTGCCCTGTCCTGGGCCTGCTTCAGCTTGGCCGCCTTGATTCGCGTGACCATGGCGAGCGCTTCGTCGGCTTCGCGCGTGCGCCCAAGCTGGCGGTAGGTCCGGGCCAGGAGGTAATGCGTCGAGCCGTCATCATCCGCGGCGACCGCTTTCTGCAGTTCCGCTTCAGCCAATTCGTACTGTCCGATGCCGTAATAGGCTTTGCCAAGGCGCCGGCGCGCCTCTGTGAGGCGGGGTTGCACCTTCAATGCACGCTCCAGCAGCGGAACCGCCTTCTCCGGTTGATCCTGATTGACGTAAATGCCGCCCAGATCGGTGTTGGCATCGGGATCGAACGGATTGATCTTCAGCTCCTTTTGAAACTCGAGCGCCGCTTCGTCCAGTCGCAGATTTTTCAGATCCACACGCCCGATCGCCAAATGCAAGCCGGGCAGAGTGGACCGTGCCACCAGCGCCGCGCGATACTCGGCGATCGCCTTGTCATCTTGATCTTTCGCTTCATAGGCTTCCGCAAGTAGCTGGTGGGCGCGATAGGAATCGGGTTGGAGCACGATAATCCGCTCGAACGTGGCCAGCGACAAATCCCGATAAGACTTTGCCAGCCAGAGATGCGCCGAAATGTGCTTCGGGTTGACCTCGAGCAGACGCCGCAACTCTCGCGCTGCTTGGTCCGGTTGGCGGGTTTCCAGATAACTTCTTGCCAAGGCGAACCGGGCTTCGACGTCCTGTGGAAGGGCCTTGAGCTGGCGGCGCAGGCCGCCGATGGCCGCTTCGTACTGGCGCTTCCGTACACAGTCGAGGGATTCGGCCCGCGAGGTAGGTTCAGGCACGGGTACCGGAGAGGGTGATGGCATCGACTGTAGCTGCCTCCGTCCCTCTTCAGCCCTGCCCACCCTGGCGTAAGCCAGTGCCAATCCGAGCGTCACGGCGGGATCCGACCCAGCCCCTGGCTTGCTCCATTCGTCCAATGCCGACTGATAGCGGATGCGGAGCGAATCCGGCATGTATTCTCCGAGAGCGTCAGCAGTTTCAAGTGACGTAAACGCCTGATCCGGCCGAATCTTGAGGGCGCTATGCAGGCTCTCGACTGCTTTTGCCAGCTTGCCTTCGAGAATGTAGCCTTCGGCAAGCCCGCAGTAGGTTTCCACGGAATACGGATCGATGAGTAGTTCAGCCTCAAACTGCTGAAGCGCTTCTTCGATCTTTCCCTGGCGCAACAGATTCGTTCCAAGACCGAGGTGCGCGCCAGTCGGCGGCGAGCTCGCCTCGAGCAGCTTCCGGTAGTAGATCTCGGAGGCCATAAACTCCTGCTGTGCGAGGAAGCCTTCGGCGAGCAACAGACGCCGTTCGACAGAAGCAGGCGCCATATCCTTTGCCTGCTCGGATTCCTCGCGCGATGCCTTCTGGTATGCCTCACCCAGCAACTGCATGATATCCACGTCGTCACGCAGGCTCGCGGACGCTTTCTCCAGCTCGATTACCGCCTCAACCGCCCTACCGGAGTCGCTGAGCGCGGAGGCCAGCCAGAAACGGGCTTGCTTGTTAGCGGGTTGCTCGGCGGCAGCCTTGCTCAGGAGTGGGACGGCCTGAGTGGGACGGCCTAGCTTGCAGTAATTGATTCCCTGAAACAGCATCGCTGCGAACACGCCGGGCTTCAGTTTCAGGCTCTTGCCGAGTGCGATAGCCGACTGATCAAACTTGTTCTGTGCGTGCAACACCAGGCCGAGATTCATGTGGATTTCGGCAAAGTCGGGCCTCAGATCGATAATGGCCTGGTATTCGCGCGCCGCGATGTCCAGGTTGTCCGAGCGCTTCGCGTTCTCTGCGGCCAGGAAGTGCTGCTGGATTTGTGAGTCAATGTCCAGCTGCTGCCCGGCTAAGAAGCAGCAGAAGATGGTCGCCACGCTCAGGCCCACGGCAGGGCAGATGCTTTCGTGCATCACCAATCTATTCTAAGTAAAAGAGGGGCGAGGTTTTTACCCCGCCCTCGTCTTTTGGAAATAGCTCTCTAGAACTCGACCTTGGCCCCGAGTTGTATATGACGCGGCGGATAATACGTGCTGCCGATCACCCCGAAACCGGCGGCGTTGGAAGTGTCGGCCGCAGGATATATCGAGAAGGTAGTATGGTTGAACAAATTGAAGAATTCGCCCCTCACCACTAAGCTGACACGCTCATGGATGATCGTCCGCTTTTGCAGCGTGATACTTTCATCGTTGCGCATGGGGCTGCGAACTCCGGGAAGCGCAATGGGGGCGGTGCCAAAGCTGAAGTTGGGCGGCGTCGCGAAAGCAGCAGGATTCAGGTAGCGATCCGCACTGGGGTCAAAATGCCCGCTGAATCCCTTTAGCCGCTGGCCGGGAACAAGATTCGGACGGAGGCAATCGTACCAGTCGTCCTTGCCATACAGGCCGGTGTTGACGCCGCAGGAGACAGCGCCTACGGGGATTCCGCTCTGGTAACGCTGGACCGCGGCAACGCTCCAGCCACCGAAAACCAAATTCGATGGCCCACCCGAATTCAGCAGTTTCTTTCCCTTACCAATTGGCAGCTCATACGTATAGCTGAGCACCAACGCATGCGGAGTATCGAGCTGGCTGAGTGTCTTCTCGACCTTTCGGTTGTAATTATCTTGGCCCAGGAAGTTACCGCTGCCGAAGAATCCCGAACCGCCCAAAGCATCCGTCTCTGAGTTGGTGAGATTCTTAGACCACGTATAGCTGACCAGGAAAGTCAGGCCCGCCGAGAAGCGCTTTTCGAGCTTGGTTTGCAGCGAGTGATACGTGAACGAACCCGACTTGTCCGGTGTGAACGAGTAATCATTCAAATCGAAGTGCCCCACTTGCGGATACGGACGCAGAGCGCGGCCCACAGTCGCGCCGTTGGGCCCAGTTCCCCAGAGACTGACGAAACTCGAGAACGGCAGTGGGACCGGATCCTTGCCGGCGCAGCGAGGATCGGTCGCTTGTTCCGTGATAATGACTGCCAGGCACGAGCCATAGCTCAAATATTTTGGGTTCGCCTGGTTCGGGTGCTGCAGTGTAGACGTGAGGTGGTCGCCTTTCGATGCCACATACCCGATATCGAACAGGATGTCCTTCGTCAACTGCCGCTGGATGTCCAGTGTCCAGTTCTGGATCATGCCGGGCCGGCCGCCGCTGCGGTCGAGGAACGCGATATGGCTCTGGCCGTTCTGCCCGGAGGGATCAAGGTTCGCCGAGTAAGGCGGGAACCCGTCATCCCAGAGGAAGTTCGACGGCGAAGCCTGGGCGGCAAATCCGATCGTATCTTCACCGGCATATCCCGACTCTTTCAACGGTGAGTACGAAATGCCGTATCCGCCGCGCACCACGGTCTTCGGATTGACGGAATAGGCAAAGCCGAACCGCGGTCCGAAGGACTTGAAGAAGGTGTCCTGCGGGTGGCGGCGTCCATTGCGCCCCGGACCCTTGCCGAAATATACGTACGCTCCCAGCCTGCCATCTGCGCCCGGATTCGCAACGCTGGTGTCGAAACCCGACAGGCGGTCGCCCGCTTCAGCAACGGTGTAAGGAATTTCATAGCGGAGCCCGTAGTTGAGCGTCAGCTTGGAGGTGACCTTGTAGTCATCCTGCGCGTACATACCGTAGTAGTTCCATTGGTTGCGGACATTGATTCCTACGCGCAGGTTGGAGCTTTTCACAATACCGAGCAGAAAGCTGGCCCAGGCATGCCCGCCAGGGTTGTCGACATTGGCCAGGTCAGCCGTGGATTGCGGGTTGAATTCGAACAGGCCCGAGCCGTTTTCCCGGCGTGCGACGTTGAACTGCTGGCGTCGTACATCAGCGCCGAACTTCAGGTTGTGCCGCCCGTGGACCCAGGTAAAGTCTTCGTTGAGCTGCGTCGTCTGGTTCACAAAGCGGGAGAATTCCGAGCCGCGCGATATGTAAGAAGTGCCCGTCCAGCTGATGCCGGGAAAAGTCAAGTCCGGCACGTTGTTGAGACCGAGAGCACTCGGCTGATATTGCTTTAGCCCCGCCGTGTTCACATTGCGCGCATCCGGGCTTCGCGATAAGCCATAGTTAAAATGATTCAGAAGATTCGGTTTGAAGATGTAATCGTGGCTCAAGCGGATGTAGGTGGTGGAGGTTCCGCCGGTATCGGAGTAGATGGGGCCGAGACTGCTGGTATTGTTCGAGTTTTTGGGGCCCCGCGTGATGCTGCCCGATATCTTCTGCTTGTCCGATACGTTTACATCACCTTTCTCCGTGTAGAAGTACGCATCCACGGGATTCTTCGTGATGTTCTGGGCGTTGTTCACCAGTGAGTCGGAGCCTTTCGGCAGCAAGGAAATAACGTTCTTGGAAACGGCGCTGAATCTGGACTCCGGTATCTGGTTGTTGGTGAACGGAACGCACGTGCCCAGGTTGCATGTTGCCGGGTCATAGATAATTGTGCCCGGCAGCAGGGCGGAAAGATCCCCGTGTTTGAACGCATCGGTCGGCACGGTGACTAGCGCAAACCCTGCACCGGGATATCTGTACTTTTCTAGCGATGACATCCAGAACAATTTATTCCGGCCGTCATAGATCTTGGGGATATAAACTGGACCCGAGACGACGAAACCGTAATCGTGCTGGTTCTTCGAGCGATTGTCGATGCCGCCTTTATTGGCGAAAAAGTCATTCGCATCCAGAGCTTTGTTCCGCAGAAATTCGTATCCCGTGCCGTGGATCATGTTGGTACCGGATTTCATGACCAGGTTCACTATGCCGGAAGAAGTCCTTCCGTATTCCGCCGCAAAGCCGTTGGTCTGCACGCGAAACTCCTGCACGGCCTCCACCGAAACACCGTAGTTGAACGATGGAATGCTGGGACGGGTGAGCTGGATCGTCGATCCATCCACGTAAATGTCAGTGCCGTACCACTGGCCACCGTTAACCTTGTTCGCCCAGAATCCGCCGACCACCTCTCCGGTGTAGCCGGGTACCAGCGACATGAAGTACACCGGATTGCGAACGGTTCCTTCCACCGTCAGCGGCAGGTCGAGGATGTAGTCGGAAGCGACTGCGGTCGAGATCTCTGACGTGTCGGACTTGAGTTGGGGAGCTTCCGCGGTGACTACAACCCTGTCAGTGGTGGCGCCCAACTGCAACGTGATATTCACCGTCACAATATCGCCGACCGAGACTGTAAGACCCCTCTGCGTGTACTCCCGGAACCCAGTGGCGGAGACATCGATGGTGTAAGCGCCCGGAACCAGGCTCGAAAAGTAGTAATTGCCGACGCTGCCGCTTTGGCCGCTCATCTTCACACCTGTGTCCGAGTGGGTGAGCGTAATGGCAGCACCTGGTATGCTTGCACCACTGGGATCGGCAATGGTACCGGTGAGAGTGCCGCGCCCGATTTGTGCGATGGCGACACATAGAAGCGCGAACAGGCCGATTAATAGCTGAATCAGCCGAAACGTCAAACACGAACGGACAGGGTTCATATGGGCTCCGTAAAGAAAAATGAGTACAGAATAAGCCGCGCCTACTACTACGCGCTCAACTGCCGAGCCCTTTTCTAATGCCCCCGAGCACTATGACCATGCCTCCCGGCCGTCGGCAAAATGCTATAGCATTATCGTATTATGAAAGACTTTTAGTTTTTACAACGCGCTGATAGGAAAGTCAAGAAATTTTCGAGCTCAGTTGGCCTATGGTTCACCGGGCCCGGAGGGCGCCAAATGGTGCCAGGCTAAAACACGCCGTCGGCTCCATTTGGATCGGAAGTAGC
>Ga0066710_100002680_pt1 | contig 14571 bp, 13 predicted proteins | sample GraSoiAngelo_159_FD_79666 | JGI IMG/M metagenome (GOLD analysis project Ga0066710, IMG submission 79666) | Grasslands soil microbial communities from the Angelo Coastal Reserve, California, USA - 14_1009_16_40cm | ecosystem: Environmental > Terrestrial > Soil > Grasslands | place: USA...
ACGAGCCCCAGCGCCAGCGGCAGGAGCGCCAGCATCGTCTCGCGCGGGCGGCGCAGGATCAGCGCCGTCACCAGGATCACGAGCGCGATCGCATAGAGCGTGCCCTGGACGTACGCGCGCTCCATCAACCTGATCGCTTCGTAGGTGATGACCGGTGTGCCGGTCACGTCCGGGTCGACGGCGCGGAGCTCCGTCACGAACCGGGTGGCGCCGTCGCGCGACCAGATGTTCACCGCCGGGTGGATCTGGAGGAGGAACCGCCCCTGCGAGCTGACGAACTTCCGGCGGATCTCCGCCGGGAGGTTCTCGGGCTCCACCGGTCGCGGGTTGACGTTCGCCTGGAGCTTCTGGAAGTTCCGGACGAAATCTCGATAGACCTGCATCTGGAGCAGCGCCAGGGCCTGCTCCACGTAGACGTGGTCGCTCTGCCGGAGCCGCGTCAGCAGCCGATCGACGTCGAGGCCGAGGCGACGGAGGTCCCGCCGCGCGTCGCCCTCGGGCGCTTCGTTCGCGGCGATGTCGAGACGACGCTTGAGTGTCGCCCACGCCTCGATGAGCCGATCGACGTCGAGCGGCAGCGGACGGTTCAGGCGGACCGGGCCGACGATCGGGGCGAAGTCGCCGATGATCTTGAGCTTCTCGGCCTGGTCTTTCGGGAAGAGCAGCAGGGCGGAGTCGACTTCCGAGACGCTGCCGAGTTTGCTGAAGGCCTCGTGCTTCTGACGGAGCTCGTCGAGCGACGTCGCGCTCGCCAGCGCCGTGAATCCCGAGCGACCCGCAGTTTCGAGGATGCGCTTCTCCCACTCCACCGACTCGGTGCCCTTGGCCTGCAGGTTCAGGAGGTTGTAATCGAAGTCGACGCCGCGCAATCCGAAGAAGGCGACGAGCGTGAGCACGGCCGCGAAGGCGAGCACGGTCCTGGGCGAACTGGCCAGGCGCTCGACGACGGGCACGTGGATCTGCTCCAGCGCGATGGCGCGCGGAAGGCTCGTTCGCGGATCGGCGGCGTGGCGGCGATCCACGAGCACGAGCACGGCGGGGAACACGGTGATCATCGCAAGCCAGGACAACAAAATTGCGGTGCCGGCGATGAAGCCGAGCTCCTGGACGCCGCGGAAGTCCGTCAGCATGAGGACGTAGAACGTGCCGGCCGCGGTGATGGCGCCGAGCAGCATGCCGGGGCCGCTGCGCCCCGCGGTGATCTGGATCGCCTCGCGGACGCTCCGGCCGAGGAAGAGCTCCTCCTCGTAGCGGAACAGGTAGTAGATGCCGTAGTCGATGCCGATGCCGATCACGATCGAGATGAACATGACGGAGAAGAGCGAGAGGTGCCCGATCACGAGCGTCGCGATGCCGATCGCCCAGCAGAGGCTCATCGCCAGCACGGCGAGCATCAAGAGCGGCTTGCCGACGCGCAGGAACGCGATCAGCAGCAACGTCAGCGTCAGCGCGAACGCCACGATCGTGGCGAGCTCGCTGTCCTGGAACGCCGCCGTCATCTCGTCGTTCGACAGCGCCGCCTTCCCCGTCACGCCCACGCGGACGCCCGGAAATTCTCGCCGGAGCTCGGCGATGACGGAACGGATACCGTCGATCGCGCGTCGGTCTCCGGTGAACGAGCCCTGCTGGCTCTCCGGCGCCGCGAGGACGAAGAGCAGGCGCTGGTCGTCCGACACGAAGAACCCGGCCGTCGCCTCGGCCGGTCCTTCCACCGAGAAGAGCCCGCCCCAGGGAGATTTGTACGGCGCGCCGGGACGCTCGAGCCGCTGCGACATCTGGCTGGCCAGGTCGCGAATGAAGCGGAGGTCGCGCCCGCCCTTCTCCGCGTCCAGGCCGATGTCCATGAAGCCCGACACGAACGCCGACGCGAGCTGGGTCGAGACACCCGTGACCAGCTGATCCAGCGTCGGCCGCGACGCGAACGACTCCAGGAGTTCCTGATAGTCGAAGATCTTGTCGCGGATCTCCGCCAGCCTCTCCTTCGAGAGGTAGAGCAGCGCCTGGCCCTCGAACTGTTTCGGATCGATCCGGTACGCGATGTTCCGGAGCGGCACCCGGCGCTCGCGCAATTCCGCGACGAGGCGCGTCGCGTACACGCGCGCCTCGGGCAGCGACGGCGCCTGGACGACGATGATCAGGTCGTCGAGCGCACCGAATTCGGAGTCGTACTGGCGGAAGCGCTCGACGTACGGCTGGCCCTTCGGCAGGAGCGACAGGTTCGACGTCTGGAAGCGCAGCGATCCGAGCGCGTACGCCAGGGACACGAGGGCCAGGAGGGCCGCGATCGTGATCGTGAACCCGGGACGGACCGACGAGAGGCGCACCAGCCGCCTGAGGGCGCGGCCGGTCCGGGAGACCAGCAGCACTTACTCGTCGCCGGCGATGAAGCGCTCGAGCTTCTGGCGGGCGAACTCGTCGGCCCACTGCTCCGGCGGCGACTTCATCAGATACGCCGAGGGCGCGAGCAGCGCCCCCTTGATCCCGCGGTCGAGCGCGATCTTGCAGCAGCGGATCGCGTCGATGACGACGCCCGCGGAATTCGGCGAGTCCCACACCTCGAGCTTCAGCTCGACGTTGATCGGCTGATCGCCGAACCCGCGGCCTTCGAGGCGGATGTGCGCCCACTTGCGATCGGCGAGCCACGGCACGTAGTCGCTCGGCCCGACATGGACGTCGTCCTCCCCGAGGTCGTGGCGCAGCTGGGACCGCACCGCGTCGGTCTTCGAGATCTTCTTCGAGACGAGCCGATCGCGTTCGAGCATGTTGTAGAAGTCCATGTTGCCGCCGAAGTTGAGCTGGCTCGTGTGCTCGAGCCGCACGCCGCGGTCCATGAAGAGCCGGGTCAACACGCGGTGCACGATCGTCGCGCCGACCTGCGACTTCACGTCGTCGCCAACGACGGGCAGGCCGCGCTCCTCGAACCTGCGCCGCCAGTAGGCTTCGCGCGCGATGAAGACCGGGATGCCGTTCACGAACGCGCAGCCGGCGTCCAGGATCTGCTCGACGTACCACTTCGTCGCCATCTCGCTGCCGACCGGCAAGAAGTTGACGACGACGTGCGTGCCCGTGTCGCGCAGGATGCCGGCGATGTCCGCCGTCGAGCCAGGAGACTTGGTGATCGTGCGCGAGAGATAGGCGCCGAGCCCGTCGTGAGTCATGCCGCGATGCACGGGCACGCCGAGGTGCGGCACCTCGGCAAACTTCACGGTGTTGTTCGGCTCTTGCCAGATCGCTTCGCCGAGGTCGCGACCGACCTTGCGGGCGTCGATGTCGAACGCCGCGGAGAACTCGATGTCACCGACGTGATAGTCACCGACCCGAGCGTGCATGAGCCCGGGAATGAAAGCATCGTCGGGCGCGTTGCGATAGTAGTGGACCCCCTGGACGAGCGCCGACGCGCAGTTGCCAACGCCGATGATCGCAACTCGAACGGATGCCAACGACGCCTCCTCTGGTGATGACGGGTGAGCGTGGCGTGATGGTGGACGAAGGATGGATTGCCGTTCAGTGTAGCACGGCGATCACGAGCGGCCGGCGAGGCGGCTCAGCGCTGCGAGGTGCGCTTGGCGTCGTCCTCCGGGGTTCCGATCTGCTTCGTCTTCAGCTTGTTCACGAGCTCCGGGTAGGAGGAGGTCTGGATGATCTTGTTGAACTGCGTCCGGTAGTTCCCGACCAGGCTGATGCCTTCGATCATGACGTCGTACACGAGCCAGCGGTCGGCCCGATGAAGCATCCGATAGTCGACCGGGACCTCGGTGCCCTGCTTGGTGATGATCTTCGTCCGCACCGTGGCCTGCTCGCCGTCCAGGGCTTCGCCGGCGAACGTGATCTTCTCCCCGCCGTAGACCTCGATTTTCGAGAGATACGAGCGCTCGAGCAGGTCGGAGAAGAGCGCGACGAACTCCTTCTGCTCGGCCGGCGTCCGTCCCGCCCAGTGCCGTCCCAGCGCGCGCTTGGCCGTCTCGCTGAAGTCGAAGATCTCCTCCGCGGCCTTGCGGACCGCGACGCGGCGCTCCTGGGCTTTGCCTTCTTTCCTGAGATCGGGATCTTCGAGGGTCTTCAGCATGCGATCGATCTGGCCACGCAGCTGTTCCGCGGGGCCGGCGGCGCTGGCGGCGCGGCCGGTCGCGAAGACGACGGCGAGCAGAGACGCGAGTGCCAGGACGAACGCGCGGCGCGACGCAAGACTCATGGACGCCCTCCCGTGCATCAAACCTTGCCGAAGATGTATTTCGACAACAGCTCCTCGAGATCGACCGGTGGCTCCACTTCACGAATCTTTCCGTTCGGCGGAATGATCTTGTCCGAGCCGCCCGGGCTGATGCGAATGTACTTCTCGCCGATCAAGCCCTTGGTCTTGATCGACGCGATCGAGTCTTCCTGGAGCTTGACGGAGGGCTCGAGCCGCAGCACGACGCGGGCTTGATAATCCGCCAGTCCGATCGATTCGACGCGTCCGACCTCGACCCCAGCGATCTCGACGCTGGATCCGGCTTTGAGTCCGCCGACCGAGGGAAAATCGGCGGTGACGTCGTAGCCACCACCGCCGAGCCACGAAACTCGGCCGAGTTTAATCGAAAGGTATCCCAAAGCCAAGATGCCGACGAGCACGAAGCAGCCGACGGCGAGATTCAGTTTCGTTCGTTCCATCGTCGCTCCTTTTCCGCGCGTCCGACGCTATTCCGGCTCGCCGCGGATGAACTTCTGGACGACCGGATTCCGGGATGCCTGGATCGCAGCCGGCGGCCCGGTCTCGATGATCCGTCCGTCGGCCAGCATCGCGACGGAGTCGGCGATCTCGAAGATCTCGGGGATCTCGTGGCTGACGATCAGGGCCGTGAAGTGGTGCCGGGAATGGAGTTCCAGGATCAACCGGTGGATCGTGTTGACCAGGATCGGGTCGAGGCCGGTCGTCGGCTCGTCGAAGAAGATGATCTGCGGCTCGATGACGAGCGCGCGCGCGATCGCGACGCGCTTGCGCATCCCGCCCGAGATCTCCGCCGGGTATTTTCCCGCGGCGCCCTCCAGGCTCACCTGCGCGAGCGCCGCGTCCACGCGGCGCACGGTCTCGGCGCGCGGCAGGCCGAGCTTCTCGCGCAGCGGGAACGCCACGTTCTCCGCGCACGTCAGCGAGTCGAACAGCGCGCCGCCCTGGAAGACGACGCCGTAGCGCTGGCGCACCTGATCGAGCGCACGGCCATGAAGCGCGGTGACGTCCTGCTCGTCGACGATGACGTGGCCCGCGTCCGGACGCAAGAGTCCGATCAGGTGCTTCAAGAAGACGGACTTGCCGCCGCCGCTGCGCCCGATGATGACGGTGATCGAGCCCGTCGGGATCTCGAGGTTCACGCCACGCAGCACCGGCTGCCCGCGGAACGCCTTGGTGAGGCCCTCGACCTTGATCACGGGAGCACCGAGCCGAGGAAGTAGTCCCACACGAGGATCAGCACCGAGGCCAGCACGACCGACTGCGTGGTCGCGCGGGCGACGCCCTCGGCGCCGTGACCGACGTTGAAGCCCTTGTACGTGGCCACCCACGTCACGACGACGCCGAACAGCGCCGACTTCCAGAAGCCCGTCATGATGTCGTCCATGTGGACGAACGTCTGCATCTCGCCGAAGTACGTGCCCTCGGACAGCCCGAGAAGCTTCACGCCGACCAGATAGCCGCCGAAGATGCCGACCGTGTCGAAGAGCGCCGTCATGAGCGGAAACGAGACGAGGCCGGCCAGGAGGGACGGCACCACCAGGTAGCGCAGCGGGTTCAATGCCATGACGGTCAGCGCGTCGATCTGCTCGGTGATGCGCATGATGCCGAGCTCGGCGGTGAGCGCGGAGCCGGCTCGCCCGGTGACCATGAGGGCGGCCAGCACCGGACCGAGCTCGCGGATCAGCGCCAGCGCGACGGCCGGGCCGAGGAACGCCTCGGAGCCGAACCGCGAGAGCGTCAGGTAGAGCTGGAGGCCGAGGACCATGCCGGTGAACGCGCCCGTCAGGAGAATGATCAGCAACGAGCGGAACCCGATGTAGTTGATCCGGTCGACGAACGCTCGCCACTTGAACGGCGGCGTCAGCATGATGCCGATCGCCTGGCCGAGGAAGCCACCGAAGCGGCCGAGCGATTCGACGATCGAGAGCGCGCCGTCGCCGAGCCTCTCCACGGGGCGGAGGAGCAGCGGGAGCTGCCCGTTCATGTGCGCGTGCGGCGATAGACTCCCAGCGCCCAGAGAGGGAAGTACTTCGCGTAGAGGTGGTACTTGAGGAAGAACACGCGCGGAAACCCGGTGCCGTTCCACAGCGGATCGTCCCAGCCGCCGTCCGCGTGCTGGGTCGAGAGCAGATAGGCGATGCCGCGCTCGACCTCGCGTCCGGTGGTGTGCCCGGCGGCGAAGAGTCCGAGCAGCGCCCACGCGGTCTGGCTCGGGATCGACGCGCCATCGCCCGCGCGGCCGGGGTCGTCGTAGCTCTCGCACGTCTCGCCCCAGCCGCCGTCCTCGTTCTGGCGCGTGCAGAGCCAGCGCACGGCGCGCTGGACGTACTCCTGTCGCGAGTCGACGCCGATCGCGTGGAGACCACGCAGCACGGACCACGTGCCATAGATGTAGTTGACGCCCCAGCGGCCGTACCACGGGCCGTCGTGACGCTGGGTGTGACGGATGAAGTCGAGCGCCCGCTCCGCCGGCCGAAAATCCGCGCGATAGCCGAGCGTGCCGAGGAGCTCGAGCCCGCGCCCCGTCAGATCTTCCGTCGAGGGATCGAGCAAGGCGCCGTGATCGGCGAACGGGATGTGGTTCAGGTAGAGCCGGTTGTTATCGGCGTCGAACGACGCCCAGCCGCCGTCCTGACCTTGCATGCCGAGAAGCCAGCCGAGCCCGCGCTCCTTCCCCAGGCGGACACGATCGGGATCGAGCCCGCTGACCTTCTCGAGCGCGATCAGCGTCATGCCCGTGTCGTCGAGATCGGGATAGAACGGGTTGTCGAACTGGAAGGCCCAGCCGCCCGGCTGGACGTGCGGGCGCTTCACCTTCCAGTCCCCGGGGACCAGCACTTGCTTGTCCAGGAGCCATTCGGCCGCGCGGCGGAGCGCCTCGTGGTCGGAGGGCACCCCGCTCTCGACGAGCGCGTTCATCGCGAGGCCCGTGTCCCAGATCGGCGAAGGACACGGCTGGTACCAGAGCTCGTCGTCGTGCTCGACCGCCAGCGCCTCGATCTCCTTCAGCTGCCCGAGCACCAGCGGATGATCGTCCGGATACCCGAGGACGCGCAGGGCCAGGATCGAGTTCGCCATCGCGGGATAGATGCCGCCGAGCCCGCCGGGCACCGAGACGTGCTCCTCGAGCCATCGGCGCGCGGCCTCGATCGCGGCCTTGCGGCCCGGGCGCGGGGAGAAGCGCTCCCAGATCTTGAGGCTGTCGTCCATCGCGATGAAGAAGTTCTTCCAGAAGAGGCCACGCCAGGAAAACGGCTCGGGCACGCGTGGGAAGCGGAGGCTCGCCTGCGCGCGCGGCACCGGCCAGAGTTCGTCGAGCGACTGCTCGAGCGGCAGCCACGTGACGGGCTTCCGGTCCATGATGATGAGCAGCGGCACCAGGACCGTGCGCGACCAGTACGAGATCTCGTAGATGTTGAACAGGATGAACGGCGGGGGCAGCAGCATGATCTCGACCGGCATCGTGGGCACGCCGTTCCAGTCGTACTCGCCGAACAGGGACAAGAGAATCTTGGTGAAGACGTTCGCCTTCACCGGTCCGCCCATCGCGCGGATGCGTTCCCGCGCGCTCGCCATCGCGGGATCGTCGGTCGGGACGCCCGCCATCTTCATCGCGAAGTAGACCTTGATCGAGATGGAGAGATTCGGGGGGCCGGCTTCGAAGAGGTTCCAGCCGCCGTCCGGCCGTTGACGGCGGCGCAGGTACCGGACGGCACGCCGTTCACGGTCGCGATCGACGCGGTCGAGAAGATGACAGAGGAGCAGGTACTCCGCGGTGATCTCGGGCGGCGGTTCGAGGTCGCCGACCCAGTATCCGGCCGGCGCTTGCAGGTGAAGGAGTCTCTCCTGTGCGCGGGAGATCGCGGAGTCGACACCGGTCACGCCTGCGAATGGTAACATGTGCACTCGCGCCGGCAAGCAGAGCCCCGCTGTTCTGTCGCGCGCGGAACACGATGGATCTCGTGATCGGGACGCTCGTTCTTCGGCCGTACGTCTTCGTCTTCCTGCTCGCCTTCGTCGCCTCCGGCGCTCTCGATCTCGGCTGGAAACGAACGTCCCTGTTCGGCCTCTGGGTCTGGGCGGTCGCGTGGCTGGCCGAGTTCTCCTCGACGAGAATCGGCATTCCGTTCGGTCTCTATCACTACACGGAGACGACACGCGGCCGCGAGCTCTACATCGCGAACGTGCCCTTCATGGACTCGCTGTCGTTCGTGTTTCTCGCCTACGCGGCCTTCTGCCTGGCTCGGGCGGCGCTCGGCCGGCACGCGTCAGGCACGGCGACCGTGCTCCTGGGCGGGACGCTCATGATGGCGCTCGACGTCGTCATCGATCCGCTGGCCGTGCGCGGTGATCGATGGTTCCTCGGCCGCATCTTCTACTACCCGGACGGCGGCGTCTATTTCGGGGTGCCGCTGTCGAACTTCGCCGGGTGGCTCGTCGTCGGCATCGTCGGGCTCGGCGGGTACGTCGTATTCGTGAAGAGCGCCGGCGGACGCCAGCCCCGTTACGGCGTGGCGTTATACTACGGCGTACTCGCCTTCAACCTCGCCGTCACGGCGTGGATCGGAGAGCGGTGGCTCGGGGTCGTGGGGCTCCTGCTCCACAGCGTGCTGGCGGTCGTCCTCTGGTATCGAAACGGGAGCGCCGGAGCGCCGATGGCGCTCGGCGAACGAGGGACTCAGAGCGCATGAGCGTTCCGCTCTCACAGATGTGGACGGTCGCGACGTACGTGCTCGGGCAGCGGCTCCGCGGCCGGCGGCGGTATCCCCTGGTCTTGATGCTCGAGCCGCTCTTCCGCTGCAATCTCGCGTGCGCCGGCTGCGGCAAGATCCAGTACCCCGCGCACATCTTGAAAAAGCACCTGACGGTCGAGCAGTGTCTCGCCGCGGTGGAGGAGTGCGGCGCGCCGATGATCTCGATTCCGGGCGGCGAGCCGCTCATGTATCCCGAGATCGGCCGGCTGGTCCAGGAGCTGGTGGATCGCAAGAAGTACGTGTATCTCTGCACGAACGCGCTCTTGCTCCGGGAAAAGCTCGCCGAGGCGATCTTCACGCCCTCGAAGTACCTCTCGTTCAGCATCCACATGGACGGGCTGCGCAAGGAGCACGACGACGCCGTCTGTCGCGACGGCGTGTACGACGACGCGGCCGATGCCATCCGTGACTCGCTGTCTCGTGGATTTCGGGTGACCAGCAACACGACGCTCTTCGACGGCGCCAATCCGCTGAGGGTTCGCGAGTTCTTCGACGCGATGATGGACCTCGGCGTCGAGGGCATGATGCTGTCGCCGGGCTACAGCTACTCGAAGGCGCCCGACCAGGAGCATTTCCTGCGGCGTCAGCGAACCCGCGAACTGTTCGCGTCCATTCTCGATTCCCCGAAGAAGAGGTGGCGCTTCAACCAGTCACCGCTGTTCCTCCAGTTCCTCATGGGCAAGCGCGACTTCGAGTGCACGCCGTGGGGGAATCCGACCTACAACATGTTCGGCTGGCAGCGCCCCTGTTACTTGCTGCAGGAAGGCTACGCGCGGACGTTTGCCGAATTGATGGAGACGACGCGCTGGGAGCGGTACGGCCGGAAGAGCGGAAACGAGAAATGCCAGGACTGCATGGTGCACTGCGGCTACGAGCCGAGCGCCGTGCAGGCGACGTTCACCTCGCTCGTGGGCTTTCGCGACACCGTGATCGCCACGGTGAGCGGCAGGCTGTGATCGAACCCGGGACGCTCGAAGGCTGGGCTCCCTCTGCGGCCAGCGGCGACGAGTTCCAGCACGTCGTCGATCTCGCGTTCGACTACCGCGGCGACGTCACCGTGGAGCTCTCGGACGGCGCCGAGCGCACGGGCTACGTGTTCAACCGCGACGCGGAGGGCACGGAGCCGTTCCTCGAGATGTTCGAGACGGTCGGCGGTCCCCCCGAGCGCATTCGCTATGCTGACGTCCGCACGATTCGTTTCACGGGCAAGGACACGGCGGCGGGGAAGTCGTATGCCGCGTGGCTCGAGCGCAAGACGCGGGCGGAGGCGGACTCGGCGGCGGCCGACGCGTGACGCGCGTTCTCGTCCTCACGGCGCTCGATCTCGAAGCTCGGACTCTTGCCAGACATCTCGGGCTTCCACAGGTCCCCGGCCACCCGTGGCCGCACTTCCGGAGCGACGTCCTTGAAGTCGCCAGCGTGGGACTGCGCGCCGCCGACATCGATGCCCGCGTGGCCGAGTGCCGCACGCCGACGCTCATGATCGCGGCCGGCGCGTGCGGCGCGCTGTCGCCCGAGTTGCGGGAGGGCGCCCTGGTCGTCCCCGAGACGGTCACCGTCCCGGGAAGCCCGGCGCTCGTGACCGATGACGTCCCGGCGCTCCGGCGAGCGGGATCCCTCGTCACCGTCAACTCGGTCGTGGAAACCGCCACGGCGAAGGCGCGTCTCTGGCGCGAGACCGGCGCGCTGGCCGTCGACATGGAGTCCGCGCCGATCGTCGCGTGGGCACGCCAGCGCCGCTGGCTGATTGCCGTGCTCCGGGGTGTCTCGGACACGGCCGCCCGTGGTGTCCCGGCCGACCTGGCCGGCGTCGTGGACGCGGGCGGCCACCTGAGCGCCCGCCGCGCCGTGCGCGTGATGCTCGCGCGACCGCGCGCGGTGTCGGACGCGTTCGTCCTGTGCCGCGGCACCGCGACGGCGCTTCGCAATGTCGCGGCCGCGCTGGCCCAGGTCGCGCGAGCGGCCTAGCGCGATGAGCCATCCCGTGTCAATCCCGAGGCGCGCCATGGCGGAGCACGGGCGTGGGCGCACGGTCTCGGCAACACAATCTCGCGGGGAGCCGAGGCATGCCACGGCTTGGCCGGGGCGTGTCCGAGCGTATAGGGTCTGGGGGCCATGTCAGGCGCGTCCGCGCGCCTCTCGAGGCCCCCAGCACGGTTGATTTGGACGCTCTGGTCACCGGCGGCACCGGGTTCGTCGGCGCCAACGTCGTCCGCGAGTTGCTCCGCGAGGGCGCCACCGTCCGGGTCCTCGCGCGCCCGTCGAGCGATCGTCGCGCGCTCTCCGGACTCCCGATCGAGACGTGTGAGGGCGATCTCACGGATCGCCGATCCCTCGCCCGCGCCGTCGCCGGTGTGGCGACCGTGTTCCACGTGGCCGCGGATTACCGGCTGTGGGCGGCCGACCCGTCCGCGCTCTACCGTGCGAACGTCGACGGCACTCGCGCGATGCTCGAGGCGGCGGCGTCGGCGGGGACGCGGCGCATCGTGTACACGTCGACGGTCGGGGCGCTCGGCATTCCGAAAGACGGGTCCCCCGGCACCGAGGAGACACCGGTCTCGCTGGAGGACATGGTCGGCGACTACAAACGTTCCAAGTTCCTCGCCGAGCAGGTCGCCCTCGAGCTGGCGCGCGCCGGCGCGCCGATCGTCATCGTGAATCCGTCGGCGCCGGTCGGGCCATGGGACGTCAAACCGACGCCGACCGGCCAGATGGTCGTCGACTTCCTGTCCGGCAAGATGTTCGCGACGATGGACACCGGGCTCAACCTGGTCCACGTCCGTGACGTCGCGCGTGGCCACCTCGCCGCCGCGGAGCGCGGGCGAGCCGGCGAGCGCTACATCCTCGGGCACGAGAACCGGTCGCTCGCGGAGATCGGCGCGTTGCTCGCAGAGATCTCGGGAGGACGGCCGCCTCGTCTCCGGGTTCCGTACGCCGTCGCCTGGTGCGGGGCGGCGTGCATGGAAGGATTCGCCCGCGTGAGCGGGCGACCGCCGAAGGTGCCGCTCAGTGCCGTGCGCATGGCGCGAAAGCGGATGTACTTCAGCGCCGCCAAGGCGGTGCGCGAACTGGGGTTGCCCCAGACCGACGTTCGCCTGGCGCTGCGCGAGGCGGCGGAGTGGTTCGCCGAGCACGGGTACGTGCGATGGGCCACGGCGCGGGGGGTGCCCGCGTGATCAACGCCGCCGAGCTCTGTTCGCGTCTCACCCGGCGGAGCCGCTCGAACTTCTACTACGCGTTCCTGGCGTTGCCGCGGCCACGCCGCGACGCGCTCTACGCGGTGTACGCCTTCTGCCGGACGGTCGACGACATCGCGGACGACGTCGGGGCGAATCCGGAGGCGCAGCGGGGCGCGCTGGCCGAGTGGCGCGACGACGTCCGCCGCTGCTACGAGCCCGCCGGCGAGCCGCGGCATCCCATCGCGCGGCGGCTCGCGCTGGCGGTCCAGCGGTATCCGATCCCGCGCACGGCGCTCCACGCCATCATCGAGGGCGTCGAGATGGATCTCGATCGCCCGACGTACGAGACGGCCGCCGACCTCTATCCGTATTGCTATCGCGTGGCGTCGGCGGTCGGCCTCTGCTGCATCGAGATCTTCGGTTACACGGATCCGCGCGCTCGCGACTACGCCGTCAACCTGGGCGTCGCGCTCCAGTTGACGAACATCATCCGCGACGTCGGCGCGGACGCGCGCGTCGGACGCGTCTACGTGCCGCAGGAGGATCTGGCCGCCTTCGGCGTCACGGTCGACGATCTGCGCGCGAGCCGGTATGGGCCGCCGTTCGTCGCGCTCATGCGCCACCAGGCGGCGCGCGCTCGCGAGTACTACGCCCGCGCGACGGAGACGTTCCCCGTCGCCGACGCGCGCGCGCTGGTGCCCGCCGAGATCATGGGTCGCATCTATCGGGCGCTGCTGGAGGAGATCGAAGCGCGCCAGTTCCATGTCTTCGCGGACCGGGTCACCGTCGCGGCGCACCGCAAGGTGGCGATCGCGGTCCGCTGCTGGGCGGCCGCGCGCTTCAGCCGGGAGGCTCCGCACCGGAGTCGCGCGGCATGAAGGCGGTCGTGCTGCGCGCCGGCGGCCGACTCGTGCTCGAAGACTGGCCGAGGCCGGCGATTGCCGGCGGTGAACTCCTGGTCCGCCTGCGCGGTTGCGGGCTGTGCGGTTCCGACATCGCGAAGGTGATGTCGCCGTCCGCCGCCGTGCCGTCCGTGCTCGGTCACGAGCTGGTCGCTGACGTGGTGGAGGTGGGCGGAGGCTCGATGCCGTATCGTGTCGGCGATCGCGTCGTGGTCGCCCATCACGTGCCGTGCGACGAGTGCCATTACTGTCGTCGCGGCAGCTCGTCGATGTGTCGGACCTTCAAGACGTCGAATCTCGATCCCGGCGGCTTCGCGGAGCTGGTGCGCGTCCCGGCGCCGAACGTTCGCCACGCGACCTTCCGGGTGCCGGACGGGATGAGCGACGAGGTCGCGTCGTTCGTGGAGCCGCTCGCGTGCTGTCTCCGTGCCGTGCGCCGCGTCCGCATCGAGCCCGGCGACACGACGGTGATCATCGGCGCCGGATCGATCGGCTGTCTCTTCGTCCAGCTCGCCCGCCGCGCGGGCGGCCGCGTCGTGGCCGTCGACACGGTCGCCGCGCGCGCCGGTCTCGCGCAGCGCCTCGGCGCCGAACGGGTCGGGGATGCGGCCGCGGCATCGCCGGCGATCCTGGAGCTGTCCGACCGGCGCGGCGCCGATCACGTCATCGTCACGGCCGGCGGCGCCGAGGTGTTGCCCTGGGCCGCGAGTGCCGTACGTGACGGCGGCTCCGTGCACTATTTCGCCGGCGGCGGGGGCGCGACCCTTCCGCTGCCGCTCGAGACGCTCTACCATCGCGAGCTCACGATCACGGCGACGTACTCGTCGTCGCCGGCGGACCTGGCGGAGGCGTTCCGTCTGCTCTGCGGCGGTGAGGTCGTTGTCGATCAGCTGGTGACCCATCACGTGCCGCTGGAACGGCTGGCCGACGGGCTCGAGCTCGTGCGCCGCCGCGAAGCCCTGAAGGTCTTCGTCACGACATGACCGGGACGATGCGCGCGATGGTCTTCCACGGTCCGGGCGACTTGCGCGCCGAAGAGCTTCCCGTGCCGACACCCGACGTCGGCGAGGTGGTGCTGAAGATCGAGGCCGCGCTCACGTGCGGGACGGACGTGAAGGTTCTTCGGCGCGGCCATCCCGTGATGATCCCCGTCGTCCCCACCGTGTTCGGCCACGAGTTCGCCGGGACGGTCACGGCGGTGGGTCGCGGCGTGCGCCGTGTCAAGTCCGGAGATCGCGTCGTGGCAGCGAACTCCGCGCCGTGCGGCGCGTGTCCCCCGTGTCGCGCCGGCCGCGCGAACCTCTGCGAAGATCTGCTGTTCGTCAACGGCGCGTACGGCGAGTTCATCCGGCTGCCCGCACGGCTGGTCGAGCGCAACCTCGTGCAGCTGGCCCCCACGACGCCGGCGGCGCGCGCGGCGTTCGCCGAGCCGCTGGCGTGCGCGCTCGGCGCCGTGGAGCGCGCGCGCGTCGAATCCGGCCAGACCGTCGTGATCTTCGGTCATGGCCCCCTCGGATGCCTGCTGG
>Ga0066710_100002684_pt1 | contig 14562 bp, 13 predicted proteins | sample GraSoiAngelo_159_FD_79666 | JGI IMG/M metagenome (GOLD analysis project Ga0066710, IMG submission 79666) | Grasslands soil microbial communities from the Angelo Coastal Reserve, California, USA - 14_1009_16_40cm | ecosystem: Environmental > Terrestrial > Soil > Grasslands | place: USA...
CTTCAGCGCGGCGGCGGCGAAGATCACCGGCGTGGCCAGCAGGAAGCCATAGCGTGCCGCGTCCTCGTTTGAGAGACCCACGAGCAGGCCGCCGCCCATCGAGAACCCCGACCGCGAGATGCCCGGCACGAGCGCCGCCGCCTGGGAGGTGCCGACGGCGATCGCCTGGCGCCAGCTGAGTTTGGCGATGCGAGCGTCGGCGTCGCCCAGGTAGTCGCCAGGACGGGGCGGTCGCCGTCGCAGGCGCTCGAACACGAGCAGCGCGACCCCGTTGACCACCAGGAAGACGGCCGCGGTTACGGGCGAGGCAAACAGTTTGCGCAGCGGGGTCTCGAGCACCAGCCCGATGATTCCCACCGGGATCGTGCCCGCCACGAGCAGCCAACCGAGGCGGGCGTCGGTGTCCTCGGCGCGGATCTCGCGCACGCCCAGCGAGCGCCACAGCCCCTTGACGATCCTCACCCAATCGGACAGGAACAGCGCCAGCAGCACCAGCGCCGTGGCGAGGTGGGTGGCGACGAGGAACGTGAGGAAGAACTTGTCGTTCTGGTGGATGTGCCACCCGGCCAGGCGAGGCAGAACCACGCCGTGACCGAGGCTGGAAATCGGGAACGGCTCGGCTACTCCCTGGGTCAGGCCGAGGATCACGGCCTGGAAGTAGGAGATGGGGTGCACCGCGCGACAGCTTATGGATCGCCACGGATTCACCCCGACGGCGCGCTGTTCACACACGCTTCACACGATGGTCTCCTTCTGGTTACAAAAGACCGCACTTTGCGAGGAATTACTTCTAGGCATGAACGACCACGCACAGCCCGCCGTATGTGCGGCGCCCGCCCGCGTGTAGCTAGCCGGCAAGCAGGCCGCGGTCGATCAGCAGCTCGATCACGCGATCGACCTCCTGCTCGACCGTTGCACGGCGCGCGTCCAGCGCAAGGTCCGGGCTGGCGGGCGCCTCGTATGGTGCCCCGATGCCGGTCAGGCCCGCGAGCTTGCCTGCCCGTGCGCGCTCGAACAGGCCCTTGGGATCACGTCGTTCGCAAACCTCCAACGGCGCGTCGACGAACACCTCCAGAAACGGGAGATCGTCGGCCGCGTGCAGCGCGGCGGCGCTCGCCCGGTCGGCGGCGTACGGGCTGACCAGGCTCACCAGCGCGATCATCCCGGAGTCGGCCAGCAGTCTCGCCACGTGAGCGGTGCGGCGCACGTTCTCGCTGCGCGCCTGTTCGTCGAAGTCGAGGTCCCCATTGAGGCCGTGACGGAGGTTGTCGCCATCGAGCAGGAACGCCGGCCGGCCGGCCTCGATCAGCCGCTCCTCCACCGCCGCGGCGACGGTGGTCTTGCCCGCGCCGGGCAGGCCAGTGAACCACACGGTGGCGCCGGTATGGCCAAGCGACTCCCAGCGCCGCGCGCGCGTCACCCGCGTTCCCTGCCAGCTCACGTTGGGGCTGCGGTCGGTCTTCTGCCGCGCCGCGCTCGCTTCGCCGGTGTCGACCTCGGTGTCGAGGATCACGCCCGCGGCCACGGTCTCGTTGGTCGCCTCGTCGATCACGATCAGGCTGCCGGTGAGCCGGTTGCGCCGGTAGGAGTCGAACACCAGCGGCGAGCTCAGTTCGATGTGCACGCGTCCGAGGTCGTTCAGCTCCAGCGTGGCAGCGCTCTCATCGCGGTGCAGCGTGTCGACCTTGATGCGATAGCGGACGTCGATCGCTCCGACCATCACGGTGCGCGTGGTGTGCTTGACCAGATAGCGCCGACGCGCGTCCAGCGGGCGCTCGGACATCCAGCACAGCAGGCTCTCGAAGCCGTTCGCGACGGTCGGCTGGTTGTGACTGCGCGCGATCATGCTGCCGCGCGACACGTCGATATCGTGCTCCAGCCGCAGCGCCACCGACATCGGCGGAAACGCCTCCTCGACCGGTCCGTCGAAGGTGTCGATCGCCGCCACCCTGCTGCGCTGGCCGCCCGGCAGCACCACGACCTCATCGCCGGGGCGGATCACCCCGCCGGCGACCTGGCCGGCGTACGCACGATAATCGGGCGCGCTCGCCGACTGCGGGCGAACGACCCACTGCACGGGAAAGCGCACGTCGATCAGGTTGCGATCGGAGGCGATGTGCACGTGCTCGAGGTGGTAGAGCAGCGGCGGCCCCTGATACCAGGGCATCGCCTCCGAGCGCTGCACCACGTTGTCGCCGAGCAGCGCCGAGATGGGGATGAACGTGACGTCCGAGATCTCCAGGCGCGCCGCGAAGCGATCGAAGTCCTCGACGATCTCTTCGAACACGCGCTGCTTGAAGTCGACCAGGTCCATCTTGTTGACGCACACGACCACGTGGGGAATCGCCAGCAGCGAGCTGATGAATGCGTGGCGCTTCGACTGCGCGACCACCCCCTTGCGAACGTCGATGAGGACGATCGCCAGGTCGGCCGTGGAGGCGCCGGTGACCATGTTGCGCGTGTACTGCTCGTGTCCCGGTGTGTCGGCGATGATGAAACGGCGCTGCGCGGTCGCGAAGTAGCGGTAGGCGACGTCGATCGTGATGCCCTGCTCGCGCTCGGCGCGCAGGCCGTCGGTCAGCAGCGACAGGTCGAGGAACTGAAGACCCATGCGCCGGCTGGTCTGCTCCACGTGCTGGAGCTGGTCGGCGAGCAGCTGTTTGGAGTCGTACAGCAGACGTCCGATCAGCGTGCTCTTGCCATCATCGACGGAACCCGCGGTGGCGCAGCGCAGCAGCTCCGTCGGACGCTCGGTCAGCCGCCGGAAGACCTCCTCGCCCTCGGCGATCCGCGCCTTGTCCTCGGGCAGCGGCTCGCCGTTGCCGGTGACGATCACGCCGGATGGGCGGCTGGAGGTGTCCATCAGAAGTACCCCTGCCGCTTGCGATCCTCCATCGCCGCCTCGCTGGCCCTGTCGTCGCCCCGGGTCTGGCCGCGCTCGGTCACGTCGGTGCCCGCGATCTCGGCCACGATCTCTGCCAGCGTCGTCGCGGAGGACTCGATCGCGCCGGTGCAGCTCATATCCCCGACGGTGCGGTAGCGGACCCTGGCGGTGAACGGCCGCTCCCCGTCCATCAGCTCGACGAACGGGCTCACGGCGTACAGCATGCCGTCCCGCAAGAAGACCTCGCGCTCATGCGCAAAGTAGATCGACGGCACCTCCAGACGCTCCTCCGCGATGTACTGCCACACGTCGAGCTCGGTCCAGTTGGAGATGGGGAAGACGCGCGCGTGCTCTCCCTTGCGGACGCGCCCATTGTAAAGGCTCCACACCTCTGGACGCTGACGCTGCGGCTCCCATTGGCCGAACGCGTTGCGGAAGGACAGGATGCGCTCCTTGGCGCGCGCGCGCTCCTCGTCGCGACGGGCGCCTCCGAAGGCCGCGTCGAAGCCGTGCTCGGCGATCGCGTCCAGCAGCGTGACCGTCTGCAGGGCGTTGCGCGATGCCCGCGGACCGGTCTCCTCCGCGACCCGCCCGCGCCTGATCGAGTGCTCGACCGAGGCCACGATCAGGCGCTCGCCGAGCTCGGCCATGCGCCGGTCGCGAAGCTCGAGCGCCTCGGGGAAGTTGTGCCCGGTGTCGACGTGCATCACCGGGAACGGGAACCGCGCCGGCCGAAACGCCTTCTCGGCCAGGCGCAGCAGCGCGATCGAGTCCTTGCCGCCGCTGAACAGCAGCACCGGGCGCTCGAATTCGGCCGCGACCTCGCGCATCACGTGCACGGCCTCGGCCTCCAAGGTGCGCAGGTGGGAGAGGTGGTAGGTGCTCTGACGGTCGCTGACGGGCATCCCTGCTGGATGTGAGGTGGCTTTTTCCCGCGGGCTCCTCCCAGCCTCTTTAGCCACGCCTGGCGACAGGCTACGGGGCGAGACCAGTCAACATTAGGCTGCCCCCGCAGACATTTCAAGAACTGCACGAGGCGTGGGCTCCCCGGCCGCCCCAGGCGCTTCGCCGGCGCTGTGCGCGTCGAGGTCGTGCGCCTGAGCGCGTTGGCGGGCGGGCTCAGCGGCTTGGCCAGCGCCTCTGCTTCAAGGTGATGCCCTCGAGCACGTGGGCCACCCTCTCGCACGCGTCGACGGCCGTCTCCAGCGACTCAAAGATGTCCTTCCAGCGGATAACCACCATGGGGTCGATGCCGCCGGCGAACAGCGAGGCCACGGCGTCGCGCTGCAGGCGATCACCCTCGTTCTCCAGGCGGTGTATCTCCACCAGGTGTGGCCCCAGGTCGGTACCCGTGCGCAGCGAGCGCAGCGCCTGCGCGATCTGCTCGCCGGCGCCGACGAGCACGTCGGCGAACTCCACCGCCTGCTCCATGGGCGCTTCCACCCGGTACAGGCCGAGCTGCGCGGCCGCGTGCTCGGAGTGGTCGACGATGTCATCGAGCGCGGTGGCCAGCGAATAGCCGTCACCCGCGCCGAACGGAGCCCGGACGTGCCGGCCGGCGAGCCGGTGGATGATGTCATGGGTGATGCGGTCGCCTTCCTGCTCGCAGACCTTGAGGTCCTGGGCCAAGGTCGCGTGCTCGGGGTAGTCGGCCAGCAGGTCGTGCAGCAGCAGACCCGACCGCTGCACGTTGCGCCCGGCCTCCTCCACCAGCGCCATCAGGGTGCCGTCCGCACGGCGGCGCAGGAACCTCATCGGGCGGGGGCGCGCAGGAAGCTCACCCGGCGAGCATATTGAGCGCGTCTCGCCGCCGCCGCCCTTTACGAATTTTTCACGGCCCGATTACGAATTAGCAACTCTTCCGTATGACGCGCGTGCGAGGGTAGGACCCGTGTCGCCACTACCCGCGTCGCCACTTCGGGAGAGCGCCGAGGTTCTGTATGCGGGCGAGCTCGAGATTCGCCTGGGCGAGGGGCTGGCCCTGGCGACGGGCCAGGCGCTGACGCTGTCGGTGCGCGCATTCGAGCTGCTGGCCGCGATGGCGCAGCGGATCGGCGCGATAGTGAGCCGGGAAGAGCCTAACGCGGCGTGGGGCGGCGATCTGCGCGCGGGCGATCGCTCGGTCGACGTGTACGTCAGCAAGCTGCGCGCAAAGCTGGAAGCGACGATGCCAGACCGTCGCTTCATTCACACCCATCCCGGCTTCGGCTACCGCTTCCAACCCCGCCCGCGGCCGGTGCCGCGCAGAGCCCGGCGGGCGCGCGGGCCGACGCCCGCGATGGATCGAGCCTTCACGAGATCTTCACATCCGGACGCCGGACGCTTAACAGACTTGCCCACGCAGCGCCGGATCGGCGCAAGCTCGCGCGAGCGCGCTCCATTTTGACGGCGCCGTCCAACGGCACAACGCGTCAGCGATCTGTACGCAAATCCACCGAGAGGAGACGCAGTGATCCTGAGAAAGACCGGCCTGCTCGCCAGCGCAGCCGTGCTCGCGGTCGGCCTGGCCGCGTGTGGCAGCAGCAAAAAATCGTCGGGGGGCTCGGGTGCCGCCGCAGGCACGATCTCCGGCGCCGGTTCGACGTTCGCCGCACCCGTCTACGATCAGTGGGCTTCGGCGCAGTCGGGCCTGACCGTCAACTACCAGGCGGTAGGCTCGGGCGCCGGGATCACGGCGCTCGAGTCGAGGACCGTCGACTTCGGTGCAAGCGACCCGCCGCTCAAGCCCGCCGATGAAAGCGCGGTCGCCAAGAACGGCAGCACGGCGGTCCAGATCCCGATGTTCCTCGGCGCGATCACGGTCAGCTACAACCTGCCCGGCGTGAAGACCGGGTTGAAGCTCGATGGCAAGACGATCGCCGACATCTACCTCGGCAAGGTCAAGACGTGGAGCGATCCCGAGATCAAGGCGCTGAACCCCGGCGTGTCGCTGCCCGGAACGGCCATCACCGTGATCCATCGCTCGGACTCATCGGGCACCACGGCCGGATTCACCGGCTTCCTCGCCGCCGTCGACCCCGAATTCAAGGCCAAGGTCGGTGAAGGCAAGGACGTGCAATGGCCCACGGGCACCGGCGCCAAGGGCAACGCCGGCGTGGCCGGCGCGGTCCAGCAGACGGGCGGTGCCGTCGGCTACGTCGAGCAGGCGTACGCGCTGCAGCACAACTTCACCTACGCCTCGGTCAAGAACAAGGCCGGGCAGTTCGTGGCGCCCTCGCTGGCCTCGACCAGCGCGGCGGCGGCGAGCGTGACAGTGCCGCCCAACCTGGGGATCAAGATCAGCAATCCGTCCGGGACCAACAGCTACCCGATCACCTCGCAGACGTTCATCATCGTCAACAAGGACCTCTGCAAGGCGGGCATCCCCGGCGGCGAAACAGCCGCCAAGGGGGTGGTCAAGTTCATCCAATACGGCTTGAGCGAAGGCCAGTCGATCCTCGGTCAGGCCGACTACGCCTCGCTGCCCCCCGCGATCCTCGCCAAATCGAAGGCGGCTGCCGGCTCGCTGCAGTGCAACGCCAAACCACTGCGCTAACCGGCACGATGGCGCCCCCGACCAGCTAGAGGAGGGCCGTGGAGAGCGCATCCCTGCCCCTCGGCGGCCGCTCGGCGCTCGAGCGGCCGCCGCTAGCGCGCCTGCCCGACCGGGCCCTGAAGTACGGGCTCACCGCGCTGGCGTTGCTGATCCTGGCGCTGATTGTCTACTTCTTCATCCGCCTGGTCGGCGAAGCCCGGCCCGCCTTCGCCAGGGAGGGGGTGTTCGGGTTCACGTTCAACAACGACTGGAACGTCAACGCCCAGCACTTCGGCGCCCTGCCGCTGCTCGTGGGCACCCTGATCACCTCCGGGCTGGCCCTGCTGCTCGGCGTTCCGATCGCGGTGGCCACGGCGCTGTACGCCACCGAGCTGTGCCCGCTGCGCCTGCGCACGGCGCTGACGGTGCTCGTGGAGCTGCTCGCCGCCGTGCCGTCCGTCGTCTACGGGCTGTGGGGGATCTTCTTCCTCGCTCCCAAACTGCAAGGGGCCGAGCAGTGGGCGGCCGACCGGCTGTCGTTCATCCCGTTCGTGGGCGGCGGAGCCGTGACGATCCCGAACTACTTCATCACCGGACTCGTGCTGGCGATCATGATCCTGCCGATCGTCAGCGCAATCAGCCGCGAGGTGATGGCGACCGTGCCGGCCGACCTGAAGGAAGCCGCGCTGGGGCTGGGCGCGACACGCTGGGAGATGATCCGCACCGCCGTGATGCCCTATTGCCGCTCGGGCATCGTCGGCGGCGCGATGCTCGGCCTCGGCCGCGCGCTCGGTGAGACGATCGCCGTGACGATCCTGATCGGCGACGCGCCGCAGCTCGGCAAGCACCTGCTCGGCCAGGGCTACAGCCTCGCCGCTGTGATCGCGAACGAGTTCGGCGAGGCCCAGGGCCTGCATCGCTCGGCGCTGTTCGCCGCCGGGCTCGTGCTGTTCGTGCTCACCCTGCTGGTCAACGGCGTCGCGCGCCTGCTCGTGGTGAGGGCCTCGCGCCCCGGCGGTTTTCGGCCCGCCGCCGGCGAGGCTGCCCTCGCCACCGCACAGCCGATCGCCGAGCAGGCCGCCCAGCCATGAGCGCGCGCGGCGCATCCGCACAGCAGTTGGCGCGCTTCGCCGTAGCTCCGAGCCGCCGGCGCAGGGACCGGCTGGCGCGCGCCGGCATCCTCGCGGCGACCGCGATCGCCCTGATACCGCTCGCGCTGATCATCTACTACCTGCTGCGCAAGGGGCTCGGCTCGTGGAGCCCGAGCTTCTTCAGCAGCGACCCGACGGGCAACACGTTCTTTCGCAGCGCGAGCATCGGCGGGATCAAGAGCGCGATCCTGGGCACGATCGAGATCGTGGCGCTGGCCTCGGCGATCTCGATCCCGGTCGGCATCGGCGTGGCCGTATGGCTAGTCGAGTACGGCAAGGACGGTCGCCTGGCCTCGACAGTGCGCTTCTTCATCGACGTCCTCACGGGCGTTCCGTCGATCGTCTTCGGGCTGTTTATATACATCGTGCTGATAGTCGGAACCGGCACCAGCTACGCCGGCTACAAGGGCTCGTTCGCGCTCGGCCTGCTGATGCTGCCAGTCGTGACCCGCTCGGCCGAGGTGATCCTGCTGCTCGTCCCCAATGGCCTGCGCGAGGCCGCGCTGGCGCTCGGCGCTCCCCGCTGGCGGGTAATCGCGCGCATCGTGCTGCCCACGGCGCTGGCGGGGCTCCTCACCGGCGTGCTGCTGGCGGTCGCGCGCGCCGCTGGAGAGACCGCGCCGCTACTGTTCACCGCGGCTTCAACACTGAAGACGAACCTCAACCTGGACCAGTTCACGAACTCGCTGCCCGTTCAGATCTACAACGACGTCACGTCTCCGACCACCGCCGTGGTAAACCGTGCCTGGGGCGCCGCGCTTACGCTCGTGCTCATGATCGGGGCACTGAACGTGATCGCGCGCCTAATCGCGCACCGGAGCCGCCTCTCATGAGCTTCGAGAGGCCCGCTGCGAGGGTCGCAGACGTGGAGCCCGACGATCTACTCAACAAGCGAGGTCCCCTCGGTCCGCCACAATCCATGCCCGCGAGACCGCAGAGCCCCCCCACCCAGCCCTACGCATCCGGCCTCGGAACGCCCGCTGGCACCGAACCCGGGCTGAGCGTGACGCTTCGGGGCCTGCGTGCCTTCTACGGAGCGAACGAGGCCGTCAGGGGAGTAGACCTCGAGTTCAACGCCAACGAGGTGACCGCGATCATCGGCCCCTCGGGCTGCGGCAAGTCGACGATGGTACGGTGCATCAACCGCATGCACGAGGAGATACCCGGCGCGCGCGCCGAGGGCAAGGTGCTGCTGGACGAGCTCGACATATACGACGGCGCGGTCGACGTCGTGGCGGTGCGTCGCGCGATCGGGATGGTCTTCCAGAAGCCGAATCCGTTTCCGACGATGTCGGTCTTCGACAACGTCGCCGCCGGCCTGCGGCTGACCATGCGCGGGCGCAGCCAGGGCTCCAAGGCGGAGCTGCGCGCCAAGGTGGAGGCGGCGCTGCGCAGCGCGGGGCTGTGGGACGAGGTGGCCGACCGCCTGGGCGAGCCTGGCGCCGGGCTATCGGGGGGCCAGCAGCAGCGGCTGTGCATCGCCCGCTCGCTCGCCGTGAATCCGGAGGTGATCCTGATGGACGAGCCGTGCTCGGCGCTCGATCCCATCGCCACCCTGAAGATCGAGGAGCTGATCGATCAGCTCAAGCGCCGGGTGACGATCGTGATCGTCACCCACAACATGCAGCAGGCCGCGCGCGTGGCTGACCGCACCGCGTTCATGCTCGATGGCCGCCTGATCGAGGTGGGCGCCACGCAGGAGATCTTCACGACCCCCGGCGATCCGCGGACCGAGGAATATGTCACGGGGAAGTTCGGCTAGCGCTCCGCGCCCGAGGGGGCGAGCCTCGGCCCCAGCGGCGCCGGTGCGCCCTCCGACATGAGCTCCGCGTGGAGGGAACACGCCGACAGCGGCGGCTCGCCGGCGCCGCCCGCGGGCCGATCGGCGCCGGGCGGGCTGAGTCAGGGTCGCGCGCACTTTCAGCAGCAGCTGCAGCGGCTCGAAGCCCACGCGCTCGGAGGCCTCGATTTGATCCTCGAGCAGCTCGACCGTGTGCTGGAGGCGCTCAGCCACCAGGACGTGGAGCTGGCGCAGATGGTGATCGCAGACGACGACCGCGTCGACGGTCGCTATCTAGAGGTGCACCAGGGCATCCTCTCGCTGCTCGCACTGCAGGCGCCGGTGGCAGGCGATCTACGGCTCGTGGCGGCGCTGCTTCACATGATCAAGCACATCGAGCGGATGGGAGACCAGTGCGTGAACATCGCCAAGATGATCCCGCTCTCGGGCCACGAGCCGCCGGTCCGCCGCGAGGTGCTGGAGGCACTGGCGCGGATGGGCGCCTGCGCGCGCTCCGAGGTGACTCAGGCCAAGGCCGCCTTCGCCGGTCGCGCGGTCGACCTCGCCGAGGATCTCGTCCGCCAAGACCGCGAGATCAACCGGCTCAACCGGGAGATCTTCCGCATGGCGATCGAGATCGGCGATGACCCCGACACGCGCGAGTGGGCGATGCACATGATCCTCGTCGCTCGCGCGCTGGAGCGGATCGGCGACAACGCGGTGGACATCGGCGAGCAGGTGGCGTTCGTGGTCACCGGCCTGTTCCGCGAGTTCTCCGATTCCTCCCACCCCGCCGACACGGGCCTGGCGCGCAGCCCCGGCTCGGAGTGACAGCGGGGCCGTCGCAAACAGCGCCTTGTAGATGTGAACATCATGTGATGTTCGTTTCAGGACGAGACTCGATCCCCGTCCTTGCCGTAGACTTTCAGGTGATGACGGACAGCATCACCGCCACGGGCGAGGCGGCGCCGTCGGTCCAGGGGGGTGCCTCCACGGCACTGCGGGTAGCGGTGCTGGATCGTGACAGCGGCTTCATCCAGGTACTCAACAAGCGACTGGAGCGGGTCGGTTGGGAGCATCGTGTGCTGGCCGGCCCGGTCCCCGCGGACGCCGTCATCTCGATGCGCCTGAGCGCCCTGGTCGTCGACTTGGCCGTGCTGGGCCCGCAGGCCTGGGAGTGGCTCGAGCGCCTGTGCGGAGCCCTGCCCGAGCTCGGGATCGTGGTCTGTACGGGTCCCTCGACCGTCGCGCAGCGCGTGCGCGGCTTGCGGCTCGGCGCCGACGACTGGATCACCAAGCCGTGCCACCCCGAGGAGGTCATCGCCCGCGTGCAGAGCGTCGTGCGCAGGCGCCGGCGCGCGCTCACGCGGACCGAGTCCAAGCCCCTGCGCACCGGCGAGGTGGAGATCCGCTCCGATCGCTTCCAGGCCTTCGTGCAGGGCGCGAGCCTCGATCTCACCCGTCGCGAGTTCGAGCTGATCGAGCTTCTCGCCGGCGCCGAGGGCCGCGTGCTCGAGCGCGAGGAGATCTACTCGCGCCTGTGGGGCTACACGATGGTGCGCGGCGACCGCTCGGTCGATGTGTTCGTGCGCAAGCTGCGCCAGAAGCTGGAGAAGGCCTCGCCGCGCTGGCGCTACATCCACACCCACTTCGGCATCGGCTACCGCTTTGCCGCCGAACCGCTCGAGGCCGAGCGGGCGCCCGAGTCAGTGCCCGTCGGCTGGGACACCGGCGATCAGGGCAAGGTCGCGCGGGCGCAGCAGGAGCGCGAGCTCGCCGCCGAGGCCCAGGAGCGCGAGCTCGCCGCCGAGGCCCTCTAGGCGCACGGCGGCCAGGCCGCCCTTCTTCAGGTCCACCTGGCCGCCCGTCAGATCGGCGATCAAGCGCGAGAGGTCGGGCTCGTGACCGACGAGCAGCAGGCGCCCGTCGGGCGCGATCTCCGAGGCCGCATCGCGCGCCTGCGTTGCGTCGAATTCGCCGGCCAGCGGGGCGTGGATCCGCAGGCGCTCGCGCTCATGCGAGCCCCACTCGGCGGCGGCGATCTCGGCCGTCTGGCGGGCCCGCGACTTGGGGCTCGACAGGATCGCGTCGAAGCGCACCCCGAGGCGAGCGAGCGCGACGCCCGCGGTCTTGGCCTGGCGCTCACCGCGCGCGGTCAGCGTGCGGTCGGCGTCGGCACGCGAACCGTGGGGCTCGGCCTCGGCATGACGTAGTAGCCACAGCTGACGAGCCATTGCTGCTCCCCCGAGACCTTAGCTGCTGCAACGCGATCGGTGGTGCGAGCAGTTCAAGCTACGCCGCCGAGGGTGTAGCTTGAGGCGATGGCTGTCGAGCCCGAACGCGATCACCACGAGCCACCCGGCATCACGCATGAGCGACTCGGCGCGCCGAGCACGCTCGCGGAGGATCTCGATGACCCGTCGCTGTATTTCAATCGCGAGCTCTCGTGGCTTGACTTCAACGATCGCGTGCTCCAGCTCGCCGAGGATGCGCGCGTGCCGCTGCTCGAGCGGGTCAAGTTCTGCGCGATATACACGACGAACCTCGACGAGTTCTACATGGTGCGGGTGGCCGGCCTGCGCGACCAGATCGACGCTGGCGTGGAGACTCCGAGCCAGGACGGGCGCACGGCCTCGGAAACGATTGCGCTCATCCGCGAGCGCATCCTCGCCCAAGGCCGGCGCCTGACCGACTGCTTCGAAGGTGAGCTGCGCGACGGGCTGGCCGCGCACAACATCAACCTCGTCGGCGTGGGCGAGCTCGATGACGAATATCGCGCCGAGCTGGCTTCGCATTTCCAGAAGAAGATCTTCCCCGCGCTGACCCCGCTGGCGGTGGCGCCGGGGCGCCCGTTCCCCTATATCTCCAACCTCTCGCTGAGTCTCGCGGTGCTGGTACGCGATCCGCTCACCGACCAGACGGTGTTCGCGCGCGTCAAGGTGCCGACCGAGATCCTGCCGCGCTTCGTCCCGCTGCGTCCGCGGGCGCACGCGGACACCATGCTGGTGCCGCTGGAGGACGTGATCGCCCACCACCTCGACGCGCTGTTCCCAGGCATGGAGATCGTCAGCTACGACGTCTTCCGCGTCACGCGCGACGCCGACCTCGAGGTATCCGACGACGCCGCCGACCTGCTGCAGGCCGTCGAGGACGAGCTGCGCCGCCGGCGCTTCGGCGAGATCGTGCGTGTCGAGGTGAGCGCCAGCATGCCGGAGCGTCTGTTGAGCGAGCTGACCGGCCTGCTCGGCGTGGACGACGATGAGGTCTATCGCGTCGACGGGCTGCTCGACATGGGGGCCCTGTGGGAGGTCGTGCGTCAGCCCGGGCATGCCGAGCTGCGAGAGGAGCCGCTGGCAGGGGTCACGCATCCGCGCCTGCTGCGTCACGAGGACGAGCGTCCGGACGTGCTCGGCGCGATGCGAGAAGGTGATCTGCTGGTGCATCACCCCTACATCTCGTTCGCGACCTCCGTCGAGCGGTTCGTGGAGCAGGCGGTGGCCGATCCCAACGTGCTCGCGATCAAGCTCACGGTGTATCGCACGAGCGATGACTCGCCGCTGGTACCGGCCCTGATCGACGCCACCGAGCGGGGCAAGCAGGCCGTCGCCCTGGTCGAGCTGAAGGCGCGCTTCGACGAGGGCATGAACATCCACTGGGCCAAGGCGCTCGAGGAGGCGGGGGTGCACGTCGTTTACGGCCAACCGGCCCTGAAGACGCACGCCAAGTGCGTGCTGGTGGTGCGCCGCGAGGGCGACGGCGTGCGCAACTACGTGCACATCGGCACCGGCAACTATCACTCGACGACCGCCCGCCTGTACACGGACTTCGGCCTGTTCACCACCGACGAGCAGATCGGCGCCGATGTGGCCGACATGTTCAACTACCTCACCGGCTACGGACGGCCCTCGCACTATCGCCGCGTGCTGATGGCGCCCAACCAGTTGCGCGACGGGATCCTGCAGCAGATCGAGCGCACGATCGCCGCCCACAGCGAGGACGGTCCGGCGCGCATCGCGATGAAGATGAACTCGCTCGTCGACGGCCGTTGCATCCGCGCCCTGTACCGGGCCTCACAGGCGGGCGTGCAGGTCGACCTCAACGTGCGCGGCATCTGCTGCCTGCGACCGGGGCTGCCCGGCGTGTCGGAGAACATCCGCGTGGTCTCGATCGTGGGCAGGCTGCTCGAGCACTCGCGCGTGTACGCCTTCGAGCGAGCCGACGAGCACACCGTCTACATCGCCTCCGCAGACCTGATGCCCCGCAACCTCGATCACCGCGTCGAGCTCGCGACGCCGATCCTCGCTCCCGGCCTGCAGGCGGAGCTGCTGGACACGCTCGAGCGGGCCTTCGCCGACAATCAGAACTCTTGGCAGCTGGACGCGGAGGGGGCATGGACCCGGCGGGCCCCCGCGCCGGGCGAGCCGCCGCGCAGCCTTCAGCTCGAGCTCGCCGAGCTCTACGCCGGACGTCCGCCCGAGCAATGGTCGGCAGACAAGCCCGACCTGCTCGTCCAGGACGCGGCGCCCGCGCCGCTCACCCAGTCGCAGCCGGTGGCGGAGTCGCCGCCGGTGGCGGAGTCGGCGGGGTCGCGGCCGGTGGCGGAGCCGCGGCCGTGGGAAGTGCGCCGAGGGTCGCTTTGAGCTCGTCGACGGTCTGATAGTCCAGGCCAAGCAGGTGGTCGTGGCGGTGGCGCACGATCCCCTGCTCGTCGATCACGACCGCGGCGCGCTTGGTGCCCAGGCGGGGCGAGTAGGCGCTGTACGCGCTGGCCACCCGCTTGTCGACGTCGGCGAGCAGCGGCACGTTGAGCGAGTGCTTGGCCGTGAACCCTTCGTGCGAGGCAAGATCCTGCGAGGAGATGCCGACCACGGTCGCGCCCAGCGCGGCGAAGTCATCGGCGCGGTCACGATAGGAGCAGAACTGTTTGGTGCACACCATCGTGTTGTCGCCGGGATAGAACAGGAGCACGACGCGCTCCCCGCGATGGTCTGAGAGCCGAAACGTCCCCTGCGTGCCCGGCAGCTCGAAGTCCGGCGCCGGCTCGCCAACTCGCGGCGTCTTGGCCATGCTGCGCCCTCCTCTCCGGTAGATGAACTGGCCGCCGTCAGCATAATCGGTACATGGCCGCCCGCGGCGTGCAGCTCGCGAGCCGACGGCCCGCAGCGCGGCCATAATTGACGCCAATGACCGCCGGCGAGACCCCGGGCGCGCGGAGCCGCGATGCGCGCGAAGA
>Ga0066710_100002685_pt1 | contig 14559 bp, 16 predicted proteins | sample GraSoiAngelo_159_FD_79666 | JGI IMG/M metagenome (GOLD analysis project Ga0066710, IMG submission 79666) | Grasslands soil microbial communities from the Angelo Coastal Reserve, California, USA - 14_1009_16_40cm | ecosystem: Environmental > Terrestrial > Soil > Grasslands | place: USA...
ACCGGTGCTCAACGTCGCGAACGCGTTGACCGTGCTGCGCCTGGTGCTGGTACCGGTGTTCTTCGCGCTCACCGTGGCGTCCCGGCTGGTGCACGCCGAGCTGCGGATGGCCGCCACGGCCGTGTTCGTGGTCGCCTCGCTGACCGACTTCGTCGACGGCTGGATCGCCCGCACCCTGGATCTGGTCACCACCTTCGGCAAGGTCGCCGACCCGATCGCCGACAAGGCGCTGACCGGTACCGCGCTGGTGCTGCTGTCCTGGTACGGGCACCTGCCCTGGTGGGTGACCGTGGTGATCCTGGTGCGCGAGATCGGCATCACGGTACTGCGGTTCGGCGTGATCCACCGCGAGGTCATCGTGGCGAGCTGGGGCGGCAAGGTGAAGACCGCCCTGCAGATCCTGGCGATCTCCTGGTACCTGTGGCCGTTTCCGCCGCGGCTGCAGCCGGTCGGCGCGGTACTGATGGCGCTCGCCGTCGGGGTGACGGTGGTCACCGGCGTGGACTACGTTGTCCGGGCGCTGCGCAGGCGCCGCACGGTGCGGCCGAGCCGATGAACCCGGCCGAGGCTGTGCTGGCGCTGCTCCGGGGGCGGGGGCAGACACTGGCCGTGGCGGAGTCGCTGACCGGCGGGCTGCTGTCCGCGACGATCGTCGACGTACCCGGAGCCAGCAAGGCGTTCCGGGGCGGCCTGGTCGTGTACGCCACCGATCTCAAGGCGACGCTGGCCGGGGTACCCCCGGAACTGCTGGCGGCGCACGGACCGGTTCACCCGGACGTGGCGGCGGCGCTGGCCGGCGGGGCACGGCGGCGGTGCACGGCGGACTGGGGCCTGGCCACCACCGGCGTGGCCGGCCCGGAGCCGCAGGGCGGCCGGCCGGTCGGCACCGTGTACCTCGGCCTGGCCGGCCCGGACGGGTTGGGCCTGGTCCGCGGCCTGGAGCTGGACGGCGACCGGGCGGCGATCCGCCGGCAGGCGGTGGCCGGGGCGCTGGATCTGCTCATCGGCGTGCTCCGGGAGGCCGGATAGTCGGGAATGCGCCACCCCCGACGGGGGTTCTCCTGGCAAGCGCACGCCGGACCTCGGTGTGCGGGCTCGTCCGGACCGGGTACCGTGACGGGATAACCGAAGCATGCGAGGGGGGTGCGCGATGGTCCTGCTCCGTCGGGTGATCGGCGACGCACTGCGGTCCCGCCGGCAGTCTCAGCACCGCACCTTGCGTGAGGTGTCCACGGCGGCGAACGTCAGCCTCGGTTACCTGTCCGAGATCGAGCGTGGGCAGAAGGAGGCCTCCAGCGAGCTGCTGGCGGCGATCTGCGAAGCCCTCGGCGCGCGCCTGTCCGAGCTGCTGCGCGACGTGAGCACCACGGTGGCCAGCGCCGAGCAGGTCGACGGCATTCTGGCCCCGGTACCCGCGGCGCCGGCCGAGGACGGCCAGCTGACCGTTTCCACGATGGTGGACGGCGAGGTTTCGGTGACGGTACGCCAGGACACGCCGCTCAAGGCGACGCTGCGAGCCACCCGTACGGTCCGCGCGGCCGGTCGGGAGCGCGACGTGCTGTCCGCCGCCTGAGGGGATCCACTAAGGGACCGACCAGGGCCGGCGGGGGATCCGATCTGACCCCCGATGGGCGTATCGTCGCAGGCGGACGCCGGAGTGGCCGTGGTGAGGCTCGCATGGGCCTGCCACGATGGACGGACGACCTCAACCGACGATGGCCGCAGAGAGGACCGAGGCAGATATGGCGAACCCGTTCGTCAAGGGCTGGCGTTACCTGATGGCGCTGTTCGGCGCCAAGATCGATGAGTACGCCGACCCGAAGGTGCAGATCCAGCAGGCGGTCGAGGACGCCCAGCGGCAGCACCAGGCGCTCGTCCAGCAGGCCGCGGCGGTCATCGGTAACCAGCGTCAGCTGGAGATGAAGCTGTCGCGCACGATGGACGAGGTGCAGAAGTTGCAGGCCTCGGCGCGGCAGGCGGTGCTGCTCGCCGACAAGTCGCGCGCGGCCGGCAAGGAGGACGAGGCGCAGCGGTACGAGACGACCGCGCAGCAGTTCGCCACCCAGCTGGTCGCCAGCGAACAGTCGATGGAAGACCTCAAGACCCTGCACGACCAGGCCCTGTCGGCCGCCATGCAGGCACGCAAGGCGGTGGAGAACAACGCCAGCATTCTGCAGCAGAAGCTCGCCGAGCGGACCCGGCTGCTCAGCCAGCTGGAGCAGGCGAAGATGCAGGAGACGGTGGCCAGGTCGCTGGAGTCGATGTCGTCGCTCGCCGCGCCGGGCAACACGCCGTCGCTGGACGAGGTACGGGAGAAGATCGAGCACCGGTACGCCACCGCGATGGGCCGGGCGGAACTGGCGTCGAACTCGGTCGAGGGCCGGATGCTTGAGGTGCAGAAGTCGACGCTGGACATGGCCGGCGCGTCGCGACTGGAGCAGATCCGGGCGAGCATGGCCGGCGAGCAGCTCGCCGCCGCCCCGGCCAAGCCCGCCGTGGAGGCGGCGGCCGCCGCGCCGGTCGACACGCCGACCCAGCCGGACGCGAGCGTGTCCCGGCTCGACGAGATCCGGGCCAGCATGTCGCGCGACAAGTCGGGCGACCAGGCGGCCGGCTGAGCCACCGGAGCACTGGCGATGGACGAGCGGGCACGGTACTTCCGTAAGCTCCGCAAGCTGCGCCGCTCGGCGCGGCGGTGGAGCGTGTTCGCGGGTACCTTCGCCGGCGCCACCGCGGTTCTGGTGCCGTACGGCGGGCTGGGCTGGCCGGATGCGGTCTGGGCGGCGCTGTCCGGGGGCACCGTGGCGTTGACCTTCTGGCGCTGGCACGACCTGCGGGAGCTGGCCGCCCAGCCGGCACCACCGGCCCTGCCCACCGGCCCGGCACTGGTCAAGACCCGGTTCGAGGCGCTGGTCGCGCGGCTGCCCGCCGGCCGCAACGCGCTTGCCGAACTGCGCCGGATGGAGGCCCGCTCGCGCATCCGCGGTTCCTCGGTGCTGCCCGCGTGGACCCGGCTCGACCGGGCTGCGCAGACGCTGGGCGGCCTGACCGCGCGGCTGGGCGGGCCGGCCGAGTCGACGGTGCTGGAGGCGGCTACCGCGGAGGTGACGCTGCGGGAGATCGGCGAGCGGACCGCCGCCGTCGAGCGGGCGCTGTCCATGCCCGGGGCGGACGACCAGCTGCGCGCCGCGCACGGCGAACTGCTCGGCCACTTCACCGACGGCGTGACGGCGTACGAGGGGCTGGTCGCCGCGGCGGCCGGGTACGTGGCGCAGGACGGGCGGGTCGCCGACCAGGGTGCGGTGTCCCGGCTGACCGACGCGACCGTGCTGCTGCGGGCGACCACCGACGGACTCGCCGAGCTGACCACGGTCACCCTGCGGGCCACCGGAGAAGCCGCGTAGTCCGCACCGGGCCCGCCGCGGAGCGGTCCGGCCCGGTCCGGCCCAGCTATTTTGGAGATCATGGACGAGAACGAGGCGCAGCGGGTCGTCGATGCGTTGCGCGCGCGAGGGGTACCGGCACATCGGGAACGGGCCGGCGTGGCGCAGTTCGGCGTGCGGGTCATGCTGCGGGACGGGCGGCAGGCGATCTGGGACACCGACGGTACCGCCGGACTCGAAGCGCAGGTCATGCGCAACGGGGTGCTCGTCGGGTACGTGCCGAAGATCGAGGGGTCCGAAGACTTCGACGAGGCCCAGGTGATCGACGCGATCGCGCGCACCGACTACGACCAGCCGGTCGCCGTACAGCGGCGTACCGCGCCGCCGCCCGCAGCGCCGTTGCCGCCGGAGGGCGGGTTCTTCCGCCGGTTCCTGGGCGGCTTCCGGGAACGCTAGTCGCGCCGGGGCGCGGCACGCCGGCACGCGCGATCTTGGACGCTTGCACCCCTTGCAGGGGGTGCAAGCGTCCAAGATCTCACCACGGGAGTCCCGCCACACCCGCCACCACAGCGCAAACCGGCCAAACCGGGCCGCCCGCTCACCCCTCGCCGCCGCCGGGGACGGGACCCACCCGCCAGCCGCAGAGAATCCGAAAGTCGAATGCCCCCTGGAAGGGGTGCTAAGGTCCAAGATCTCCGGCAGTTGGCGCGGAGCCGCCGGCTAGGGCAAGCCATCTTGCCGTCGAGCGGTCAGGACAGCTCGATACGGTAGTCGAGTTCGGCGCTACGCCGAGGATGCGGAACGCGTCTGACGAAGCCGACCGGCCTCCGGTTGGCAGGTCGGGCACCAGTAGGTGACCCGGTCGGCCTGTTCGGCCTTGTCGATGAGGGTGCCGCACCGGCGGCAGGGCCGGCCGCGGCGGCCGTACACGTACGTCGTCTGTCCATTGTGGAGCGATCCGGTGGTGCTCTGCGTCCACCGGCCGCGGTTGGCGGCCAACAGCTTGTGTGCCAAGGCGACCAGGCCGGGCAGGTCGGGTACGTCGCGGACCGGGGTCCACGGCCACAGGCCGCGCAGGTACAGCAGCTCGCACTTGTACAGGTTGCCGATGCCGGCCAGGTTGCGCTGGTCGAGTACCGCTTCGGCGATCGTGGCGTCCGGGTCGGCGGCCAGCCGCCGGACGGCCTCGTCGGGGTCCCAGTCGGGGCCGAGCAGATCCGGACCGAGGTGCCCGACCAGGGTGTCCTCCTCGTCGGTCGGTACCAGCACGAGGTCGTGCAGGTGGTACCCGACGGCGACCGCATCGGCGGTGCGCAGGACGACCCGGATCAGGTGGGCCGGGCCGCCGGTCCAGCGGGCGCCCGGCCGGTACGTCCGCCAGGAACCGTCCATCCGCAGATGGGAGTGCAGCGTCAGGCGCCGGTCCGGGGCGGCGAGGCGCAGCAGCAGGTGCTTGCCGCGGCAGGCGGACTCCAGCACCGTCGCGCCGGTCAGGTCTGTGGTGGCCAGCCGGGGTACCCGGAAGTCGCTGCCCAGCAACCGGCCGCCGGCCAGCGCCCGGTGCAGCGCCTGCGCGGTGTTCCAGACCGTGTCACCCTCGGGCACCTCCCCATCGTGCCGTACCGGTAGGTCAGGAAACCGGCCTGGTCAGCCGGACGTCCTCCTCGGCGTACCCGAGCGCGGCGTAGAACGCCCGGGCGCCGTGGTTCGCGGCGCCGGTGTCGAGCGTGATCCGGCGGTACCCCCGGCTGTGCGCCCACCGCTCGGCGGCGCGCACCAGCTCGCGCCCGATCCCGCGGCGCTGCGCGGCTTCGGCCACGGCCAGCTCGCCGATGTAGGCGTCGACGTCGCCGGTGAAGTGCCGGCGCTGCGCCACGGTGACCAGGCCGACCACGGTGTCGCCGTCCACCGCGACCAGGACGGTCCGCTCGGGCTCGCCGGCCGACTCCAGCGAGCCGCGGACCCACTCGGTGACCGCGGCCCGCACGGCCGCCGGGTCCCGCCACGGTGCGACGCCGATCTGCAGGCCGGCGGCCAGCGCGAGCGCCGCGGTGCGGTCCTCCGGACGGTAGGGACGGATGTGGGTCATGCCCGGCTCGCAATCCGCAGGACGTCGCCGGGACTGACCGCGAGCGCGACGACCGCCCGGCCGCCGTTGACCGCGAGCGCCACCTTGCCGGCCGAGTCGACGTACACGATGAGCCGGCCCGGCTGGCCGTCGGCGAAGGTCTTCGCGCGGGTGGCCCGGACACCGCCGACCATCAGCTGCTCGCCGAGCCCGTCGATGGCCGGACCGGGGGCGGCGAGCTGGACGTTGCCGAAGCGGTCCACGGTCAGTACCTCGGCCTCCAGGTACCCGTCGCCGATGACCACGATCGGCTCCGGCAGGCGTACCAACGACTCCGGCTCGATCGCCGGTCCCGCGTCGGCCAGCGGTACCCCGGCGGCCAGGCGCGCGGCGACCGGCGCGAAGATGTCCCGGCCGTGGAACGTCATCGACACCTCGGGCAGGAACCAGGTCGTCTCGGTCAGCCGGACCGCCGCCTGTACCCCGCCCAACGCATCTGCGGCGGCGGTCAGCAGCCCGTTGTCCGGTCCGACCAGGAGACCGCGCGGCGTCCGGATGGCGACCGCGCGCCGGCCGGTACCGACGCCGGGATCGACGACACCGACGTGTACCGCCGGCGGGAAGTGCCCGACCGCCTGTGCCAGTACCGTGGCGCCGCGCGCGACGTCGCCCGGCGGTACCAGGTGGGTGACGTCGATGACCCGTGCCCACGGCGCGTGCTGCGCGATGACGCCGCGCAGCATCCCGGCGTAGCCGTCGGACAGCCCGTAGTCGGTCGTCAAGGTGATCCAGTCATAGGCCGCCATGACCAGAGGCTAGCGGCTCGACTGCCGCGCCGCGGCGGCTGACCGTGCTGTTGCCGCGCCGGGGCGGCTGACCGCGTTGCCGGTACGCTCGCGCGAATGGACGACACGCTGCGCGCCGCCCGGTTGCTCGGGCGGGCCGGGCGGTGGGATGCCGCGATCCGGCTCGCCGAATCGGTACCGGCTGCCGAGGGGCGGCTGGTCGCCGCGCTCATCGCCGTGGACAGCTACCTGTTCACCGGGCGGGACGGGGTCGCCGAACTGCTCGACCGTGCGCGGGAGGCGGTCGGCGAGACGCCGGAGTGGACGCTGGCGCAGGCGCGGTACCGGTACGGCGTGCTGCTGTTCGGCGACGACCGCGACGAGGCGCGCTGCCGCGCGGTGGTGGACCGGTTCGCCGAGCTGGCCCGGTCGCTGCCCGACCCGGCGCTGCGGGCCTGGGCGCGGTTCTTCCACGCGACGAGCCTGGACGTGCTGTTCGAAGACCACGAGGCCGCCCGGGCGGAATGGGCCGAGGTGCGCGCGGGTGCCGAGCCGTTCCTGCTCTCGTACTGCCTGCGCCACCTTGCGTTCTACGAGTTCTACGGCACCGGCAACCGGACGCTGGCGTGGGACCTGACCTGGCAGAGCCTGACCCTGCGACTGGCCTGCGGCGCGCTGCCCGAGGCGGCGGCGCAGCTGCAGTTCCTGGCGCAGATCCGGCAGGCGGAGGGGGAGTTCGCGCAGGCGCGGCGGCTGGCTGAGCAGGCCGCCGCGATCGCCGGGGAGATCGGGATCAGCGGCCCGATCCGGGCCGCGATCGACGCGATGGTTGGTCAGCCCACCGTGTAGGACAGGGTGACCGTTGACTTGTTGCAGTTCGTGGAGGTGACCGCCACGGTGACGCCGGGGACCGACAGGGTGCCGTTTCCGGCGACGGTGAGGTGCAGCGGCGACGTCGGCGAGGAGATCTGGTAGTCGGCCGCCGTGCAGTTGCTCTTGGACGATGAGACGAACGCGGCGGTGAGGCTGTGCACCCAGCGGTGGAAGCCGTCGGGATTGGTCACCGTGGCCGTCGCCGGGGCCCCCGTGGGATCGCCCTTGCTGCCGACGGTGACCGGTGCGTTCGGCGCGGTCAGCGGTCGCCCGGCGACAACGTGCTGGCTCATGGCGGCGGTACCGCTGGTGCGGGCGTAGGCGAACGCCGGCTGGGTCGAGAGCAGCGCGACGGCGACGCTGGCGGCCAGTGCTACGGGGATCGTCCTGCGCACGTGCTTCTCCTCGGTCGGGGCGGGCCTGCCGGGCGAACCGCCCGGCAGGCCCCCGTTGACTTGCGTCAGCTGACGTTCGCGTTGAGGGTGAACGTCTTGTCCAGCAGCGAGGTCTGGTCCACCGTGGCCGAGTCCTGGATCTGGATGGAACCGGTGAACGTGGTGGTCTCGTCCTTGTCCAGTACCTGCGCCAGGACCGCGGGCTGGTTCAGCTTGATGGTGTCGTAGGCCGCCTGGTCGACGCCGGACGGCAGGGTCCCCAGCGACAGGGTCGCGGTGCTGATCCGCACCTTGGCCGGGCCCCTGTTCGTGACCGTCACGGTGACCGTCTGGGTGGTGCCCGGGACCAGGGTGGCCGGCTGGCTGACCGTCACGTCCAGCCGGTAGTTCGCGGCCGAGGTGGCGCTCTGGCTGGACGAGCCGGTCCCGGAGGCGGCGACGAACGCGTAGGCGGCGCCGGCGCCGAGGGCGGTGACGGCGACCGTGGTACCGATGACGACCGTCCGCTGCAGGAACTTACGCATGAAGTGAGCCCTTCGTAGTGAAACGTCATAGGCGCCGGTTTCGCTACTGGCTCCCCGCCGTGCCGAGAGCGACCAACACGCTCGGCGGATCGTTGCCTCGCCAATCCCCCGTCCGGGGCTGTGACCAGTCTGCCGGCGACCACACTGCGCGACTGTCGGGCGACGCGGCCCAGAAAATACCCGGCAATCCGGGAGAACCGACCGGTCGGGCGACAGCGCCGCGGGTCTGACAGGGTGTATTCCATGCGTCTCGCCGTCTTCACCGAGCCCCAACTCGGGGCGTCCTACCTCGACCAGCTCCGGATCGCGCAGCACGCGGAGGATCTCGGCTTCGACGCGTACTTCCGGTCCGACCACTACCTGACCATGGGCGACCGGGCCGGGCTGCCCGGCCCGACCGACTCGTGGGTGACGCTGGGCGCGCTGGCGGTGCAGACCACCCGGATCCGGCTGGGCACGCTGGTCACCTCCGCAACATTCCGGTACCCGGGGCCGCTGGCGATCAGCGTGGCCCAGGTCGACCAGATGAGCGGCGGCCGGGTGGAACTGGGCCTGGGCGCCGGCTGGTTCGAGGCGGAGCACCGCGCGTACGCGATCCCGTTCCCGCCCCTCGGGGAGCGCTTCGACCGGCTCGCCGAGCAGCTGGAGATCATCACCGGACTGTGGCGTACCCCGGCCGGCGACCGGTACTCCTTCGCCGGGCGGCACTACGAGATCGTCGACTCGCCCGCGCTGCCGAAGCCGGCCCAGGTACCCGGCCCGCCGGTCATCGTCGGCGGCAAGGGACCCAGGCGCACGCCGCAGCTCGCCGCGCGGTTCGCCGACGAGTTCAACGTACCGTTCGGCACGCTCGACCAGACCCGCGTGATGTACGAGCGGGTGGCGCGTGCCTGCGCGGTCGCCGGCCGGGAGACCGGCCCGGTGCTGTCCGTCGCGCAGACTGTCGCATGTGGACGGACCGACGCCGAGGCGCGCAAGCGGGCCGAGGCGGTCGGTCAGCCGACACCGCTGTCCGGTACCCCGGACCAGGTGGTCGACCAGCTCGGCCGGTTCGCCGAACTGGGCGCCACCCGGGTCTTCCTGCAGATCATCGACCTGTCCGACCTGGACCACCTCGACGTCATCGCGTCGGAGGCGTTGCCGCAACTGGCTTAGCTGAGGGAGCGAAGCGAGCGGACGGGGCAGCTAGGGGAGCAGCAGCAGCTTGCCGGTGGTGCGGCGGGACTGCAGGTCGGTGTGCGCCTTCGCGGTCTCCGCCAGCGGGTACCGGCCGCCGATGTGCACCGACAGGGTGCCGTCGGCGACCCGGCCGAAGATGTCGGTGGCACGCCGTTCCAGCTCCTCCGGCGTGGCGATGAAGTGCGCCAGGGTGGGCCGGGTGATGTACAGCGAGCCGCCGCGCGCCAGCCGCTGCAGGTCGAACGGCGGCACCGGGCCGCTGGACTGGCCGTACAGCACCAGTACCCCGTGCGGCCGCAGGCTCGCCAGGCTCGCGTCGAACGTGCTACGCCCGACGCCGTCGTACACCGCCGCGACACCCTTGCCGTCGGTCAGCCGGCGCACGTCCTCGGCGACGTTGTCGTAGCCGATCACCTCGGCGGCGCCGGCGTCGCGCGCGAGCTTCTCCTTCTCCAGCGCCGAGACGGTACCGATGACCCGCGCGCCCCGTTTCGTCGCCAACTGAGTCAGCAGCAGGCCGACCCCGCCGGCCGCGGCGTGCACGACGACCGTGTCGCCCTGCTTGACCGGGTAGCTGTCGTTCACCAGGTAGTGCGCGGTCAACCCCTGCAACAGCAGGGCGGCGGCCTGTTCGTCGGACACGCCCTCGGGTACCGGTACCACGCGGTCGGCCTCGGTGACCGAGTACTGCGCGTAGGCGCCGGCGAGGTTGGTGGAGGCGACCCGGTCACCGACCTTGACCGTCTCCACCCCGGGGCCGACCGCGACCACCTTGCCGGCACCCTCGTCGCCGGGGATGAACGGCAGCGGCTTCGGGTACAGCCCGGTGCGGTGGTACACGTCGATGAAGTTGACCCCGGCCGCGGCCACCTCGACCCGCACCTGGCCCGGCCCCGGCTGCGGCTGCTCGACCTCGACCAGTTCGAGCACCTCCGGGCCACCGAGCCGCTGTACCTGGATTGCCTGCATCTGCCCGACCCTTCGCGGTTGGTTCGACGACGTACGGGTACCGCAAAGGAGAACGTACCCCGGGAGGCGGTCATGGATCTGCTGGAGGCCGGTGCGCGGCAACTGGACCGGGTCGAGCGGTCGTCCCGGCTGGACGGGGTGATCGATCTGGTGCGCCGGGCGGTCCGCCGGGTCATCCCACCCGGCCCGGTCGCCGACGCGCTGCACGGCACCTGGCTCGGGCATCCGCTGCACCCTGCCCTGACCGACGTTCCGGTGGGCGCCTGGGTCGGCGCGGCGGTGCTGGACGCGGTACCGGATCAGGAGGCCGCGGCCACCGCGCTGGTCGGGCTCGGGCTCGCGGCCGCGGTACCGTCGGCGGTCACCGGTTACAACGACTGGGCCGCGGCAGGCCGCGAACAGGAGCGGCTGGGCCTGTGGCACGGCCTGGCCAACGGCACGGCCGCGGTGGCCTACGTGGCCTCGCTGGTGGCGCGGCTGCGCGGGCGGCACGCCGCGGGCCGCACGCTGGGCGGCCTGGGCCTCGCGGCGGCGATGGCCGGCGCCTACCTCGGTGGGCACCTGGCCTACCGGTCGGGCACCGGATTCAACCACGCCGAGCCGGCGTGGCGCCGGCTGCCGACCAGCTGGCAGCCGGTCGACGAGCTGACCGCGCTGCCGCCGGGAAGGCTGGTGCGCCGGCTCGTCGCGGACGTACCCGTACTGGTGTACCGCGGGCCGCGCAGCGTGCACGTCACGGTTGAGCAGTGCGCACACATGGCCGGGCCGCTGTCGGAAGGCGCGGTGGCCGTGATCGACGACGAGCCGTGCGTGGTGTGCCCGTGGCACGGCAGCACCTACCGGCTGCGCGACGGCGCGGTGCGGCGCGGTCCGGCGACGATGCCGCAGCCGGTGCTGAAGGTACGCATCGTCGACGACCGGGTGGAGGTGCGCCGGCCCTAAGCGGTGACGAACTCGGCCAGCTGGGCCGAGTGCTCCAGCCGGCTGGGTTCGTGGACGTACATCATGTGGCCGGCGGGGAAGTAGCGGAACCCGATGTTGCCGCGCAGTTCCTCCGGCAGGCCGAGGTGGGCGACGGTGTGCGCGACGGCGAAGTACGGGCAGGCGCCGTCGTACCAGCCGGCCGCGATGTGTACCCGCAGGCTCGGATTCGCCCGCAGCACCGTCGCCAACCGCCCGGCCACGTTGACGTGCTGCCCCTCGAACTCCTTGAACGACCACGGCTGCACCCGCTCGGACAGCACCTCGTACGGCAGGTCGTTGGCGTACTTCAGGTCCACCCGCAGGTAGTGGTTGACCGCGGCGGTGTACGGGCCGAGGATCGCCAGGTACGACGGGTCGGCCGACATGCGCTCCTGGCCGTAGTCGACGTCCCAGCCGAGGAAGCGGCCGTCCAGCCGGCCGACGGTACGGCGCCGGTCGCGCAGCAGTTCGGTGAAGAACCGGATGTGCTCGATGCGCAGGTCGACCCGGTCGACGTAGTCCTCGCTGACGCCGGCCAGCCGGGCCAGCCGCGCCACCGTCTCCGCACGGTCCACTGTGGACAGTCGGGAACCCTGTGCCAGCGCCCACGGGTACTCCTTGCCGGCAAAGGCTTCCGCCTCGGCGAGCACGGCGTCGAGCGGACGGTCGCCATGCTTTCCGTGGTAGTTCGCGATGGCCGCGTAGGTCGGCAGGAACAGCGGGTGCGGTACGTCGTTGCCGGGGACGAACTCCAGCGTGCCGAGGTCGAGGACGGCGGAGATGAGGATGAGGCCGTTGAGGTACATGCCGTGGCGCTGCTGGAGATGGTCGCTGAGCGCCGCCGCGCGCAACGTGCCGTAGGACTCGCCGCACAGGTACTTCGGCGACAGCCAGCGGCCGTGCCGCGACGTCCACAGCCGGATCACCTCGGCGACCGAGTCGAGGTCGCCCTGGAAGCCGTGGTAATCCTTGGGTTTCTCGCCGGTGACGGCACGCGAGTACCCCGTCGAGACCGGGTCGATGAACACCAGGTCCGAATGCGCCAGCAGGGTCTCCGCGTTGTCCACCAACCGGTACGGCGGCGGCTGTGGTGCGTCGACGTCGCCGCTGAGTACCCGTCGCGGGCCGAGCAGTCCCAGATGCAGCCACACACTCGACGAGCCGGGGCCGCCGTTGAACGCGAACGTCACCGGCCGGCGGGCCGGGTCGGCACCGTTGAGCGTGTATGCCGTCAGGAAGACCTCGGCCTTCGGCTTGTGCCCCTCGAAGGCGTCGTCGGTGGTAACCTCCTGGCGCAGCACGATCCGCCCGGCCGTCGCCGTGTAGGCCAGTTCCCGGTCGCCGATGCGCAGCGTGTGCGCGGTGGTCACCAGGTCGTCGACCGGATCCGGCTTCTGCGGCTGCTCCTTCTTCGGCTCCTCGTCAGGCATGCCCCGCAGACTAGCGCGCCCCGGTCCGGCGATTTCAGCTGACGCAGAGGCAGAAAGGGTGCCCGGCAGGGTCGGCGTACACCTCGAAGTCGGCGCCGCCCGGCTGGTGGGCGAACTTCGTGGCGCCCAGCGCCAGCGCCCGTTTCCCGGCCTCGGCCAGATCCTCGACCATGAAGTCGAGGTGGAACTGCATCGACGAGGACTCGTCCGGCCAGGCCGGCGGGCGGTGGCCGGGCGCCTCCTGGAAGGCCAGCCGGATGTATCCCTCATCGGACAGCGTGACCCAGTCGGCGTCGTGTGCGGTCACCGACCAGCCGGTCAGCTCCCGGTAGAACTCGGCCAGCTTGGCCGGCTCCGGACAGTCAAGGACGACGTTGTGCAGCTTGGCGAACATGTCTCTCCTGTCTCATCCTCGTAGGCGCAGGCCCCGCGGGGTGGCCCGGAAGCCGGCCGCGGCCAGGGCATCGCCCAGCGGCGACTGGTGTACCGGCGCCCCGTCGGCCCGCTCGACCGACAGCGCACCCAGCGCCCCCGCATGTACCGCATCCGCCAGCGCCTTGGCCGCCATGCCCAAGTGCTCCTGACCGTCCACATAGGACAGCAGGGTGCGGCCGCCGCGCTCGACGTACAGGACCAGCTCGCCGTCGACGAGTACCACCAGCGCACCCGCCTTCCTGCCGGCTCGGTGCCCGGCCGTCTTGTCGCCCTCCTCGCCGCCGCTGTCGACGATCCGGTCCGGCCAGGGCAGCGCCGCGCCGTACGGGTTGGCCGGGTCGGTCGCGGCCAGCACGGTCGCGCCCGTGCTCTCCTTCGGGCTGCGCAGCCGGTCGACCGCCCCCGGGACGGCGAACTGCGCCGCACCGAGCCCCTCCACGAAGTACCCGCGCCGGACCGCCCCGCGTTCCTCCAGCGCGGACAGCACCGGGTAGACGCCGGCGAAGCCGCCCGCCGCGCCCTCCGCCAGCACCGCGCCCCGGGTCAGCACGCCGTGCCGGTCGAGCAGTGCGTCGGTCAGCGCGGCGGCCCGGCGGGTGGGGTCGGCGTCGCGCTCGGGCAGCCGGTACCACCGGCCGACACCGGTCGGCGGTCCGGTGCGCGGTGCCAGGGTCGGACTGGGCCGGCCGGGTCGCCGGTACCGGGTGCGGCTCGCGGTCGGCCGGCCCCGGTGCGCGCCGGTGCCGGCCAGCCGGGCGCGCAGCGGAGCAAGCGTGTCACCGGCCACGTGGCCGGCCCAGACCAGATCCCACAACGCTTCCAGCGTGTCGCTCTCGGCCGCGCCCGTCCGCTCCGCCAGGCCGCGGAAGAACAGCGCGTGCCCGCCGTCGAGCGCGTCGAGGATCGCCTCGTGCAGCGGCGTCAGGGCGAGCGTGTCCGCCGGTGATGGCAGCAGCAGCGGCGCGTTGTCGGCGAACGCCAGCGTCACCCAGCCGTCCCCGCCGGTGATGGTGCCGCTGCCGGCCCACAGCACCTCGCCGGACGCGCACAGCTCGTCGAGGTGGGCGGGGGAGTAGTCGGCCACCCGGCCGGGCAGCATGAGCCGCTCCAGCGCGGATGCCGGTACGGCGAGGCCCTGCAACTGCTCGACCGCGGCAGCCACCGCCTCCACGCCCCGGGCGGACGAGCCGACGTGGTGCCAGGCCGGCAGGAACCGGGCCAGCGCGGTCGCGGGTACCGGCTCGATCTCCTTGCGCAGCGCGGCGAGCGACCGGCGGCGTAGCAGCCGCAGGATCTCCGCGTCGCACCACTCGGTGCCCGCGCCGGCCGGGGTGAACTCGCCAGCGGTGACCCGGCCGGTCGCGGCGAGCCGGCGCAGTGCCTGCTCCACCACCGCCACCCCGAGGCCGAACCGGGCGGCGCAGGTCGCCGCGGCGAACGGCCCGTGCGTCCGGGCGTACCGGCCGATGAGGTCAGCCAGCGGATCCGGCCCGGGTTCGACGAAGGCGGCGGCGAGTCCGACCGGCAACGCGACCCCCAGCGCGTCGCGGTACCG
>Ga0066710_100002686_pt1 | contig 14559 bp, 13 predicted proteins | sample GraSoiAngelo_159_FD_79666 | JGI IMG/M metagenome (GOLD analysis project Ga0066710, IMG submission 79666) | Grasslands soil microbial communities from the Angelo Coastal Reserve, California, USA - 14_1009_16_40cm | ecosystem: Environmental > Terrestrial > Soil > Grasslands | place: USA...
CAGGTGAACCAGATGTTGTCGGTCTGCGTGACGGTGCGGCCCAGCCGGCTCTGAAACACGTCGCCGACCGCGAAATCCTCGTAGAACCGTCCGCGCCAGTCCTTCGGCGCGGCCTCGCCGCTCGCTCCCATCTCAGCTCCTCTCCGCCTCGGCGAGCAGGCGCCGTGCCCGCTCCACCACCGGCAGGTCGACCATCGCCCCGTCGAGCGCGAACACCCCGCGGCCATGCGCAGCCGCCTGTTCGTCGGCGGCGACCACCCGGCGTGCCCACGCCAGCTCGGACTCGGTGGGGTCGAACGCCCGGTTGACGATCGCTACCTGGGCGGGGTGGATGCACGCCTTGCCGCGCAGGCCCAGCGAGCGGGCGAGCCGGCACTCGGCCTCGAGTGCCTCGTCGGCAGCGATGTCGAGGTGCACGACGTCGAACGGTGCCCGCAGACCGGCGGCGACCGAGTCGAGCACCAGCTTCGACCGCACGTAGACCAGCTCGAGGCCGTCGGGGCGTGGCTCCAGGCCGACCTCGGCGCCGAGGTCGACGGCGCCGATCTGGAGCGCGGCGACTCGCCGTCGTGAGCCGATCTCGAACGCGAGCCGGACACCCTGCGCGGACTCGACGATTGCTATGACAGGTGGCCCTTCGGATCCGAGCGAGTCGACCGCCTCAGGAGTCGCCTTGGGCAGCACCACAGCGTCGGGGGCGATCGCTGCCACGGCGGCGACGTCGTCGGCGTGGAACGGCGTGCCGACTCTGTTCACGCGCACGAGCCGGAGCGGGCGCGTGGTCCGCGGTCCGGCGAAGACCCGCGTGACGAGCTCCCTGGCGACGACCTTCTCTCCCGGGACGACCGCATCCTCGAGGTCCGCCACCACCGCGTCCGCCTCCGATGCGAGCGCGTTCGCGAGCTTGCGCTCGTCGTTACCGGGAGCGAAGAGAAGCGAGCGGACGGTGGAGAGATCGGTGCTCGTGGCGCAGTTCTATGTCAGACATTCGGCGCCTGTCAACTTGACAGGCGCTCCGAAGTCAGACATAAACACAGGGAGCGTGAAGGCGGTCAGGTTCCACGAGTTCGGCGGCCTCGACGTGCTGCGACTCGAGGAGGTGCCGGATCCGGTGCCCGCACGCGGCCAGGTGCTGCTCGACATCACGGCGAGCGCGCTCAACCACCTCGACGTCGACATTCGCGAAGGGGTGTCGCGCTTTCCGGTCGAGCCGCCGTTCATCCCCGGCGTCGAGGTCGTGGGCAGGATCGCAGAGCTCGGCGAGGACGTCGAGGGCTGGCAGGTGGGCGACCGCGTGATGGCGCTCCTGATGGACACCTGCGGCGAATGCGAGTTCTGCCGGACGGGTCGCGAGTCGCTCTGCACTGCCGCGGGCTTCATCAGCTTCTCGACGTCGGGTGGGTACGCGGAGCGGCTCGCCTGCTCCGCGCGGCAGCTGCTACGCATCCCAGACGGTCTGGACGACGAGGCGGCTGCTGCGCTGCAGATCGCGTTCGGCACCGCCTGGCACATGCTCTTCACGCGTGGGCGGCTCAGGATCGGCGAGACGGTCCTCATCAACTCCGTGGGCAGCGGCATCGGCTCGGCCGCGGTGCAGCTGGCGCGGCTCGCCGGCGCCACCGTGATCGGCAACGCGGGCACGGACGAGAAGCTGGCGCGCGCGAGCGAGCTCGGCATGGACCATGGCATCAACCACGCGACCCAGGACGTCGTCGCCGAGGTGATGCGGCTCACCGGCGACCGCGGCGTCGACCTCGTCTTCGAGCACGTCGGCGGCGAGCTGTTCCAGAAGGGTCTCGACTCGCTCTGCAAGGACGGCCGCCTCGTCATCTGCGGCGGCCATGCGGGGGAGGTGGTGCCGTTCGACATCATCCCGTTCTTCCGGATGCAGCGGCAGGTGATCGGCTCGTTCGTCTACAACCGCACCGAGGTGCAGAGCTGCCTCGAGCTGGCGAGCGACGGCAGGATCACGCCGCTCGTCCACGCGACGTTCGCGCTCGCCGAGGCGCGCGAGGCGATGGCGATGATGGAGCGCCGCGAGCATTTCGGAAAGATCCTGCTGAAGCCGTGAAAGGGGAGCGATGAAGCGTCTCGGGGTGGACGTCGGCGGTACGTTCACGGACCTCATCTACGTCGACGACGAGGCGGGCAGGATTCTCGTCCACAAGCTCGCGACGACGCCCGACGACCCGGCCGAGGGGACGGTTCGCGGCATCCGTGAGCTCACCGAGCAGGCGGGCGAGAGCCCGTCCTCGCTCGACCAGGTCTTCCACGGCACGACGATCGCGACCAACATCGTGATCGAGCACAACGGCGCCACTGTCGGGATGATCACGACGGAGGGCTACCGCGACATCCTCCACATCGCGCGCCACAAGAAGCCGCTCAACTTCTCCAACTACCAGGATCTGCCGTGGCAGCGCTACCCGGTCGTGCGGCGGCGCCACCGGCTCACGGTTGCGGAGCGGATTGTCTCCGACGGCTCCGTGCTCGTTCCGCTCGACGAGGACGAGGCGCGTGAGCGCGTTCGGGCCCTGAGGGACGCGGGCGTCGACGCGGTCGCAGTCTGCTTCCTCTTCTCCTTCCTCAACCCGGTGCACGAGCAGCGCGTGGCGGAGATCGTCCGCGAGGAGTTCCCCGAGGCATTCCTGTCGGTCTCCTCGGAGGTCGTGCCGCAGTACCGCGAGTACGAACGCTTCTCGACGGTGGGTCTGAACGCGTACATCGGCCCCAAGGTCGCGTCCTACGTCGCCCGCCTCATCGACCAGCTGGGCGAGCTCGGTCTCCGCTCCGGCCTGCACCTGATGACATCGGCCTCCGGCGTGGCCACCGCGGAGGCCGCGATCCAGCGTCCGGTGACGCTGCTGATGTCCGGGCCCGTTGCAGGCGTGGTCGGCGGCATCTGGGCAGGGAAGCAGTCCGGTCACGACAACGTGATCACGCTCGACGTCGGCGGCACATCGGCGGACATCGGCCTCGCACAGGAGGGCCGGCTGCGGATGAAGCACCTGCTCGACACGCGGGTTGGGCCCTACCAGGCGATGATCCCGATGGTCGACGTCGACACGATCGGTGCCGGCGGCGGCTCGATTGCCTACGTCGACGCGGGCGGGATCTACCGGGTCGGGCCGCGCTCGGCCGGCGCCGTCCCCGGGCCCGCCGCGTACGGCCGCGGTGGCACGGAGGCGACGGCGACCGACGCCATGGTCAACCTCGGCTGGCTCCTCCCCGAAGACTTCCTCGGCGGGGGCATGACCCTCGATGGAGATCTCGCGCGCAAGGCGTTCGCGGAGGGACCCGCCGCGGCGCTCGGGATGAGCGTCGAGGAGGCGTCGATGGGCGCCGTGCAGATCCTCTCGCACTCGATGGTGCAGTCGATCGAGGAGAACTCGGTTCGCAAGGGCTACGACCCGCGCGACTTCGCCCTCGTCGTCGAGGGCGGCGCGGGGCCGCTGTTCGGGGTGCCGATCGCGATCGAGGTCGGCACGCCGTACGTGATCGTGCCGCCCTATCCGGGGATCGCAGCCGCCATGGGCCTCATCGCGACGGACATGGTCTACGAGTACGCGGCCACGAGCTACCAGCGGCTCTCCAAGCTCGACGGGCCGGCGCTGGAGAAGAAGTTCGAGGAGCTGGAGGAGCACGCGGCGCGCCAGCTCGCGGACGACGGCATCGCTCCTGACCGGATCGTCGTCCAGCGGATCGTCGACGCCCGCTACCTGGGCCAGGGATACGAGCTCCGTGTCGATGCCGCGTCCGGACCGATCGACGCTGCGTGGGTCGAGCGCGTGCGCGCCGACTTCCACGACGTGCACGAGCGCGAGTTCACGCGCCGCTTCGAGGACTCGGACATCGAGATCCCGAACATCCGGGTGCGGGGCATCGGCTTGATGCCTCCGTTGACGACGCCGCCCCTCGAGGCGGGCGGTGAGTCGCCGGAGGCTGCGCTTCGCCACGAGGGCAACGCCTGGTTCCTCGTCGACGGCAGCCTCGAGCAGATGTCGACCCGCTATTACGACCGCGCCTCTCTCAAGGCCGGCAACCGGCTCGAGGGGCCGGCCATCGTCAGCCAGTACGACTCGACCACCGTGATACCGCCGGGGATCGGTGCTCGGGTGGACGGGTCGGGGAACATCGTCATCGAGGTCGGGGCGCGGCTCGCCGCAGGCGTGTCGGCGACAGCCGCGGGCGTCGCCGGGAAGGGGGTCTGACCGTGTCCACGCTCGAGTACGAGCTGGGAAAGCATCCGGGGCCGCCCGAACGCGAGCGCGTCGACGTCGATCCGATCACCCTGCGGGTGCTCGGCGGAGCCTTCCACGCGATCGCCAAGGAGATGGCGGGCGTGCTCTTCCGGATGAGCTACTCGTCGATCATCCGCGAGTCCGAAGACCTCGGCGCCGGGATCTTCGACGCCCAGGGCCGCGAGCTCTGCGAATCGGACTCGACCCCGATGCACATCGGCTCGCTCCCCTGGTACATCCGCGGCTTCATGCGCCACCTCGAGGGCAAGGTCGAGGAAGGCGACGTGATCATCCACAACCACCCCTACTACGGTGCGTCGCACACACCGGACATCGCGGTCGCGGTGCCGATCTTCTGGGATGGCGAGCTGCTCGGCTTCGCCGCTGTCACCGCGCACGTGCTCGACGTGGGCGGGTCCTTCCCGGGCATCAATGCGGACGCCTTCGACGTCTACGCGGAGGCGAAGATCTACGACGGGCTGCGCTGGTACCAGGCGGGCGAGCTGAACGAGGACCTCGACCGGATGGTCTTCGACAACGTCCGCACAGAGACGATGAACCGCGGCGACATGAACGCGATGATGGCCGCCTGCCAGCTCGGTCGCGACCGGATGCTGCGGCTCTTCGAGCGGTACGGCGTCGAGACGGTGATGAGCGCGGCGTACAACTGGATGGACTACTCGGAGACGATGCTGCGCGAGCAGATCCGCAAGCTCCCGAACGGGACGTACACGGCGCCGACCGGCTGGCTCGACGACGACGCCCGCAACCGCGGCGTGCGGCTGCGGGTGGAGACGAAGGTGATCGTCGAGGACGACGAGATCACGATCGACCTGACGGGCTCGAACGCCGAGGTCCCGACCGGGTACAACGTCCCCTTCGAAGGCTCCCTCCTCGTGGGTGCCTACTACGCAGTGCGCACGATCCTGCTCGACGAGGTGACGTTCCCCGAGCACGTGCCGCAGAACGACGGCGTTTTTCGCCCGGTCAAGGTGATCGCTCCGAAAGGGACGATCTACAACCCGACGTTCCCGCGCGCGTGCTTCTCCCGCTTCTGCCAGGTACAGCGGGTTGTCGACAACACGATCCTCGCGCTCGCCGAGGCGCTGCCCGAGGGCGTGACGGCGGGCAACTCGGCCGGGATCCACTTCTGTGCCTATTCGGGGTTCTCCGAGGAGATGGGCGAGTACTGGCTCTACCTCGAGGTCAACGAGGGCGCGTACGGCGGCCGCCACGGCAAGGACGCCATGGACTCGGTCGACAATCTGATGGCGAACACGCGCAACAACCCGATCGAGGAGCTCGACATGCGCTTCCCGATCCGCTGCGACCAGTACGAGCTGCGCCCCGAGCCTGCAGCGCCGGGTCGCTGGCGAGGCGGGATCGGCATCATCCGGCGGAATCGCTTCCTCGTCGACGGCGTCTACTCGTGCGAGGGCGACCGCCAGACCGATCCGCCGCGCGGCATCTTCGGCGGCTGGGACGGGCTTGTCGCGTCGTGCCGGAAGAATCCGGACACTCCGCGCGAGGTCGTTCTCGACGCGAAGGTCACGGGTGTCCCGTTCTCGAGTGGCGAGTTCATCGAGTTCCGTGAGCCGAATGCCGCCGGGTACGGGGATCCACTCGACCGGCCGCCGGAGGCGGTGCGCGAGGACGTCCTCGACGACTTCACGACGGTCGCGCTCGCGCGCGACGCGTACGGCGTGGTGTTTGCCGACGAGCGGACGCTCGCGATCGACCACGACGCGACCGAGACGCTGCGGGCGACCCTACGGGCGAACGCGCACGGTCGCTCGCTGACCGAGCACTTCGCCGGGCAGGAGCTTCCCCCGGCGGGTGCGCCCACGTCCATCGCAGGGAACGCCGAGTTCGGGCTCGGCTGACCCGCGAGTGGCCGGCAAAGCCTACGAGCAGGTCGCCGACGCGCTGCATCGCCAGGTGGTCACGGGCGAGCTCGAGCCTGGCTCGCGGCTTCCCACCGAGGTGGAGCTCGCATCCGGGTTCGGCGTGAGCCGGGCGACGGTCCGCGAGGCGCTCAGGCTGCTGGCGGCGCAGAGCCTGATCCGCACGGCGAAGGGCGCGACGGGTGGCAGCTACGTCACCGTGCCGAGCGCAGGGCATCTCTCGGCGTCGCTGCGCTCGGGAATCGGGCTGCTCGCCGAGTCCCGGGACGTCTCGCTCGAGGAGCTCCTCGAGGCCAGACAGCTGCTCGAGGTGCCCGCGGCCAGGCTGGCCGCGCGACGGCGCCGCGAGATCGATCTCGAGCGGCTGCGCGACGCCATTCCGACCCATCCGCTGGAGCTCGAGCCGCAGGAGCAGTTCGGCTACAACGCGGACTTCCACTCGGTCGTCCTGGAGGCCTCCGGCAACCTGCTCCTGGCAATCGCGGCTCAGCCGGTGTTCGACGTGCTGCAGACGCGACTCGTCCGCACGAACCTGGGCGCGCGCTTCCACAGGACGATCAACGGGCACCACCGCTCGATCGCCGCCGCGATCGAGGCAGGCGATGCCGATGCCGCCGGCGACGAGATGCACGATCACGTCGAGTTTCTGCGCCCCTTCTACGAGAAAGCGTGGCGCACGCTCGGGAAGCGATGACCAGGCTGCTCGTCGGCGTCCAGGGCAGCGGCCAGCTCGTCGGCACGCTCCCCGATCCAGGCACGTTCGCCGAGGCTGCACGGCTCGCCGAGCGGGCGGGGTTCGACTCGATCTGGGCGGGCGACCACGTCTCGTTCGAGAACCCGATCCTCGACCTCACCGTCGCTCTCTCCACCTTTGCGGCCGTCACCAGCAGGATCACGATCGGGGCCGGCATCGTTCTGCTGCCGCTTCGCCCACCGGCGCTCGTCGCCAAGGCGTTCTCGTCGCTCGACTACCTCTCGCAGGGCCGGGTCGTGCTCGGAGTCGGCGTCGGCGGTGAGGGTCTGAAGGACTTCGAGGCGGTCGGCGTCCCGGTTGCGGAGCGGCGCGAACGCGCGGAGGAGGCGATGGTGGCGCTCCGAGCGCTGTTCAGAGCCGCACCTGCGAGCTTCGAGGGACGTTTCACGACGTTCGAGGGCGTCTCGATCGAGCCGCTCCCGGCGCAACCGGGTGGTCCGCCGCTCTGGGTCGGCGGACGCTCGCCGGCCGCGCTGCGAACCGCGGGGCGTCTCGGAGACGGCTGGTTGCCGATCTGGATCTCGCCCGAGCAGTACGTCGCGGGTTGGAGCGAGATCCGCACCCACGCGGAGGCGGCGGGCCGCGATCCCGAAGCGCTCGTCGCGGCGGCTGTCGCGCCGGCGCTCGTCGACGACGACGGGGGACGGGCTCGGCGACAAGCACGCGATCATCTCCAGCAGCGCTATGCGACTCCGTTCTCGGAGCACGCGGTCGAGCGCTACTGCGTTGCAGGGACGCCGGCGGAGTGCGCGGCCAGGGTGAGGGCGTATGCGGAGGCCGGTATCCGCCATCTGGTGTTCAACCCGGTCGTGGCACCCGGCCGGCTCCTGGAGCAGATCGAGCGGCTCGCCGACGCCGTCGTCGCGGTGCCGGCGTGACGCTGCCGCTCGCCGACGTCCGGGTCGTCGCGGTCGAGCAGTACGGCGCCGGCCCCTGGGGCACGCTGCAGCTCGCCGACCTCGGCGCCGAGGTGATCAAGATCGAGGATCCCGCGTCCGCCGGCGACGTCGGCCGGTACGTCCCTCCCTTCCAGGAGGGCGAGGACTCGCTCTTCTTCGAGACGTTCAACCGCGGCAAGAAGAGCGTCTCGCTCGATCTCCGCCACTCCGAGGCGCGCGTCGTCTTCGAGGATCTCGTGCGCGTGAGCGACGCCGTCTACTCGAACTTGCGCGGCGACCAGCCGCGCAAGCTCGGGCTCATGTACGAGCAGCTCAGGCACGTCAAGCCGACGATCGTCTGCTGCTCGCTGTCGGGGTTCGGCATGTCGGGCCCGCGGGCCTCCGAGGGCGGCTACGACTACATGATGCAAGGGCTGGCGGGCTGGCAGATGCTCACCGGTGATCCCGAGGGCCCGCCGACGAAGAGCGGTCTCTCCCTCGTCGACCTCTCCGGTGGCTACGCGTCCGCGATCGCCCTCCTCGCCGGCATCTGGCGGGCCCGGCGAGACGGAGTCGGCTGCGACTGCGACGTCTCCCTGTTCGAGACGGCGCTCCACGAGCTGATGTACATCGGCCCCTGGGCGGCGACGCACGGCTACGTGCCGCCGCGGCGGCGCAACTCGGCGCACCCCTCGATCGTGCCGTTCCAGAACTTCGCCACGGCGGACGGCTGGATCGTCGTCGGCGGGGTCAAGCAGGACGCCTGGGAGCGGCTCTGCGACGTGATCGGCCGGCCCGAGCTCAACGACGATCCGCGGTTTGCCACGCGGGCGCAGCGCGACGTGCACCGGGACGAGCTGCTCCCGATCCTCGACACGGCCTTCCTGCAGCGGTCGACGGACGAGTGGCTGGCGGCGCTGGTGGCGGCCCGGGTTCCGGCATCCCGGATCAACACTGTCGAGGAGGCGCTGGCCGACCCGCAGACGGTTGCCCGCCGGGACGTCGTCGAGCACGAGCACCCGACGCTGGGGACGGTGCGCTCGATCCGGACGCCGCTCCGCCTCGCCGGCGACGAGGGCCCGCTCGAGCGAGTGCCCGAGCGCGGCCCGCTTCGCGGCGAGCACACGGCTGCTGTGCTCCAGGAGGTCTGCGGATACACGGCGGACCGTGTCGACGAGCTTTTAGCGAAAGGGGTGTTCGGCGCGTGAAGCGACGACGAACGGCGATACGATCGGTCTAGGAGTATCGCCCAGAAGGAGGAACACACGATGACCACCACGGCCACCACGGCCTGGACGCGCGAGGCACTCGCAGCGGCGCCGCAGACGTACTTCGACGCCGTGGACGCGATGGACGTCGACGCGGTGCTGGCGCATTTCGCCGATGACGCCACGCTGACGGTCCAGACAGACCACGTCACCTTCACCGGAGCCGACGAGATCCGGCGCATGTTCACCGACTTCTTCGCCGCTTCGGCGTCGATCACCCACGAGCTCCGGAACGTCGTCGTCGAGGAGGCGACCGGCAAGGTGGCGACGGAGCAGGGCTACATCGGCGAGCTCAAGGACGGGACGAAGAACGACATGCACAACTGCAACTTCTTCTCGTTCGCCGGCGACGGGAGGTTCAAGCGCGTGATCATCTGGATGGCCGGCACGAACCCCCTGAAATGACTCGGAGGGCGTGATGGACATCCAGGAGATGCTGAGCGAGATCTTCGCCGCCGACACGGGCATCTACGGGGAACGGGGCTTCCAGCGCCGCGTCGGCTACGGTCGACGCCCGGCGCTGGTCCACATCGACCTCGCGAACGCGTGGACGCGACCGGGTCACGCCTTCTCGTGCGACGGGATGGAGACGATCATCCCGGCGGTGCAGGCGCTGAACGAGGCCGGCCGGGCGAAGGGGATCCCGGTCGTCTATACGACGACGGCGTACACGAACGTCGAGGGGCCGAACTCGGACATGGGGCTCTGGGTGCACAAGATCCCCGTCGAGCTGCTCGAGGCCGGGACCGAAGCGGTGCAGATCGACAGCCGCATCGCGCCCCGGCCGGAGGAGCTTGTGATCGTGAAGAAGCGCGCCAGCGGGTTCCACGGGACACACCTCTCGAGTTATCTGAACGCACAGGGTGTCGACACGGTGATCATCACCGGCGTGACGATGGCCGGCTGCGTCCGCCACACCACCGAGGACGCGATCGCCGAGGGCTTTCGCCCGATCGTCGTGCGAGAGGCGGTGGGCGACCGCGTGCCCGGCGTCGTAGAGTGGAATCTGTTCGACATCGACGCCAAGTTCGGCGACGTCGAGCCGCTCGAGCGCGTCCTCGACTACCTCGCCGGCATCGAGCCGTTCGAGAGCCGGGCCGCTGCACTGACGGCGGTGGAGGGCTAGAGCGCCGCGCGGAAGAACTCGGTCACGATTCGCACCGCGTCGGCCGGACACTCGACGAGGTCGGCGTGGCCGATGTCGGGGAACTCGACGACCGAGATGTTCGGGTTCAGCTCGGCCATCTTCCGCGCGCCGAGCCCCGAGGGGGCCAGCTCGGGCGGGCAGAGAATGTCGTGCGTCCCGTTCGTCATCAGAAGTGGTCGCTCGATCTGCGGCACGAGGGGGCTCAGGTCCATCTCCTCCATTGCCAGGCACGCCTGTCTGACCGTGTACGCGTCGTTCAGTCCGACGATCTGGCGCACGAGCCCGAAGATGTTCTCGCCCTCCGGGCTCTCCATGAACCCGGCGCCGACCGCCTGCGTCGTCACGTGGTCCGAGAACTCGTCCCACGGCATCGCCTCGGCCATGCGGCGCCAGACGCGGAACAGCGTCTGCCGGTAGAGGTCGGGCTTCGCGAACGCGACGTCGGCGCACGCCGCGATCGTCCGCTCCGGATACCGGGCGACGAAGGCGATCGCGATCATCCCGCCCATCGACGTGCCGTGCACGAGGACGCGGTCGAGACCGACGGCGTCGAGCAGGCCGGCCCCGTCCCGTGCCCAGCCCTCGATCGTGTAGCGCTCGCGCGGATGCGACGACGCACCGTAGCCGCGTGCGTCGAAGGAGAGCAGCCTGAAGCTCTTGCGGAAGCCGTCGTTGACGAGCCCGAAGTTGTGCCGGCCGAAGAGCCCGCCGCCGAACTGCAGGACGACCGGCGCGTCGTCCGGGCCTGTCAGCTCGTAGTAGAGCCGGATGCCGTCCTCGATGTCCGCGTAGGGCATTCCTCTCGTCCCGGACGCGGGCGCGCCGTCAGTCCCAGGAGCTTCCGGTGCGATGCCAGTTGACGTCGCTCGGCAGCCATTCGGTGCTGATCCGCGACATCAGCCGCTCGACCTTCTCGGAGCCACATGCCGGGCACGGCGGACTAGGCTTCTCCGAGGACGAGAGGTACTCCTCGAAGCGCTCGTCGCACGATTCGCACCGGTACTCGTAGATCGGCACAGACGCAGTGTAATCGACCCGTGAGCAGGCCCGATCTCTCCGATCTCGATGTGCTGCGGGCGCTCTGCGAGCGGCAGGGTGTGTCGCCCGGCGACGACGATCTCGCGGCTGTGCAGGGCTTTCTTCGGACGATTCTCCCCGCGCTCGAGGACCTCGACCGTCGGCTGGCGGACGAGCCCGAGCTGACGCCGTGACCGTCGCGGGCCTCGCCGAACGCATCCGTCTCGGCGAGCTGTCGCCGCGCGAGGCCGTTCAGTCGGCACTCGTTGCGATCGAGTCCGCGAGCGGCCTCAATGCGTTCATCTCGCTGCGGGGAGAGGAGGCGCTCGCAGAGGCCGAGCACGCTCCGGAGGGACCGCTGCGGGGCGTTCCGGTGGCGATCAAGGACGTGATCGACGTGGCGGGCGTGCCCACCACAGCGGCCTCCGAGATCCTCCGCGGCAAGGTCGCGGCGCGTGATGCCGAGGTGGTTGCACGGCTGCGGGAGGCAGGCGCAGTCGTCGTCGGAAAGCTGAACACGCACGAGTTCGCCTACGGCGCGCTGACCACAAGCCCGCACTTCGGCCCGGCCCGCAACCCGTGGGCGGTCGAGCGCGTGTGCGGCGGCTCGAGCGGGGGCAGCGGAGCGGCCGTCGCTGCGGGCCTCGTTCCTGCCACGCTCGGTACCGACACGGCCGGGTCGGTCCGGATCCCTGCGTGCTTCTGCGGCGTCACCGGGCTGCGCCCGTCGATCGGCCTGGTCTCGAACGACGGCGTCGTTCCGGTGTCGTGGACGTTCGACACCGTTGGGCCGCTGGCGCGAACCGCGGAGGACTGCAGCCTGCTCCTCGAGGCGCTCGCGCCCACGTACCGTCCGGAGCCCGGCGGCGGCGTGGCTGGGATTCGCGTCGGTGTCGTCGAGGAGCTCTTCGACCGTGCGGAGCCGGAGATCGCCGCGCGGGCACGAGACGCGGTCCGCGTTCTCGAGACGCTCGGTGCGCACGTCGAGCCGCTGGCCGTTCCCCTTCTGCAGGAGTCCGGGACGATCGTCCAGGCGATCATGCTTCCCGAAGCGGCGCAGGCGCACCTCGGCTGGCTGCGCACGCGGCTCTCCGACTACGGCCCGGATGTGCGGGCCCGGCTGCTCGCCGGTCTGTTGCTTCCCTCGACCGCCCATGTGACCGGGCTGCGGGCACGACAGCTGTTTCTCCGGGAGTTGCAACCGGTCTTCGACCGCCACGACGTGCTCGTGCACCCCGGGATGCCGGTGCTGCCGCCCCCCATCGGCGAGGAGACGGTCGTGCTCCACGGCGAGACGCTGCCCTACCGGCTCGCGTTGATCCCGTTCAACTCCCAGTGGACGCTTGCCGGCTCGCCGGTGGCGAGCATTCCCTGTGGGCTCGTCGACGATCTGCCGGTAGGGCTGGCGATCGTCGGTCGCGCAGGCGCCGACGCGACCGTGCTGCGAGCGGCGGCCGCGTTCCAGGGAGCGACCGATTGGCACGAGCGGAAACCCGACCCGGCCCGCTGGAGCGCGTCCGCCCTCGCGAGGTGAGCGGGCGCGCCACACTGCTCGTCGCACTCGGGATCGCACTTGTAGCGGGCGCTGCGGCGGCCGTCGTCGTCCTGGTGGCCGGCACCGGCAAGGCGTCGGTGACGCCCGAGCAGTACCTGGCCGAGGCGAGCGCCGTCTGCAAGGTGTACGCCCGCAAGCTCGACCGCGTTCCGCCCCCGGATCCGGGCTCTACCGCCGACGTTGCCGCGAGCGTCGGGCGCGCGCTTCCGATCCTCGAGGGGCAGGCCGCCGCCGTGCGGAAGATCAGGCCGCCGCATGCGCTCGAGGATCAGGTGCACGCGTTCTTCGCCCGAACCGACCGCTCGCTCGGTGCCCTGCGAGCGGTGCTCGAGGCCGCGAAGCGCGGCGACGCCAAGGCGATGGGCCCGAAGCTCGGTGTGTGGTTCGAGGCCAGCGACGCAGCGCAGACGGCGTCGCACCGCGTCGGCTACAAATGCTGACAGACCCCAGTTGCCTTCCTGCGCGCGAAGTCGTATACAGAACGCAAATCCGGACGAAAGGTTGAGCTGATGTCGGTTCTGATCAAGGGCGGTCGGATCGTGACCGCGGCGGACGACTACGTCGGCGACGTCTTCATCGACAACGGTTCCGTGGCACTGCTCGGCGAGTCGCTCGACGTCTCGGCCGACAAGGTGATCGACGCCGGCGGCAAGTACGTCATCCCGGGCGCGATCGACCCACACACCCACATCGAGATGTTCTTCGGCGGCACGACCACCTGCGACGACTTCACCTCCGGCACGGTCGCGGCGGCGTTCGGCGGCACCACCACGCTGATCGACTTCTGCATGCAGACGCCGGGTGACACGTTCGCGCAGGCGCTCGAGAAGTACCACGAGAAGATCGACCGCTGTAAACCCGTGATCGACGTCGGCTTCCACATCGGCGTCACCGACCTCCACACCGGGGGCACGCTTCAGGATCTCGCGAAGCTGCCGGGCGAGGGCGTCACGTCGTACAAGCTGTTCATGGCCTACAAGGGCGCGGTGATGGTCGACGACGACACGCTCTTCCGCACCATGGAGACCGCGGCCGACACGGGCGCGCTCGTGATGGTCCACGCCGAGAACGGCGACGCGATCGACGTGATCGTGAAGCGCGCGGTCGCCGAGGGGAAAAAGGAGCCGATCTGGCATGCGCGCACGCGTCCGATGGAGACGGAGGCGGAGGCGACGAACCGCGCCGTTCAGCTCGCGCGCGTCGCGGGGTGTCGCCTGTACGTGGTCCACGTCTCGTGCCAGCCGGCCGTGGAGCCGATCGCGCTCGCGCGCGAGAAGGGCTGGGACGCCTGGGGCGAGACGTGCACCCAGTACCTGTTCGTGGACGACTCCGCGCTCGACCAGCCGGACTTCGAAGGCGCGAAGTACGTCTACACCCCGCCGCCGCGTCCGAAGGAGCAGCAAGAGCACCTCTGGAAGGCGCTCGGCGCGGACGTCCTCTCGGTCGTCTCGACCGACCATTGCCCGTTCAAGTGGCCGGAGCAGAAGGGGGTCAACGGCCAGGACTTCCAGCTGATCCCGAACGGTGGCCCGGGCATCGAGAACCGGCTCCACATGCTGCATCACTTCGGTGTTCGCGAGGGCCGGATCTCGATGAACCGCTTCGTCGAGCTGACGTCGACGAACGTCGCCAGGCTGTTCGGGCTCTACCCGCGGAAGGGCACGATCGCGCCGGGCTCGGACGCCGACATCGTCGTCTGGGATCCCGACAAGGAGCTCACGATCTCGGCCGAGACCCACCACACGAACGTCAACTACAACCTCTTCGAGGGGACGAAGGTGAAGGAAGCGCCCGA
>Ga0066710_100002687_pt1 | contig 14558 bp, 9 predicted proteins | sample GraSoiAngelo_159_FD_79666 | JGI IMG/M metagenome (GOLD analysis project Ga0066710, IMG submission 79666) | Grasslands soil microbial communities from the Angelo Coastal Reserve, California, USA - 14_1009_16_40cm | ecosystem: Environmental > Terrestrial > Soil > Grasslands | place: USA...
GTTACCTGCTGACGATTGACCCGACAGAAGGCCAGATTGACGATGTGGACCACACCGACGGTATTTTCGTGACAAGCTGCCCGACTTCGTCGCAGTTTGCGCAAGGTGTATTTGTCGTGCAGGACGGCTCGAATGCGGGCGGGAATCAGAATTTCAAACTCTACGCCTGGGAAGACATCGCTGGGTCCAGCCTGCTGATCGACACGACGTGGCGACCACGGGACGGTGCCCGCTAGGTGAAGAGGCCGGGCCCGGGGAGAGGTCCTCTCGACTTTGGACACTTCATTAACCCCTCGATTCATCAAGGGGGCCTCAGGCCAGGTTGGCCAAGGGTGAATGCATTTGAGAAGCGTTCAGCAGAGCGGCGAGGAGGTTTCACCATCCCGTGGTTATGCAGAATCCCATTAGCTCTTCAGGTATAACTTGGGACGTAAGGAACTTACCGAGAAAGAAAACTTTGGAAGGAGGGAGCTGAAATGAAGATGAGCTTGATACGGAAATTAATTCTGACAATCATCTTTGTTTTTTCCAATGGAATTCTTCAGGCAGCAATGGCTGAAGACAAGGCGATGGTGCGAGGTACTGTTGCACACAATGGGCCCCAAAGCCTGACCGATCAGGCTGAAGACACCGCTCCCGGCAGGCTCAAGAACATAAGCTTATCTGGCTACACGGATCATACTACCCAGATCGTGTTGGACTTTGAAACGAACAAGCAAATTCAGTACAAGTCCTGGTGGACCTCTTATCCTGCACGATTGTATCTCGACCTGCCTGATGTCCTTATTGGTGGTGGCGTGAAGAACCGAGATATCGTACTCAGAGACCGGTTCCTGAAACGCATCCGGATCGGCCAAAAACAAGAGCCGACGGTGACGCGAGTCGTCCTGGACGTTGCTTCTGCTGCCCCACCCAGAGTCTCCTGGCTGACTGACCGACCACGATGAGTCTTGGAGCTTCAAAACGTTCTAGCCACGGAGTCAACTGAAGCAGTGGTTCCACCTTCGAATTCAAAAGCCGAGATAAAAGAAGCCGTCAAGGTCGAGACGATGCCAGCCGAGCCTTTGCCCAAGCCAGTTCCGACGGCCTTGCCATTGCCTTCGGATTCGACCAATTCCGCGATTGTGCGAGGGAAAGTCGAGGATTCCAGCGGCCAACCCGTGCTGGGTGCCGAAGTAAAGCTCAAGAACAAGACGACTCATGAGAAATTCGAGACAACCAGCAGTGAGACAGGAGAGTTTACATTTACAAACTTACCGGAAGGTGAATACATTGTTTCGGCAAAGGCACAGGGTTTGGAAGAGGCCCAGGTCGGGGTTAGAGTTGGTGCAAAGGCTGTTCCTCCGGTGCACCTTCGCCTGGAAATCGCTGAAATGCAGGAGGAGATGACTGTAACCGAAAATCGTCTCTCCTCCCCCTCGGCTGGCGACAACGTTGACATCATTGAATTGAATCGACATTGGCTTGAGAACCTTCCCAAGAAGGACGGTGATCCGCTGGCTGTCGCTTCTCAATTCCTTGACCCGGCAGCTCTGGCAACTGGAGGTGCAAAAATTATCGTCGACGGCGTTGAGAGCAGTGCTCTTGAAGTACCCTCCTCGAGCGTCAGAAGGGTATATATCAACAAGAATCCCTACTCTGCCGAGTTCGGGAAAACGGGCAAAGGACGAATCGAAGTTACCACCAGACGGGGGTCTTTTCACCAGTTTCGGGGGGCTCTCTCACTTTTGTTCCGCAACTCCGTATGGGATGCGCGCAATGCCGCTGCCACCGTCCAACCTCTCTCGCAACGAGCCATCCCCGAGCTGATGCTGAGCGGCCCACTAGCCCCGAAAGTATCCTTCTTTCTGGCGGGTCGATATTCGATCGACAACGAGAACGCAGTCATCAACGCTCAGACGCCTGAGGGCAGGCTGATTGAGAACTTCAGGATTCCTATGCGCAAGACGTGGCTGTTGGGAAGACTGGATTTCAGATTCACACCCACACAGACCCTGACGGTGGGTTATCAGTTCAAGAACAAGTCCCAGCCAAATCAAGGAGTGGGGGAATTCAATCTGCCTGATCGCGCAACCGATTTCTTTAACCACAAGAATGAAATCAAGATTCTGGAAAGGGCGATCTTCTCTCCTAATTTCTTAAACGAAGTCCGCTTGGCCATTAAAAAGGAATTTCAGCAAACTGGCAGCCAGGTGGATCAACCAGCCATCATCGTCCTGGACGCTTTCAGTGCTGGCGGCGCCCAAGTCTCGCAACATCGGACCGAGACGAGCGGTGACTTTGAGGACATCGTTTCTCTAGTCAAAGGAAGACACGCGTTTCGATTCGGAGGCGGAATAAGACCGCAATTCTTTCAGGCCCTTGATGCCTCCAATTTTGGCGGCACTTTTACCTTTTCTAACTTATCGGCTTTCATGGAAAGTCGGCCCTTCCTTTTCACGGTGAATCAAGGAGACCCCAGAGTTCGTTTTAGGCAACATGAATCTTATACCTTCTTTCAGGATGAGATTCGAATCCGACAAAATCTGTCCCTGTCCCTTGGATTGCGCCATGAGCTGCAGTCGAACCTGGATGACTCCAACAACTTCGCCCCTCGTTTAGCCTTCGCTTACTCACCGAGAAGTGGGCAGACCGTTTTGCGTGGCGGTGCCGGCATCTTCTATGAGCGACAGCCGGACAGCATGCAACTGCAAAACCTTCTTTACAATGGGCTCCGAATTCGCCAGGTGGTTGTTTCAGATCCCAGGTTTCCCAATCCCTTTGACCCGGGAGCCGATAGAAACCTTGCAACTCCCAGTGTTGTGCGCATCGCTCCGGATATCCGCACCCCTTACATCCTCCAGGGAAGCTTTGCGGTTGAACGAAAGCTCGGTTCAGGGGAGAATTATCTGACGGTTGAGTACTCAACGATACGAGGCGTGAAACTGTATCGGATGCGCAATATCAATGCACCGCTTCCCGGAACCGGAATCATACTCGACCCGAACTTCATCAACATTGACCAGTTCGAGTCCTCGGGAACATCTCGTGGTCACAGCCTGAATGTGACATTTCGGGGGATGTGGCTAAAGAAATTCGAGTTTCTGTCGCAATACGCGCTGTCGCGAACCGAGGATGATACCGGAGGGATGTTTTATCTGCCTGCCGATAATTACGATTTGCGTGGCGAGCGCGGTCGGGCCGATTTTGACCGGCGTCATCGGTTTAACCTCGCGGGCACCTGGAAGCTTCCCTGGAACATCGGGCTGGGCGGAATTGTCGCGCTCTGGTCCGGCATTCCGTTTAATATCACTACGGGCGTTGATAGCAATCGGGACACCGTTCCGAACGACCGCCCACCTGGAGTTGGGCGAAACACCGGACGGGGTCCGCGCTATGCTAACGTTGATGCGCGCTTGGAAAAGAAATTCAAACTGAAAAAGGACTCCAGAACCGACTTGGAATTGGGGATCGACGCATTCAACGTCTTCAATCACACGAACTTCAAGAACTTTATCGGCACCCTCAGCTCACCGTTTTTCGGCCGCGCCAACGCTGCTAGTCCAGCGCGGCAGCTACAGTTTTCCTTAAGATTCCGATTCTGATTCGATTTTACTCGTTGCCTCGCTCTGCCATGAAGAATCACGCCATCACCTCGCAGCTTTTCCTTCCAGCTTAATAAGGCTGCTCCACGTTCGCAGGGAACTTTTCTGCTAGCGGTAGAAAGCCGCCGGCTGCAGCCCCTAACTCATCGCACAGGTCCATCTTCTCCAGCAAATGCCTCCCAGACTTTTCTGCTGTGTAGTGCTTCCGTTCCTTTCTCACGCCTTCTCTCCGCGATCCTAACGGACGAACGCTCTTTTCATTTCCAGTTGGGCCGGACACGGCCCCACTATATGTTTTACAGGCCAGAGTAATTTTTCCAGTCCTTGCACAGATGGAAGCTCGAGCCCAGCGTTGAGGCGCGGGACTTATCTGGAAGATAGCCGCTTCTTATGAGTTGGTATCACTCTTGCTGGAAGCCAGTGAAGCAAAGCGATTGCGACTTGGGGTTTATCGCTGGGCTACCCAGTCTGGTGCGAGAAAAGATCGTGACTCTTTGGCAAAAGCGAGGCGTCGAAGGAGCTTGCCAGTTGGCCGGAAACGCTGTTCTGCTAGTGCTTCTAACCGATTTAGTTCTCGGCGCAGCACAAAGGGAACAGCAGTTTTCAACCGACCAGCCAGAGGCCGCCACAGCACGCCCGGCAGCTTTGGTACCGGATCTTTCGCTTGCTCCAAGCCCCGTGAAGCGAGCCGATATCGGTCTGGACAAACGAGCCTTCAACTTTGTCGGGGTCGAGGGTTCCCTTAATTACTACGTGAGACCGCATCTGTATTTCCGCCCGCACCTTGAGTTTGGCAATATCACCGACCGGCAGCTCCGCGAGTACCTGTCGTGGCCCACGGTCACTAAGGTGGGATTAGCGGTGGGAGCCGATTTCTAGATAAATTTTCTTCTCTCGACAAACTGGGGGTCCTGTGGGGGCTTCTCCCTCCGCGTGAAATCGCCGTCCGCAGTTTCTGTTTTGCCCTACTATGAAGGATCACACGATCACTTAACTCGGGTTTCCTTCCAAACTTAATAGGTCATTTGCTGCCTTAACGTATCGACTGATACGGAGTTTTATCCCAACATGGATTTAGACAATTTTTACCTTTTGGATCGCCATTCTCTGTCCAAACCCTGCGTTGTTAAAATTCAAGCCTCGGAGGAAATCTATGAACAAAGTCACTCTTTCAGTAATCAAAGCAGATGTCGGTTCACTCGGCGGACATACCAAGCCTTCAGAAAAGATGCTTAGTGCAATAAGCTCACAGGTGCAGCTAAACGTGAAGAATGGTCATCTCCACGATGGTCTGGTCAGCCACACCGGCGACGATATAATCCTCATCATGAGCCACAAGCACGGAGTGGGAGCCAGCGCTGTCCATGGCTTTGCCTGGGATTGCTTCCTTGCGGCCACGGAGGAAGCCCGGTTCAATGGTCTCTACGGCGCTGGGCAAGATCTGCTTGTTGACGCCCCTTCAGGAAACGTGCGTGGGGCAGGACCCGGCGTCGCTGAGATCGAGTTTGTACGAGATCCCCACAGCCAGCAGCGTCCTGCGGAAGCCTTTCTGGTAATGGCGGCCGACAAGTGCAGTCCCGGAGTCTATAACTATCCCCTTTACACCGTATTTTGCGACCCGATGCACAACGGTGGTTTGCTTCTCAATCCTAAAATGCGGGAAGGATTTACTTTTACGATCATCGATATGGATTCCAGGGAAGGCGATCGCGTCATCAATCTCGACGTACCGGAGCGCATATGGGATGTAGCGATCCTTTTGCAGAATCCCGATCGGTTCGCAGTTGAGGCAATTCATTCGCGCCACTCCCCAGAAGAGCAAATTGTGTCAGTTTCAGCCACTCGACTTCACAACATTGCTGGTAAGTACACCGGTAAGGATGATCCAGTGGCTATTGTCCGGACTCAAGGGATGTTTCCTGCGCCGGAAGAAGTGACAGAACCCTTCCTGCTCGGTCACTTTGTCACCGGCGATTCGAGGGGCTCTCACGTCATGCCTCTCATGCCTGTCGCGGCCAAGACGGCAGTCACCGGTCCTTACTGCCTGCCAATTGTCTCCTGCCTGGCTTTCTCGATGGATGCTCACGGTAGATTCACCCAAGAATATGTGGATATGTTCGGTAACCTGGTCTGGGATGCCACGCGCCTGAAGGTGCAGCAGAAGGCTGAAGAATGGCGTCGTCAAGGATTCATTGGTCCCACTATGGCTTCACACGCTGAACTTTCCTATACCGGCATCATTGACGCACTTTCCCAGCTTGAAAGAGAGTTTGTCTTTAGCCAAGAGGAAAGTCGAATGAGAGAACAGCTTCAATGAGTGTTTGCCTAAGTGACTTGATGTTTCAGGATGATCTCAAGTCATAGTTAAGGAGAGAATAAGCTGCCTCACCCAATTCAGGTCTTTACGCACCCGCTATTTTCTGCCTTACGAAGCTAGAATCGCACCAGTCTTTCCGTCTTATCCTATCCTTCATTCCCCTCCTCTTTACTTCCACCTGAAAATTCAAAGGGAACCCTGCTGAGTAAGCTTATGGTATTATCGGGAAGTATCAAGGTTCTATTCCTATGTTAATGTCGCGTTCCGCACGAACTCGGTTTCTTCAGGTCCCCCCACCGGCCAGGCAACCAGTAATGAAAATCGTTAGATGAACGCAGCCCGGATCTTGATTGTCGACGACGACCTCACACTGTTGCAAGTGCTTCCCGAAACCCTGCGATTGCGCATGGGTGATGTGGTCGTGGATACGTGTGATTCTAGTCAAGCGGCTTTGGAAAGGATCGTATCGACGGAATACGAAGCGGTCGTTTGCGACATCAAGATGCCAGGGATGGATGGCCTAGCCTTGCTGGCCAAAATCCGCGTACTACGACCGAACCTGCCCACGCTGCTCATTACGGGCCACGACGAGTATCAGGCTCTTGAAGCCTTGCGCGGCGGAGCATATGATTTCATTCAGAAACCCATTGACAGGGACTACTTTGTGGCCTCGTTAACTCGCGCCATTGGAGTTCGTCAATTAGGCCGACAGACAGAAGAGCAGCAGGTCTTGGCGCAACGCGCTACTGAATTAGAGAAGATCGTTGAAGAGCGCACCCGCGAGTTGCGCGAAGCCAACCGCATAAAAGATGAGTTCCTGGCGATATTATCGCACGAACTTCGCACTCCACTAACTTCAATACTGGCATGGACCAAGCTGCTACGTACCGGAAAACTGGACGCCGCCACCTTTGATCGGGCACTTGAGATGATTGAGCGCAATACAAAAGCGCAGGGGCGGCTCATTGAAGATCTGTTGGACGTGTCACGGATCATTGCTGGCAAACTCCCCCTGGATATCCGTCCGGTCGATCTCGGATCCCTGATTAAGACCGCCGTAGAGACCATGCGACCAGCAGCTGATGCCAAGTCCATTCGACTTCAGATGCAGCTTGGAATCGAAGGGCAAATCGTCGCAGGCGACTCTTTCCGCTTGCAACAGGTCATATTGAACCTACTGTCGAATGCCATCAAGTTCACTTCCAATGGGGGCGAAGTCCTTGTTAGGGTGGCGCACACGGATTCCCAAGCCCAAATCACGGTGAGCGACACCGGTAAGGGTATCAGCCCCGAGTTTCTGCCTCATGTGTTCGAGCGCTTCCGGCAAGCAGATGGTTCGAGCACTCGGGCCCAGGGGGGACTGGGATTGGGCCTCGCGATTGTGCGTCATTTGGTGGAGATGCATGGCGGGACCGTTCAAGCAGAGAGCCCCGGCGAGGGACAAGGGGCATCGTTCACTGTGACTATTCCGATTACTGGCGCTCGGGAGCTCACGGCAAGTTCCTTAAGGCAAAATGAAGAGAGTGACGGCCCTAAATCAAACCCCGTCATTTTGAAAAACTTACGGATTCTTGTCGTGGATGATGACGCCGAGACGCGCGAGGTGCTAACTGTGATGCTTAGGCAATTTGGCGCTGAAGTGATAACAGTTGCGTCCTGCCAAGAGGCAATCGAGGCTCTTACTCAGCTCAGGCCGGATGTACTCCTGTCGGACATTGCGTTGCCGGATGAGGATGGCTATGCTCTGATTCAGAAGATACGGACGCTTGAACCAGAACAAGGGGGCTTGACTCCGGCAGCCGCGTTGACAGCGTATGCCGGGATCGAGGCCAAAACGCGCGCTCTCTCGGCGGGTTTCCAAGTGCACGTTGCCAAACCAGTCGAGGCAGCGCATCTGGTGGCCGTCATTGCTGATCTTTGTGGGCGGGGAGGGTAGCATCTAATCAGGACAAAATGGAGAAAGCAAGCGCCTCGGTCAGTACTGCGTTTAAGCCTTAGCGTCTCAGAGAACGTGGCAAAATGTTGCCAGTCTTTTCAGGAAAGACCACACCAAAGAAGTTGATCACCTCTAAAAATTCAATGCCAACCTGATCTTTTGGGTCGTTCTCTCCGCTGCCGAGCCAAGCCACTCGAACACTCATCCACATTCTGTCTTGCTTCAAATGCAACTTCAGAATGATGTCTTCCTCCAGGTCCTGGGCTAGACCAAGCCTCTGGGACTACGCCTTAAGACATATTCTTTGTCTTTCTGCTTAGGCTGATTTATCGCTTCACGTTTGTTCCTCCGCGACCATAAGCAGTCGTTTGTAGGTGCATGCGTTATTGGCAATCTCCTCCGCAGTCCGTCTCGATCGTTTTAACTACAAGCTTGCTGAACCCGAACTCCGCGGTTGAAATGCCAGGGGCGCATCCGGAACTTAAGCAGTTCCTCCTCCTTGAAGCTTTCTTAAGGCTTCAAGCTTCCCCAAAAGACAAAGGAAAAGGTCGGACTAACTTTTTCTCGCTCCCTCAGGGAGAGGACCGACGGTTCGCTTAGCCAGCAAGATAGGTTTTAGGCGGATCAAGAGAGGTCTTTGGGAACATTGCTTTCTTCAACGAATTGAAGGTGGGCTTTGTGACTGAAAAGGAGAAGTTCTTTAATAAATACCTTATCTATTTCTGCTACGCTTGCAGTACTTTTGGAGACCTTTGAGGTTCCTGCCTTTCTTACCACATTCTTATGATCCGGCCGAGAGCACGACTCACTTCAGAAAATGGTAGGTACCGAAAGCGCTGGCGGTGGCGCATTCGTTCATCCCATTCAACAGCCTGCTGTAGCTGCGTGCTGATAACAGCAGTTCCAAACGCCCCGGCAAGCTGAACGAATTGACCTTCAAATTTCGCAGCGACCAGATTACGAGAGTCGTCACTTTCCAATCTTGACACTCTTAGGACTCGTGCTTTCACCTCAAACCACGGGACGGCAAGTCCCCCTTCATTTTCTTCTGGCCCGATTCGCAAGTCTAGGATTACATCTGTTCCAATCAAAGTGGACAGCTGGAAAGAAATGCCATCCCGGCTGACATCATTCACTCGGGTGGTTTCGCTGAACCAAGATCCCAAAAGGTTACAACCATTGACCAGGACCATCGACGGGTCGGAAAGTCGGTCGGAAGTCCTTCTCTCCAATCGCGTTTTTCTAGATTTACTTTTCATTTTCCACCTCCTGGGGGTTGGTATGAATACTCGAAATCGATGGGGAACTGGGAAGTTTTCTGGCCTATTTCCCAGTGCCGTCTGCTCTTAACTAAAGCCTCTGCGACTTGGCTATCCACGGGATTGGAAAAGAAATATCCCTGACCATATTCGCATCTCAACGTCCTAAGTTCGGTCAGCTGCTCAGAAGTTTCCACTCCCTCTGCGATAACGTCCACCCCGAGATTATGGGCTAGCGTAATGATCGTCCGGACAATTTCTGAGTTTTCCTTATCCACTCCCATCCTTTTGATGAAGGAGCGATCGATCTTGAGAGTATCAATGGGAAAATAGTGAAGGTAACTCAGAGATGAATAGCCTGTGCCGAAGTCATCGATGCCCAATCGAATGTCGAGTTCTCTCAATTGGTGGAGCAAGGAACACGAAGATGCGGCATTGTCCATGATCAGGCTTTCAGTCAGTTCAAGCTTCAAGGCGGATGCGGTCAGACCCGTCTTCTCGAGGACCTGCTTGATCTGATTGACCAGGTCGTGTTGCATAAGCTGTTTGCTAGAAAAATTCACGCAAATCATCAGCGGCGACTCAGGATATCGTTCGTGCCATTGCTTCATCTGGCGGCAAGCCTCCTCTAGAATCCATCGACCGATGGGGATGATGAGTCCCGTTTCTTCCGCCACAGGAATGAACTCTACTGGGCCAATTAGACCCCGAGTCGGGTGGTCCCAGCGTGCCAACGCTTCGAAGCCACATATTCGTCCTGTTTCCAGCGATACAATCACCTGGTAGTGAACCCGAAATTCTTGACGTTCTACAGCTCGGCGCAGATCGTTCTCCAACTGCAAGCGGGCGACCGCATGGTCCCGCATGGCTGTGTCAAAAACTTCGCATCGGGCCTTGCCCAGCGCCTTGGCACGATACATCGCGGTATCGGCGTCACGTAGCAGATCCTCAGGCCGCTCATAGCTTGACTCGCTCAGGGCAATTCCAATGCTGGCCGTGGTAAACACCTCGTGGCCATCCAGATTGAACGGCATTGCCAGTTCTTTTTGAATCCGTTCGGCAAGGCGAGTGGCGTCACTGACTTGCCTGATTTCTTCCAGGAGGATGGTGAACTCGTCACCTCCTAGACGGGCCACTGTGTCTGCGGAATGGAGACACGCCTTCAGCCGGCGCGCAGTTGCGATGAGCAGTTGGTCCCCAATCAAGTGACCGAGGCTGTCGTTGACCACCTTAAAGCGGTCCAGGTCAAGGAAGAATACCGCAAACAGGTGATTCTCCAGATATTTGGCTCGCTCCATCGCGTGACCGAGTCGATCCATGAACAAGACACGATTCGGCAAGCCCGTCAAGGCATCGGCTACCTTGCCTTCGGTAATGTCAGTCTGGGAGCCGGCCATGCGCGTGACTCTTCCGTCGCTGTCCCGAACAGCAATCCCCCGGCTGAGCATCCAGTGGTAGCTCCCGTCCTTGTGCAACATGCGGTGTTCATTTTCGTAGTGCGGGGTCTTCTGTTCGAGATGCGAAGCGAGGTCCGTTCTTACTCGTTCAATATCCTCAGGATGAATCCGGCTAAACCATTCGTTCGGTCCGTTTCCAATTTCTTTTTCTGTGTACCCAAGCATGGATTTCCAACGGGGGGAATAGTAGAACCTGTCTGCCTTCAGGTTCCAATCCCACAAACCGTCGTTGGCGCCGAGAACAGCTAACGCATATCGCTCTTCACTCTCGCGGAGCGCTTCTTTGGCTCGTTTGTGAGAAAGTTGCGTGTGAATGCGAGCCAGAGCTACAGGAAAGTCGATTGGTTTGGTCAGATAGTCGTTGGCTCCCAGCTCCAAAGCATCCACAATCTCTTCACTCTGACTCTTGGCAGTTACCATGACAACTGGGAGCTCACTCGCCGAGTACTTTTGGCGGATCAGCTTAAGGACTTCCAGACCGTTCATGTCGGGCATTTCAATATCTAAGAGGACCAGATCAAAGTCCTCTTTCCCTATCAATTCCAGACCCTTTCTACCATGTTCTGCCGTGGTCATCCGATAACCTTTTCGGCTAAGGCGGAGACAGACCATGTCCCTTATGGATGCATTATCATCTATCACCAGCAGGGAGCCATGCTGGATCATCGAAGTGGTAGGGGCAATTGTGCTCATTAAGTTCTCACTTGCCGGGCCCACACGAAGGGCCGTCATCGCCTGCTTGTCTTTCGCGCTCATTAACTGGCTCCCAAACCGTCGTTAAAGCCACCGCCTTGGTCTAAAGGCAATGGATGTTCCCAACCACCAGTTCTCTTCAAGAATTTACTAAGGCCCCTTTATTTAGTTCGTCTTCGATACACTTTGACTTTTGCTTGAACGACAAATTAAAACCGGCGACAACGGACAATTTGTCTGATTTGGGGGCTAATTGTCCCGTGAACGATATGAATCCATTGTTGTTGACCTCGGCTAATTCGAGTCTTCCATTAAGTTGACTCACACCAGCTTTGGAGCTTTGGTCCGGAAGGAGAACAGAATAAAGGAACAAAATAACCTGCTTTTGTCTTTCTGCTCAAGCTCTGGAGTGGGTTTCGACAAACAGCATCGTGGCTGTTGTTTGGAGGATAAGGCCTGCTCAGAATGGGCGAAATTATTGCGAAGACTCGCTTCAACCTCTTTCAGTGCGGTTCGAAAGGAAGACCTTAGATAAGAAGAATTACAAGGCAGTTGGAGTCAGAAAGAGGTGCTAGTCTCACCCAGATAATGATTGCGGTTGGAGTCTGTAGACAAGTCGTCCCTCGACGAACCTGGCCACGCGGTAGAGCCGGTAAGCTTCCGCCCGCTTCGACGATGTGGGTGATTCTGATACCACAGCAAGCAGAGAGGAAGCGAAGACTGACAAGGGCCGAGTGATGTGAATGCGGATCCCCTGAAACCGCCAAATTCCTTCCCTTGCCGGCGGCGGACACCGGTTTCCGGCAGTCACTGCGCTAGTTTAGTTAGAGGTTTCCTAAAGTGGGGGTAAAGCGCCGAAGTCGGAAACGCGCGTACATTCGCGAGAATATCGATTTGTTGCTCTTTGAGGAGGGTAATGAGTTCTTCCGGAGCCGCGTCGAATGCCCCAATGGTCCACTTTACTGTCAGTCTAGGGTTTGTCAAGAGGAGGGGACTCGAGGAAGAGGGTTCTGCAGCTCGAGTTGACCTTAATCTTGTCCCAAGCAGGGATGACTTAGGGATCTCCAACTCCGGATTCTGCTAAGTTCCATCTGGGACGATCAATCCTTCGGCTCCACTCGGGGTGGATGTATTCTGTTTCCGCCACGCCTACACCAGAAGCTTCTTGACGATGTTGCCTGAGATGTCGGTCAAGCGGAAGTCCCGACCCTGGAAGTGGTAGGTCAGCTTGGTGTGGTCGAGCCCCAGCGAATACAGGATAGTGGCATGCAAGTCGTGGATATCCACAGGGTCCTCCACGACGGTATAGCCGAACTCGTCTGTCTGACCGATCGTAACTCCACCCTTGATACCCCCTCCCGCTAGCCACACGCTGAAGGCCCTGGGATGGTGATCGCGGCCGAGAAACTTTGAGCGGTTGCGTTCCTCGTTCATCGGTGTCCGCCCAAATTCGCCGCCCCAGACCACCAGCGTGTTGTCCAGCATTCCGCGCTGCTTCAGGTCCTTCACCAGCGCGGCGGCGGCCTGGTCCGTCTCGCGACACAAGCTGGGCAATCGTGTTACGATATCATCGTGACTGGTGGTGCCGTGGTTGTCCCAGCCTCGATGATAGAGTTGAACGAAACGAACGCCTCGTTCTACGAGCCGGCGCGCCAGCAGGCAGTTGTTGGCGAAGGAGGATTTGGCCGGCTCAGTCCCGTACATCTCTTGAATCGAGCGCGGCTCTTTGGAGATATCCATCAGCTCAGGGACACTGGTCTGCATGCGGTAAGCCATCTCGTAAGAGGCAATGCGCGTTGTAATCTCCGGATCGCCGACGCTATGCAGGTGCAACTCGTTAAGGTTCTTTAGCAAATCAAGCGACCGCCGGCGAACCTCAGGCGATACTCCCTCCGGGTTGGTCAAAAACAGCACCGGATCGCCCTGCGAGCGGAACTGCACCCCCTGATAAACGGTGGGCAGAAAACCGCTTCCCCAGCAAGCCGTGCCTCCATCGGGCTGATTTTCTCCCGAGAGCAGTACTACAAATCCCGGCAGGTTAGCCGCCTCACTACCGATTCCATAAGTCAACCACGATCCCAGGCTGGGTCGGCCCGCAATCTGATGACCGGTATTCATGAAGATTTGCGCTGGCGCATGGTTAAACTGGGTGGTGCTAACCGACCGCACTATAGCGATGTCGTCCGCAATCTCGCCCAGGTGAGGCAGGAGCTCCGAAATCTCAGCTCCACTGCGGCCCCATTTCCTGAACTGGTAAGGCGAGCCCAAGAGCTTCGGCACTCCTTTGATGAAAGCGAAGCGCTCTCCCTTAACCATCGATTCCGGAATGTGTTGTCCATCTAGCTCTTGTAGCTTGGGCTTGTAGTCAAGAAGGTCTACCTGCGATGGCGCTCCAGCCATGAAGAGGTAAATAATGCTCTTGGCCTTCGGCGCGAAATGTCCCGGCTTGGGAGCCATGGGATTCAGCATGGCCATTGTTGGGAAACTGGGAGGCAGGTCGCTGCCAAGGGTGTAGCGGTTGATCAGCGTGGTCAGAGCCGCTGCGCCAATGCCGAAACCCGCTTGCCGGAAAAAATGGCGCCGAGTCACCGCTCTCAAGAAGTCTTGCATTTCGTGTGTTACGTTGTCTTTCATGGGTTATTCCTTCGTTATTGTCTCATCCAGGCTCAGCAACACATTTGACACCATTGTCCAGGCTGCCAGCTCGGGCGTCTCCGGAGCTAAATCTTCCGACTGCATGACCTTTCGCGCGGCTTCGCTGTTATGCTGGAATCTCGCCAGCTCCTGCTTGTAGTAGGCCAGGACACCGTCAATTTCCGCTGACGTCGGAGGGCGCGAGGCACAGAGGCGAAAACCATAGGTAACCCGCGAGGAAGGAGTGGGTCCGGCCTCCTTCATCATCCGTTTGGCTAGCGCCTGGGCCGCCTCAAAAAAAGCTGGATCGTTCAGCATGGTCAATGCCTGCAGGGGCGTATTGGTTCGGGACCGTCTTACGGTACAGAGCTCGCGGCTGGGAGCATCAAAGTTAATCAGGCTGGGGTAAGGCGCGGTGCGCCGCACAAACGTGTAAACACCGCGGCGGTAGCGGTCGCTGCCTTCGCTCATCACCCACTTGTCATCGCTGTAAGGCCTGTCCCAAACCCCTTCCGGTTGATACGGAAACACGCTGGGACCACCGATCTTGGGGCTAACAAGGCCACTAGCCGCCAAGGAGATGTCACGCACCATCTCTGCCTCCACCCGGAAACGAGGGCCGCGAGCCAGCAGCCGGTTGTACGGATCGCGCTCCTGAAGGGCGGGTGTTACCTTCGA
>Ga0066710_100002688_pt1 | contig 14555 bp, 14 predicted proteins | sample GraSoiAngelo_159_FD_79666 | JGI IMG/M metagenome (GOLD analysis project Ga0066710, IMG submission 79666) | Grasslands soil microbial communities from the Angelo Coastal Reserve, California, USA - 14_1009_16_40cm | ecosystem: Environmental > Terrestrial > Soil > Grasslands | place: USA...
CCCCCGCCACCGCCACCACCACCACCCCCGGCCCCTCTTCCGCCACCGCCACCGCCGCCACCGCCGCCACCGCCTCCGCCTCCGCCTCCGGGACCCCCACCCGTTCGCTGTCACGTACCGCGGGTGATCGGCCTGGCGCTCGGCCGGGCCCGCGTGCGGATCCGCCGAGCGCCCTGCTCGGTCGGCACCGTCCGCCGCGCTCGCTCGCGGCGAGTTGGCCGGGTGATCGCCCAGAGGCCGAGGGCCGGAGCCGCCAGGCGCCGTGGCTTCCCGGTCAACCTGGTGGTCGGCCGCCGTTAGGTCGGCCGCGGAACGAGTCGAGCACATCGACGAGCCGGGCCGCAAGGCGCGGGCGCTCGTACGGCGCGAGCTTCTCCGGCGGGATGGCAGAGGGCAGGTCGCCTTCGCGGATGCGCTCGAGGGCGACTTCGATCGAGCCGGCGTCGTGGAGGCGGGCGCAGAGCTGGTCGGCACCGAGGCGGCGGAGGAGCGAGTCGGTCGCGCCGCCGTCGCTGAGGCACAGCACCGGCTTGCCGAGCGCCAGGTACTCGTAGACCTTCGCCGCGACCGCAGTCTCGTCGCCGGCCGCGCGGGACTGCGTGACGAGGGCGACGTCGGCCTCCGCGATTCGCCGCACCGCGTCCTCCCAGCCTGAGGGCGAGACGATCTCGACCTCGGCGCCCGAGCGCTCGATCTCGGCCCTGATCTCCGGCGCGACGTAGCCGTGCAAGACGAGCCGGAGGGGAGGCTCGAGCGCCCGTAGGAGCGGCGCCAGAGGACGATCCTTCGTCAGCGTGCCGGAGTGGAGGATGGTCGTGCCGGTGGTCGTCTTCCGCATTGCGATCAGCGCAGGCTCGAAGCCGTTCGGGATCTCCTCGACGCGCGCGCGGGGATGGCGCCGACTCAGATCGGCGGCCGCCTCCGGCGTCACCGCGACGACGGTCGAGGCTCCCCTTACGACCCACGACTCGAGCCGCCGCAGCAGCGGGCCGCCGCGGTCGAAAGCCGGGTTCCCCGCCCAGAGGTCGCGCAGCTCGACGACGAGCGGGACCTCGCCGCCCGCGAGCCGAGCCGCCACGAGCGCGGAGAACGGAGGGCCGGTTGCGAGCACGGCGTCGTATGACCCGTCCCGCAACCGCCGCCGAACCTGGGCCGCGCCGCGGGGCGCCCAGGCGGTCGAGAGCGGCATCGCCTCCGGGCGAAGCCCCGTGAGACGGAAGAGCGGATCGACGACCCGGCCGGCGGTCTCCATCACCCTCGCGCGAGCGGCGGCACTCCGCGGAGACGCGAACTCGTCGCCGCCGCGACCGGAGACGACGTCGACCTCCCAGCCGTGCTCGGGCAGATGACGGGCGAACGAGCGCCAGCGGGCGGCCGGGCCGCCGGCCTGGTCGATCGGCCGATGAGAGACCAGCAGCAGCCGGGCTTGGTTCGAGCGGTGTTGTTGAGTGTGGGCGGGTCGACCGGTCATTTCCGACGGACGAGCGAGCGGAGCCCGCACGTCCTGAAGACGGCACCGTAAGCGGCGCCTGAGCAATCCCATCACACGCGTCTGCGAGCATCCCGCGGATGGAAGAGCGGCGCCCCGCGCGTCTCCGCACTGACGTCTTTCTGACCCTCGGCGGCAAAGGGACGTCGCTCCTCGTCGGCCTGCTCATCGTCGTCCTCATGGCGCGCGAGCTGGGCCCTTCGCGTCAGGGGGTCTTCGCGGTCGCGTTCAGCTTGACGCTGATCCTGATCCACCTCGGCAGCCTCGGGCTGACCACTGCGAATCCCTATCTCGCTGCACGGGAGCCCGCCCACCGTCCGCAGCTGGTGGCGAACTCGCTCTGGCTCGGCGCCGGCCTGGGGATCGTCCTCCTGGGCATCGGAGCCGCGGTCAAGGCCGTCGCGCCCGGCCTGCTCGAAGGGCTCGGATGGACGGCTCTTGTGGTCGCGCTGGCGGGCGTCCCTGCGGCGCTCGTCGCGGCCCTGCTCCAGAACCTCCTGCTCGGGGAGGGGCGCCTGGTCGCCTACAACCTCATCGAGGTTATCCAGTTTGCGCTGACGCTGGCCGCGCTCGCCGTCGGATTCTGGCTGCTCGACTTCGGCGTCACCGGTGCCCTGGCCGTGGTCACGGCCGCGAGGATCGGCGCCGCGCTCGCCTACCTGATCGCGCTCGGCCACAAGCCCGGCCGGCTCGACACCGCGCTCGCGCGCAGGATGGTCGCGTACGGCTTCCGCGCGTACACCGCGATCGTCCTCTCTTACCTCGTGCTCAAGCTCGACCTGCTGCTTGTCAACGGATACCTCGGGCCGCGTCAGGCGGGCCTCTATTCGGTGGCAGGCACGATTGCCGACGGCATCTTCGTGCTGCCGACGGTGGTCGGGGTCAACCTCTTCCCGCGCGTAGCGCGTTCTGGCCAGAGCGAGCAGACCGCTGAGGTGTTCCGGTCGGTCGCGGTCCTCTACGGGCTGTTCTGCCTGGCGACGATCCCGGTCGCCGGGCCGGGCGTCCGGCTTGTCTTCGGCGAGCGCTTCGACGGCACCGTCTCGCTCTACTACTGGCTCCTGCCGGGCATCTACTGCCTCGGAATGATGACGATCCTCGCGTACCACTTCGCGGGTCGCGGGTATCCGACCCAGGCGGCCCTGGTCTGGTTCGTGGGACTGGGCCTGAACCTCGCGATCAACGTCGCCTTCCTGCCGGGACGGGGAGCCTGGGTCGCGTCCCTTGCCTCGAGCATCGCCTACACGGTCCTGCTCGCGCTCCACATGCGGCTCTTCGCGCGCGAGGCGGGCGGCTACGCGGTGTTGCGGCCGAGACTGCGCGAGGTGGTCGGCCTGGTCAGGACGGCTTTCGCCCGCGGATGACGAATTGCCAGCCGAGCCGGTTGCCGGTCAGACGCGCAAGCGGGCCCGCGAGCTGCCGGTCGTATGCCGTCGCGACCTTGTCGATCCGAAGCTCGTCGAGCCCCGCGAACATCCGCCTCAGCTCCCCCGCGGCGTACGCCTTCGTCCCCTCGCTCTCCATGTGCCGCGCGAGCACGTCGGAGAGGCTGCGCCATGGACGGCCGGCGAGAAGCGCGTGCCGCACCCAGAAGCCGGAGGCGACCCACGAGTGCCGCGCGTAGAGCATCACGCAGAGCTCGCCTCCCGGGCGCAGGACGCGGAGGCCCTCGCGCACGGCGCGCGCTGTGTCGGGGGTGTGGTGGAGGACGCCCCACGAGTAGACGCGGTCGAAGCTCTCGTCCTCGAAGGGCAAGGCCTCGGCGTCGGCGACGCGGAGGTCGGCCTCGAGCTCTTCGAGCTCGAGCCGCCGCCGGACGAGCCGGACGGCACGGTCGGTGAGGTCGACGCCGGTGGCGTTCGCGCCGGCACGGACGAAGCGCACCAAGTCGGTGCCGAGCCCGACGCCGATCTCGAGCACACGCAGCCCGCGAGCGCCCTCGAAGTCGGCAAAACGCGCGATGTGGGGCTCGAGCTCGTCACGCCGCTGCTCGACCTCGGCGTAGAACTCAGGCGTGCCCTCAGGGGCTTCGGAGTGGATCTCGCCGCAGGCCTCCCGCTCCCAGTACGTCTTGACCCGCTGCTTCTGTTCTACTGCGGAACTCGTGGCCACCGCCGGTATTAAAGACGGCCCTGCCGGCGAAGCCGGCACGGCCTCTGAGGTCGGCGTCGCAAGCGACCGCCTTAGGCCCGACGTCACGGTCGTCGTCGCGTGCTTCAACTACGGCCGCTTCCTCCGCGAGGCCGTCGACAGCGCGCTCCGCGAGGGGGCCCGGGTGATCGTCGTCGACGATGGGTCGACAGAGCCGCTGCCTGAGCTTCCGCCCGAGGTGGAGGTGATCCGCCAGGAGAACCAGGGGGTCGCCCGCGCCCGCAACACGGGCCTCGCCAGGGTCGAGACTCCGTACGTCCTCGTCCTCGATGCCGACGACCGGCTCGTGTCGGGCGCGCTCGAGGCGCTGCGCGCGCCGCTCGACGCTGACCCCAAGCTCGGCTTCACGTACGGCCGCATGCGCTTCTTCGGCGACTGGGAAGGGGAACTCCGCTTTCCGCCCTACGACCCATATGTGCTCCTCTACCGCCACACGATCGGGCTGAGCGCGCTCGTCCGCCGCGAAGTCTTCCAGCGTACTGGCGGCTTCGATCCCAGCTTCGACCAGTTCGAGGACTGGGAGCACTGGGTGCATGCACTTGCCCACGGCTGGCAGGGCCGGCAGGTGGACGCCGTCACCGTCGAGTATCGCCGCCACGAGCGCTCGAAGCACTGGGCCGACCGCCGCTCATACCGCGCGGCGTTTCGCCGGCTGCGCGAGAAGCACGCCCGCCTCTATCGAAGCCGCCGGCCAACGCGCCTGGGGCGTTTCGGGCGCGCCTGGTACCGCTATTTCTGGGGCCTTCGGCCCATTCCGGCAGCCGTGGAACTGGCCGTCCACCGATTGCGGTGGGGGCGCTAAGGAGAGGACGCCGCGCCGCCGATACAGGCGGTATGCGGAAAGCGGCCATCGTCCCTGCCTACAACGAGGCCGACGCGATCGCGGGCGTCGTCTCCGAGCTCCGGGAGGCCCACCCCGACTTCGAGGTCGTCGTCGTCGACGACGGCTCCACCGACGGCACCGCCTCGGCTGCACACTGCGCCGGCGCCGAAGTCGTCGAGCTTCCTTTCAACCTGGGAATTGGCGGCGCCGTCCAGACGGGCATCGAATGGGCCAGGCGCCGCGGATGCGACCTCGCAGTTCAGGTCGACGGAGACGGCCAGCACGACCCGCAGGAGGTCGCCAAGATCATTGCTCCGATCCTCGAGGGCGTAGCCGACGTCGTCGTCGGTACGAGGTTCGCCGGCGAGCGCAACTACAACGCGTCGATGGCGCGGCGAATCGGGATCGGCGTCTTTGCGGGCGCTGTCTCCCTCATCGTCCGCCAGCGCGTGACGGACACCACCTCGGGGTTCCGGGCGATGAACGCACGCGCGATCGAGCTCTTCGCCGAGGAGTACCCGCACGACTACCCCGAGGTGGAGGCCACCGTCCTCGTCTTCCGCCACCGACTGCGCATGGTCGAGGTTGCGGTCTCGATGCGACAGCGCGAGACGGGTCGTTCCTCGATCACCGCGTTCCGCTCGATCTACTACATGGGCAAGGTCTCGCTCGCGCTCCTCGTCGGGCTGCTGCGTCCGCGACCCGCACTCGCGAAATGACCTACTCGTCCGGACGACTCTCGCTCGTTGCCGGAGCGGCCGTCGTGGCGGTCCTGTGCGTCGTCATCGAGCTGATCCGCCGCCACAAGCTCCAGGAGCGCTACGCGCTGCTCTGGATCGTGACGGGCGTCGTCATGCTCGTGCTTGCCTTGTGGCGCGGAGCGCTCTACGCGCTGGCGCACGCGGCCGGCGTCGCCTACCCGCCTTCGGCCCTGTACATGGTCGCCGGGCTCTTCGTGCTTGCCGTGCTGCTGCACTACTCGACGGTCCTCTCGCGCCTGTCCGAGCAGAACAAGACGCTCGCGCAGCGACTAGCCCTGCTCGAGCAGGAGCTCAAAGCCAGGGACGAGCGCAGGCCGCGCCGCGTGGCCTGACCCGCTTCCTCACGAGCCTTGGACGACCGTGACGTGGCCCTCGCCGTGCGTCGCCCCCGGCCCGCTCCCGATCCGGCGGACCGTGCAGCGCCGCACGCAGCGGATGGCGAGGGTCACGGCGCCGGCTTCCGTTGCGACGAGCAGATCGCCCGCACGGACGCGTGCGCGCTGGAGCTTGACGCCTGGCAGCGTGAGAATTGCGTCCGTTCCGGGCGTCGGCGACCCAGGCGACGCACGGTCGGAGAAGTAGGCCGCTCCGCGGCGCGTGAAGCCGGACGGGATGAACCCGACTCCCTCCACTCCCAGATCTGCTCCCCCGGGCAAGCCCGACCGAGCGACGAGGGCCGTCCGCCCACGGCTGTCGAACGCGTAGATCCCGCCGCCGAACTCATCCGGCGCGATTAGCTGACCGCCGAACCGTCCGAAGCTCGCAGGCGCGACCGCGATCCCGCCCTCGACCTTCTGCCCGTCCTGCAAGATGACTCGCGAGCGGCCCTTGCAGTCGACGGCGAAGAGCGTCAGCTTGTCGTTTGCGAGTGCTGTCACGAGGACGCGCGACCCGAACCGGCCGATGTGGTCGAACGTGATCCCCGACAGGAAGTAGCCGGGGAAGCTCACGAGACGCTGAGCGTGTCCCTGCCGGTCGACCTTGATCACGCCGGGGTTCGCCGCCGGGTCGAGAACGTAGACCTCGTCACGCCGAAAGCGGCACCCGGCGGCCGAGAGGCGGCGGTCCCGACCCAGAGCGATGTAGGTCTCCCCGATCGGTGGCACGAAGCCCTGGGGCCCGCGCGCGAAGGGCGTGAGAGCTCCACCGCGCCGGTAGAGAAAGAGGCCTTGCGTGGACGCGATCACGAGCCGGCCGTCTTTGCGAGGCCCGACGACGTCGACGGCGCCGGTGACCTTGAGGGCGGGTCGCCAGCGAGCTTCGGCATCCGGTTTTGCGGCCGTTCCTACCACGAGCACCGCGGCGAAAACCGCTCCGGCGAGCAGGAACCCCAGTCGTAGACCCAATGTCTGGGCACCCTAGCGACACTGGTAGGGTCGAGCGCCGTGGCCGACTCGATCCTCGTCACCGGGGCGCAGGGCTTCGTCGGGGAGCATCTGCTTGCGCACCTCCAAGGGCGTGGACTGCCGACCGAGGCGGATGTGACGGACGCGCGCGCTCTCGCCGATGCGATCGCCCAGGCAGGGCCAGACGCTGTCGTTCATCTCGCGGCAGCCTCTTCGGTGGGCGCCTCCTGGGAAGATGCGCCTGAGACCTGGCGCGTGAACGCGGTGGGCACGGTCAACGTGCTCGAGGCTGTGCGCGCCCAAGCGCCTAACGCGCGGGTGCTCGTCGCCTCGACCGGCGATGTGTACGGGCAGGCAGACATGATCCCTACGCCGGAGACCTCTCCCTTCCGGCCCGTCTCGCCCTATGCCGCTTCGAAGGCGGCGGCGGAGCTTGCGAGCGAGCAGGCGCGCCGAGCAGGCCTAAACGTCGTCGTCTCCCGAGCCTTCCAGCACGAAGGTCCCGGACGCGACGAGCGTTTCGCGGTCGGCTCCTGGGCCGCGCAGATCGCCCGCGCGGAGGAGTCGGGTGGCGGCGTGGTCGAGGTGGGGGACCTCACGCCCCGCCGAGACATCAGCGACGTCCGCGACGTCTGTCGTGCCTACTCGGCCCTGCTCGACCGTGGTGTGGCCCCCGACACCTACAACATCGCCTCGGGCCGCTCCGTCGAGATGCGAGAGGTGCTGGACATCCTCGTCGGCCTGGCCAGATGCCAGATCGAGGTCAAGGAGGATCCTGCTCGCAGGCGAGCCGCCGACATCCGTGAGCTCTGCGGAGACCCTGCTCGCCTCCGGGCCGCGACGGGCTGGGCACCTACCATTCCGCTCGAGCAGACTTTGGCCGACGTGCTGGAATCTGCGCGACAGGCTCTGGCTGAGAGGATGGCGAGCGCGTGAGCGACAGGCGGGCACTCATAACCGGGGTCACCGGGCAGGACGGCTCGTACCTTGCCGAGCTCCTGCTCGAGAAGGGCTACGACGTCTACGGGATGGTCCGGCGCTCCTCGACGGAGAACTTCGAGCGCATCGCACACGTCGCCGACCGGATCAAGCTCGTGCAGGCGGACTTGCTCGATGCGTCGTCGCTGGTCGAAGCGCTCGAAGAGTCACAGCCCCGGGAGGTCTACAACCTCGGCGCCCAGAGCTTCGTGCCGACATCCTGGCGCCAGCCGGTGCTGACCGCCGAGTTCACCGCCGTCGGTGTGACGCGCCTGCTCGAGGCCATCCGTCGAGTGGATCCCGCCATTCGCTTCTACCAGGCTTCCTCCTCGGAGATGTTCGGAAAGGTGCGCGAGGTCCCTCAGACCGAGACCACGCCCTTCTACCCGCGCTCTCCGTACGGAGTCGCCAAGGTGTACGGCCACTTCATCACGGTCAACTACCGCGAGTCCTACGGGCTCTACGCGGTGTCCGGGATCCTCTTCAACCACGAGAGCCCTCGACGTGGCCTCGAGTTCGTGACGCGCAAGATCTCGGACGGCGTCGCCCGCATCAAGCTGGGCCTCGCCGAGGAGCTCCGACTGGGGAACCTCGAGTCCGAGCGGGACTGGGGATTCGCCGGCGACTACGTCGATGCGATGTGGCGCATGCTCCAGCAGGACGAGCCCGAGGATTACGTGGTGGCCACCGGCTCGGCTCACTCGGTGCAGGAGTTCGTGAACATCGCGTTCGCGCATGCGGGGCTGGAGCCCGAGAAGTACGTGAAGACCGACCCGGAGTTCCTGCGCCCGGCCGAGGTCGATCAGCTCGTCGGCGACGCGTCGAAGGCTGGAGAGAAACTCGGGTGGGAGCCGCGACACTCCTTCCGCGACCTGACGGAGATGATGGTCGACGCCGACCTCGAGCGGCTGTCGGCCGACTCCGCGCAGGTGGTCCGCTCGCCGACCGGCTGAGTGTCGGCCTCGTGGTCGACGCCGTCGTCGTCACAATGGATTCGCGCGAGATGGTGCTCCGCTGTCTCGAGCACCTCGCGGGGGTCGGGGCGGCCATCGTCGTCGACAACGCGTCGGAGGACGGCACAGCCCAGGCAATCGCCGAGGCCCACCCAGGCGCCACTGTCGTCCGGCTCGAGGTCCGTCAGAGCCTGGCCGCCGCCTACAACCGTGGCGCCGAGGCCGCGTCGGCGGAGCTCGTTCTCTTCTTGAACGACGATGTCCTGGCCGAGCCTCGCTCGATCGACCGCCTCGTCGAGGCACTCGAAGAGGACCCCGGGGCGGCCGCCGCAGCCGGGCGGCTCGTGGACGCCGAGACCGGCGAGACGCAGAGCGAATACCAGCCGCGGCCGTTCCCCGGAGTCGGGCGGTTTGTCGCCGCCTTTACCGGCCTCCAGCGGATCTGGCCGGGTAATCCCTGGACGGCGCCACACACGGATCGACCACTCGACGGGCCGGTAGTCGCCGTTGACCAACCCGCGGGCGCATGCCTGCTCGTCAGGCGTGCTTCATTCGAGTCCATTTCCGGTTGGGACGAGGGCTTCGAGCTCTGGTTCGAGGACACAGACCTCGCCCGGCGGCTCAGCGCTCTGGGGCGCGTCCTGTACGTGCCGGGCGCGACCTTCCGCCACGTGGGCGGCCACAGCACGCGTCGGCTCGCGCGCGCGGAGGTCGTCCGGCGCTCGTACGGCAGCGCGCTGCGCTACGGCGCCAAGCACTTCGGGCCGGGTCGCAGGCTCGCGCTTGCCTTCCTGTTCGGCTCGACGGCGGCGATCCGGTCCGTCACCTCGCGGCGTGATCCCGAGCTGGCGCAGGCTTACCGGCAGGTGCTGCGCCAGGCGACGAGGTTCAAGAAGATGACCTGACAGCCCAGAGCACGCCCGTGCCGTTGTCCTTTGGGTGATGCGCGATTACGTCGAAACGGGCCTTGGACAGCAATGCGCCGGCGGCGCGGGCCGGATCGGGCTCGGGGGAGCCTTCAGGGTGGTACTCGAGGACAACAGCGTCGGCTCCGAGGTCGCCGAACCGAGGATCCTGGAGGATCGGCCACTCAGCCCCTTCGATGTCGATCTTCACGAGGTCCGAGTCGGCCACCAACGGGAAGACATCGACCCCGTCGACTTTGATTCCGCCTTCGTCGCCCCGAGCCACGTGCGACGTTGCGAACGAACCGGTTGCGAAGCGGATCGGTCCGGCTTGGGTCATAGCGCCCACTTCGAGAAGCCGCCAAGTAGCAGCTCGTCCGTTGTTCTCGATCGTCCGCCGGTGCATCGCCACATTCGCGGGGTCCGGCTCGAAAGCGACGATCTCGGCGTCGGGAAACAGCCCGAGGACCCATGCGCCGAACAAGCCGATGTTTGCACCGATGTCCGCCACCTGGAGCGGGCCAGCCTTCCGCTCGGCAAGGCGAGACAGGACCGTGTCGGGGAAGCGGTACTCGTGCTGTGAAAACATCTCGTCGAGGATCAGGATGTCCGGAGACTTGTGGCGGATCGTGATCGCGACGCCGGACTCCTTCAGGTGGTAGGTCGCGGTCACGCGCTTGTCCGGCCGAAGCTCGTTCCACACGAATCGCCATGGCTGCTGCACGAGGGACGAACGCAGTGAGAGGCTGACACGCATCAGCGCGTCGACCTGCGTGAGCCGTCTTAGGCCGGGCAGCGTCGCCATCCGCCGGACAAGACGCAAGACGAAGCTCACGGTCGGCTCCGGGCGCGTTCGTACGACGCGATGGTGTCTTCCGCGGTCCGCCGCCAAGTGAACATTCGCTGTCGATCCGTCCCCTTGCGCTCGAGCTCAGCCGCAAGCCCTCTGTCCCTCAGCACCCTCGATACCGCATTGGCCATCTCCTCGATCCGGTAGGGATCGAAGTAGAGCACTGCGTCTCCGCCGACCTCGGGTAAGGACGATGTGTTCGACGAGACAACCGGCAGGCCGCGTCTCATAGCCTCGAGGATCGGCAGTCCGAAACCCTCTCTCAGCGAGGGGAACGCAAGACACGATGCGTATCGATACAGAGCCTCAAGGTCGGCTTCACTCACCCAGCCGGGAAAGACGACGCCCTCCGGGATACCAAGCTCGCTCGCGCGCTTTTCCAGCTGGGTCTGCAACGGAGTTGGATTCGCCGGCACGACCAGCACAGCATCCGGCACGCTCTTACGGACGAGCCCCATGGCCTCCACCAACCGGCCGACATTCTTGTGTTCCTTCAACGCGGACACGGCGAGGACAATCGGGCCCGCCCTCAGCGTCAGCTTCGCGCGCAGCTCCGCTTCGTCGGTCGGAGCGGCTCCAATGGCGGCTCCTGGGCCGAGAGGAATTGCGTCGATGTTTTCGAGCGGCACACGGAGGTCCTCAGCCACCTCAGCCCGAGAGGCTTCCGAGTACGTGAGAACGCGGTCGGCTCGACGGGCGACCGGAGGCACCATGATCTTCCACAGGCGAACGGTCTGCAGCTCGGTGGGATCCGGATGACGGATCCACGTGACGTCGCCGATGGTCATCACGTGAGCGGGCCTCGTCACGAGCGGCCCTGTGAGCGCCACGCTGTGCAGGATGTCGAAGGGCTCTCGGGAGGCAAGCCAGCCGAGCACAGTGAGCTCGGTCAGGGCGCGCGTGTAGCGGCGACCGAGGAGCGGGTGCGTGATCAACCGCACTCGTTCTGCCCACCACTCGGCGGCGAGCAGGTCTTTCCCCGCCTGGTTGACGAACAGAGAGAGCTCGACCGTGGGCCTGGCCTCGAGCAGCGCGGGCACGAGGCTTCGAACGTAGGTCTCGATCCCGCCCATCTGGGGCTGGAGGAAGACCGCGTTGATTCCAACCCGGCGAACAGGGGCGCGCACCACGAGCGCCGAGTGTAGGCAAGCGGTCCGTATGCTTGCCGGCATCGGCATCGCTGCAGGACTCGTCGACACCGCGAACCTCGCGCGACATGTGCGCCAACCCGTCCGCTTCACTCTCCGGCAGGCAAAGCGCCGTCGCGAGCTCGGCCACTACAGGCTCCGGGATTCCGGGCTCGTGGTTTTCCTGCGCCACAACTCGCCGGACATGAACACGCTCGACGAGATCTTTTCCAGCGGCCACTACGAGCCGACGGAGGCCGTGCTGGAGGCATTGCAGTCCGTGTCGCCGCCGCTCGAGATCGTCGATCTCGGGGCCAACATCGGGCTCTTCGGGGCGTTCGCGCTCGGCCGATTTCCGGAGGCCACGATTCTGGGCTTCGAGCCGGACCCGGCCAACGCCGAGCTCCACGAGCGGTCGATCCAGGCAAACGACGCGGAGGGCCGATGGCGCCTGATACGTGCCTGCGCCGCGACGGCTGACGGAACCGTCGCGTTCTCTGGCGACGGATACACGACCGGTCACGTCGGAGAGGGAGAGCGACGGTTGCCGGCCGTCGACGTCTTTCCATTCCTCCAGTCCGTCGACCTCCTGAAGGTCGACGTGGAGGGTGCGGAGTGGGAGCTCCTGGCGGATCCGCGTTTCGCCGCGGTTCCCGCCCGGGTGGTCGCGCTCGAGTACCACCCGTATCTCTGTCCTTCTGCAGATCCCCGGTCGCTCGCGCACGACCTTCTCGAGCGCGCGGGCTACGAAACCGCAGACCACGAGCTTCGTGGGTTGCCGGGGCAGGGCATGGTCTGGGCATGGAAGAGCCGCTGACCTCAGTTCCGCCGGCAGACGTGGACATCCTCTCGACGCCCGCAGCGGGACAGGCGGCGATTCGCGGTGCCGCTCTGCGGATCATCGGCTACGCGGTCGGCGTCGGCCTGAGCGTGATCGCGGCAGCGCTGCTGATCCGCCACCTCGGCCCCGGCGACTTCGGCCGCTACACCGCCGTCATTTCGCTGGTCACGATTTTCGCCGCGCTCGCGGAGGCCGGGATGACGAACATCGGCGTGCGGGAGTACAGCGTTCTGCCGCGAGAACGCCGTGGCCCCTTCGTGGCCGAGCTGACGGGCCTGCGGCTGCTCGCGACCGCGGCCGGAGTCGTGATCGCGGTCGTCTTCGCTGTCGCCGCTGGTTACGACGGCGAGATGGTTGCCGGGTCGGCGATCGTCGGCCTCGGGATGCTCCTGCTGGCGTTCCAGGCAACATGGATGGTCCCGCTTCAGTCCCAGCTGCGACTGGGCTGGGTGACGGTCCTGGAGCTCGTCCGCCAGGCCGTGACGCTTGCGGCGATCGCGCTTCTCGTTCTTGTCACCGCCTCCCTCGTCCCGTTCTTCTGGGTGGCTCCAGTTGCGGCACTCGCCGCTCTCGTCGTGACCGTGCCGCTCGTTCGCCGGCTCGTTCCGCTTCTCCCGTCGTTCCGCGGCAAAGACCGAGCACGGCTTCTTGCGCTGACGGTCCCCTACGCGGCCGCGAACGCGGTTGGCGCGGTCTACATCTATCTCGCCGTCGTCGTGCTCTCCCTGACGTCCACGGAGCAGCAGACCGGCTACTTCGGCGCCTCGTTCCGCGTCTTCATCGTGCTCTCGGCAATCCCCGGGCTCCTCGTCGCCTCCGCGTTCCCGATCCTGGCCCGGGCGGCTCACGATGACGAAAGCCGTTTCGCCTACGCACTCCAGCGCCTCTCGGAGCTGCTGTTCGTACTCGGCCTGGGAACGGCGCTCTGCACGGCGGTCGGGGCGGAGCTCGCCATCAACATCGTCGCCGGCAGCGAGTTCAAGCCGTCGGTCGACGTGTTGCAGATCCAGTCTCTGGCTCTGCTTGCCTCGTTCCTGCTCGCCGTCTGGGGCTTTGCACTCCTCTCGCTGTCCCTCTACCGCGCGATCCTCGTCGCGAACGCAGCCGCTCTCGTCATCAGCATGACGCTGACGCTCGCGCTCGCGCCCTCCTACGGCGCGAAGGGCGCCGCTGTGGCGACGGTCTTCGGCGAGGCTACGCTGGCGGTCGGGTATGTCACCGTCCTTTTCCGGAGGCGCCCAGACCTGCGGCTCTCTCTCGAAATCGTTCCGCGCGCGGTGGCGGCACTCGTGCCTGCCGCTGCCGTGCTCCTTGTGCCGGGGCTCTCGCAGGAGGTGCGGCTCGTCGCCGTCGCCGGGATCTACGCCCTCGCGGCGTGGCTGCTTGGTGCGATTCCGGACGAGATAGGACTCGCGCTTCGGCCCCGGCGCGGCGAGTAACGTCCCCGCGATGGCCGATCGCGTCCGGGTCTTGCTGCTCCGTGGTCAGTACGCGAACCCCTGGGACCTTCGTCCCTGGGGCGAATTGCCCGACCGCTTCGATGTCGCCTGCCTCGTCAGCCGCAAGAACGTCTACTCGACGGAGGATGTGCCGGTCGAGCAGGTTCCGGTCCGCACGCTGCGCGACTTCTTGCCCAGGGGTATGGTCGGAGACGTCGTCGCAGGAGCCGTCGGCGACCGTTACCTCGGCATCGAAGACGAGCTTGCCCGCGCGGACATCGTCCACGCCTCCGAGCTCTCCTTCTGGTTTGCCGGCGAGGCAGCTCGGCTGAAGAGCCGCTTCGGCTACAAGCTCGTCCTCACGGCCTGGGAGACGATCCCCTTCCTCGACGCCTACCGGAACCGTCGCGCACGCTCGTATCGAAGGGAAACGCTGCCGGCCGCAGACCTCTTCCTTGCCGCGACCGAGCGGGCTCGCAACGCCCTCCTGCTCGAGGGTGCCGATGCCGAACGCGTCGCGGTCTGCTACCCGGGAATCGACCTGGAGCGCTTCAGGGCAGCGGCCCGGCCGGATCCGCTCCCGTCGGAGCACGTCATCGTCTCGCCGGGACGGCTGGTCTGGGAAAAGGGACACCAGGACGTGATGCGGGCGATCGCCGCCCTTGGGCGAGGCGTCGTTCCCGGAGCAAACGGCGCAGCGCCGAGGCTGCTCGTGGTCGGCAGCGGACCCGAGGAAAAGCGGCTTCGCGCCTACGCCCGAGAGCTCGGCATCGCCGAGCGGGTCGATTTCCGGACGGTTCCCTACGACGAGATGCCGCGCGTCTACGCCGAGGCGAGCTGCATGGTCCTCGGAAGCCTGCCGAGCGCCGGGTGCAGCCTCTACCTCGGCGAC
>Ga0066710_100002689_pt1 | contig 14555 bp, 9 predicted proteins | sample GraSoiAngelo_159_FD_79666 | JGI IMG/M metagenome (GOLD analysis project Ga0066710, IMG submission 79666) | Grasslands soil microbial communities from the Angelo Coastal Reserve, California, USA - 14_1009_16_40cm | ecosystem: Environmental > Terrestrial > Soil > Grasslands | place: USA...
CGCCGAGGGCGGCCCCGGTGACGATGAGGCCGGTGGCGATGCTCACTCCCGCCAGAAGCCGGACCGCGAGCGCGATCTGGTCAAGGACGGCGGAGATGCGCTCCAACACCTCCCGCACCGGGATGGCCGTGACGTTCGGGAAGGCCGAAGTGACCGCCGACTGGAGAGCGCCCTCGTCGGCCGGCGGCACGCGGGCGGTGGCGATCCAGGTCGAGGGAGCGCCGTCGAGGGCGCCCTGCGAGAAGATCACGAAGAAGTTGGTATTGAAGCTCTGCCAGTTCACGCGGCGGAGATTGACGATTCGCGCCTGCACTGTCACGCCCTGGATGTCGAAGCCCAGGGTGCCCCCGATCGCGACTCCGAGGTTCTTCGCGATGTCCTCTTCGACGGAGACCAAGGGCTCCGCCCGCGCCTCGTCAGCCGTCCACCAGCGGCCGGCGATGACCTCATTGTGCGCGGGCGGCTTGGCGCCCCACGTGAGCACGTACTCGCGCGAGAGATACCAGACCTCCTCGTGCTTCTGCCGTGGATCAACGGCGACGGAGGTGCCATTGATGGTGGCCAGCCGTGAGCGGACGACGGGGGTGAGCTCGGGCGGCTGTGCCGCGAGATCCTTCACAAGCCGCGTGAAGGGCTCGACCTGGTCGTGCTGGATGTCGATGAAGAAAAAGGCCGGGGACCTTTCCGGTCCGCGGTCTGCCAGCTCGGCGCGCAGGCTCTGCTCGAGGAGCGCCACGGCGACGATCAGCATCACGGCCACGCCGAGCGAGACAAGGACCACGCCCGCGTGGGAGCCGGGGCGGTGAACATTGGCGACGGCCTGGCGCCAGGCCAGCGAGCGCAAGCGCGGGAGGCGTCTCGCGCCGGCGATGACGAGTCGCGCAGTGAGCCCGAGCAGGGCGAGCGCGCTGGCGAGGCCGCCCAGGAAGAGACCGCCCACTTTGAACGAGCCCGCCTGCCAGAACACGAGGGCCGCGAGCCCCGCCGCGATGGGAATCGCGGCAAGCCAGGGCCGGCGGCCCGGCAGCCGCGCTTCGACGTCGCGACGCAGGATGAGCGCGGGCGGCACGCGGCGGATGTCGAGGAGCGGCCAGAGCGCGAACAGGAGCGTGAGCCCCGTGCCCATGGCCAGCCCGGCCAGCACGGAGCGGAGCGACACCGACGCCTCGAGAGGGATGGGCAGGAGTGGCGAGAGCGCCGGCACGAGCGTCAGCTGGACCGCGGTGCCGATCGCGGCGCCGAGCAGGCTGCCACACAGCCCGAGGAGCACGGTCTGGAGGAGATAGGCGGCCAACACCTCGCGCCAGCCCGGGCCGAGACACTTGAGCACCGCGATTGTGTCGAGCTTGCCGCGCACGAACGCCCGCACGCTGGTCGCCACGCCGATGCCGCCTACCATGATGGCGACGAGCCCCGTAAGACCGAGATAGACCGTCAGCTGGTTCCAGAAGCGGCGCACCCCAGGCTGCGCCTGGGAGTACGTCGTCACGCGCACGGTCGAGTCGGACAGACGTGCGGCGAGCGTGTCCTTGAATCCCTCGGCACTCATCCCGGTGGGAAGGCGGAAAAGCATGCGATGACGCACGCGGCTGCCGGGGCGAACCAGTCGCGTGCCCGGCAGGTCTTCGGGCGCGATCATCACGCGCGGCCCCAGCGAGAAGATGCCGACGGAGCGGTCGGGCTCCTGGCGGATGACGCCGCTGACGACGAAGTCGGCCTCGCCGATCTTCAAGCGCTCACCGACCGAGGCCCCTAACTTCTGGAGGAGCGAGGGATGGACGAGGGCGCGACCCTTGCCCACGAGCGCGTTGAGAGGCAGAGCGGGCTCGGTGACCAGCTCGCCGTAGAAGGGATAGCCCGGGGCGACGGTCTTGAGCTCCACGATCTGGCTCTTTTCGCGGACCGCCGACATGGCGACCAGCTCCTGGATGGGAAGGACCTCGACCCCGCCGCGCGCCATCCCCGCCACCACGGCTTCACCCGCCGGAGAAAGGGGCTGGGTGCTCCGGATCTCGACGTCGCCGCCCATGAGGGCACGCGCCGAGCGGCCCACTGTGCGCTCGAGGCTCGAGGCGAAGCTGCTGACGGCGACGAGGGCGCCCACGCCGAGCGTGACGCAGGCGATGAGATAGGCGAAGTGCCGCCCCGCGCCCCGCGTTTCCCGCCAGGCGAGCCGCAGCGTGAACATCAGCCGCCCCTCACCGTGCCCTCTCCCCAGCGGGGAGAGGGTTTTTCAGGACCCCCTCTCCCTGGCAGGGAGAGGGTCGGGGTGAGGGTCGAAGGTCAGACGCCGCTGCCATTGCTCGTCTCGTCGCTCACGATCCGCCCGTCGCGGAGCGTGATCACGCGGTCGGCGAGCGCGGCCAGTGCCGGATCGTGGGTGACCAGCACCAGCGTGCTGCCGAGGTTGCGGTTGAGGGCGACCAGGAGATCGATGATCTGTTTGCCGGTGGCCGAGTCGAGATTGCCGGTGGGCTCGTCGGCCAGAAGAAGCGTCGGGCGCCGCGCGACGGCGCGGGCCACGGCCACGCGCTGCTGCTCGCCGCCCGAGAGCTGGACGGGGTAGTGGTGCGCGCGCTCTTCAAGGCCGACGTCCCTCAGGAGCGCGCGCGCCCGCTCGAGGGCGTCCGGCTCGCCGCCGAGCTCGAGGGGCACCGCGACGTTCTCAAGCGCGGTTAGCGTGGGAATCAAGTGGAAGGACTGGAAGACGTAGCCGATGGTGTCGCGGCGGAAGCGCGCGAGCGCGTCCTCGCCGAGGCCAGTCAGCTCGACGCCGTTCACCACGATGCGTCCCGTGGTGGGCCGGTCGAGGCCGGCGATCAGGCCCAGTAGCGTGGACTTTCCGCTGCCGGACGGTCCCGCGACGGCAACGAACTGGCGGGCCGGCACCTCGAGGGAAATCTCGGTGAGCACGTTCACTGGGCGGCCGCCGCTTTCGAGACGCATGCCAAGGCCGCTGACGCTGATCATGACACGATCCATACTACACACGCAGAGGGTTGGCTGCAGCCGGATGAGGCGGCGTCGGTATTCGGCTCGAGTCTACTCTGTGCCCGAGTTGCAATTTCCGGGTCTCGGGCACAATGCCCCCGCTTCTCGAATCCAGGTGCCGGAACTTCCCGTTTTTCGCAGAGGGGCGAAGTGGCACTGCCGATGCTAGCACTCCGGTCCAGCATGGATCTTCAGAGGACACGCCGTCGACGCGATGAGCGTTGGGTCGGCCCTCTGGAACGCGGCGAGTACCCAGAAACGGGGAGGAACACGGCCATGGAAATCCTGAGACGTGTCGGCGTCGGTACGACGTTGATGTTTGGACTCCTGCTACCGGTTGACGTGGCAGTAGCGGAGGACATGACGGCGGCGATTCAAACCGGCCGGATGACGGTCGTGGAGATCGATCGACAAGCTCGACGCATCGTCTGCAAGAACGGTCTCGGACGACTCTCTCAGCACGTAGTGACCAATGAGGCCAAGGTGGCCAGTGGCGAAAAGACAGCGACCGACCTGTCTCTCCTGAACCCGGGCGATGTCATCAAGGCAGAGCTTCGGGCCGGACGGATTCAGAGAATCGTCGTGCTCCGTCACGCCTGGGACGAAACTACAAGCCCGGAACAATAGGAACAACAGGCGCGCCGGCATGCTTGGTCTCTGGTGCGCAGGTTCCTGAATTACCGACGATTCGCCCGGCCGGCCAAAGAAAGCGAGGCGTTCATACTACACTAGCCTCATGCGCTTTCTTGTCGCGTCTGCCCTCGTCTCGGTCCTCGCATTCGCCGGGACGGTCCATGCCGCGGAGCGCATCGTCGTCGCTTTCGGCGACAGCCTGACGGCAGGGCTCGGCGTCATGCCGGACGATTCGTATCCGGCCCAGCTCCAGGCCAGGCTTCGCGCCGAGGGCTATGCCTATCGCGTGGTCAATGCGGGCGCGTCAGGCGATACCACAGCCGGCGGGCTCAGGCGGGTGGACTGGGCGCTCAAGAACAAGCCCGACATCGTCATCGTAGCGCTCGGCGCGAACGACGCGCTCCGCGGGCAGGACCTCGCATCCGTCCGCTCCAACCTCGACGGCATCGTGGCGCGCTTCCAGAAGGCGGGCGCGCGTGTCCTCATGGCGGGCATGGAAATGCCGCCCAACTACGGCGCGCGCTACACGGCGGACTTCCGCCGGCTGTACGTCGACGTCGCCCGCAAGCGCGGCTCCGCCTTCATGCCCTTTCTCCTCGACGGCGTCGCCGGCAACCCCCGGCTCAACCAGCCCGACGGCATTCATCCCACGGCCGAGGGCTACCGCATCGTCGTGGACCACCTCTGGCCGCACCTCGAGCCCCTGCTCACGCGCTAGGGTGTATATTCCACAGTCCAGATGACCCAACCTGTCAACCTGGGCGACCTGGTCGATCGGTCTCGACCTGCCAGCGCCACCGCGCTGATCGATTGCCTCGACTGGGAGCGCCCCCGTGAATATTCGCACGGCGAGATCGACCAGCTGGCCAAGGCCTGCGCGCGCGGCCTGCTCGCGCGCGGTCTCCGCCGGGGCGACGCGGTGGGGATCCTCGCCGGGAACCGTGCCGAGTTCCTCATCGCCTACTTCGGAACGATGCGCGCGGGACTCGTCTCGGTTCCGGTGAATCACAAGTTCCCACGAGAGACGGTCGAGTTCGTCCTGCGCGACTCGGGCGCGAAGCTCGTCTTCTGCGACGGGGAGCGTCGCGCGCGCGTTCCGGCCGGAATCCCGGTGGTCGACTTCGACTCGACGGCGGCTGACGGCTTCGAGGCCCTCCTGGACCACGGCGAGTTCGCCGCCGTGCGTCCAGAGCCCCGGGAGACCGCGATGGTGCTCTACACCTCGGGCTCGACGGGCCGGCCGAAGGGCGTGCCGCTCTCTCACGACGGCCACCTGTGGGCCGTGCGATCGCGCGTGGCCGCGGGCAAGGACCTCCAGCGGGAGCGCTTCATCGTGGCCGCCCCGCTTTTCCACATGAACGCGCTCGGCACGAGCAAGGTCGTGCTCGCGGCGCACGCCGCCATGGTCCTGCTCCCGCAGTTTGACGCCCGCCGTTACATCGAAGCGATCGGCCGCTTCGGCGTCACCTTCCTCACCTCGGTGCCGACGATGCTCGCGCTGATCCTCCGGGAAGCCGACGTCCTCGCGCGGACCGATCTCTCCTCGGTGCGAGCGGTGAGAATGGGCTCGGCGCCCACCACGCAGCAGCTCATCGACGCAGTCAAGAAGGCCTTCCCCGGCGCGGCGGTCTCCTATATCTACGGAACCACGGAAGCCGGCCCGGTGATGTTCGGCCCCCATCGCGACGGCCGGTATCAGCCCGACCTCGCCCTTGGCTGGCCGCGATCGGACGTCGAAGTGCGCCTCGTGAGTCCTGACGGGAGCGATGCCGACGAGGGCATGCTCTGGATCCGGACGCCCGCCAACATGACCGGTTATCTCAACCTGCCCGACAAGACCCGCGAGGTCCTGACCTCCGACGGCTGGTACCTTTCGGGCGACATCTTGAGATGCGACGAGACCGGCGCCTACTACTTCGTCGGGCGTGCGGACGACATGTTCGTCTGCGGCGGCGAGAACATCTATCCGGGAGAAGTCGAGACGGTCCTGGAGCGTCACCCGGACATCATCCAGGCCTGTGTCGTGCCGATCCCAGACGAGATCAAGTACGAGAAGCCGTTCGCGTTCGTGGTGGCCCGGGCCGGCAGTCACGTGACGGAAGACGAGGTCAAGCGCCATGCCCTGGCCCACGGGCCGGCCTTTCAGCACCCGCGGCACGTCGTCTTCGTGCCGGAGCTCCCGCTGGCGAGCACCGGCAAGGTGGACCGGGTTGCGCTGCGGCGGCTCGCCCTCGAGCACGGCCAGATGGAGGCCAAGGCATGAAAGCCGCGGTCATCCACGAGCACGGCGGGCCCGGCTCCATCAGGATCGAGCCGGACTTCCCTGATCCGCAGCCGGGCCCCGACGACGTGGTGATTCGCGTCCGCGCGACGACCCTCAACTATCACGACATCTTCACGCGCCGGGGGATGCCGGGCATCAAGGTGCCCATGCCCTGCATCATGGGCGTCGACTTTGCCGGCGATATCGTGGAAATGGGCGACGCTGTCACGGGATGGAAGGTCGGCGACCGGGTCATGATCGATCCCGTGGACAGGGTCGGGCCCGGCGGCCTCATGGGCGAGATGTGGCACGGCGGGCTCGCCGAATACTGCCGCGTGCCCACGCATCACCTGGTTGCGCTGCCGGCGGACGTGGGGTATGACGCCGCCGCGTGCCTGCCCGTGGCCTACGGCACGGCCGTGCGCATGATGCACACGATCGGCGAAGTCAAGCGGGGGGACAAGGTCCTGATCCTCGGCGCCTCCGGCGGCGTCGGCACCTGCTGCGTGCAGCTGGCGAAGCAGGCGGGCGCGGAAGTGATCGCGTGCGCCAGCAGCGAGGGCAAGCTCGCGCGGCTCAAGGACCTGGGCGCCGACCATCTCCTCGACTACACGACGCACGACTTCGTGAAGTGGGTCCACGAGACCTTCGGCAAGCCGCACCGGCGAAAGTTCACGGGGGGCGTGGACGTGGTCGTGAACTTCACGGGCGGAGACACGTGGGTGCCGTCGCTCAAGGTGCTGCACCGGCAGGGCAAGGTGCTCACCTGCGGGGCCACCGCCGGTTTTGATCCCAAGGAGGACCTGCGCTTCATCTGGACGTTCGAGCTCAGAATCCTGGGGTCGAACGGCTGGATGCGCGAGGATCTCGCCACGCTCCTGACGCTCATACAGCGAGGGAAGCTCTTGCCCGTCATCGACAGCGAGCTGCCGCTCGAAGAGGTGAACGAGGCCTTCCGCCTCCTGGAAGATCGCAAGGTCATGGGCAAGGTCGTCGTGCGGCCATGAGCGAGGCGCCCGAGAGGCTCTCCGCGGAGCAGATCCAGGCCGCCTTCGACGCCTCACCATTCCTCGGTTTCCTCCGCCTCCGCGTCGTCGCGCTCGACCACGAGGCCGCCACGCTCACGGTCAGCATGCCGATGAGGCCCGAGCTCGAGCGACGGCTGAGCACCGGGCAGTTCCACGGAGGGCCGATCGCGGCCTTCATCGACTCCGTGGGCGACTACGCCATCGGCATGGCGGTGGGCGGCGGCGTGCCGACGATCAACTTGAGAATCGACTACCTGCGCCCCGCGGTGGGCAGCGTCCTCACCGGCACCGCGCGCGTCCGTCGGGCCGGACGCACCGTGGCCATCGTCGACGTGGACGTCTTCGACGAGCAGCGGGCGCTCGTCGCGGTCGGCCGCGGCACCTACTCGGGCCAGCGCGGCTAGTAGAGGCCGCCGCCAGTCGCGGATAGTTGCCTCGGACGGTGTTCCCGACTACCATGTGTCTCGTCTCCGCACCCGACACCGCCATCCCCTGAGGGGGTCTCATGATCAGCAAGGCCGACCAGTTCTCTCTGGACGCCAAGTACACGCAGGAGTCGGGACGCATCTACCTTTCCGGCATCCAGGCGCTCGTCAGGCTTCCGCTCGACCAGCACCGCGCCGACAAGCGGCGAGGGCTCAACACGGCGACCTTCATCTCCGGCTACCGCGGCTCGCCGCTGGGCGGCTTCGACCAGACGCTCGAGCGCGAGAAGAAGCTGCTGGAGGCCCACCAGGTCGTCTTCTCGTCGGGTCTGAACGAAGACCTGGGAGCGACGGCGATCTTTGGCAGCCAGATGGTCGGCCTCTTCCCGCGCCCCAAGTACGACGGCGTGCTCGGGATGTGGTACGGCAAGGCGCCGGGGGTGGACCGGACGGGCGACGCTTTCAAGCACGCCAACTACGCGGGCGTCGGACGAAACGGCGGCGTGCTGGCGTTGGCCGGCGACGACCCCGTGTCCAAGTCCTCGACGCTGCCGAGCCACTCGGAGGTCGCCCTCTACGACGCGCTGATGCCGACGATCTTCCCCGGAAATGTCCAGGACATCCTCGACCTGGGGCTGCACGGCTTCATGCTCTCGCGCATCTCGGGGCTCTGGGTCGGCGTCAAGATCGTCACGAACGTCGCCGACGAGGCGGGCACCGCCGAAGTGTCGCCGGAGCGCGTCACGCCCGTTATTCCCACCGTCGAGCTGGACGGCCGCCTCTTCGAGCACGCGATCAACGTCAACCTGATCCCGCCCTACGGGCTCGACATGGAGCGGACGCTCCACCACGCGCGACTCGAGCTGGCGCGCCTCTACGCGCACGAGAACAAGCTCAACCGGATCACCGTGCCGACGCCCGGCGCCTGGCTCGGCATCATGACGACGGGCAAGACCTACTTCGACGTCCGCCAGGCCCTCGTCGAGCTCGGGCTCGACGAGGAGGCGCTCCGCCATCACGGGATTCGCATCCTCAAGATGGGCATGCTCTTCCCGATGGAGCCTCGCGTCGTCCGCGAGTTCGCGCGGGGGCTCGAGGAGATCCTGGTCGTCGAGGAGAAGCGGGCCTTCCTCGAGATGTTCGCCAAGGACATCCTGTACGGGATGCCCGACCGGCCGCGGATCGTCGGCAAGCGCGACGAGGAGGACCGGCTGCTCGTCGAGGTGGTGGGCGAGCTCGACCCGGACCTGATCGCACGCGCCATCGCCAAACGGATCGCGCGAAAGCTCCGGATCGAGTCCGTCGAGGCGCGCATCCGTCACATCGACGAGCTCAAGCAGCGACCCAAGATGCTCTCGCTCGCGCGCACCGCCTTCTTCTGCTCGGGCTGCCCGCACAATCGCTCGACGGTGGTGCCGGAAGGCAGCGTGGCCGCGGCGGGCATCGGCTGCCACGGCATGGCCATGGGCATGGACCGCGGCATCATCGGCGTCACGCACATGGGGGCCGAGGGCGCGCAGTGGGTCGGCATCTCGCCCTTCACGGAGACGCCGCATCTCTTTCAGAACATCGGCGACGGCACGCTCTTCCACTCGGGCAGCCTCGCCATCAACTACGCCATCGCCGCCGGCGTCAACATCACCTACAAGATCCTCTACAACTCCGCGGTGGCGATGACGGGCGGCCAGGACGCGGCGGGCGCGCTGCCGATCCCCGCCCTCACCCGCCGCCTCGAGGCCGACGGCGTCAAGCGCATCATCATCACCACCGACCACCCTGAGAACTACAAGGGCGTGTCCCTGGCCCCCAACTGCGAAGTATGGCATCGCGACCGCCTCCTCGAGGCCCAATCGGTGCTGGCGGGGGTGCCCGGCGTGACCGCGCTGATCCACGACCAGCAGTGCGCGGCGGAGAAGCGGCGCCTGCGCAAGCGCGGCAAGCAGGCGGATCCGCAAACCCGCGTCTTCATCAACGAAGCCGTCTGCGAGGGCTGCGGCGACTGTGGGCGGAAATCCAACTGCCTCAGCGTGCAGCCATCCCAGACGGAGTTCGGGCGCAAGACGCAAATCCACCAGTCGTCGTGCAACAAGGACTACTCGTGCCTGCTCGGCGATTGCCCGTCCTTCCTCACCGTGGAGCCGGTGGGTGCGCCGCAGAAGCGTGAGAAGCGCCTCACGCCGCTCGACGTGGAGCTGCCCGAACCCGCGCTCCGCGTGCCGCGCGACGGCTTCGCGCTGCACATGATGGGCATCGGCGGCACCGGCGTGGTGACGGTCAACCAGATCCTGGGGACGGCGGCCATGCTCGACGGCCGGTACGTGCGCGGGCTCGACCAGACCGGGCTCTCGCAGAAGGGCGGCCCGGTGGTCTCGGATCTCCGGATCGACGGGAGGCCGATCGAGATCTCCAACAAGGTCTCGGCGGGCGGCGCCGACCTCTACCTGGGCTTCGACCTCCTGGTGGCGACGGACCCGGTCAACCTCGACAAGGCGGAATCCGGGCGCACCATCGCCGCCGTGTCGACGAGCCAGATCCCGACGGGGCAGATGGTGGCGAACACGACGGTGCAGTTCCCGGAGCTGGGCGCCACCCTCATGAGCATCGACCGGGTCACGCGCAAGGACGCCAACGTGTATCTCGACGCCCAGGCCATGGCGGAGGCGCTGTTCAACGATCACATGGCGACCAACTTCATCATGGTGGGCGCCGCCTACCAGACGGGTGCCCTTCCCATCAGCGCGGGCTCCCTCGAGGCCGCGATCCGGCTCAACGGTGTCAGCGTGGACATGAATCTCCTCGCCTTCCGCTGGGGGCGCATGGCCGTGGTGGATGCCGGGCGCGTCGAGGCCGCGGTGGTCCGGGCGCTGGGAAAGGTGCAGGCGACGCGCCCGCTGTCGGCCGAGGCGCGGGCGCTGGTGGACGAGGCGGGCGCCACCGGCGAGGTGAGGAGGCTGCTCGAGATCCGCGTGCCCGAGCTGATCGCGTACCAGGACGCGGCCTACGCGCGGCGGTATGTCGACTTCGTCGGCCGCGTGGTCGCCGAGGAATCGCGGAAGACGCCCGGCCGCACGGGCCTTGCCGAGGCCGTGGCGCGCCATCTCTTCAAGCTCATGGCGTACAAGGACGAGTACGAGGTCGCGCGGCTGCATCTCGCCGCGGCCGTCGAGGCGGAGCTTCGCGCGCGCTTCGGCCCCGGGATGCGCTACTACTGGCACCTGCACCCCCCGCTCCTGCGCGCGCTCGGGCTCAAGCACAAGATCCGTCTCGGCTCATGGTTCAGGCCCGCCTTTCAGGCGCTCCGGGCGATGAAGGGGCTGCGCGGCACGGCGCTCGACGTCTTCGGCTACGCCCGCGTGCGGCGCGAGGAGCGCGCGCTCGTCGGCGAGTATCGTGGGCTCATCGATCGGGCGCTCGGGTCGCTCTCGCCCGCCACCCACGACGCGGCGGTGGCGCTCGGCGATCTGCCCGACATGATCCGCGGCTATGAGGACATCAAGCTCGACAGCGTCAGACACTTCCGCGCCCGCGCGGTGGAGCTCGCTGCCAGGCTGGGTTGAGCGGGCGGCGGGCTACTGCCGATCCACTTCGCCTCATCCTCCTCGAGCTGAGTCGGATCCGGGCGGCCGCTCGGGACCGCGGCTGGCCTTCGCCGCCGACTCGCGGGCCGTCGAAGAGAAGATGCCGCGCGTCATGAGCGCGTCGGATGCCGCCGCGCGCGCTTCGTAGATGTCGGCGCGCGCGGCGTGGACCCGCGCGCTGTCGGGCGCCGCCGCGGCGGCCCAGTCGGCCAGGTGGCAGGCAAGGGCGAGGCTGCCGCTTTCGGCCAGGGCTCGCGCGCGGTCCGCGAGCGCCTCGGCGCCTCCCGCCAGGGCGCTGACCTCCCATCCGATCTCGGCTTCACGCGCGGGCTTGAGATGCGCCGGCTGGCCGTCCCACCACCCGCCGTACAGCCGCCAGATATTGCGCACGACGTACTCCGGCTCGTCGTAGACGGCCTTGAGATAGGGGCGCCCGGCGAGGTGCGCGGGCGGGCGAACCTCGGCCAGGATCTGGTCGAGGGGAAGGCCGGCATTCATGCGCGACACGGTCTCGCGCTCGAGAGTCTCGAGCCATTCCGCTGTATCGCCGAGCGCCTGTCGTATGCGCGCGGCGCCCACGATCGGCGCGCCGTGACCCGGGATCAAGAGCTCGGCTGAGCGCTCCGCCATCGCGCGAAGCGCCCGCGCCCACTCGGCGGCGTAGCGCTGGACCTTCTGCGGGTTGCCGGCATTGGGGGCGACCCAGAAGAAGAGGTCGCCGGTGAAGAGGATGCGCCGCTCGGGCCACCAGAGCCAGGTGTGGTCGTCGGTCTCGCCGCGTGCGTGGGTCAGCTCGAGGCGCGCGTGGCCCACATCGAGAGCGTGCGCTTGGTCGTAGACGACAGTCGGGTAGTCGTACTCGGTGGGCCACGTGGCGTTGACGGAGAACTGGCGCGAGTTGATGAGGCCGTTCCAGGGCGCGGTCAGACGGTACCGGTCGAAGCGCGCGGCGATGTTCCGGTGCCCGACGATCAGGGGCGCCGGCCGGCCGGCGTCGCGCGCCTCCTCGAGGAAGGGCGGCAGCCCGCACGCGTGGTCCGCGTGGCCGTGAGTGTACACGGCGGCGTGCAACGGACTCGCATCCACCGCGCGCACGGCGGCGAACGTCCGCGCGCGCGCCGTGTAGTTGCCCGTGTCCACGAGGACCAGCCCCGCCTCGGTGCGAATGGCGGTGACGTTGGCCCAGGTGTGGAAGAAGACGACGCCGGGGGCGAGCTCCTCGCTCTTGCCCGTCGGCCGCCACATGTCGCGCGGCGGAATCTGTCCCTGCCAGAAGCTCTCGGCCAGGTCGAGGATGACGCCCATGTCCGGCGGACGGTAGCACAGCGCCTCACGGGCGGCAATCGCGCTCCCTCGGCCCTCGGCGCACCTATTGACAGGGCAGGGGATTCGGGGATAATCGGGCAACCTCGCACCCCGCGAGCGTGCCCGGTCCTTGTCGCAGTGCAGCGGAGGACAGACCATTACCCGCTCTCGAGCGTGTGCGTTTATCATTGCGGCCGCCGTGGCCCTTGCGGCTACCGCTTCGGCCATCGCCGCCGGCCCAGCCAGCACCGCGGGCCCAAGCGGCCAGATAACCTGGGCGGTCCACGTCTCGCTCGCGCCCACGTGGTTCGTCCCGGCCGAGACCCCGGGCATCATCACGCCCTTCATGGTGCTCTACGCGCTCCACGACGGTCTCGTCAAGCCCATGCCCGGCAATGCCATGGCTCCCTCGCTCGCCGAGTCCTGGAGCGTGTCCAAGGACGGTCTCAGTTACGAGTTCGTGCTGCGCAAGGGCGTCAAGTTCCACAACGGCGACATCATGACGGCGGAGGACGTCAAGTTCTCCTTCGAGCGCTATCGCGGCGCGTCCTCCTCGGACCTCAAGGCCAAGGTCGCGCGGGTGGACGTCGTGGACCCCAACCGCGTCCGCTTCACGCTCAAGCGGCCGTGGCCCGACTTTCTGACCTTCTACGCGACGCCCGCCACGGGCGCGGCGTGGATCGTGCCGAAGAAGTATGTCGAGCGGGTGGGTGACGACGGCTTCAAGAAGGCGCCCGTGGGCGCCGGTCCCTACCGCTTCGTGTCCTTCAAGCCGGGTGTGGAGCTGGTGCTCGAGGCCTTCGAGGGGTACTGGCGCAAGGTGCCCAGCGTCAAGACGCTGGTCTTCCGTGTGATACCCGACGAGTCGACCCGGTTGGCCGCGCTGAAGCGGGGCGAAGTGGACATCGCCTACAGCATCACGGGGCCGCTGGCGGAGGAGCTCAAGCGCACGCCCGGCCTGACGCTCGCGCCCACCTTCTTCCCGTTCACCATCTGGCTGGTGTTCACCGAGCAGTGGGACACCAAGTCGCCTTGGCACGACAAGCGCGTGCGCCTGGCAACCAACTACGCTATCGACCGCCAGGGCATCAACCAGGCCGTGTACCTCGGCTACTCCAAGCTCGCCTACAGCTTCGTGCCCCAGGGCATGGAGTACTACTGGGCTCCGCCGCCGTACCCGTACGATCCGAAGCGGGCCAAGGCGCTGCTGGCCGAGGCCGGCTACCCCAACGGCTTCGACGCCGGCGACCTCTCCGCGGAAGCGATCTACGGCGCCGCCATCGGAGAGCCGGTGGTGAACTATCTCCAGGCCGCGGGCATCCGCTTCAAGCTCCGTCTGCTCGAGCGTGCCGCCTTCTACGGGGAGCTTGCCGAGAAGAAGCTCCGCCAGGTCGTCCAGAACGGCAGCGGCGCGCCCGGCAACGCTCCCACGCGCATCGAGGTCAACGCGGTGACGGGCGGCCGCTACGCCTACGGCGCCTACCCCGACATCGACGGGCTCTTCTCGGAGCAGGCGAATGAGATGAATCCGCGGGTGCGGCGGCAGCTCCTCGACAAGATCCAGCAGATGATCCACGAGCGCGCAATGTTCACGGGCGTCATCGAGCCCGCGTTCCTGAACGGAGTGGGCGAGCGCCTTGCCGTTCACGGCCTCGGCCTGATCAAGAACCACGCGTACTCGGCGCCCTACGAAGACCTCAAGCTCAAGGGAAAGTAGGAGACCATGAAACGATTCATCGTCAAGCGGATGGGCTACGCGGCGCTCTCACTGATCCTGCTCTCCCTGATCATCTTCCTGTTGGTGCGCCTGACGGGCGATCCGGCAGTGCTTCTCGTCGAGCCGGGCGCGAGCAGGGAAGACATGGCGGCCATCCGGGTCCAGCTCGGCCTCGACCGGCCGATCTGGGTCCAGTACGGCCAGTTCGTCTCGAGCGTCGCCCGAGGCGACCTCGGCCACTCGTTCTACTACCGCACGCCGGTGCTGGAGCTGTACATGTCCCGGTTCCCGCACTCCCTCATGCTTGCCCTGGCGGCCATGGCCTTCTCGCTTCTCGTCGGCATCCCGAGCGGGATCATCGCGGCCGTGCGCGTGAACCAATGGTGGGACAGCGCGGGAAAGATCTTCGCCCTGCTCGGCCTATCGCTCCCGTCTTTCTGGGTAGGACTGGTCATGATCCTGTTCTTCTCGGTGTACCTCGGCTGGCTGCCGTCGTCCGGCTCCGGCACGCCGCTTCACCTCATCATGCCGGCGTTCGCGCTCGGCTGGTACTTCGCGGCGGCTCACATGAGGCTGACGCGCTCGGCCATGCTGGAGGTGCTGGGCTCGGAGTAC
>Ga0066710_100002690_pt1 | contig 14544 bp, 14 predicted proteins | sample GraSoiAngelo_159_FD_79666 | JGI IMG/M metagenome (GOLD analysis project Ga0066710, IMG submission 79666) | Grasslands soil microbial communities from the Angelo Coastal Reserve, California, USA - 14_1009_16_40cm | ecosystem: Environmental > Terrestrial > Soil > Grasslands | place: USA...
ATCGCGATCGCCGACCCGACCGGGATCGGCACGATCCAGAACGACGACCCCGATCCGACGGTGTCGGTGGGGAACGCCTCGGTGATCGAAGGCGACATCGGGTCGACCACCCTGTCCCTCCCCATCACGCTCTCCGGTCCGAGCGGACGTGAGGTGGATGTCGATTACGCGACGTCCGACGGTACCGCGACCGCAGGCAGCGACTACGCGGCCAAGACCGGGACGCTCGTCTTCGCCGCCGGCGAGACCTCGAAGCAGATCGAGGTCACCGTGAACGGCGACTTCCTGGACGAGGGCGACGAGACCTTCACCGTGACGCTCTCGGCGCCCTTCAACGCTGACCTCGGCACCAGCGTCGCGACAGGGACGATCACGAACGACGACGCCGGTCCCAAGCTGGTGGTTAGCGACGCGACCGTGCTCGAAGGCAACTCGGGCACGACGCGGCTCATCTTCACCGTCGCGATGGTCCCCGTCTCGGCCTCGGACGTGACGGTCGACTACGCCACGACCAACGGAACGGCGACCGCAGGTTCCGATTACACCGGGGCGTCCGGCACGCTCACGATCCCGGCGGGTCAGGCCTCCGGTACGATCTCAGTGAGCGTCATCGGTGACAAGACGTACGAGCCCAACGAGTCCCTCACGCTCACGCTGTCGAACCCTGCCGGGGCGAAGATCGTGGTGGGCACCGCAACGGGCACGATCCTCAACGACGATCGGATCCTGACCACGCTCTCGACGAAGCTGGCGAAGGGAAGGACCGCGATCAAGGCCAAGGGTCTGATCGAGGCCGCCACCGGCGGGATGAAGATCAAGGTCAGCCTCCTTCACAAGGTCGGGCGGAGGTACGTGGCCATGTCCACGAAGATCGTCAGCGCCAAGGGCCTCTTGGACCGGAACAACGACGGCATCATCGACGCCGCGTACGTCGCGTCGTTCAAGCGGCCGGCCGCCGGGGCCTATCGGTTCGTCGTCCGGTACGCCGGTAACACCACCTACGCACCGAGCAAGCGCACACTCTCGTTCAAACTCTGAACCGGCTGACCGTCGATCGGAGGGCTACGAGCTACGAGCTTCCCGGATCCTGCACCTCCGGCCCCGGCCCCGCGGTCGGATCCTCGATGTGCCCCTCTCGGATACCTTTCTTGGATCCTCCCTGGGCTCGACCGCGCGATCTCCGGGAGCCGCTTGGCGCCGAAGAGCACGGCAACGGCGATCACCGCCACGATCTCATGCAACCGCCGTACGGAGGTTACGACGTTCAGCCGCGGTCCAACGTACGTCCACTCGCCATCATGGGACCAGCCATGACACATCTCTGCGAGGCGTCCCGATGAAGCGGGCCATCCACCTCGTCCTTGCTGCGGCCATCGTGGGCCCTCTGATCGCCGAAGCACAGCCTGCTCGGGCAGCCATCGCAGGGCAGGTCGTGCGGGTGACGAAGACCTCGGCTTGGTCGACACCCAGTCCAGACCCGTCCGGCATCACCTATCTCCCGGGGAAGCACCGTCTGCTGATCTCCGATTCAGCCTCGACAACTCACGTGTCTGGCATCGTCGCGATCTCTTCATCGCAGGGCTGAAGGGTCATCTTCGTGCCGCTCGCACGCTCACGAAGGCCACGTACAACCCCGTGGGCGTCGCGTGGAATCCGAAGGCGAAAGCCCTGTACGTCGCGGACGACAACGCCGATGCCGTCTACAGGTTCACGGCAGGACGCGACGGCAACCTCGGTACCAGGGATGACCACGTGAATTGGATCATCAACACAGAGAACTTCGGATTCAGCGACCCGCACGGCCTCGCGTGGAGACCCACAGGTCACATACTGATCATCGTCGACTCGACGACCGGTCGCGTCTACAAGATCCATCGGGGGAAGGATCGCCGGTTCGGGACGCGCGATGACACCGTCGCGAGCTTCGGAGCTTTCCGGCTCGGTCTGACGCATCCAGAGGGATCGACGTACGACAGCCGGACAGATCATCTGTTCATCGTCAGCAGCGGTCAACGGTTCATCGTTGAGACCACGCTCAAGGGGCGCCTGATCCGGAAGATCGATCTGTCCACGACGGGCATCGATCGGCCCTCTGCCGTCGTGTTCGCTCCGGGGACCGATGGGGGCAGGCATCGCATGTACGTGACGGACCGAGGCGTCAACTTCACCTTGGATCCGAACGAGAATGACGGCCGTCTGTTCGAGTTCAAGCTCGTCAGGGTGCCGTAGGCCTTCTACAGGCGTACGAACTCCGGGCGGTCACCAGTACCGGGCCGTCGCCATCGCGACGACCGTGATCCCCAGCAATCCCAGGCTGGTCCTCGCCAGCGTCTTGATCAGGTCCTGCAGCGACTGGACCTTGGCGGTCAGATCGGGCGAGGGGGGCCCCTCCGAGGACGCGATCTGCCGTCCGAGCGCCAGCAAGCGTTGCACGTTCGGACGGGTGCCGAACAACCCGACGAGGAACGCGGCGAGCGCCGCAACGCCGCCGATCGTCAGTGCAACGCCGGAGTGCGTCCCGAGAAGATCGCCGAACCCGCCCGCATCGTTCATGTCGCGCAGGTACAGGATCAGCCCCGCGGCGATCGTCACGCTCGCGATGATCAGGATCCGGTCCACCAGGCGCCGGGCGCCGAGCAGCTCGGACATGAACGGCGCGCCTGCCGGCGCGATCGCGGCCGCGCTCGGTTGGACGAACACGACCAGGAAGAAGACCGAACCCACCCATACCGTCCCCGCACCGATGTGCAGGATCCGGAAAACGATGAAGAACCACTCGGCAGCGATCATGAGGGAAGCGTAGCCTCGACTCCCGCTATGGGTCGTATCCCTGCGTGGCGGAGCGGCGCCGCCTTGATGCTCGTTGCCTGCACGGCCGTGGCGCACCCTCCGCCGTCCGGGCATCCGACCCTCGTCCCGCCCTCCGGAGCCGCCCTCGGATCGTCGGCCGCCGCGTCCCCGGGATCCGCGGGCCCGACGCCTCCACGACCGCGGATCCTGCTCACGGATGCGACGTGGACCCGCGCGATCGATGGCGTCGTGGCGGGGCGGGACGTCGCCGTGGCGGTCGGGGTCCGTGGACGGATCATCTACCTCCATCGTGGACGAACTCCCCGCGTCCTGGCGTCGAACGAGAAGATCCTCACCTCGATGACGGCGCTCGACGTGTTCGGAGCGCGTCACCGGTTCCCGACCGTGGCCGCCGCGGACGCACGCGTCCGCGGCGGCCGACTCAGGGGCAACCTCTGGCTGATCGGCGCCGGTGATCCCGGGCTCACCGCCGCGCGGCTCGCCACGCTCGCCGCGCGGCTTCACGCGCTCGGGATCCGGCGGATCACCGGCTCGATCGAGGGCGACACCTCGGCGTTCGACCGCGGTTGGTGGGCGCCCGGTTGGCTGGCCGGGATCTCACGCAGCTACGTGACCCGTCCCACCGCGCTCGCGATCGACGGCAACCGCGGCGCCGGCTCCCCCGAGCGCGACGCCGCCTCGGCGCTCCGTGCCGGTCTGGTCGCGCTCGGCGTCCGGATACGCGGCGGTGCACTCGCCGGGCCCGCGCCCGAGCACCTACGACGGCTGGCGCGGATCCGCTCGGCTCCCCTCGCTTCGCTCGTGCACAGCCAGAACCACGACTCGGTCAACTTCATCGCCGAGATGCTGACGAAGGCGCTGGGCGCGCGGGTCGAGGGCAGGGGCTCCACCGCGGCGGGCGCACGTGCCATCCGCGCGTGGGCGCGCGGATGGCACGTGCGCGCGAGCGTCCGAGACGGGTCGGGGCTGTCCGATCAGGATCGGACGAGCCCCCTGGGCATGGTTACCTTGCTCCTCGACGCCCGCCGGGCGCCCTGGCGTGCGGTCTTCGTCCGGTCGCTCCCCACGCCGGGGCAGGGAACGCTCACGGACCGGCTGGTCGGACTCAGGGTGCGCGCGAAGACCGGGACGCTCTTCGTCCGGCCGGCGTCGGCACTGTCGGGGTACGTCCGGACGGCCTCCGGCACGATCGCGTCGTTCTCGATCCTCACCGCCGGGTACGGGTCGCGCGAGGCCGAGCCCATCGAGGACGCGATCGTGCGCCTCCTGGCGGGGGCGCGGATCCCGGGCGCAGCGGACGGCCCGGCCTGAGACGTCGGGTCCGCTACACCGCCTTGCGGTACTGCCGCACGGCGATGGGAGCGAAGACCACGATCAGACCGATCAACCACGCCAGTGCTTGCCACACGTAGGTTGCCGTCGACGTACCCGGCGTCGTGTTGCCGATCATGAGGGCTCGGACCGCCGAGGCCGTGACCGACACGGGCTGATGCTCAGCGAAGGGCCGGAGCCATCCCGGCATGGTCGCGACGGAAACGAACGCGGACGAGGCGAACACGAGCGGGGCCATCACCGGGAACGAGGCGGCCTGTGCCGTCTCGGGGTCGCCCACCGCGAGCCCTACCGTCGCGAACACCCATGACAACGCGTACCCGAACAACAGGACCAGGCCCATCCCGGCCAGGAACCCGAACACGTTCGTATGGATCCGGAACCCGACGATGAACCCGGCGATGCTGACGAGGATCACCACGAAGAAGTTGCGGGTGAGATCGGCGGTCGTGCGTCCCGCGAGCACGGCGGAGCGCGACATCGGCAGCGAATGGAATCGCTCGAGCATCCCGCTCTTGAGATCGGCCGCCAGTCCGACCGCCGTCAGCATGGCGCCGAAGACCACCATCTGGCAGAAGATCCCCGGCATCAGGTAGTCGACGTACGGCACGGTCAGGGTCTGCGAGACCGCGCCTCCGAAGACGTAGCGGAACAGCAGGACGAAGATCACGGGCTGGAGCGTCGAGAACACGATGGTCTGCGGGGTCCGCCGCAGTCCGATCAGGTTCCGCTGCCAGAGCGCGATCGCGTCGGAGATCGCGCCGCCGATGCGACCGAGGCCGTGCCGTTCGTCCGGGATCGTGAACGGGATCGCTGCGGTTCGACTCATCGGGCACCTCCCACGGGTACGGTTGCATCCTCGAGCTCGGAACGCTCCGCCTTGTGACCGGTCAGCTGGAGGAAGACGTCGTCGAGGCTGGGCTCGCGGACCATGAGGGTGTCGGGCTCGAGGCCGGCGCCGTCGAGCGCGCGCAGCACCTCCATGGCCCCGCCGGGGACGTTGCCCGGAAGGCGGAGGATGGTGCCGTCCAGCTCCGGCCGACCCAGATGCGACAACGCCCGTTCCGCACGGAACGCGTCCGTCTCGTCCGCCATCGAGAGCTCGATCACGCTACGGCCGAGCTTCGCCTTCAGCTCCGAGGGCGTGCCCTCGGCGATCACGCGCCCCCCGTCGATCACCGCGATCCGGCCGGCGAGCCGATCCGCCTCCTCCAGGTACTGGGTCGTGAGGAGCAGCGTCGTGCCCTCGGCCACGAGCTCCTTGATCATCGCCCACAGCTCGTTGCGGCTGTGGAGGTCGAGCCCGGTGGTCGGCTCATCCAGGAAGAGCACGGGCGGACGGGCGACGAGCGCGGCGGCGATGTCGAGCCGCCGGCGCATCCCTCCGGAGTAGGTACGAGCGGGTCGGTTGGCAGCGTCCGTGAGCTCGAACCGCTCGAGGAGCTCGTCGGCCCTGGGCAGGATGAGGTCGTTCGGCATCTGCGCGACCTTGCCGACCAGCCGCAGGTTCTCGCGACCCGTGAGCAGGGGGTCGACCGCCGCGAACTGTCCGGCCATCCCGATCCGGAGCCGCACCTTCTGCGCGTCCCGCACGACGTCGTATCCGAGCACCTCGGCCCTCCCGCCGTCGGGCGGAAGGATCGTTGTGAGGATGCGGATCGCGGTGGTCTTGCCCGCGCCGTTGGGTCCGAGCAACCCGAACACGGTTCCGCTCTCGACCTGGAAGTCGACCCCGGCAAGTGCTTCGACGTCCCCGAACTTCTTGGTCAGGCTCTCGACGACGATCGCGGTCTCGTCCGTCATCCATCCACCCCCTACCTTCTTCGTGAAGCCGCCACCCTTGCACAGATACTTGAGCAATGTCAACTATCGAACGACCCCGATGGTGAAAGCGCTTGGAGGTTCAGGCGACCGTGGGCTACGATGACGAGCATGGCACGGGTGCTCACGAACGAAGAGCTCGCGGCAGCGGCATGGCGTCCGCTCGCACGCTTCTTCTTCGAGACCGCTCGCCATCGGTCGCGGATCATCGGCGACCATGGACTGACCCCCAACGATGCGAAGGCGCTCCACCTGCTGTCCGAAGACGAGGGCAAGACGATGAGCGCGCTCGCGGACACGTGGATGTGCGATGCGTCCAACGCCACCTGGATCGTCGACCGGCTGGAGGAACGCGGGTTGGCCGAGCGCCGAGCCCGTCCCGGTGATCGTCGCGTGAAGCTCGTCGTCCTGACCCCTCGCGGGGCCCAGGTCAAACGGCTGCTGATGGACGCGCTCTTCGAGCCGCCGCCCGAGCTCCTCGCGCTTGACCGAGCCGACCTCGAAGCCCTTCGCGATGCGGTCGCCGCGCTGCCCCTCTCCGAGACCTGAGCTGGGCAGGGCCCTCATCACCGACGTTCGCCGGGTACCGGCCAGCGAGCCCTCCGTGCTATAAGCGGGAGTCCGGGAACGTGCGTCCGGATCACGGGAGGGGCGAGGATGCATCGGCAGGCGTTCCGGGCGGCCGCCGCGGCGGCCGTCCTGTCCGTCGTCGTGGCCGCGATGGCCGCCGCGGCGGCCGCCCCCACCGCGGGTCCGCGGCCCGACGGAACCGCCTTCACGCCGCAGGGCTGGCACGTGACCCCGGCCGGCACGCAGACGGACCTCGGGCTGTGGCCGATGGACGTCGCGATGAGTCCGACCGGGAACCTGCTGCTCGTCGCGAACGCCGGCTACGCGCATCACTCGCTCATGGCGATCGACCCGTCAACGGGTGACGTCCTCCAGGTGATCTCGGCCGCCGGAGCCAAGTCCCACGGATGGTGGGATTGGGCGAGCGGGCATCCGACCGGCTATTACGTCGGACTCGCGTTCTCGCCGGACGGGCGCTCCGCGTGGGCCTCCGACGGCCCCGGCGGGGCGATCCATGCGTTCCGGATCACCGGACGAACCCTCACGGAGATCCAGCACATCAAGCTCACGGGCAATCGGGGCAACGAGCACCCGTGGCCGGCGGGGATCGCGGTCGGGGACGACGGCACGAAGCTCTACGTCGCGGGGAACCTGGACGACACCCTCCGCGTGGTCGACCCCACCTCGCGCTCCGTCCTGGCCACCGTCGCGGTCGGCCACCTGCCGTACGGGGTCGCTCTCGACACCGCCGGCACCCGCGCCTTCGTGACCAACTGGGGCGCGAGCACCGTCACCGTGATCGACACGAGCACCAACGCCGTCGTGAAGACCGTCGCGGTCGGGATGCATCCCTGCACGATCGTCGCGAACCCCGTCGCGAACGAGCTCTACGTCGCGAACGGCGACAGCGACAGCGTCACCGTTCTGGACGGCACGACCGGGTCCGTCCGTCGGACGATCGACCTGACGCCCTATCCGGGTGCGCCGGTCGGCGCGGGTCCGGACGGGCTCGCGGTGAGCCCGGACGGAAGGACGCTATACGTCGCTAACGGCGGTGACGACGATGTCGCGGTCGTCGAGCTGGGGAACGCATCGACGCCGGACCGCGTCGCCGGCCTGATCCCCACGGCCTGGTACCCGAGCGGCGTCGCGGTCGCCCCGTCCGGACGGACGGTGTTCGCGATCAACATGAAGGGCCTCGGCGCCGGTCCGCACACCGATCCCACGACCTACTGGCCGGCGTTCATGCACGGGACCCTCTCGACGATCCCGGTGCCGGATGCGGCGCAACTCGCCGCGTACACGGCACAGGTCTCGGCGAACGATCGGTTCGGCGCGCCTCCCGGCGTCCCCAGCGGCAGCGTGATCCCGTCGAAGCCCGGCGATGCCACGCCGATCACGCACGTGATCTACGTGATGAAGGAGAACAGGACCTACGACCAGATCCTCGGCGACCTGGGCAAGGGGAACGGCGACCCGTCGCTGGCCATCTTCGGGCAGGACGTGACGCCGAACCAGCATGCGCTCGCGCGGCGCTTCGTCACCTTCGACAACTTCTACGCCGACGCGGAGGTCTCGGCCGACGGATGGAGCTGGACCACGGGGGCGTACGCGAACGGGTACATCCAGCGGAACTGGCCGGTCGACTACAACGGCTACGGCAGGCCGTACGACTTCGGCGGCTTCGGTGAGGGCACCACCGCCGGCCTCCCGGGCGAGCATCCCGGGCGAGGGTTCCTGTGGGATCAGCTGGCCACCGCCGGCGTCCCCTACCGGAACTTCGGCTTCTTCGTGGACAACCCCGTCGATCTGCAACCCTCGATCCCGGGGCTCATCGGGCACACGGACCCCCAATACCCGGGGTGGGATCTCATCGTGCCGGATCAGGTTCGGATCAACCGCTGGCTCCAGGTCTTCCAGGGATACCAGACCCGCGGCTCGATGCCCGCGATGCAGTTCGTCTACCTCCCGAGCGACCACACCGCGGGCACGACCCCTCGCGCGCGGCGGCCCGATGCGATGGTGGCCGACAACGACCTCGCGCTCGGCCGGCTCGTCGAGGCGGTGTCCCATTCGTCGTTCTGGGGCTCGACCGCGATCTTCGCGCTCGAGGACGACGCGCAGGACGGGCCCGATCACGTCGACGGGCACCGGTCGACCGTGTTCGCGATCACCCCCTACACGCAGACGGGTGCGATCGACTCCACCTTCTACTCATCGGTCTCGGTGCTCCGGACGATGGAGCTGATCCTGGGCGTTCCGCCGATGAGCCAGTTCGACGCGGTCGCGACCCCGATGTCTGCGGCCTTCTCCTCGACCCCGAACCTCCGCCCGTATACGGCCGTCGCGCCAGGCGTGTCCCTCACCGCCAAGAACACCTTCAACAGTCCGATGGCCGCGGCATCGCTCCGGATCGACTTCTCGAACCCGGACCTGATCCCGATGCGACTGATGAACCGGATCCTCTGGAAGGCGATGCGCGGGTAGCGGCGACCGCGAACGCTCAGTCATCTCCCAGGGTCGACCCATGGACCTCCAAGCTCTGCGCGTTCCACTGCTCCTCGACCGGAACGTGGTTCCCGACAGGAGGTTCCCGTGTTCTTCCGTTATCTCGCCAGAGAGCTCCGCCGCAGGAGCAAGCAAGCCCTGGTCGTGTCGCTCGGCCTCGCCGTGGGCATCGGGCTCGTCGTCGCCGTCACCGCGATGGCCACGGGTGTCCAGCAGGCGCAGGGGACCGTGCTCCATTCCCTCTACGGGGTCGGCACCGACATCACCGTCACCCGCTCCGGCACCGGAGGTCCGCCGACGGGCCGGTTCCAGGTCGGCGCCGGCAGCGACCGGAAGCGCATCTCGCGCGACCAGGTCCTGACGAGCCCCGGCCAGGCCTCTTTCGACGCCTCGGAAGCCGACACGATCGCGAAGCTGGATGGGGTGGCGGGTGGGGTCGGTGGACTCGACCTCTCGCTGATCCACCTCAACGGGAAGCTCCCGAAGATCTCGTTCCCCAGGCAAGGCGCGGCGAGCGCGGGCGCGCCGACCGCGCAGTCATCCGCCGTCGTCACGCCTGGGCAACTCAAGGTGAGCACGTCGTCGGTGGCCGGCATCGATACGTCGAACGTGTCGATCGGACCGCTGTCGGCCACGCAGCTGGCGCAGGGACGCACGTTCGCGCCGTCCGATGCGAAGCGGGACGTCGCGATCCTGGACGCATCGTTCGCGAAGCAGAAGGGCCTCGGGGTCGGGGACACCATCACGATCGGTGGCACCTCCTTCACGATCGTGGGGATCACCTCGCCCTCGGCGCAAGGGGCGGGATCGGATATCTACCTCCCGCTCACGAGGGCGCAGGCGCTCGCCCATGCGAAGGGCCGGATCAACACCGTCTACGTCAAGGCGACCAGTTCGACGACGATCGCGACGGCGAAGCACGCGATCATGCAGGCCGACCCGAACGCCACCGTCTCGACGTCGAGCGACCTGGCGAAGCAGGTGACGGGTTCGCTCTCCAGCGCTTCGAACCTCGCATCGAAGCTCGGATCGTGGCTCTCGATCGCAGCCCTCGTGACGGCGGTCGCGCTCGCGACGCTGCTGACGCTCGCCGCGGTCGGTCGCCGCGTCCGCGAGATCGGGACGCTCAAGGCGATCGGCTGGCGCACTCGGCGCGTGGTGGGCCAGGTGATGGGCGAGACTCTCGTCCTGGGGCTGATCGGCGGCGCGGTCGGGATCGGCCTGGGCATCGCCGGCGCGTGGATCGTGACGAAGGTGGCACCGAGCCTCACGGCGACGGTGTCGAGCGCTCAGGGGCTGGTCGGCCCGCCCGGCACGGGGAACCCGTTCTCGCGGACGATCTCGGTCGCCCTGCACGCGTCGGTGACCCCCTCGCTGGTGGCGACGGCCGTCGGGCTCTCCCTGGCCGGCGGCGCGATCGCCGGGCTGTTCGGTGGATGGCGGGCCGCGCGCATGCGCCCCGCGGACGCGATCCGGCAGGTCGTGTGAGAAGGAGGAGTCATGTACGAGCTGAACGATGTCACGAAGCGCTACGGCAACGGGCGAGGGTCGGTCGATGCCCTCGCGGGCGTCGACCTCTCGATCGGCGACGGGGAGTTCGTCGCGATCCAAGGGCCGACCGGTCAGGGCAAGAGCACGTTGCTCCAGCTGCTCGGCGGCATGGACCGCCAGACGAGCGGGACCGTTGTGTACGACGGCCGCGAGCTGGGCGCGCTCTCGGAGGGCCAGCTGACGCGGTTGCGCGCCCACGACCTCGGGTTCGTCTTCCAAACGTTCAACCTGATCCCCACGCTCTCCAGCTGCGAGAACGTCGAGACGGCTCTGGTCCCTCTCGGCGTGCACGGTGTCGAGCGACGACGGCGAGCGGAAGAGGCTCTGGCCGAGGTCGGGCTGTCGCATCGAGCCGCGCATCTCCCCGGCGAGCTTTCCGGCGGCGAGCAACAACGGACCGCCATCGCGAGAGCGTTGGTCAAGGAGCCGCGCGTCGTCCTTGCGGACGAACCGACCGGAAACCTCGATCAGGAGACGCGCGACGAGATCGTTGGGTTGCTCGAAGAGCTGTGGACGACCCATGGAGTCACGCTGATCGTCGTGACGCACGACGACCTGGTGGCGATGCGGGCGCCGCGCCGCATGCGCCTAGAAGCCGGTCGCGTGCACGAAGAGCTCCCGATGGGGGCGTAGTCGTCTCCGACGGGGCCGCACCACGTCACGGCGGCGCCCGGTCTTCCAATAGCGATCTGTCCGGTCACTCGATCGCCCGTGCCGACGAAGTCTGGTCACCGCTGCCGAACACAGGTTCTTCGTCCATCGGGGCCGGCTGATCCGGGCGGGTCGGAGCCTCGGGCGGGCCGCCGACCGGGAGCCGAACGTCGAAGACCGTTCCGCCCTCCTCGCCGGAGGTGGCCGTCACCTCTCCGCCGTGTGCCGCTACGATCGCCTGAACGATCGAAAGGCCGAGGCCAACGCCACCGGTCCCGCGCGATCGCGATGGGTCACCGCGCGTGAACCGTTCGAAGATCCGCCCCTCGACCTCGGGATCGAGTCCAGGCCCCCGGTCGCCGATCCGGAGCAGGGCCTCCTCACCATGGAGCGAGACCTCCACGCGAACGGGGGATCCGGGTGCGTGCACGCGGGCGTTATCGAGCAGGTTGTCGATCACCTGTCGCAGGCGGGGGGCGTCGCCGACGATCCGGACCGGATCGTCGGCGACGAGCTCGATCGGCCGATCCGGCTCGATCGCCCGCGCGCTCTCGACGGCGTCGCGCGCAACGCCGGCGAGATCGAGCGGTTCGCGCTCAAGCGGGCGGCCCTGATCCAGCCGGGCGAGCAACAGCAGGTCGTCGACGAGCACGCCCATCCGTGACGCCTCGGACTCGATGTTGGACATGGACTTCGCCAGATCTTCGGGGCGCGTGTCGGCGCCGCGCCGGAACAGCTCCGCGTACCCGCGGATCGACGTCAGGGGCGTGCGCAGCTCGTGCGAGGCGTCGGCGACGAACCGGCGGAGACGCTCCTCGGAGCGACGCCGTTGCTCGAAGGCGGCTTCGATGCGCGTGAGCATCGTGTTGAGGGCGATCCCGAGGCGCCCGACCTCGGTCCGCTCGTCGGCCGGTTCCACCCGGCGCGTGAGATCGCCCGCCGCGATCGCGTCCGCGGTCCTGCCCATCCCCTCGAGCGGCTGCATGCCGACCCGAACGAGCCACAGGGCGAGCCCGGCGACGATGAGGAGCACGATCGCGCTCACGAGGAACTCAACCCCCATCAGATGCCGGAGCGTCACATGTACCTCGGTCAACGGGATCGCGACGACGAAGGTGACGGTCGTGGGTATCCCGTTCTGGATGACCTGGTCGTCATGCGCGAGCACCCGATAGCGAAGTGAGCCATCGACCGAGCGGACGGTGATCGGAGCGGAATCATCCGGAGACCACATGGGGAGCTCGGCAGGCAGGCTAGGAGGAGAACCGGCTGCTCCGAGGAACCGGTCGGCGATCGTCTTTCCCGACCCGTCAAGGGCCGCGACGTAGGTTCCGAACGCGACTCCGGGGATACCGCCCGGACCTTGGTCGCCCGGCGGTTGGGCAAATGCGAATCTGGCGCCCGGGACCGCGGCCACGAGTTGCTGATCCACCCGCCGCAGCAGGAACCCAGACAGGTAGTGATAGGTCGCGAGGTTCGCCACGAGGAGGCCGGACGCGACGAGCACGACCGTCACGATCAACAACCGCGCCCGGAGGGACATCCTCACTCCTTGGGCAACCGGAGCGCGTAGCCGACCCCGCGCACCGTGTGGATAAGGTGCGGTTCGGTCCCATCCACCTTCTTGCGCAGATAGCTGATGTACGTCTCGACGATCGACGCGTCGCCGCCGAAGTCGTAATGCCAGACGTGGTCGAGGATCTGTTCCTTGGACAGCACGCGCCGGGGGTTGACCAGCATGAACCGAAGCAGGTTGAACTCGGTGGGCGTGAGCTCGACCGGACCTCCCGCGCGCCAGACCTCGTGGGTGTCCTCGTCCATCTCGAGGTCTTCGAATCGAAGCCGACCGGCCGACTCCTCGCCGTGACCCGCACGTCGTAGCACCGCCCGGATCCGCGCGATCAATTCCTCCAGGCTGAATGGCTTCGTGACGTAGTCGTCGCCTCCGATCGTGAGCCCGCGAACCTTGTCCTCGGTCGCGTCACGCGCCGTGAGGAACAGCACGGGGATCCGCCGGCCGCGATCGGCGAGGCGGCGCTGCACCTCGAAGCCGTCGAGGTCCGGCAGCATGATGTCCAGCACGATCAGCTCGGGCCGGAACGACTCGACCATCGTGAGGACGTCGCGACCGCTCCCCGCGGTCGCGACGTCGAACCCTTCGTACCGGAGGGCCGTGCCGACCAGATCGGCGATCGCGGGTTCGTCGTCCACCACGAGCACGCGGACGGCGTCGGCGGCCGACTCCGTGGGTCCGCCCGCCGCCGTCCGCTCCATCAGACCCATCTCCTCATCCGCTCGCGAGGGCGGAGTCATCCGGAGGCACCGAGCGATCGACGGGCGACGCTCGATCGCCGATATCCGTGCCTCCCAGGTCGCGCATCCGCTGCGCGAAGTCCTCCCGCTCGAGCTCGCCGCGAGCGTACCGGATGCGCAGTTCCTCCAGGGCCGGATCGCGCGGCGGGAGCGGAGCCGGGCCGACGCCCGCGCCGAGCGGGATCGGTCGCGACGTGAAACGAATGACCGCCCAGATCCCCACGCCGATCAACAGGAGGAGCATCACGAAGGGCAGCAGGTGGAGGATCCCCCACCAGGCCCCGTGGTGCTCGAACCCCGGCCCCTGCCACGGTCCATATGGCTGACCCATCGACGTACCTCCTCGTCCTGCCGTTACCGCAAGTGCAACAGTCGAACCTGGGAAGTGGCTGAGAACGGACCGAGCGTTCGGCCAGCGAACTCCTGCTCACGCGGGTTGGAACAGCAGGTGGAGCTCGATGGTGCCGGTGTTCGCGATCGACAGGACCAGGAACCCGGTCGGCGCCTGGATCCCGTGATCGGTCAGCGCGATGTCGACGCTGCCGATGGCCTCGATCTCATCGCCGTTGCGTTGTGCTTGGATCGACACCTCGACGCTCCGCGTCACCCCGTGCAGCGTGAGGTCGCCGACCGCGACGGCTTGGATCGTTCGGCCCTCCTTCGGCACCGACCCGACCTCGATCGGCTTCGTCAGGGTGAAGGTCGCCGTCGGGAACTGGGCCGACTGCAGCCCATCCGTCCGGAGCCGGTCGTCTCGGCGGCTGTCGTCGCTCTGGAGCGTGGTCATGTCGACCGTCGCCTGCATCGCGGTGATCGTGTTCCCGACGATCGTCAGGGAGCCCGACACATTCTGGGTCCGACCGACCGCCGTGTTGGCGCCGGTCCCGCGAGCTCCTCCCTCACGCGGTAGCCCGCGAACGACGACGTGCCCTCCGCGAGCGACCCCGACGTGTTGTCGATCGTCCACGTCCCGTCGAGGCTCCCGCC
>Ga0066710_100002693_pt1 | contig 14538 bp, 14 predicted proteins | sample GraSoiAngelo_159_FD_79666 | JGI IMG/M metagenome (GOLD analysis project Ga0066710, IMG submission 79666) | Grasslands soil microbial communities from the Angelo Coastal Reserve, California, USA - 14_1009_16_40cm | ecosystem: Environmental > Terrestrial > Soil > Grasslands | place: USA...
ATGGTCAGCGCGGGGTGCAGGCTCCGAAGACCGAGAACGTGACGTCGTGATCGACGACGGCGATGGCCATCTTGCCCGTGCTCTGAGCGATCGTCGCGCTCCAGCCGCGGCCTGAGTCGCCGCCCTGGAGGACCAGTCGGCCGTCGACCTGCGTGGCTGACTTGATCTCGGTGCGCCGCTCGTCAGGCATCCCGGTCAATGTTCGCTTCACGGCATCGACGATGACGAACGTCGGCAAGTCCTTGCTCTCGACCGGGCGCCGGTCGCACTGGCCGCCGGAGCCGTCGCATTCCCACAGCGTCATCATGGCGCAGAGCAGTGGCTTGGAGCCGTCGTAGGATTGCGCTGCCGCGGGCGCCGCGGAAGCGACGAGCCCGCTCGCCAGGACGAAAAGCCCGACTGCCCTCACGGTGTTCATGACTCTGCCTCTTCTCAGTTCGGATTCTGTCGGGTCACGGGGCTGCCATTCCGAATCGCCGCCGCGATCTCGCCACTCAGCGCGCCGATGAGGCGGCTCTTCGCGGCCACCACCGACGCGTAGTCGTGACCCGCCTGATCGCTGAGGCTCGAGCGACCGACGACGGACTTTTGATCCTTCGCCTGGATGCGCCACCACGCCTCGAGCGCGCACGGGCCGTCCATCCGTAAGTCCAGGCGGGTGACCTCGACGCTCACCTGGTAGTCGAGGGACACGCCGGGCGGCCACGGATACACCACCACCCGATCGGCTGGCACCAGGACCGTCAGGTTGCTGGCGATCACGTTGGCGACGCTGTCGCGCAGCGGTGAGGACCAGCGGTCGAACTCCGCGAGGTTCACGGTGTTCGGCCCGGTCCTGGTCACGATCTGGGGCCGGTCCAGCTCGGCCGGAAGTACGACCGACCGGATGCCGACGCCGAGCTGAGGTGTCGACGAGCGATCGGCGGTCTTGATGACCGGTGGGACCGTCGTGAGCGTGTAGAACCGTGTGTCCGGCGAGCTTCCACAGCCGGCGAGCAGCGCCAGACTCCCGCCCACGACGGCAAGGACCAACGCCCTCATCGCGGGGCTCCGTTGCTCCGCTTGCCCACGACCACCGCCTCCGGGTGCTGATCGAGGTAATCGGTGAGAACGCGCAGTGAGCGGGCGGCGGCCTGGATCTCTTTCAGCGCGTTCGCCAGGTCGTAGCGCAGCGGCGAATCGTCGTTCAGCGCCGCGTCGACGATGGCGACCGTTCGCTGGGCCTGGCCCAGCGTGGTCTCCGCCGACGCCGCGGTCTTCTGGATGGCCGCCACCAGCGGCCCGATCTTGGCGTCGGTGTCGACGGCGAGCTTCTGATAGTCCTTGAGCGTGGCCTCGACGACCGGTCCGAGACGCCCGGCGACGCGTTGCAGGTCCGCCATCGTGTCGCGCGCCGTTCCCAGCGTGTTGTCGACGTTGGCCATCGTCTTGTCGATGCTGGCCATCAGGGGGGTCACCGCGCCATTGACCCGTTGGACCAGCGCGTCGAAGCCAGTGACCGCTTTGTTCACGCTGAGCAGGACGGTCTTGATCTCGGGAGCGCTGGCCAGCGCGGTGATGGAGCTCAGGGTTTCTCGCGCGTCGCCGATCAGCGCGTCGACCGGAAGATTCTCCAGCGTCCGCGTCAGCTTGTCGAGGCTCGACGGGATCGTCGGCATCTCCGGGTAGTCCTTGGACAGGCCGGTGAGCCGGACCGGCGCGTCGGGATAGAGGTTGAGCGCGACCGCGAGCTGGCCGGTCACGAGGCTCTGGAGCTCGAGCTGAGCGCGGAGACCGCGCTCGACGAGTAACTTGAGCCCGGGAGCTCCCTTGTGGAACGTGATCGGGATTCCGGACGCTTCCTGGAGGCGATCGGCGTCGATCTCGAAGAACACCGGCGTCCGGATCGTGGCCGCCTTCGGATCGACCACGACCTTGAAGTCGGTGACCGAGCCGATCTTGATCCCATTGAAGGTCACCGGCGCCCCGATGGCGATCCCTTTGAGCGACCCATCGAAGTAGGCGACGATCGCTTGCGTCTGACGAAAGAACTTGCCGCCACCGAAGACCACCAGCGCGGCCACCGCCAGCACGACCGCGCCTACGACAAAGGCGCCGATGAGGGCCGGGTTTGCTTTTCGTGCCATGCACTATTCCTCCGCCTCGCCCCGGGTGAGAAATCGGTGGACCTTGGGGTCCCGGCATTCCTTCAGCAGCGTCTGGGGATGGCCGCCGGCGATCATGGTCTTCGTCTCGGCGTCGAGGAACACCGAGTTGTTGGCGATCGCGAAGATGCTGGGCAGCTCGTGCGTCACCATCACGACCGTCGCGCCCAGGCTGTCGCGCAGCTCGAGGATCAGATCGTCGAGCAGGTGCGAGCTGATCGGGTCGAGGCCGGCTGATGGCTCGTCGAAGAACAGAATGTCCGGGTCCAGAGCCATGGCGCGGGCGAGCCCCGCCCGCTTGCGCATCCCGCCGCTGATCTCCGAGGGATAGAAGTCCTCGAACCCGGCGAGGCCGACCAGCGCGAGCTTGAGCGAGGCGACCTCGCGGATCTCGGCCCCGTGCAAGTCCCTGTACTCCTCGAGCGGCAGGCTGACGTTCTCGGCCAGCGTCATGGAGCTCCAGAGCGCGCCACTCTGGTAGAGCACCCCGATACGGCGCAAGATTCGCTCGCGGACGGGGAGGTCCGTGCCCCAAAAGCTCGCGCCGTCGTAGAACACGTCTCCCCGCGCCGGCTCGACGAGCCCGATCATGTGCCGGAGCAGCGTGCTCTTGCCGCAGCCGCTGCCTCCCATGATCACGAAGATGTCGCCCCTCTGGACGGTGAAGGTGAGGTTGCGCTGGATGACCCGCTCTCCGTACATCATGTCCAGATCTCGGACCTCGATGCGGGTCGTGGTCGGCGCGCCAGGCGCCGTCGTCACCTCGCCGACCGTGGCCATCGTCGTCACCTTCAGAACCCGAGCCGCTCGAAGATGACCGTCAAGGCGGTATCCGACACGATGATGAAGACGATCCCGGTGACGACGGCCGACGTCGCAGCGGCACCGACCGCCGCCGAGCTGCGCCCGCACTGCATCCCACGCAGACAGCCGGCGATGGCCACGAGCACACCGAACACCGAGGCCTTGACGATTCCCGCGGCGAAGTCGTCGAGGCCGATCGCCTGGATCGTCCGGTAGTAGTACTCGGCGCTCCCGAGGTCGAGCATGCCGACGCCGACGACGGCGCCGCCGAGCACGCCCAGCAGATCCGCATAGACGCCGAGCAGTGGCATCATCACGGCGAGCGCCAGCATTCTGGGCAGGACGAGGAAGTCCATCGCCGGAATCCCCATAGTTGCGAGCGCGTCGATCTCCTCGTTGACCTGCATCGTCCCCAGCTGGGCGGCGAACGCGGCACCGGTGCGGCCCGCCATGATGATGGCCGCCATCATCGCGCCCATCTCACGCGTCATCGCGACTCCGACCAGATCGGCGACATAGGACTGCGCCCCGAACTGCCGCAGTTGCAGCGCGCCCACGTAGGCGAGGATGACGCCGACCAGGAAGCTGATGAGCGAGACGATCGGCAGCGCCTGGGCGCCGACTTCCTGCAGGATCAGGAACAGATCGGAGCGGTGGAAGCGGGCCTTGCCGACGAAGAGCCGTAGCACGCTCTTGAACGCCTCGCCGAGGAAGGCCAGGAGCTCCGTTCCGGCTCGGGACGCGGAGACCGTGGCGGTCCCGATCCGGGCCAGCATCGATGGCCGCCTGGCCTGGCGGCCCATGTCCTTCCGCTCCGGTACGGCGGTGGTCAGTGCCAGCAACCGTCTGACCCCCTCCGGAAGTCCCGCGAGGTCGGTCGTAACGTGTTTCCGCTCCGTCTCGGCGATGAGGGCGCGCAGGAAGATGAGCAGGCCACTGTCCCAGGCCTCCAGGCCCACGGAGTCGAAGGCCACGCGCTCGATGCGGCCCCCCGCACCCGCCCGATTCAGCGCGTCCGCGGCGAGCGGAAGCCGGGACTCGAGCGTCCAGTGTCCCGCCAGGTGGAGGAGCAGCACTTCGCTCTGCGAGCGATCGACGCGAAGCTGCCATGCGCTGGCGGCCGCCGGGGCGCTCACGATCATTGCACGGTGTATCCGCGGCCCTGGAGGCACGCACTGTACGCGCGGTTGAAGTTGGCCGTCGCCTGCCCGGTCTGGGCCTGGTAGCTCGCCATCTGGGCCTGCTCTTCCTCCATGGCCCGCATGCGACGAAAGCCACCGAACAGCGCTCCCACGCCGGCGCCGATGGCCGCGCCCTTGCCGGCATCGCCACCGATGGCGCCGCCGACCGCGCCGAGGGCGGCGCCACCAGCCGCGCCCCGAAACATCCCGCCCTGAGGCGCACCGGCCATCGGAGGCGGCGGCGGTGCGGCCGGGTTGTAACCCGTCTGCTGATTCGCCCAGCGCTGACACTCGGCCTTGTCGACGGCCTGCTGATCGAAGCTCTGCCCCCGCTGGGGATAGATGTAGAGCTGCTGGCCCCAGGCGGAGGTCGCGATCAGCACGACAGAAACGCCGATAATCACCCTCATGGCCAGGGAATCCTCCTTGCGAGCGGGCGAAGGTCTGCTGCGCGGGCCGCATGGTTACACTCGGCGTCCCGCTCTGCCATCAGACTTTGGTCCTATCGATGACCTCCCTTCGGCCCGATTCGGGTACCATGAACGCCGCTATGATGCGCCGAGCCGAGGCGGGACCGATCTTGGCCACCGCACTGCTGGTCTGTGTCGCCTATTACGTCGGGGCGAACGTGGGGTTCCTCCTCCGGTTCCCACCGGCGACTCCTTCCGTCCTGTGGCCGCCCAACTCGATCCTGACCGCCGCGCTCCTGCTGTCACCGCCAAGGCGGTGGGGGATCTACCTGCTGGCGGCGTTCCCGGCGCATCTGGTGGCGGAGCTGGGGGCACTGTGGCCGGTCTCTCTGGTGCTCTCGCTCTTCGTCACCAATTGCAGCGAGGCCCTGCTGGCCGCCATCTGCGTGCGCCGATTCAGCGATGCGCCCACCCGCTTCGACACGCTGCGCCGCGTGGTCGCCTTCGTCATAGGCGCCGTCCTCGTCGCGCCATTCGTCTCGTCGTTCGTGGATGCCGCAGCGGTGACGGGGCTTGGGGACGAGCCCTACTGGCTCGTCTGGCGGACCCGGTTCTTCTCCAACGTCCTGACCGAGCTCACGCTGGTTCCGACGATCGTGATGCTGATCACGGTTGTCCCAGCCTGGATCCGTCGTGCGCCCATTCGCCGTCGGGCCGAGGCGGCACTCCTGGCCGTGGGACTCCTCGGGACCCTCATCATGGTCTTCGTCGAACCCGCGACGGGCGCTTACCCGATCCCGGGCGTGCCCGTTCCCCCGCTGACGTTCATCGTTCCGTTCATCTTGCTGACGACGGTGCGCTTCGGATCGGCTGGGGCCAGCCTCACGCTCTTGATGACGACGCTGGTTGCGATCTGGGCGGCCACCCACGGCCGTGGAACGTTCACGATGCCGCTGCGCGCGGAAAATGTCCTGGCCCTCCAGATCATCGTCAGCGTCCTTGCGATCCCGTTGATGTGCCTGGCGGCGCTCATCGAAGAACGACGACGGGCCGCGAACGCCCTGGGCGAGCGCCTCGCCTTCGAGGAGCTGCTCGCTCGCCTCTCGGGCGCGTTCGTGCATCTCCCCAGCTCCGAGATGGGCGAGTCGTTCGGAACGTGGCTCCGACGCCTCGGCGAGTTTCTCGGGCTGGAGCGAGCAACTCTCCTGCGGCTCTCCGAAGACAGAGAGCGTCTGACGGTCTCGTATTCCTGGGTGGCTCCAGGATTGGATCCCGGGCCGCAGACCATCGTCGTCCGCGACTTCCCCGAGGCGGTCGAGCGGCTGCTCAGCGAGCGGCCCTTTGTCTTGCCGGACGCACTCAGGCAAGAAGGACACGGCAGACCGCAGCTCACCATACCGATGGTGGCCGGCGGACGCGTACTCGGAGGGCTCGCGTTCGATGCACCGGCAGGCGAGCGGGTCTGGTCCGAGGAGCAGGTGCAGTGGCTGCGGCTCGTTGCCGAGGTCTTCGCCAGCGCTCTCGCGCGCAAGGAGACGGTGGATGCGCTGGGCGCGAGCGAGCTGATGAAGTCGGCCATCCTCGCCTCTCTGAGCAGCGGCGTCGCGGTCGTGGACCGGGAAGGCCGCGTCATCGCCGTCAACGAGAGCTGGACGCGGTTCGGCCGCGAAGACGTCGCGACGACGTACGCCGGGATCAATATGGGCGCCAACTATCTCGAGACCTGTCGACAGAAAGCACAGCAGGGCACGGCCCACGCGCAGGAAGCGCTGGCCGGGATCGAGGCGGTGCTCGGAGGATCGCGCACCGGATTCGCCCTGGAATATCCCGGCTCCGCTCAGACCTCTGAGCGCTGGTTTGCGGTGTCGGTGGTGCCGCTGAACCGGCCGGAAGGCGGCGCGGTCGTCTCGCACACCGACATCACCGAACGCAAGCGCGGTGAGCTGGAAGTCCAGCGGAGCCGCCAGGAGCTGGCGCACTTCACCCGCGTCTCGACGATGGGCGAGCTGAGCGCCTCGCTGGCTCACGAGTTGAGCCAGCCGCTGACCGGGATCCTGACCAACGCCCAGGCCGCCCAGCGGTTCCTGGACGTCACGTCGCCCGATCTCGGAGAGTTGCGAACGATCGTCTCCGACATCATCTCGGACGACAAGCGGGCGGGGGAGGTCATCCTGCGCCTGCGCGACCTGCTCAGGAAAGACGTCCCCCACGAGGTCCCTCTCGACCTCAATGTCCTCATCCGTGACGTGGCAGGGCTTCTGAGCAGTGACGCGGTCATCCGCAACGTCACGATCACGCTCCATCTCGACCCGCGACCCATGACGGTCAGCGGCGACCGCGTCCAGTTGCAGCAAGTGGTGTTGAACCTCCTCGTCAACGCCATGGAGTCGATGGCTGAGCACGCCGGAGGAGACGGGATCATCGTCGTGCGGACCGAGTACACCGAGATGGAGGCCGTGCACGTGGCGGTCCAGGACGCCGGGCCAGGACTCCGCGAGGGCACGTACGACCTGGTCTTCGAGCCGTTCTACACGACGAAGCCCGCCGGGATGGGCATGGGCCTTTCGATCGCCAAGTCGATCGTCGAGGCGCACCGCGGACTCATCTGGGCCGTGAACAATCCGGCCGGCGGGGCGACCTTCCACTTTGCGATGCCGGTCGGCGACACGAGGTCGGAGTGACGGAGAGCCGGGCAACCGTCGGGGTCGTCGACGATGATGCGTCCGTTCGTCGCGGCCTGGAACGCCTGCTCGGATCCGCGGGCTACCACGTCGAGAGCTTTGCGTCGGCGCGCGAGTTCCTGGCCCGCGGCGACTACGATCGTCTCGGCTGTCTCGTGCTCGACGTCAGGATGCCCGGCCAGAACGGCCTCGACCTGCAAGAGGTGCTGGTCGAGGGCCACCATGACATCCCGGTCATCTTCATCACTGGCCACGGCGATATCCCGATGGCCGTACGGGCGATGAAGGCGGGGGCCGTGGACTTCCTTCCCAAGCCCTTCGACGCCCAGGCGCTCTTCGACGCCATCGAGCGCGCGCTAGCGAAGGACCGGCGGCGGCGTCTCGACGCGGGCGTTAGGGCTGGCCGGCCTGCTGCCGGCGATACTTGAGCAGCCGAAACGAGAATCGCGCGCCGTGCCCTAGTCGGCTCTCGCACCAGATGTTCCCGCCCAGTGCATCCATCAGTTCCTTGGCCAGCGCGAGTCCGTACCCGGTGGATGGTTCGCCGGCGGTCGGCACGCTCTGGAGACGCACCCCGCGCTGAAACAGCTTCGCCTGGTCGTCGTTGCTGATCCCCGGCCCCTCGTCCTGCACGCTGCACACGAGGGAGTCTGGCTCCTCGGCGACGAACGTGCGGACTTCTGTGCCATGCGGTGAATACTTGATCGCGTTGGAGAGCAGGTTGTCGATGACGACGGCTACGGCCACGCGGTCCGCCCATGCGAAGGGCTCGTCGAGGTGGAGGTCCGCGGTGATGCGGATGCGCTTGTCGCCGGCCTTGCGCCGGTAGAACTGGACAACGCGCGCGATCACGACGGGCACGTCCACCGGCTCGAACGTGAGCTGGGGGCGATAGGTGTCGGAGGTGTGCCGCATCAGCTCCGTCGTGAGGTGGGTCATCAAATTCGTGACGTGGCTGATGCCGTCGAGCCACACGCGGATTTGCGGATCGGGATACTGGGCCAGCGCCGCGACCAGCAGATCGGCCGTCCCGCCCGTGACCGTGAGGTAGTTGCCCAGCGCGTGCGCGGCGAAGGCAACGGCTCCCGCCTCCACGCTCGGCAGGTGGTCCAGGTCGGCGAGCGCCTGATCCAGGTCGGCTCGCGCCCTCGCAATGCTCGCAGCGACTCGGTCCTTCGCGTCGGCCATGGATCCGCCTCGTCTCATCCGGCCCGCGCGCCCAGCTCGTTACCGAGCGCGCGGATGCCGATCCGGGGCACCTCGCCGGAGAGCGGGACGGGGACCGAGCTCAGTTTCCGGCCGGCGTGTCGAGCGTCACGGCGAGGGCCGGCGTGAACGTGAGCTGAACGAGATCGCCGGCCTTGATACCCGTCAGGATCTTGGGGTCCTGCACCTTCGCTGTCTTGGCGTCGCCCTCAAGCCCCTTGATCGTCAGCACGCCATTCTTCCCGTCGACGGCGGCGACGGTCAACGTCACCTGACTCTCGATAGGACGCGCGGCACTATCTCCCGGCTCCGATGTGACCATGAAGTACGTCGCGACGACCGGGTCTCCGACCTTCACGCCATCGAGCGTCCGCGGATCCGGCACCGCGAGCGTCAGCGTGCCGTTCGGCGGGTCCACGAGCGTCACGGAGCGCTCGTTTTTGTCGATGGCCGTGACGGCGCCGGTCACTGTCACCGCCGCGCGTTCCCTCGCGACCAGCTTGGGCGCAGCCGGCAGGGCCTTCGTGATCGTAGGCCCAAACAACACCATTTCCCACAACGCTGTGGCCGTGCCGATGACGAGAATCACGATCGTCGCGGTTATTGCGCCCACGTCTTTAATCATGGGCGCAGTCTAGTGATCAGAGCCGCGTTTGACGATTGGACCTTGGACGTACCTCGGCTGACCGACGCGAATACGACCAAAGTCTACTGCTCACGGAGCGTTGGAGGGCAGGGGGGTTGAGGTCGCCAGACCTGCGGTCAAAGGGATCTTGGTCTTACCCGTCGCTACTTGGCCATACCGCGAAGCTTCTGCACGAGCGCCTCGTACGACGTGCGCCCGATGAACGTGTTGAACTGGGTGCGGTAGTTGTCGATGAGACTGACCTGCTCGACGCGGACGTCCTGCACGCGCCACCGCTGACCGTCCCCCAGGCGAACCGCGTAGTCGACGTCGATGGCACTGCCCTGCTTCGTGAGGATCTTCGTGTTCACGGTTGCCCGCTCCCTGTCGATCACATCGCCGAGGTACTGGAACTTCGAGGCGTCGACCACGTGGATCCGTGAGACATAGACGCGCCGAAAGAGGTCGGCGAAGAGCCCGGTGAATTCGGCCCGCTCCGCCGCGGTCCGCTGCTGCCAGTGCCCTCGGAGCGAGGCTTCGGCCATCCGCGTCCAATCGAACATCCGATCCAGGACGTCCCTCGCCTCGCGTTCCCCATTCCGAGACGGCGCGGGTTGCTGGAGGGCCCGGTACAGCTGGTCGATCTCGCTGCGAAGCTGGTCGGTCGGCTCGCCCGCCAGCGCGCCGTTGGGGAGGCCGGGGGCGAGAGCGAGCAGCACGGCGAGGACGAGCGCGCGGCGGTAGGGCATCACGACTCCTCTCGGCGGCGCGTGAACTGCCGCGACGCTACAGGCGCAGCATCGTTGAGGATCCGCACCTCTCGTTGGGGGAAGGGAAGTGTCATCCCCGCTGCCGGGAGCGCCTCGTACACGGCGGCGGCCAGCTCCGTGCGGATGGTGGGCCAGCGCTCGAAGCGACTCGTCCAGGCGCGCAGCTCGAAGTTGATCGAGCTGTCGCCGAAGGCGATGAAGACAGCCTCGGGCGCTGGATCCTTCAGGACCAGAGGATGCTTGCCCGCCACCGCCTCCAGGACCTGCACGACCTTCGCGGGCGGGCTGCCGTAGTTCACGCCCACCGGCAGGTCGATGCGGAGCCGCCGGTCGGAGAGCGTCCAGTTCGTCACCCGCTCGGTGACGAGCTGAGCGTTGGGGACGATCATCTCGGCGCCCCGCCAGGTGCGCACCGTGCTGGCCCTCATGCCGATCCGGGAGACCTCGCCCAGCAGATCGCCGATCTCGACGATGTCGCCCACGTGGATCGGTCGCTCGAAGAGCAGGATGAGCCCGGACACGAAATTGTTCACGACGCTCTGCAGCCCGAAGCCGATGCCGACGCCGAACGCGCTGGCCAGGATGGTGACCTTCGTGAGGTCCAGCCCGAGCACGCCGAGGGCGAGCAGGAACCCGAGGGCGAGGATCGCGTAGTTGAGCAAGCTCGAGATGGCGTAGGAGATGCCGCGCGTCACCTTCGTGCGGGGGTACACGTCCTCGCGGAGCACGAAGAGGATGAACCTGGAGAGAAGGTACGTCAGCCAGAGCGTGAGGACGAACTCGAGCACGTCGGCCGCCGAGAAGCTGATCGAGCCTCGCCCCAGCTTCGCCGAGAGGATCGCTCCACCCAGAGACCACGCCGGCTGGTAGAGACCGATACGGTCGAGGAAGCGAGCGCTCCACACTCCGATCGCGAGTACGATCAGGACGCCGTGGACGCGGCGTTCCAGCAGGTCGCGATGGTGCTGGACCATCTGGAGCAGGTTCAGCGGCCACGCGCGGAGCGTGAGCGCCACGACGCCGGTCGCCACGCGGATGCAGGCGTAGAGCGTGAGCGCGAGGACGCCGCCGCTGAACACGCTGGCCGCGAGCAACCGTGCCAGGCGCATGTAGCCGCCAGCCCCCGCTACCATTCCGGCCGCGAGCGTGAGGACGACGAGGCCGGCGCCCATCCGGAACGCGTGAACCCGCTCGGTCTCTGGGCCCTCTCCGGACGGGCGTCGAGGCGCTCCACTGGTCAACGAGCGTGCCAGCGCCGCAATCCCCACGAGCATTTCGACTTCGAGGACGGCCTGCTCGAGCACAGGCATGCCGCCGATGGCCCGTCGGATGCTGTCGAGCCCGAACAGGACGCTGAGGGCGTAGACCGTGGGCGCCAGCCGCGGGTCGAGCACGGGCCGAGTCAGTCGGATTACCGGCACAACGGCCAGGACGACGGAGAGGCTGTGGACGCTGAAGGGCACGTTCAACATCGGCGAGGAGGCGATCAGCAGGACCACGATCAGCGCTGCAGAGTAGGGACGGTCGAACACCGCAATGGCCTGCAGCTCGTCGTCGCCGGCGGCGCTCCACCGGCGCCAGCCGCGGCGCGCCGCGCAGAACAGGGCCGAGAGCATCGCGAAGATCGCGATGTGCAGCGGCATGCCCCGCGACGGGTCAAGCACGTACCGGACCCAGTCGTTCCAGTGGGCGCCGGCGATCTCTCGAATTCGCTCGGGCACGTTGGCGCGCGCGCGAGCCCAGCCCTCGACCGCCCACAAGGGCTGGCCGTCCCGCTCGAAGATTCCTCCCATGGCCTGCTGCTGAGCCTGGGTGAACTGCGCCAGCACCGTGCTGGACCTACCCACCTCCTGCGCGACGGCACTCTGCAGATCCAGCACGGCCGTGCGCTCCGCCGCAAGCGGCGTCGCGGCCGCATCGATGGCCACCAGCACGGCCTCGATCTCCGCGAGCACCGGCCCCGGCGCGCCGGCGGCTTTCGAGGCCTCCCGGGTTTGATGCCATGTCGTCTTGGCGTCGACCAGGCGGTTGAGCGCGGCCTGGAGCAGGCTGGCCCGATGCGTGAGCAGGCGCAGCCACTCGTTCGTCTGCAGCAGCCTCTGCTGCCACACCTGCTGTTGCGCCTGGATCATGTCCAGCGTCGGCTCGCCTCGCAGGATGGCCGAGGCCGCCGCGACCTCGAGATCCATCTGCTTACGGACCTCGGGGAGACGCTTCCGGATCACCTCGATCGTGGCGCCGGCGGGGAGCGGCTCGGTCACGCTCCGGAGGAGGTTCGGTACCTGCGCGGCCCGCGTTGCCACCTCCGCCACCGGGATCGCGGCCAAGGGGGACGCCGGCGCACTTGTCGGCGGCGACACCGAATCCGCCGCCTCGACGGTAAGGGTGTGAACTCCCACGCCGAGGATGGCGAGAAGCGTCCAGACGAGGAAGACCCGGGTTGCGATGCGGGATTTTCAGGTCGGACGGGAGACGAGTGCCATAAGACTTAGGTCCAATGGTGCCGGCGCCCGATCGTTCGGACAATCCGAGGCGTAGTGAGGGCCCTCGGTCTCGCTTGCGTTCTGCTCGTGAGCGTGTGCGGCGCGCAGGCCGCCGCGGTGTACGACGGCTCGAGCGCGATGCAATGCGCGATCAAGAGCGTGATGGTCTGCGATGACCCCTCGATCTGCGTCCGCGGGACGGCGCAAACGGTCTCACTCCTTTCGATCCTCACGGTCGATGTCGGTCGCAGCCTCGTCAGTGGCGACGCCTCCGGCCGTACCATCCGGATCACGGCTGTGGGCCACGGGGCGGGGCGATTGATGCTCCACGGGGAGCAGTTGGACGTTGGCTGAGTCGCCTGGAACGTCGTGATCGTGGAAGACTCCGGTGTCATGTCGGCCGCCGTCCTCTCGCAGGGTGGCGGCTTCCTCATGTTCGGCGCGTGCTCGGTGGCCGATGGCGGACGCCCCGGGCGGTAGGCCCGGGTCCTGCTCGCTGCGGGGGCGTCGATCGGCTCCCTCTTTTATACCCGGCAGGTCGACTTGATCGCGGCGATTCTGTCGTCGATCTGCTTGTTGTAGTCGCCGACGGCCACCCGGAGCTTCGTCGACTCGGTTCCGGTGAGTACGCCCATCACGAGGCCGGCCGGGGCCAGCGCGGTTACGCCCGAGGCGATTTGCTGGGCCACGTGAGTCTTTTCGCTCTGGAGTATCCGGAGGTCGCCTTCGGCCGTGGCGCAGTTGATGGGCTGGTTGAGGCTCGCCAGGGTCTTCTTTTCTTCCATCGCGCAACCAGCGGCAAGTGCGGCGACCGCGAAGCCACAAACGACCCTCGTCAGCGTGTCTGTCATGCTCGCTCCCCCTCGTGTCTTGCACGTTCACAGCTCATCGTGGCGCGGAGAAGTTTCCTTGCTACGCCGTTGCGCATCAATAGGACCTACGGCGCATACCGGGCCCTGTCTGGCGCCGGCCCATATATATGGATGGCCCGCGACGGTGCCACCCAGGCACTTCGACCGATCCCCGGTCAGCGGCGCGCGTCCGACTCGAGACGCTGGATGAGTTGTCGCATCTCCGCGTTCGCGGGCTCGAGCTCGGCGAGCCGCCGCGTGTAGGCCAGCGCCTGAGCCGGATTGGCCTGCTCGCGCGAGTAGGCGATCAGCGCAGCGAGCGTCTCGCGATCGTACGGATGGCGCGAGAGCACGCGCAGGAGCGTTTCCATCGCCTGCCTCGGCCGTCCCGCCCCGTTCAGCGCCACCGCGTACACGTATCCGTAACGGGCGCTCTCGGGGGTCAGGCGCGCCGCTGCTTCCAGCTCCGTCAACGCTTCGGGCATGCGCTGCTGCCGTACGAGGAACAGTCCGAGGGCGTGATGCGCCGGGGCGCTCCGCGGGTCGCGCTCGATCGCGGCCCTCAAGACACGCTCCCCCTCCACGTCCCTGCCGGTGGCTCGGTAGAGGTCGGCGAGGTTCACTGCCGCCGGGACGAAGCGCGTGTCGACCTCCAGCGCCACCTTCAACGCCTCCTCGGCTTCGGTGGACTTCCGCTCGGCCGCGTACAGCAGGCCGAGGTTCACGTGCGACTCCGGGCGATCGGCGTTGAACTGCTCGGCGGCAATGTACTCCGCGAGTCCCCGGTCAAGAGCCTTCCGCTGTGCGTCGGTCAGGCGTTCTCGAGGCGAGCCGGCCAGCGCCCGCGCAGCTTCCATGCGCACCACGCGGACGGGATCGTCGAGCAGCGGGGCCAGCAGCTCGACGCGACGTGCCGGCTCGGAGCCTTCGAGCGCGCCCGCTGCGGCTCGCCGCACGAGCGGATCGGGATCGTTCAATCCCGCGCGGACGACCTCGCCGGCCGCGGGGCTCGGGAAAATGCCCAGGCGCGCGAGTGCGCTCGCCCGCGCGATGGCCGGCTGATCGCCGTCGCGGGCCACGGCCTGGAGCAGGTCTCCCGCCCCGGGACCTCCGATCGAGGCTGTGCGGAACGCCTCGGCGTAGCGTTGATATCCGCGCGGCGCGTGTCCGTACCAGGCCTCCACCTGCTTGGCGGCCCACTCGGCCGGGCGCCCGCTATGGCAGCCCGTGCACGCGTTCGGCGCGCCGAGTTTCACCGACAGGTCCGGCCGCGGGACGCGGATGCTGTGATCGTGGCGCGGGTCGATCACCATGTAGGTGGTGGTCGGCATGTGGCACCCGACGCAATCGGCGCCGCGCGAGCCGGCGGCGTGGAAGTGATGC
>Ga0066710_100002695_pt1 | contig 14536 bp, 15 predicted proteins | sample GraSoiAngelo_159_FD_79666 | JGI IMG/M metagenome (GOLD analysis project Ga0066710, IMG submission 79666) | Grasslands soil microbial communities from the Angelo Coastal Reserve, California, USA - 14_1009_16_40cm | ecosystem: Environmental > Terrestrial > Soil > Grasslands | place: USA...
CACTTCCGGGGCGCGGCGGGCGAGGTGCTCGCGCAGGGGACCGGTCTGGAAGAGACCGCGGTTCGCGTGGGGGTCGCGAAGTTCGCCTCCGCCGGCGACGCCAACACGGTGCGCGACTGGATGCACCGCGAAGATCTGAAGCAGCCCTGCTACAGCCAGTGCGTCTTCGCCCCGGCTCCCGTCAACGAGCCCGGCTTCCCGAGCATGCGGCTCGTGGTGCAGAGCGGCCGTGCCAAACCGCCTCCGGGCCCGCCCCCGGGCGCGCCGCCGGGAGTCAAAGCCCACGTCCTCGGCCCCGCCAACTACCTGGCCGAGTTCACCATCGGCCCATATCTCTACTGGACGATCCTGCAGGGGAACGCCGGTTTGCGTTCGAGGTTCGAAGCGGGCGTCAAGCTCTACTACGCGCACGCAAAGCAGCGGAGCTGACACGCCGCCGCGGCTGTTGGATCGGCCCCAAGCGGCGGTTTAGACTGGCCGCGTGCGAACGCTGCGCACGATGATCGTCGGGCACGGCGGGCGCGAGAGCGCGCTGGGCTTTCGCATGGCCCAGCACAGCGAGCTGCACGCGTTCATGGGCCATGCGAACCCGACGCTCGTGCGCCACGCGCGCGCCTCTGGCGGCAGCCACGCGGTCGGGAACGTGTGCGACCCCAGCGCGGTGGCCGCGTTCGCGCGCGAGCGTGCGATCGAGCTGGCGATGGTGAGCGCCGATGAGCCGCTGGCGGCGGGCGTCGTCGACGCGCTCCTCGCCCAGGGCACCCCCACCGTGGGCCCGACCAGATCCGGCGCCGAGATCGAGTGGAACAAGGCTTACGCCCGCTCGCTGCTGGGCGAGCTCGCGCCCGACGCGATGCCGGAGCTGCGCGTCGTGCGCACGCCGCACGAGGTGGACGACGCGATCTCCTTCTTTGGCGAGCGGCCGGTGGCGGTCAAGCCCTCGGGACTGACCGGCGGCAAGGGCGTGAAGGTGATGGGGCCGCACCTGGCCGATCACGTGCAGGCGCGCGAGTACGCGCTGAGCCTGCTGGCGCGGCGGGGCGGCGGTGACTCGGTGCTGATCGAGGAGAAGGTGCAGGGCGCCGAGTTCACGATCCAGGCGATCAGCGACGGCAGCACGGTCGTGTTTCCGCCCTGCACATACGACTACCCCTTCCGCTTCGACGGCGACCGGGGTCCAGGAACGGGCGGGATGGGCTCGCTCACGATGAATGGCCCGACGCTGCCGTTCATGGCCATGCGCCACTACGAGCAGGCGTGCGAGATCATCGACCTGGTCGTCGAGCGCCTGGCGCGCGAGCGGCGACACTTCAGCGGCGTCATGAACAGCGGCTTCTTCGCCACCGCCGATGGGGTCAAGGTGATCGAGTTCAACGCGCGCTTCGGCGACCCCGAGTGCATGAACATCATGAGCCTCTTCGCCGGCAGCTGGCCTGACGTGATGGAGCGCATCTGCGCCGGCAAGCTGGCCCGTGGGGACGTGCCGCTGCGCGAGGAAGCCTCACTGGTGCTGTATCTAGTCTCGCCCGACTACGCGCTCCGCACGGGGCCGCCTTACCGGTTTGAGCTGGATGAGCAGGTGATGGAGCGGGCCGGCTGCCGGGTGTTCTTCTCCTCGGCGGTGGAGGTCGCCGAGCGCTGCTTTGAAACCGTCGGGACCTCGCGCGCGGTCGCGCTGGCGGCCAGCGCGCCGACGCTCGCGCGGGCGCGGGAGCGGGTGGTGGGCTGCGCTCGCGCGGTCCCAGCGCTGGAGTGGCGCCGTGATGTGGGCGACGAGGCCTATCTCGAGGGCCTGCGGGGCCTGCTCGCCCGCCAGCCCGCCTGAGCGCTTCGTGCAACCATGGCGCCGTGATCGTCGAGTGCGCCACGCATCCGCGCTTCTTGTCCAATACCTATCTGGTCAGCGACGGCGGCGGTGGACCGGCGTTCTTCGTCGATGCGGGCGGCCCCGTGTCCCCGCTGATCGATACGGCGGAGCGTCTCCAGCTCTCGCCCACCCACGTGCTGCTGACTCATCATCACTTCGACCACGTGTGCGAGGTGGGCGACCTGCGCACGCGGTGGCCGGGGCTCGAGGTCCGCATGAGCGAGCTCGAGCGCGACCTCTGGCAGGGGCAGGCGCAGGAGGCCGACGGCGCGCCGGCTGGCTGCGCGACGATCGAGGCCGGGCAGCCGCTTCGCTTCGGCGCGCTCGAGGTCTGTCCTCTGCACACGCCCGGACACACCGCGGGCATGCTTTCGTTCCTCGTTGGCGAGTCCACGGGCGACCACGCGGACGCCGACGCGGCACGCGCTCGCGCACGGCCGGCCTCGAGCACGGCGCCGGGCGGGTTCACCGGCGGAGCCGCCGTCGTGTTCACCGGCGACACGCTGTTCAAGGGTTCGGTCGGCGGCGTCAAAGCGCCGGGTCACACGAGCTATACAGACCTGCGTGACTCGATCATGGGCACCTTGATGGAGCTGCCGCCGCAGACCGTCATCTACCCAGGCCACGCCGACCCGACGACCGTCGGCCAAGAGTGGGACTCCAACGCGTTCATCCGCATCTGGCGCGGGCTGGATCGCGAGGGCACGGCGCGCTGCACGGCGATGGGCCGGCCAGCCACGCTGGTGCTGCTGGGCCGCGACTACGACGGCGGCACCAAGGCTTGGGTGCGCTGGCCGGATGGCACCGACGACATCGTGCCCGGGTCGCGCGTGGAGCGCGAGGCGTGAGCCGCACTTCCTAGGATTTAGGCATGGCGCGCGAGAGCGAGAAGATTCCAAGCTCGCGCGCGCGCCGCACGGCCACCGTGACCACGCTGGCGGCCAGTGAGGCCGTGAAGCAGTTCGGCACGCGCGCCGCCAACGTGGCTCGCTCGCAAGCGGCGTCTGAAGAGGCGATGGCCCGGCGCCAGCTGGAGACCGCCAAGCAGATCGTGGCCGTGCTCGGGACGATGAAGGGAGCCGCGATGAAGCTTGGCCAGGTGATGTCCTTCCTGGACGTCGGTCTGGTGCCGGAGCAGCATCGCGACGAGTTCCAGCGCGAGCTGGCAAAGCTGCGCGATGCCGCGCCCACCGTTTCGTTCAAGCAGATGCGGCAGGTGATCGAGGACGATCTGGAAGAGCCGATCGAGGAGGTGTTCGCGTCCTTTGCCGAACAGCCCATCGCGGCTGCCTCGATCGGCCAGGTGTACCGTGCGACCCTCCACGATGGCCGCGATGTGGCCGTGAAGGTGCAGTACCCCGGGGTCGCCAGCGCGGTGCGCGCGGACCTGCAGAACCTGGAGATGATCATGCGCCTGCTCAAGCGGATGACCCCGGGACTGGACGTGAAGGCGATCGCCGAGGAGATCCGCGAGCGGATCGGCGAGGAGCTCGATTATGAGCTCGAGGCCCAGAACCAGCGCTCGCTCGCGCGCATCTTCGCCGGCCATCCGTTCATCTTCGTCCCGAATGTGGTGAGCGAGCTGTCGCGCGAGCGCGTGCTGGTGAGCGAGTTTGTTCAGGGCACCGGCTTCGAGCAGCTCAAGCGCCGCTCGCAGGCCGTGCGCGACCGGGTAGGGGAGATCGTGTTCCGCTTCTTCGTCGGCTGTTTGTACCGGCACCGGCAGTTCTCGGGCGACCCCCATCCGGGCAACTTCGTGCTGCTCGCGGACGACCGCGTCGCGTTCCTGGATTTCGGGCTGTTCAAGCGAATGCAGCCCGAGCCGGTGGAGCTGGAGCTCGCCTGCCAGCGAGCGGTCGTCGAGGGCGATGGGCAAGCGCTCCACCGGCTGCTGGCGGCCTCGGGGTTCCTGCCAGAGCCCGAGCGCGTGAATCCCGATCATCTGCTTGCGTTCATCGAGGATGCGATCTGGTGGTACACGACCGCCGACGAACTGGTCGCGCTGTCGCCGGAGATCGCGACCGCGGTCATGATCGAGAGCTCCGATCCCCGCTCCAGCCACTTCCGCGAGATGCGCCACCAGGACATGCGCCCCGAGCACCTGTTCGGGCGGCGCATGGAGATGCTGACGCTCGCCGTGCTGTCTCAGCTGCGCGCGCGCGCCAACTGGCATCGGATCGCGCGCGAGTGGATGTACGGCGACGAGCCGGTCACGTCCTTGGGCAGGCAGGAGGCGGAGTTCTACCGGGGCGCGGTTGGCGCGGCCGGCTGAGCCGCGCTCTCAGAGCACCTGTATCTGCACGAGGCTGGTGGTGCCGGGACGTCCGGAGGGCAGTCCGGCGGTGATCCCCACGCGCTGTCCGGGCTTGCACCAGCCGAGCTCGATCACCCGCCGCGCGGCGTCGGCGATGAGGACCTCGGTGGTCTCGTGGCGTCGCATCGACGCCGCCCGCACCCCCCACATCAGCCCGCAGCGCCTGACCGTCTCTTTGCCAGGAGACAGCGCATAGATCGGCACGACCGGGCGGTGCGCGGAGACCAGGCGCGCCGAGCGCCCGGACAGCGTGGGCACGATCAGCGCGTCGAGCCGCAGCTCGCGGGCGGCGATACACAGGTTGTGGGCGATCGTGTAGGCGGGATCCGATTCCGTGCGCCGCACGCGCGAGCTGTTCCAGCGCTCATATGGCGCCACCGTCTCTGCCTGCTCGGCCACCGCCGCCATCATCTCGACCGCCTCCACCGGGTAGGCGCCGATCGCGGTCTCCTGCGAGAGCATGACCGCGTCGGTTCCGTCGAGGATCGCGTTGGCAACGTCGGCGACCTCGGCGCGCGTCGGCCGCGAGGAGACGACCATCGAGTCGAGCATCTGCGTGGCCGTGACCGACGGGCGCGCCATCCACCCGGCAAGCTCCAGCAGCTGCTTCTGGACGATCGGCACGCGCTCGATCGGCAGCTCGATCCCCAAATCGCCGCGCGCGATCATCACGCAGTCGGCCACCCGCAGGATCTCCGCGGCGCGCTGCACCGCAAGCGGCTTCTCCATCTTTGCGATCAGCGGCAGGCGCGTGTGGCTGCGCACCGACAGCACATCCTCGGGCCGCTGCACGAAGGACAGCGCGACCATGTCCACCCCGAGCGACTCACCATGGCGCAGCATCTCGAGGTCCTCCTCGTGCACCGATGGCAGCAACTCGACCGGGCCGGGGATGTTCAATCCCTGCCGCGACGCGACCGCTCCGCCGATCTCGATCTCCGCTTCCACCTCGTGGCTGGCCGCGCGCACCTCCACCGCGCGCAGACGCACCGAGCCGTCGGCCAGGTACAGCACCGCGCCAGGTTCGATCGCGTCGGCGAGCCCCGCCCAGGAGATGCTCATGTGGTGTGCATCGCCCTGGATCTCCTGCTGGTCGCACACGAACGTCAGCCGCTCGCCGGGCGTGAGCTCGACGATGTCGTCCTTCAGCGGTCCGATGCGCAGCTTCGGTCCTGGCAGATCCTGGAGGATCGCCACCGCCCGCCCCGCCTGGCCGGCAGCGTTGCGCACGCGAGTGACCGTCTCGGCGTGCTCCTCGAGCGTTCCGTGCGAGTAGTTCACGCGCGCCACGTCCATGCCGGCCTCGACCATGCGCAGCAGCGTCTCTGGGTCGCGCGAGGCGGGCCCGATGGTCGCGACGATCTTTGTGCGGCGCATCCGAGCAAGGTATCGCGGGCGGCGGGCACCTCCGCTCGCCCGCCCGGCGCTCAGCGGCATCGCAGTCGGCCGCTGCCGCCGCGCCGTGGGTGTCGACGCCTGGGCGTAGCATCGCGTCTTGAGTGCGCCCCTCGCGACCCGTTCCCAGTGTCGGCACACACGCCCGCATCGTGCACTTCGGCGGTGGCTTCGAGTCCGGTGTCGTGCTGGCCGTGCACGACGACGGCCGCCGCGTTCAGGTGCGCGGCGAGGGGGGAGAGGTGCGCGAGTTCGTGCTCAGTCCCGCCACCGCGCGGTTCGTCTCCGCCGACAGCGCGCACGGGCCGAGGCTCGAGTTGCTGGGCGAGCTCTGAGCCTCACGGCGCGCGCACGTCGGGGAAGTGCGTTGCGCAGTGCTCGCGCAAGGTGCTGCGTACCCACGCCCGCTCTTCAGGAGTCGCCGCGCGGAAGCGCGCGAGCAGCTCGCGCTGGCGTTCGATCGGCGCGCCCGCGATCTGCCAGCGCACCGCCAGGCGCTCGAACAGCAGCTCCACCGCTCGCTGCCACGCGTCCTCGCGCGAGAGTGGGCTGCCCGCGAGCGCTTCCGCGCACTGGCGTCGCGAACCCGCCGTGAGCGAGCCGCGCAGCGTCAGCACGTTGCCCGCCGCGTCGGCGTATTCGCTGGCCTCGGCTCGGAGCCTTGGCTGCCGGCCCCCGCGCCTACCCATCGGCCCGGCGGCGCCTGGCCGGCCTAGGCGGCGCGCCGCCGCCGGCCGTCTGCGCCGCGGTCAGAGCTCGGCCGCCCGCTCGAGCTGCGCGCGCACGTCGCCGGTCGCCGGCTTGGCGTGCCCGGGCCACGCGGCCTCGGGCTCGAGCGCCGCGAGCTTGCGGATGCTCGCCCGCGCCTGCTCGCTGTCGTAGTTGTATGTCGCCGCCGGCGCCCGTGGCGGGCAGTCTCGCCCCCACATGTCCAGCGTGTAGAAGCAGTCGCTGCAAAGCGCCAGCCGGTCCGACTCGCGCCACAGCCCGATCAGGCCAGGCGCGTGGCCGGGGAGGTCCACGACGCGGAATCCCGCGACCTCGTCGCCCTCGCGGACGGTGTCGGAGATCTTCACCGGCCCGCCATCCCAGGCGTAGCGGTGCAGCAGTCGCTGCAGCTGGCGTGCCCCCAGCGGCAGCCCGGCGAGGTCCGCGGGCCAGTAGCGAAAGCCGCCGCTTCCTTCGGCGTCCTGGACCTCGTCGGGGTGGCACAGGACCGGCACCCCCAGCGCCGGGGCGACGCCGCGATGGTCGGTGTGCCCATGCCCGAGCACGATTCGGCGGATGCCGCCGAGCCTTGCCCCCGCGCCCGCCACGGCGCGCGTCATCGTGCGCGCGCCGGCATCGAACAGCGTCACGCCGCCCTCGTCCTCGAGCAGGTACACGTTGCAGCGCCCCGGCTGGCCCTGCACCAGCCATACCCGCTCGGCGACGAGGCGGGGCTCGGCGCTGGACAGGCGCGAGGTAAGGCGTGTCTTGGTGTTGAAGGCGCCCAGCAGCCGCTGGTCCGCGGTCGACCCCTGCGCGGGCATCATCCCGATCTGCCGCGGCAGCGAGATCGAGTCGGGGAAGGCGTCGTTGGCGTGGATCAGCCCGCCACGCACCGTCAGCAGATCGATTCCCTCGAGCGTGAGCGGATGGCCGGTAGGCTCGATTCCTCCCAGCGGGCCCGGCCCCGCGAAGGTCCCTCTCAGGCGCCACTGCACCGCGCAGCGATCGTCCTCGGTGGTCGTGCTGAGCAGCTCGAAACGCACATCTGGCACCGCGCCAAACAGTTCGCCGATGAAGTCGCGCACCCCCTCCGGCGCGGTCACGTCCACCTGACCGCGCACGTTCTCGCGCCCCCCGTCGGCCCACATCGCGACGGCCGCATCGAGGTCATGTGCGCTTAGCGCATCGAAGTAGCGGCGGGCCACCGCGTCGGCTCTATCCGCGGTGATGCGCTGCCTGCGTTTGGTCACGTGCTGGACGTTCGCCGCGGCCTCCTGCACCTTCGCAGCCGCGCGTGCGCTCTGTTCCTCCTCCTCGCTCATGCGATCTCCTTTAGACGCCGCCGGAGAGTCGTAGTCTAGTCTGCCGCGAGTGGCTCATGCGCGCGAGCGACCAGGCGCCTCGTCCGGGCGCAGGGCGATCTCAAGGCGTGAGCTCGGCAGGGGAGAGCGTGTGCTGGCAGGCGTTTACCGCCTGCGCCTGCCGCTTCCATGGCCCGGTGTGCCGCACTGCAACGCCTGGGCGGTGAGGGCCGGCGAGGGCATCGTTCTGTTCGACACCGGCATGCACCAGCCCGACTCGCTCGCCCACCTGGAGCGGGCTCTGCAGATGTGCGGCCTGCGCCTGGAGCAGGTGCGGCTGGTGGTGTGCACGCACGCCCATTCCGATCACTACGGGCAGGCCGCCACGATCGTGGCGCGCACGGGCGCCGAGCTGTGGATGCATCCCAACCACCAGCACATGACCCGCATGGCGGAGGATCCCGACGCGCTGCTCGACCGCCGCATCGAGGTCGCTCGTCACAGCGGCGTGCCCGAGGAGCCATTGCGCCGCTGGGCCTCGGAGCGCCGTGGCAGGGAATCCGGGATCGCAGGCGTGGTCGCGCCGGACCGCGACCTGCTCACCGGCGCCCAGATCGACAGCGACGTCGGCACCTGGCGGACGTACGAGACGCCTGGCCACGCGCCATCCCACGTGTGCCTGTTTCAGCCCGAGCGGCGCCTGCTCATCTCTGGCGATCACCTGCTGGGCCGGATATCGCTGTACTTCGACTATGGATTCACGCCCGACCCGGTGGGCGAATTCTTGCGCTCGCTGGAGGTGGTCGAGCGGCTGGGCGGCCGACTGTGCCTGCCCGGTCACGGCCGCACGTTCGCCGACGTGCAGGCGCACATCAACGCCAACCGCGCGCTCGTGCACGAGCGCCTGGGGGCGGTGCTCGACGCGGTCACGGGCAGGTCGCTGACGGCGTTCGAGGTGGTTCCGTACGTGTACGGCGACTCGCTGTCCGGGCAGAACGCTCACTGGCTGCTCTCGAAGGTACTGAGCTATCTGACGCACCTGCAGATCGAGGGACGCGTACGCTCGATCGCCGGTGAGCCCGAGCGCTGGATCGCATAATCAGGCTAATGCGCATCGATCAGATCCTCGCCGACGGCCGGCCGGCGTTCTCGTTTGAGTTCTTTCCACCCAAAACGCAGGCGGGCGAGCGCAACCTGTACGCCGCGCTGAGCGAGCTGCGCACGCTGGATCCCTCGTTCGTCTCGGTGACCTACGGCGCCGGCGGCTCGACGCGCGAAAAGACGATCGAGATCGTCAAGCGGATCAGGGAGGAGTATGGCCTGGAGGCGATGGCGCATTTCACATGCGTCGGCGCAACCGTGCCGCAGCTGCACGCGACGCTCGACGAGATGGAGCAGGCGGGGATCGACAACGTGCTGGCCCTGCGCGGTGACCCGCCCGCCGGTCAGGAGCATTGGACCAAGACGGAGGGCGGGTTGGAGTACTCGCGCGAGCTCGTCGAGCTGATCGGCAACGGCTACCCGTTCGCGATCGGCGCAGCGTGCTTTCCCGAGACGCACATCCACGCCGAGAGCCCCAAGGCGGACCTCGAGCATCTGGCCGAGAAGGTGGCCGCGGGGGTCGACTTCCTGATCACCCAGCTGTTCTTCGAGAACGACGTGTACTTCGCATTCGTGGATCGCGCCCGCGCGATCGGCATCGAGGTGCCGATCATCCCGGGCATCATGCCGATCACGCACGCAGGCCAGGTCGAGCGCATGGCCAGCATGTGCGGCGCGTCCATCCCCGCGGGGCTGCACCGGGAGCTGCACGCGCGCGAGGAGAACCCCGAGGCGGTGCTGGACTTCGGCGTGGCGTACGCCACGCTGCAGTGTGCCGAGCTGCTCGCCGGCGGTGCGCCGGGCATCCACTTCTACACGCTCAACCGCTCGCCGGCCACGCGCGCGATCGTCAGCGCGCTAAAGCTGAGCCGGCCCTGGAAGCGCGTGAGCTAGGCGGGCTCGATGTCCAGCGCCTCGGCCACCCGGGGCGAGCCGTCGGGCGCCACATAGCGCACGTCGACGGAGTCGTTCTGGCGGTAGGTGCCCACGCCCCAGGCGCCGAGCAGCCAGCGCCAGCCGCTGATCCGGTCCTTGCGCAGCTCGCGCGGGAACACGAGCGCGCCTTCGCGCACTAGGTAGTCCGCGCCCAGCTGCTGGCGCACGCCATTGAGATAGACCTCGTAGGGCTCGCGCACGTCGCGCGGCAGCCTGACCCTCGATTTGGCCATCGCAGCCTGAGCTTAGGGTCAGCGCGCGCCGCGTGCCGGTCCGCGCGGGGTGCCGGCAGCTCGGCCCAGCCGGCGGCGCTCCTTGCGCTGGTGCCCGTGCGCGACGTCGATGATCTCGCCCAGCTCGCTCGGCGAACGCACGAGCTGCAGCAGCTCCAGATCCGCGTGAGCGATGCGGCCGTCGGCGGCCGCGCGCTCGGCCAGCCACCGGACCAGCCCCTCCCACTCGCCCTCTCCGACGAGGATCGCGGGGAAGTGGCGGATCGTCCCTGTCTGGATCAGGGTCAGCGCCTCGAGCAGCTCGTCCAGCGTGCCGTAGCCCCCCGGGCAGATCACGAAGGCGCTCGCGTAGCGGACGAACATGACCTTGCGCGCGAAGAAGTGGCGGAAACGCAGGCCGATGTCCACGTAGGCGTTGAGCTCCTGCTCGTGCGGCAGCTCGATGTTGCAGCCGACCGACAGTGCGCCCACATCGCGCGCGCCCCGGTTGGCGGCCTCCATCAGCCCGCCGCCGCCCCCGGTGATCACCGCGTAGCCGCGACGTCCGATGCAGGCCCCGACCTCTCGCGCTAGCGCGTAGTACGGGTGGGTACGCGGGGTGCGCGCCGAGCCGAACACGCTCACCGCCGGACCGATGCCGGCCAGTGCGTTAAAGCCCATCGCGAGCTCGGCGGCGATGCTGCGAATGCGCTCGACGTCGGCCGCGCGGTCCGCTGGCGGCTCATCGCCGAGCCAGCCCAGCAGCTCGGTATCGAAGGTCTGGCCGGCCGCATCGGGTTTTTTGCGCCCGCTACCCACAGGCGCCAAGCGTACGTCCTCGAAGCCTCGCCGCCCCGGCGCCTGAAGAACGCCGGACAGCCGCGTACCCTCACGGGGCATGCCCGCGCGGCAAGCCACGCATGCGATCCCGTACACCGTGCGCCGCTCGTCGCGCGCGCGGCGGGTGCGGGTCAACGTCCACGCACAGGCCGAGCTGCGCTCTGTCGGCGTGGAGGTGGTGCTGCCCGAGCGCGCCCCCGAGCGGGCTGCGGCGGCGGCCGTGCGCGAGCTGCGTCCCTGGATCGAGCGCCGCGTGGACGAGGCCCAGGACGTGATAAGGGTGCTGGCCGCGCGCGCCGGCACCGTGCCCTACCTCGGCCTGCCACTGCGGCTGGTCCCACAGGCGGGCCGCACGCGCGTGCACCGCGCGGGCGAGCGCCTGCTCGTCCCCGCCCGCGATGCGCGGCCGGCGATCGAGCGCTTCTACCGCCGCGCGGCACGCGCGGAGGTGCGCCCGCGGCTGGACGCCGCCACGGCGATCACGGGGCGCCCGTATCGCGACCTGCAGGTCCGCTCCCAGCGCAGCCGCTGGGCTTCGTGCTCGCCGGAGGGCCGCATGAGCTTCAACTGGCGCCTGCTGCTGGCGCCCGAGCGGGTGCTCGACTACGTGATCTGGCACGAGGTCTGCCACCTCGAGGTGCTCGACCACTCGCCGCGCTTCTGGGCGCTGCTGCAGCGGCGCTGGCCCGGCTACCGCGAGGACCGCGAGTGGCTGCGCCGCTACGGCGCCACGCTCGTGCTGTGAGCTAGTCGCGCTGCGCCAGCGGCACGTAGTCGCGGTCGCGATCGCCGGTGTAGATCTGGCGCGGCCGCGCGATCTTCTGCTCGGCATCGCCGACCATCTCAAGCCACTGCGCGATCCAGCCGCTGGTGCGCCCGATCGCGAACATCACCGGGAACATCGCCACCGGCAGGCCCAGCGCCTCATAGATCAGCCCGGAGTAGAAGTCTACGTTGGGGTACAGCTTGCGCGACGTGAAGTAATCGTCCGCGAGCGCCTGCTTCTCGAGCTCGACGGCCACGTCGAGCAGCGGGCTGCGGCCGCGCACCTCGAACACGGCGTCGAGGTGTTTGCGGATGATGCGCGCGCGCGGGTCGTAGTTCTTGTACACGCGATGGCCGAAGCCCATCAAGCGCTCCTTGCCCGCCTTGACGCCGTCGAGGAAGGAGGGGATGTTCTCGACCTTGCCGATCCGCCCCAGCATGCGCAGCGCCGCCTCGTTGGCGCCCCCGTGCAGCGGTCCGTACAGAGCCGCCACGCCGGCGGCGACGGCCGTGTAGGGGTCGACCTGGGTCGAGCCGACCGAGCGCACCGCGCTGGTGGAGGCGTTCTGTTCGTGGTCGGCGTGGAGGATGAACAGCACGTCCAGCGCACGCGCCAGTCGAGGATCGGGCTCGTATTTGAGCTCGGTCATCTTGTACATCATCGAGAGGAAGTTCCCGGCGTACTCGAGCTCGTTGTCGGGATACACGTACGGCTGGCCCATGTTGTGGCGGAACGCGAACGCCGCCAGCGTTGGCATCTTGGCGAGCAGCCGGATGATCTGGATCTGGCGCACCTGCTCGTCATGGATCTGGTTGGCGTCCGGGTAGAAGGTCGACAGCGCGCCCACCGAGGCCACGAGCATGCCCATCGGGTTGGCGTCGTAGCGGAAGCCCTGCATGAAGTCCTTGACGTTCTCATGCACGAATGTGTGCACCGTGATCTCGTGGACCCAATTCTCGAGTTGCGCGCGCGAGGGCAGCTCGCCGTTGATGATCAGGTAGGCGACCTCCAGGTAGGTGGAGTGCTCGCACAGCTGCTCGATCGGATAGCCCCTGTGCTGCAGCACGCCGGCGTCCCCGTCGATGTACGTGATCGCGCTGCGGCACGACGCCGTGTTCATGAACGCCGGGTCGTAGGCCATCAGGCCGAAGTCCGCCTCTGCGGTCTTTATCTGGCGCAGGTCCAGCGCGCGCACGGTCCCGTCGGTGATCGGCAGCTCGTAGCTGGAGCCGGTGCGGTTGTCGGTGACCGTCAGCGTCTGCTTGGCGGCGGCCCCGTCACCGGAACCGGCGTCGTCGCGGGGCGCCGGGCGCACCTCGGTCTTGGGCGCGCTGCTCATCGCCTCAGGAGTGGGTCAGGCGGCGCTGGCGGGCGCGCGTGCGGACGCGCGGCGGCGAGGCTGGCCCGGGCTCGCGGTGCGGGCCGCGTCGAGGGTGGCGGGGCGGATCGGGACGCGGATGGTGGGGGTGGCGCGGGCCCAACCGCGGCCCGATGCCGCCATCCTCGCCCGTGGCTGGCTCGGGCGTCTGGCGCACCGCCCAGCGCACCAGCAGGAACAGCGCCACGATCGGGATCTTCAGGCAGGCCATCAGCCAGATGAAGGTCCATGTGTCCACTGCGCCGATCGTATACCCGGCGGCCGCTGCCCACAACCCTCACCCCGCCGTCAGGGGGCGCCGCTGAAATGCGTCATCGCGCGCAGCTCGCGCAGCCTCGCGACGATCTCCTCGCGAGCCAGGCGCTGCACGCGCTCGGTACCGAACTCCTCGACGTTGAACGAGGCCAGGACCGTCGCGTGAGCCATCGCCCGGCGCAGCAGCTCGTCGCTGAGCCCGCGGGCGCGGTTGGCCGCGATGTAGCCCACGAGGCCGCCGGCGAACGTATCGCCGGCGCCGGTGGGATCGATCACGGTCTCGAGCGGGTACGCGGGCAGCGCGAAGAAGCGCTCGCGCGTGATCAGCGACGCGCCGTACTCGCCCTGCTTGGCCACGATCACGCTCGGCCCGCGCAACGCCGTGTCGCTCGGCTTCCATGAGAGCACCTCCCGCGCCGCGGAGAGCAGGTTGGGCTTGCCCGTCAGCTGGCGCAGCTCGGCGTCGTTGAGGACCACGCAGTCGACCTCGGCGATCGCGCGCAGCAGCGAGTCGCGCGCGATCTCGATCCAGAGGTTCATCGAGTCGAGCGCGACGAAGCGGGCGTGCGGCAGCTGCGCGCGCACCTCGCGCTGCAGGTCCGGCTGGATGTTCGCCAGGAACAGCAGCTCGCTCGCACGCGAGCGCTCCGACAGCTTGGGCTTGAACTCCTCGAACACGCCGAGCCGGGTTTCCAGCGTCTCGCGCGTGTTCAGATCCCAGCCGTACTCGCCGCGCCAGAAGAACGTGCTGCCCCCGGCCACGCGCTCCACGTCGGAGACGTCCACGCCGCGCTTGCGCATCGCCTCGAGGTCCTGCTCGGCAAAGTCGGCGCCCACCGGTCCGACCACGTGCACCTCGTCGAAGAAGGAGGCAGCCAGGGCGAAATGAACGGCGGCCCCGCCGAGCATCCGCTCGCGCTCGCCGAACGGTGTCTTGACGGAGTCATATGCGATCGACCCGACCACGGTGATCGGCATGGGCGCGCACCTTAGAGGACGGCCAATCGTTCGGGAACTCCGACTGCGCTCCAACCGGAGCACGGGGCGACGCGGTCCAGGCTTACCAAGTCCACCACCGGGACGGATGGACCGTCAGGCGTGTCCGGTCCAGTCTCCTCCTCATTCCATCGCTCCGACTCCTCCGCGAGCCACTTCTCCCAAAGCCGGTAGGCGGATACTTACCGGGCGATGTCCGAGAATCTGGACCTCGTACGTTCGATCTACGCGGCGTGGGAACGTGGCGACTTCGGCTCGGCCAACTGGGCGGACCCCGCGATTGAGTACGTGCAAGTGGAAGGACCCGCACCCGGCTCCTGGACTGGGCTGGCCGGATGGCAGAGGCCATGCGTAGCTGGCTGAGCGCGTGGGAGGACTGCCGCGCTGAGCCCCGTGCGCGCCGCGAGCTTGACGCCGAGCGTGTCCTGGTGTTCACGCGCGTCAGCGGGGTCGGCAAGGCGAGC
>Ga0066710_100002696_pt1 | contig 14531 bp, 9 predicted proteins | sample GraSoiAngelo_159_FD_79666 | JGI IMG/M metagenome (GOLD analysis project Ga0066710, IMG submission 79666) | Grasslands soil microbial communities from the Angelo Coastal Reserve, California, USA - 14_1009_16_40cm | ecosystem: Environmental > Terrestrial > Soil > Grasslands | place: USA...
ACCCGTACCCGGACCGGCCGGCCTACGTGATCTACACCTCGGGCTCCACCGGCCGCCCGAAAGGCGTGGTGTGCCACCACCCGGGTGTCGTCGACCTGGTGGCCGACTTCGTCGCGCGTCGCCCGCTGCCGCTGGGCAGCCGCTGTTCGATGTGGACGTCACCGGCGTTCGACGTGTCCGTCTACGAGATGTTCTCCGCGCTCCTCGGCGGGACCCTGGTGATCGTGCCCGGCGCCGTCCGCGTGGACACCGGTGCGGTGCTGGACCTGCTGGCGGCCGAGGAGGTGGCCAGCGCCTATCTGCCGCCGTTCATGCTGCCGGACCTGGCCGACCGGGTACGCACCCGGCCCATGCCGCGGCTGCGCCGCCTGCTGGTCGGCGTCGAGCCCATCCCCGAAGGGCTGCTCCGCGACCTCGTCGCGCGGGTACCCGGGCTGCATGTGATCAACGGGTACGGCCCGACCGAGACGCACGTGTGCGCAACCGCGTACTCGCTCGACGCGTCGTCCCGCGACGACGCGGTGGACCCCAACCGGCGGACCCCCATCGGCCGGCCGCTGCGGCACACGACCGTGCACGTCCTGCGTCCGGACGGAACTCCGGTCGACGGTGGCGAGACCGGCGAGCTGTATGTCGGCGGCGAGGGCGTCGCATACGGGTACCTCGGCGGCGTGCGGGAGACGGCGGCCCGGTTCGTGCCGGACCCGTTCGCCGGTCGGCCGGGTGCCCGCATGTACCGGACCGGGGACCATGTCTCGCGGCTCGCCGACGGCAACCTGGTGTTCCACGGCCGCGGCGACGACCAGGTGAAGGTCAACGGCTACCGCGTCGAGCCGGCCGAGGTGGAGTCCGGTCTGACCCGGCTGCCGGCGGTGGCGAGCGCGGTCGCCCTGCTGCGTCGCTCCGCGGCGGCCACCCGGCTGGAAGCCTTCGTGACGCTGCGGCCCACGCCGGGGCGCACCGCCCCGACCGGGGCGGACCTGCGCCGGGCGCTGCAGGAGGAGCTGCCGGCGCACCTGGTGCCGGCGACCGTGCATGTGGTACCGGCACTGCCGACCACCCGCAACGGCAAGCTCGACCGGGCCGCGCTGCGCGCGATCGCGGAGTCCGGCGGGCCGCACGGGTCGGGACGCGCCCCGCGCGCGGGTACCGAGGAGCAGCTGATCCGGCTCGCGGAGCGGGTTCTGCGCACCGGGCCGGTCGAACCGGACGCCGGCTTCCTCGACTGCGGCGGTGACTCGATCGCGGCGCTGCGCCTCGCGACCCTCGTCCGACAGGAGCTGCGCCGGCCGGTGAGCATGGCCGAGGTGCTGGACTGCACGACGTTCGGCGACCTCGCGGCGCTGCTGGAGTCGCGTGCTGGACCGGACCCGCGTGGTGAACCGGAACCGTCGGCCCCCGAGGCCGCCGCCGCGGTCGACGGGGACCTGCCGCTGACGCCGTCCCAGCACGGGCTGTGGCTGCTGCACCAGATCTACCCGGACTGCACCGCCTATCACGTCCCGGTGCTCCTGCGGCTGCGCGGCAACCTGGACCGCGCGGCCCTGTCCGGCGCGCTGCGCGACGTCCTGGTCCGCCACCCGGCGTTGCGCACGAGCTTCCCCGTCGTCGATGGCGAACCCGTGCAACGCCGGGCCCCGGCCGGGGCGGTACCCGCGTCGATGATCCGGGTACACGACGCGCCGCGGGCGGACGGACAGGAGGCGTTCCTGACCGGGCTCACCCAGCAACGGTTCGACCTCGCCGCCGGACCGCTGGTGCGTGCCGACCTCGTCCGCCATGCACCGGACGACCACCGGCTGCTGCTGGTCGTGCACCACCTCGTCACGGACGGCTGGTCCATGGAGATCCTGCAGCGGGACCTGTGGGCCGCGTACACGGCGCGCGTCACCGGCCGCGCACCGGACTGGCCCGCCCTCGACCCGGGCGTCGTTGCGCAGCCGGCGCCGGACACCGAGGCGGCGCCGGAGGCGCTCGACTACTGGCGTCGGCAGTTCGCCGAACCGGTACCGGAGCCGGTCCTGCCGCAGCGGCGGCTGACGGTCGAGCGCACCCGGTTCCCCGGCGCTCGCTTCACGCGGCTGGTGCCCGAGTCGGTGGCACTGCGCCTGGAGCGGGTCGCGCGCCGGGAACGGGCGTCCCTGTTCAGCGTCCTCGTCGCCGCGCTCGGGCTGGTGGTGATGCGCTACGGGGACACCGACCGGGTGGTCGTCGGGGTGCCCACCGCCGGCCGCGAGGTCGCGGGTACCGAGGACGTCGTGGGTTTCTTCAACCGGACCCTCGCGTTGTGCGTGGACCGCCGGGGCGGGCCGGGCGTGCTGGAGTACCTCCGGCGCACCCACCGCACGCTGGCGGACGCCCTGCGGCACGGTACCGTCCCGTTCGAGCAGGTGGTGGCCGCGGTCTCGCCGCCCGCGCGGAGCACCCGTGCGCCGCTGTTCCGGGTCTGGTGCAACCTGCTGTCGTACCCGAGGCGAGCGGTGCATGCGACCGGCCTCGCGGTCGACGCCGAAGAGCCGCCGCTGCCGGGCTCGCTCTACGACCTCTGCCTGTACGTCGATCGCCGCGACGACGGGCTGCACCTCACCGTCGTGCACGACCCCGAGGTGCTGGCCGCCGACCGGATGGTCCGGCTCGGCGACCAGCTGTGTCACGTCCTCGACCAGATCGCCGCCGACCCGGACCGGCCGCTCGACCGGCTCGTCCTCGAACCGCCGGCCCCGCCGCCCCCGCCGGCCCTGCCGTCGCCGACGCCGCATGCCACGCCCGGCGACGTGGCGGCCTGGCCGGGTCCGGACGGCGGCGGTGATCGGCCGGCGATCCGCGCGGGGAGCGTTGCACTGAGCCATGCCGAGGTACGGTCGCGGGCCGGTGCCCTGGCCGGCGCGCTGACCGCCGCCGGGGTGGGGCCGGGCGACCTGGTCGCGGTGTTCACCGGACGCACGCCCGAACTCGGTGTGGCGCTACTGGGCGTGCGGCAGGCCGGCGCCGCCTTCGCCGTGCTGGATCCGAAGCATCCCGACGGGTGGCTGCGGCGGTCGGCATCCGCGGCCGCGCCCGCGTGGTGGCTCACCGGTCCGCTCGGCAGGCCGCCGCACTTCCCGGACGGGGGCGCCGGTACCCAGCTGGCCGGGGGACTGGCGTACTGGCCGCCCGACCCGGCGCTGCCGCCCTGCCGCCTGCCGCCGGAGGCGGCCTACGTCGCGTTCACCTCGGGTACCACCGGGCGGCCGCACGCCGTGCTCGGCTCGGCGGAACCCGTTCTGCGGTTCCTGCGGTGGTACCCGGAGACGTTCGCGCTCACCGCACGGGACCGCTTCGCCGTCCTCGCGGGACTGGGTCACGATCCGCTGCTGCGCGAACTCCTCCTGCCGCTGACGTTCGGGGCGACGGCCTGCCTGCCGCCGGAGGAGGTGAGCGTGGTACCCGGCCGGCTGCTGGACTGGATCAGAGCCGAACGGATCACCGTGCTGCACCTGACCCCGGCCATGGCCCGGATGCTGCGGGCCGCGGCCAGGGACGGTGACGCCGAACTGCCGGACGTGCAGCTGCTCGCGCTGGGCGGTGCCCCGGTCACTCCGGACGTGGCCGCCGCCGCACGGTCCCTGTGCCCCGCCGCGCGACGGATCTCCCTGTACGGCACCACCGAGACGCCGCAAGGGGTCGGCCTGGTGGACCTGGCCGAGGAGCTCGACCCGCCCCCGGTCGGTACCGGCGTCTGCGGCGCCCAGCTCCTCGTCCTCGATGGGCGGATGCGCCGGGCGGCGGTCAACGAGACCGGTGAGATCGCCGTCCGCGGTACCCAGGTCGCCCTCGGGTACCTCGGCGAGCCGGAGCTGACCGGTGACCGGTTCCGGCCCGATCCCTGGGGCCTGCCGGACGTCCGGGTGTTCCGGACCGGCGACCGGGGCCGGCAGCGCCCGGACGGCGTGGTGGAGTTCCTCGGCCGGCTCGACGCGCAGCTGAGCGTCAACGGGCAGCGGGTGGAGCCGGCCGACATCGAGCACATGGCGCGCGCGTGCGCCGGTGTGCAGGAGTGCGCGGTCGTCGCCGACGCCGGCCAGGGCAGCCCGGTGCTGTTCGTCGCGCCGACGGCCGCCGAACCCGCCGAGGCGCTGCGCCAGCGGGTCGGCGCGCACCTGGGCGGAATGCTGCCGGCGGCGATGCAGCCGGCGATGGTGACCGTCGTACCACGCATCCCGTTGACGCCGAACGGGAAGGTGGACCACGCCGCGCTGGTCGCCATGGCGGCTCCCGCGGCCGGACGCAACCTGGGTGCGGACCTCCCCGATCTGGTACCCCGCCTCCTGCAGCTGTGGGGTGGCCTACTGGGGCAGGACGACCTCTCGCCCGACACGAACTTCTTCGACGCCGGCGGCACGTCGTTGACGCTGTTAAGGCTGCACGATCTGGTGCAGGCCGAACTCGGCCGGCCGGTGGAGCTGTTGACGTTCTTCCGGTTCCCCACGGTACGGCGGCTCGCCGAGGCGTTGTCCGCGCAGCCCGGACCGGCGCGGCGACCGACCGAGCCGACGCGCCGGCCCGGCCCGGCCGACCGCCGCGAGCGACGGTTGGAGCTTCGTCGCATCGCCCGCGGTACCCATGCCGACCACGTCGGCGATGCCCGCTGACCCGGTCCGCGCGGTCACCCCGGGCCGGCCGCGCAGGCCGCCCCGGCGATCGCCCGTTGACGCTGCTCGCTGCTCGCATGCGCGACACGCACCATACGCCTGCCGGCACGGCCACTGCTTTACGTGACACCCGTGGCGCCGGTGCATCCCCGTACCGTCTGGGCAACGCCGACACCAGGCAGGGGCGAGCATGCCGACCAACCCCGACGAGTCGTGCCACCCGGACGACGTCCTCGAGGAAGCGAGGACCGTCGACCTCACCGACCCGAAGCTGTACGGCACCGAGCGGCCGGAGCGGATCTGGCGCACGTTGCGCCGGGCGGGTGTGCCGATCCGGTCCCGCGGCATCCGTGACCACTGGGCGGTGACCCGCCACGAGCAGATCAAGCAGGTGCTCAGGCACGGTCACCTGTTGTCGTCGGAGAAAGGCAACCATCTGGGCGAGAAGGCGACCGACATCGTGGCGAGCGCCGCGGCGGGTGGGATGTCCCTGCTCGTCAGCGACGGCCCCGGCCATGCGGAGATGCGCCGCGTGCTCGGTGCCGCGTTCACCCCGAAACTGATGCGGCGGCTCACCGACAGCACCCGGCAGCTGGCCCGGCGGCTGGTGTCGCGGGCCGCGGCCGAACCGGGCGTCGACTTCGTCGCGGCGGTGGCCGCGCCGATGCCCGCCGTGGTGATCTGCGACCTGCTCGGGGTACCCGACAGCGACCGGGGCCACGTCGTCGCGCTCACCCAGACCGCGTTCGGCGGATCCGGGTACCGCACGTCAGGCGCGCAGATGGCCGCGCACACGGAGCTGTTCGCGTACTGCGACGCGCTGATCGCGGCCAAGCGGCGCAGGCCCGGCGACGACGTCGCCACCGTGCTCGCCGGTGCCCGGGTCGACGGCCGGCCGATGAGCCGCGCGATGGCCGTGATGAACTGCCACGACCTGATCGCCGGCGGCAACGAGACCGCCCGGCACTCGTCCAGCGCCGCCGCGCTCACCATGGTGACCGAGCCGGTGTTCTGGGCGCGGTTGCGCGGCGGGGACGCCGACCCGGACGTCGCCACCGAGGAGATCCTGCGGCGCGAGACACCGGTCAACCACATGATGCGCGTGCTCCTCGATGACCTGCACGTCGACGGCGTCACCATGCGGGCCGGCGAGTTCGTCACCCTGTGGGTGCGCTCGGCCAACCGCGACGAGGACGTGTTCGACGACCCGGACGAGCTGCGCGCCACCCGGTGGCCGAACCCGCACCTCGCCTTCGGGCAGGGCCCGCACTACTGCATCGCGGCACTGCTCGCCCGCATCGAGGTCGGGGCGGTCGTGCGGGCGCTCGCGGATCTCGTCGAGGGCGCCGAGCTCACCGGGGAACCCACCCGGCTGGAGTCGAACTTCTTCCGTGGCTACCGCTCGGTGCCGGTGTCGCTGAGCCGGCGCAGGACCAGCACCGGCGCCGGGCCGGCACCCGTCCCTGTCCATGTCGCCCAGCAAAGGAGCGTCCCGTCATGAAAGTAGTCGGCGTCGGGTTCGGCCGTACCGGCACCCTGTCGTTGAAAGCCGCGCTCGACCAGCTCGGCGTAGGCCCCTGCTTCCACATGTTGGACCTGATCAACGGCCCGGACCGCGCGCGCGACCTGCCGTACTGGATCCGGATCGCCGACGGCGAGAAGGTCGACTGGGGTGCGGTCTTCGCACCGTGGCAGTCCACTGTGGACTGGCCCGCGTGCGCCCTCTGGCAGGAACTGGTGGACGCGTTCCCCGCCGCGACGGTCCTTCTCAACGTGCGCGACTTCGACGACTTCTACCGCAGCTGCGAGAACACCCTGCTCGCCGTCAAGCGGGCCGCCCTCGCCGGCGAGCTGCCACCGGACGCGGCACGCATGGCGTCGCCCGAGCTGTGGCGGGTCATCGAGAAGCTCGTCTGGCAGGGCGACTTCCGCGGCCGCTTCGAGGACCGGGACTGGGTTCGCGCGATGTACCACGACCGGATCGCGGCGATCAAGGCCTACGTGCCGCCGGAGCGGCTCGTGGTCTGGAACCTCGGCGACGGCTGGGAGCCGATCGCCGACGCGCTCGGCGTCCCGGTACCGGACGACCCGTTCCCACACCTGCACGACACCAACGAGTTCCGCGCCGCGTGCGGGCTGCCCCCGGTACCCGCCAGGGCGTTGCCCACTCCCGTCAAGGCGTGACCTGACGGCGGCGCCGTGGTGAGCGTGACCCGCTCACCGCGGCGCCGTCGCTGTGGTGGGCACGGGAGGCGCCACCGTCTCGGGTACCGCATCCGGCAGCTCGTCTTCCAGGCCGCGCAGTCGCGGGTTCGCCGCGGCGACCGCGACCGAGAGCGCGATCAGGACGCCCATCACCATCATCAGCAGCGCGATCCCGCGGCCGGGTCCGTTGCCGACCAGCGTCGCCAGTGCCGGTGACCGGACCCGGTCGCGACCGACCAGCGGTGCGAAGACGCGGTCGACCGCCAGACCCGCCACCGTGTACGCGACGAGCTGCGGTACCTGCGACACCATGTTCACGATCGAGATGGCCCGACCCATCAGCCGTTGCTCCACCTTGGTCTGCCAGATGGTCTGGTTGGTGCTGATGGCGACGCCCAGGGCACCCATGAAGATGAAGGCCGCGACCGCTACCAGGACCACGTCCGGCCGCGCCGCGCCGAGCACCGTCGCCGCCGCCATCACCAGCGAGAATCCGAGGATGCCGCGGACCCGGCGGCGCGGGCCGCCCCGGACGCTCACCGCCACGCTGGTGACGACCATGCCGATGCCGCCCAGGGTCAGCACGGTGCCGAGCGAGCCGGGGGAGGCGAAGGAGAGGACGAGCGGGGTGATCAACAGGTCGATGAACCCGGCGCTGAAGTTCACCGAGGCGAGGAACACCAGCAGACCCAGCAGCCCGGGCCGGCCCGCGATGTAGCGCCAGCCCTCCGTGAAGTCCGCCCACAGGCGCAGTTCTCCGGTGGTTGCCGCCTCGTCGGTCGGCGGCGGCGCCGGGATCGGTACCGCGAGCAGGGTGAGGATGGCCACCAGGAAGGAGACGAAGTCGACCAGGATGATCCCCTGGATCTGGATGGCGAGAAGTAGGAAGCCGGCGGTCACCGGCGCCAGCACCTGGCTGGCCGCCACCGCGAACATCCGCAGTCCGTTGACCCGTCCGAGCTGTTCCTTGGCCACCAGCTGGGGCGCCAGGGCGCCGAAGGCCGGTACCTCCAGCGCGGCGACCAGCGAGCTGACGGCGACGATCGGGAAGACGTGCCAGACCTGGAAGGTGTGCGTGTACAGCAGCACGGCCAGGACCAGCGTGATGGCCATGTTGCCGGCGTTGCTCACCAGCAGGGCACGCCTGGTGCCCCACCGGTCGACCAGGGACCCGGCGAACGGGGCGGCGAGGATCGACGGCAGCAGGCCCAGCGCGAAGATGACCCCCAGCGTGGTGGCCGAGCCGGTCAGGCGGTACACGTACACGCCCAACGCGAAGCCGCTCAGGCCCGACCCCAGCAGCGAGAGGAACTGGCCGGCCCAGACGGTCAGGTAGGCGCGCAGGCCGGAGCGGGACTCGGTCATGGTCTCTCCTTCACGCCGGAGGTCAGCACGTCCAGCAGCGCGGCGGGCGCCTCGGTGAACCGGTGGTGACTGCCCTCCAGGAGCACGAAGGTCGTGTCGCCGCACTCGACCCAGCCACCCATCGTCGAGTACGCGACCTCGGTGTCCCCGGTCCAGCCGATCGCGGTGATCGGGCAGGGCAGGCGGAACACCTCGGGCATCACATAGCGCTTGTTCGCCTCGACGTCGGCGCGCAGCACGCTCAGGTGCAGGTCGACCAGTTCGTCGGTGACGGTGCCGCCCAGCTCATGGATCAGCCGCGCCAGCTCGGCGCGCAGCTCGGCGTCGTCCATCGACAGGTACCGGCCGGTCGGGCCGTCCTGGGGGGCGACCTCCGACGAGACGTACACCCGGGTGGGCGTGGGCAGCCCGGCGCGGGTCAGCTCAGCGCAGACCTCGTACCCGGCCAGCGCCGCCCCGCAGTGGCCGAAGAACGCGAAGGGCACGTCGAGGTACGGTTCGAGCCCGGCGACCATGGTCTTGGCCAGCTCCTGGTAGGTCTCGAAGGTGGGTTCGGCGAACCGCGTCTCGTGGCCGGGCAGCTCGACCGGGAGGAACTCGACGCCGTCGCGCTGGCGCGGCCACTGGCGGTACAGGCTCGCCCCGCAGCCGGAGAACGGGATGAGGAAGACCCGGCCGGTGGCCGCCGGCTGCGGCGCGCGCGGCAGCCACCTGTTGCGCTGCCTCTCGTGGCGCATGCGCGGCCCTCCATGCAGTCGCCCGACCCGCCCACGTCCCGGCAGGCTAACCCGATCGGCCCAGGGTGCGGCTGTCCTGTGAACCGAGGACACGCCCCGCTTCCGTCAAGCGGTCGACGAAGGTACCGACCGCCGCCCGGTCGAGGTTGCTCACGCTCACCCGCAGCATGCCCTGGTCCTCGGGCAGGAACGCGGTTCCGGGTATGAGGAGCGTGTGGTACCTGGTGACGAGGTCGCGCGCGACGTCGTCGGTCGGCCGGTCGGTGAACGGGTGGCGGATCCACCCGAAGAACCCACCGCACGACAGCAGCTCGAAGCCACCGGGCCGGCCGGCCATGGCCGCGGTGAACCATGCCCGTTGCCGGGCGATGTCGCGCGCCCGCGCGCGGCGCCACCCGCGCGCGTGGACCAGACCCGCCCAGGCCGCTTCCTGGCCGATCCGTGGCGCGCAGACCGCCACGCAGTCCAGCAGCTTGCACACCTGCCGGTTGACCTCCGGCGAGGCCACCACGGCACCCACCCGGTACCCGGGGATCGCCAGGTCCTTGGCGAACGAGTGCAGGCTCACCAGGGTGCGGTCCCAGTGCGGATCGGCGAACAGGTGGTGGGCCGGCTCGTCGGTGCCGCGGAACGACCGGTACGTCTCGTCGACGATCAGCGCGATGTCGTGCCGCCGTGCCAGCTCCGCGAAGGCGGCGATGCCCGCGGGGTCGATCGTCACGCCGCTGGGGTTGCCCGGGGTGACCAGCACGATGGCGCGGGTACGTGGCGTGATCAGCGGCTCCGCATCGGCCGCGCGGGGCACCAGGTCGGGTCCTGGTCGCAGGTACACCGGCCGGATGCCGGTCATCCGCAGCCACATGTCGTGGTTGAAGTAGTACGGCAGCGGCACGATCAGCTCGTCACCGGTACCGGCCAATGCCGCGGCGACCAGACTGAACGCCTGGTTGCAGCCGGCGGTGACCACGACGTTGTCCGGGGCGACCGAGCCCTGGTAGTCGCGGCTCAGCTCCGCGGCGAACGCCTCGCGCAGGTGCGGCAGGCCGGGTACCTCCGTGTAGGTACCACCGTGCCGGCCGCGGGCGATCCGGGTGACGTGGTCGACGACCACCGGTGCGGGCGGGTACCGCGGAGCCGCCTGCGCCAGGTCGAGCAGCGCCGGATCGCCTTCGGGCGGGCTGACCAGCGCGTACGCGGTGCTGATCGGCGAGTCGATCTGGTCGAGTACCCTGCGGTTGACTCGCACGGTTCTGTCCGCCTTTTCGTCGCGCCTGCGCCAAGCCTCACGGCGGCGGTACCGCCGCGCCATCCCCGCTTCACGGGACGGGCCCCGGAACTTTCTTGAACCATTCCAGAAGCGTCCTCGTGTGAGGGATGATCCAGGCGCACCCGGCGCCGGACCGTAGTCCCCCGGGGAGAGACTCGATGTTCGCTGTGACGCCGTCGAAGATCGCGCTGTCGGTCGCCGCGGTGGCCGCGTTCGGTACCGTCGCCAACGCGTGCGTCGCCATGGTTTCCCTCACGCACAGCCATCCGTCCGCGGCGGGCGCCGCGACGGCCGGCGCGAAGCCCGGCACAGCGGCCAGTGCCCGGCCCGGCACGGTGATGAACATGCCCGGTATGCAGGTGTCCAGCGCGGCAACCGGGCCCGCGGGAACTGGTGCGACGTTCCTGGTCGCGACGTTCGACGCCGGCACCGGGTCGCCCGCACACGGCGGGCAGGCGGTCGAGGTGGTACGGATCGAGGGCGACCAGGCGTCGTTCGGCGTGTGGTGGCAGGGCATCGGCGCACCGACCGGTAACCACGTCAATGTCGGCGGGGCCGGCCACAACGGGGCGGTGCAGCTTCCGTTCTTCAGCACCCCGGTCCCGGACACCCTCGACGCGGCGGTGGGCACGTTGACGGTGTCCGACAGCAAGGTACTCGACGCGCTGAAGGTCAACCCGGCCGGTTACTACGCGAGCCTGGACACCGCGCAGTACCCGGGCGGGGCGCTGCGCGGCCAGCTCCGCCCGCTCGGCCGCCCGGTGGACCTGAGCGCGTTCCTGCACGCCGGCCCGTTGACCGCGCTGCTCGACGGTACCCAGGCGGTGCAGGTCGACGGCGGTGCGGTGATCGGCGACCGGGGCGGGCACGCCGTGTCGTTCGTCCGGGCGGGCAGGTCCACTGTGGACTTCGCGTTCACCTGGTCGGGTATCGCGACGCCGACCTACGCGCACATCCACACCGGTGGCATCGGCGCGGACGGGCCACCGGCGCTACCCCTGTTCGCCGCGCCTTCCGGGCTGCCCAGCACGTTCACCGGGGTCGCCGGTACCGTCGGCGGGCTCGACCCCGACCTGGTCCGGCAGATCGCCAGCCACCCGGCGAACTTCTACGTCAACCTGCACACCGCCGACTTCCCGGGCGGCGCGGTGCGCGGGCAGCTGTTCGACGCCGGCCACCGCGACGCCGCCCCCACGGTGAACTCCTGACGCGGTGACCTCCTGATCAGCGCGGCGGTCCGGACCGGATCAGCACCACCAGGCTGGCGATCAGGACGGGCAGCACCGCGAGGTGGTAGGCGATGTCCGGCCAGTGCCCGCCGCGCGCGGTGAAGCTCAGGCCGACCAGGAAGCCGGCCGTCGCGAACCCGGTCGCCGCGAGACCGATCCCGCGCGCCCGGTCCGGGCGGCGCAGCATGACGACCGCGCTCACGACGAGGACGGCCCCGATGACAGCCTCCCCGACACCGGCGCCGTCGGGGTTGTACGGTGCGCCGCGCCCCGCGACGAGACCGGACAGGTGCAGTGCGGAGGCGACCGCCAGCGTCGCCGCGACGGCCGTCAGTACGGCTGCGACCCGGCGCACGTTCCTCGTGCCGGCCGGGATGGTGGTCATGGGGGTCATTCCCCCAGCATCGGCGCGCGCCGCCCGGCTGTCGTCCGACCGGGGGCGACAACCGGGCTACTCCCGGGGGAGTACCGGGCCGGGCCGGGTGCGTCAGCCGGCGGTACCCCGGGTCCGCTCGGGTACCCACTGCAGCCACACCGCCTGCCACCGGTCGGCTCTCATCAGCTGTCCGATGGTCAGCCCGGTGATGTCGGCCAGATCGTCAAGGTCGGTGTCCGGACCGGAGCACCGTTGCGCCCGCATGAGGATGTACGCCCAGAGTTCCTCGTCGTCGAACGGCCGGTCGCGGTACCGGTCGACCAGCTGCTTCAGGTGACCGGGCCCGCAGGCGACCAGCCGCCGCTGGCCGTCGAGCGCCGGCCGGTACGGGTCGACCGCCGAGGAGTCGGCAACCGTCGCGTACAGTTCGCTGCCGTCCCGGATCACCGCGCCGCACAGATCGCACAGCTCGGGTTGTCCACCGGGAACGGCGCTGCCGAACGGTGGTGCTGTCGGGTGTCGTCGCCGGAACGCCATGTCATCCAGTTCATCGGCCCGGCCGCCCGGCCACCACGGGAGTTCTACCGAGGCCGCCACGGAAAAGTACGTAGGTACCTCGTTCGGGTACAGCTGCATCCGAATGCGCCCACAGTCGAAATGACCATACAACTGTTCGTACCCTGTCCTGGAAGGCCGGCGGCGGAGCGGGCCACGGCACCACCGCACGGCCTCCACCTGTGGAATCGAGGTGGCTCGGTGGAGACGCGCCTGCGGCTGTTCACGGTCGACGAATCGGGACTGCGCCATCCGGCGTTGATGACGGTCATGGCGATCATCGGGCTGGCGCTCAACGCCGGTGCCTGGTTCATGATCGGCGTTGTGGTGCGGCCGTTGGAGCTGGGCTCCGCCGGGGCCGCCCTGCTCCTGGCGGTGCCGGTCGCCGTCGGATCGGCCGCCCGGGTACCGGCCGGTGCGCTCACCGACCGGTACGGTGCCCGGGTCGTCATGCCGGTGGTGAGCCTGATCAGCGCCGGCTCGGTACTCGCGCTCACCTTCGTCGACTCCGGCCCCGCACTGGTCGCCGTGGCGGTCGCCCTCGGGCTGGCCGGCACGGCCTTCGCGGTGGGCGCCTCCCTGGTCGCCCGCGCGGGTAAGCCCCGGCGGCGCGGGCTGCGGCTGAGCGTGTTCGGGGCCGGAGTCATCGGCGCGGCGCCGATCCTGGGCGCGGTACCGCTGCTGGACCGTGCCGCCTGGCACGCCGTCACCGTGGGCCTGGGCGCCGTGCTCGCCGGGTACGCCGTGGTCGCCGCGCTGGTCATCCGCGACGCTCCGGCACCGGCCCACCGCGGGTCACTGCCGAGGTACACGCTCGACGTGCTGCGCCCACCGGCCACCCGGCAGTGGTGCCTGCTCTTCGCGGCGGCCTGCGGCCCACTGCTCGCCGTCGCGCTGTTCCTGTCCCGGTACCTGTACAGCACCTACCATCAGGCCCTCGGGTCGGCCGCGCTGTACGCGGCGGTGTTCGTCGGCGCCGCCGCGGTCACCCGGCCGGCGGGTGGCTGGCTCACCGCGCGGTACCGGCCGGCGCCGCTGCTGGCCGGGTGCTACCTGCTGGTCGCCGCGCTGGGCGTGCTGATCGCGTTCGAGCCGCCGCTGCCGGTGGTGATCACGGCTCTGGTCGGCGTCGCGGTGGCCGCGGGTACCGCTGCCGGCGGGCTGCTGTACGTGATCGGCCGGGCGGTACCACCGGAGCAGACCGGCCTGGTCATCGGCGTGGTCGGTGCGGCCGGCGGGCTGAGCGGCCTGCTGATGACGGCGCTGCTCGGCGTGGTGCACGCGCTGGATGCCAGCTACACGATCGGCATCATGCTGCTGTCCGGCGTCGCCGCCGCGGCGAGCTACCTGTGCCGCCGGCATGAGTGGTTCGACGCGCTGAGCTTCCCGACGCTGCATGCCACGCCGGCCGCTCTCGCGGACGCGAAGTACACGGCGACGGGTACCACCGCGGTGACCCTGGCGGCGGCGGACACCGTGGCGCGCCCCGGCACGGTACCGGCGGTCCTGGCGGAGCTGGCCACCCGGCGCGAGCTGGTCGTCGTGTACGGCCATGACGCGCCGCCGGTGGGTTCCCTGTCGCCACTGCAACTGGTCGCCGCGATCCGCGACCGCCTGCCGCGGCACCGGGTCGCCGGGTTCGTCGTCGACGCGGGCGACCCGTCGTCCGCCGAGTACGACCTCATCGCGGACCTGCTCGCCGACGGTGGTGTCGCGGTCGCCGTGGTCGACGCCGCCGACCCCGCCCGCGCCGCCGCGGCGCTGGCCGACCGGGTCGGCGCGGACTCGGTCCTGCGGCTCGTCCTCGACCCGCGCGACGGCGTGCGCCTGGAGGCCGAATCCGGGGCCGCCGACGCCGCCCGGCGGGCGGGTGCGCTGACGTAAACGCGCAGGGGCGTATTTACGCCCGCCACTACCATATTCCGACTCTCCTCCGCGCCGTGCGAAGATCGCCGCAGGTCGGGCCGGGTATACCCACCCAGGCGGCCCGGCCTGCTGACGCCTGCCTGCGGTTGGCGTCCTGGCGCGACTTCCCAAGAGGAGAACGCTGATGAGAGTACCGTTCCCGGCGCGCGGACCCGGCCGATGGAGCCGGCTGCTGGCGAGCGCCGTCGCCGCCGTGTTGGTGATCGCCCTCCTTCCCGGCGGCACCGCATCCGCTGCGGC